>Ga0193728_1000753_pt1 | contig 16090 bp, 12 predicted proteins | sample U1c1metaG_FD_143037 | JGI IMG/M metagenome (GOLD analysis project Ga0193728, IMG submission 143037) | Soil microbial communities from a riparian zone of the East river system, Colorado, United States - U1c1 | ecosystem: Environmental > Terrestrial > Soil > Riparian zone | place: USA: East River...
CCAGCCAGACCATCGGCTGTATGCATCTCTGATTCTTTGGCCGCCATCATACACATTGACAGCGCAACTTCCTCCAACATCAATGATGAATTGAAATTATCCGGTGAAATCAATTTCAATGACAATAAGGTAGTCAAGGTTTTTCCGTTCAGCAGCGGACAGGCCTTGCAGGTATTTGTATCGTTGGGCGACAGGGTACAGAAGGGCCAAAAATTGGCTATTATACGCAGCGCAGACATCGCGGGTAACTATAGCGACCTCTCTTCCGCAAACAACGATGAAGCCATCGCGAAACGACAGTTGGACAATGCCAGTACTCTTTACCAGAATGGTATTGCAAGTGAAAGAGAATATGCAGAGGCAAAAGAGAATTATCAAAAAGCGTTGGGATCAGTGAATAAGTTAAAGGAGCAGATCGCCATCAATGGCAAAGGCAATACAAGGGCAGATGGAACCTATGAAGTGAGATCCCCCATCAGCGGGTACGTAGTGGAAAAAAAAATGAGCCAGGGTGCTTTTATCCGCGCCGACAATACAGAGAATCTTTTTACGATTGGCGATATCAACGAGGTATGGGTTTGGGCCAATGTGTATGAAACAGATATTGCCAAAGTAAAGGAAGGCTATCTGGCCAACGTGACCACACTCGCTTACCCCGGTAAAGTTTACCGGGGCGTAGTAGATAAGGTGAGCCAGGTACTCGATCCCGTTACTAAAGTAATGAAGATCAGGGTAAAATTACCTAACCGCGGGTACGAATTGAAACCGGAAATGTTTGCCAACATCATGATCAAAAACAAGGAAGGAAGAAAAGCGATCACCATTCCTGCAGCAGCCCTGGTCAGCGATAACGGTAAGAACTTTGTGATCATCTACCACGATAAATGCAGTCTCCATTTGCAGGAGGTAGAGGTGATCAAGATAGTGCAGGACAAGGCATATATTGCCCAAGGTTTGCAGCAGGGCGAGAGAGTCATTTCTCAAAACCAGATCCTCTTATATAAGGCATTAATGGAAAGATAAGCTCTAACACCCCATGAATAAATTTATAAGACAGATCATTCATTTTTCGCTGAGACACCGCTACTTCGTTTTTTTTATGACTGCAGTGCTGGTGGCCCTGGGCATCTGGAGTTACAAAGAGACCCCTATTGAAACATTTCCAGACGTAACCAATACCCAAATCATAATCATAACCCAATGGCCGGGACGGAGTGCAGAAGAGGTGGAGAAATTCATCACCATTCCCCTGGAAACAGAATTGAATTCCGTTCAAAAAAAGGCAAACCTCCGCACCAACTCATCATTTGGACTGTCTTATATTACCATCATATTCGACGATGGCGTAGACGATGCATTCGCCCGCCAGCAGGTCATGAGCCGCCTCATGAATGCAGATCTTCCGGATGGAGTGAAACCGGAAGTACAGCCACCCTATGGCCCCACCGGTGAGATATACCGGTATACATTAAAGAGCGCAACCTTTTCCATTCGCGAACTCACTGTTTTGCAGGATTGGGTATTGGACCGTCAATTCAAGTCTGTTCCGGGGATTGCGGATGTCAATAGCTTTGGCGGCGAAGAGAAGATCTTCGAAGTAAGCGTCAATCCTGACCTGTTGATCAAATACAACCTCACTTCCCTGGATGTCTATAATGCGGTCGCCCGAAGCAATGTCAACGTAGGCGGAGATGTGATCAAAAGAAACGGACAAGCTTACGTGGTCCGCGGCATTGGTTTGCTCAACGATGTGGGTGAGATTGAAAACATCATCATCACGAAGGTGAACGGGGTACCCCTGCTCGTTAGAAATGTGGCGACGGTAGAGGAATCTGCCAAGCCCTCGCTGGGATCGGTGGCCAGGGATAAAATGCAGCACCAGATCGAAGGCATTATCGTAATGAGAAAGGGCGAAAATCCCAGTGAAGTTTTGGATCTCGTTCATGACAAAGTGGATGAATTGAACAAATCCATCCTTCCAAAGGGGGTGAAGATCTTTCCGTTTTATGATCGTACCACGCTGATGGATTTTGCTCAGGAAACGGTTATCCATAACCTAATCGAAGGCATCGTACTGGTCACCGTGATCGTTTTTCTTTTTATGGCCGACTGGAGAACAACGGTCACCGTGAGCATCGTGATCCCGCTCTCGCTGCTTTTCGCATTCATTTGCATGCGCATCAAAGGAATGAATGCCAATTTGCTGTCCATGGGCGCCATTGATTTTGGAATCATCATAGATGGAGCTGTGGTAATGGTGGAAGGCCTTTTTGTGGCGCTCGACCAGAAAGCGAAAGAAGTGGGCATGGAGAAATTCAACCGCCTCGCCAAGATGGGTTTGTTCAAGAACAAGGGAACGGAAATGGGAAAAGCCATCTTTTTTTCCAAACTGATCATCATTACCTGCCTGATTCCCATTTTTGCATTTCAGAAAGTGGAAGGCAAGATGTTTTCCCCGCTGGCATACACATTGGGCTTCGCGCTTCTCGGAGCGCTGATCTTCACCCTCACGCTCGTCCCGGCCCTGTCAAGCATCCTGCTAAAAAGAAATGTGCGCGAAAAACACAATGTTTTAGTCGAATTGATTGAGCGGACCGTGGCCAGGATGTTCGATTTCGTTTACCGGAACCAGAAAAAAAGTATCGTTGTTGCGTTTGTCATCATGCTGCTCAGTTTTGCTTCGGCGAAATTCCTTGGGTCTGAATTCCTGCCGCAGTTAAACGAAGGCGCACTTTGGATATCTGCAGAACTGCCGAGAAGTGTGTCACTTGATGAAGCAGATAGCATGGCCGCACATATGGTCGGTATCGTGTCGCAATACCCCGAAGTAGCGCAGACCCTTACGCAGGTAGGCCGCACCAACGATGGTGCGGATCCCAAGGGATTTTTCAACGTCCAGGTTGCCGTAGATTTATTACCAAAAAATCAGTGGAAAAGAAAAATAAGCCAGGATGAGTTGATCGATGAAATGGATAAGCAGTTGAAACAGTTCCCCGGTATCACCTATAATTATTCGCAACCGATCCGGGACAATGTTGCAGAAGCCGTTGCAGGTGTGCCCGCATCGCTCGCTGTGAAAATATTCGGGAAGAACTTCAATATCCTGGACAGCAATGCCACCAAAATAATGAATGTGCTGAAAAATGTCGAGGGCGTAGAGGATCTCGGCGTCATACGCAACCTGGGTCAGCCCGAATTCAGGATAGAGCTTAACCAACAGAAAATGGCCTTCTATGGAATCAATACGCAGGATGCCAATGCTGTGATTGAGATGGCTATCGGTGGAAAAGCCGCCACGCAATTGTACGAGGACGAAAGAAAATTTGATGTCCGCATCCGTTATCAGGAAGAATACAGAACCACCCAGGAACAAATCGAAAACCTGATGGTGCCCAGCAATGACGGTTCAAAAATCCCGCTTAAAGAAATAGCTGAAATTAGAACGCTGACTGGTCCCGCATTTATTTACCGCGACAACAATACCCGATACATTACCGTGAAATTCTCTGTCCGCGGAAGAGATCTTGGAAGTACCATTGCCGAAGCACAGGAAAAGGTAAACACCGCCATTCAGCTTCCTGACGGATACAAGATGACCTGGAACGGAGAATTTGAAAACCAGCAAAGAGCCACCAAAACTTTATCACATATCGTACCGCTTTGTTTGTTGATCATCTTTCTGATCCTGTTTGTAACCTATGGCAATGTAAAAGATGCAGCACTCACGATCATGAATGTACCATTCGCATTGATCGGAGGCATTTTGGCCTTACAGCTTACGGGAATAAATTTCAGCATCTCTGCCGGCATAGGATTCATTGCGCTTTTTGGAGTCTGTATTCAGAATGGCGTTATTCTGATCTCTGTATTCAGAAAAAACCTGGATGAAAAATTACCACTTGATAAAGCCATTCGCGATGGGGTTATATCGCGTGTGCGGCCCGTGGTCATGACTGCCCTGATGGCCATGATTGGCCTCATGCCCGCTGCCATCTCCACCGGAATTGGAAGTGAAACGCAAAAGCCGCTCGCCATCGTGGTGATTGGCGGGCTGGTTACTTCAACAATCCTAACCTTGTTGATCCTGCCTGCCATATATGCCCTGGTATTCAAATTCATGCATCATAGCGCCAACAGGCGACTGCTCAAAAAAGCCGGGCTCGTCAGCAAATAAAGATTATCAGCAAATTAGCCTTCTTTGTCTATTTTTGTGCCGTTTTTGAGCATGACGCGTACTTATTTCATATTGAATAAATGCCTGCATTACTTATTGGCATTGCAGGTCCTGAACATGAGTTTTGGCAACCTGGTTATGACGGACCATGTTTTTACCCGGCCCGGGATAGAAAACAATGAAATAGACAGCGCCATCGAATTCATCACTGAAAACCTGTTGGGATGGGATAATTATGTCCCCGAAAAAAACAAAGCCCAGCAGGATAATCATTTCATTAAAGCAAATACCTGCTTTCTGTTCTGCGAAAGATACACAACAGACACCGGATGCATTGCTTATGCTCCCGTTATGGCCCATGGCATATTTGTTCCTGGTCTCCTGACCAAGTACAACCAGGAAATCAATCCGCCCCCTCCTAAGCCGGTTGTCGCTGGTTTTCAGTTTATGTCTGTTTAGGCCAGCATCTTACCGGGTTGAATGGTAGCTTATCTCTAATAAATAAAATTTCATGCTGTTTATCTGCACAAACAGGTTCGGGTTCTGTTGTAAATTGTTGATCCGGGTATTTTTTTTACTAGTGATCGGGCACCCGGGAATGAGCCAGGCAAAAAAAACCGACACCCTTATATTATCACTTCCCGAAGCGGAGAAGATCTTTCTGGAAAAAAATCTTGCCCTGCTTGCCGAGCAGTATAATATTGATATCAACAAAGCCCTTGTTCAACAGGCCAGGTATTGGGATAACCCGGTGTTGAATACCGATCAGAATATATATGACGGGAAGTTCTTCAGACACGACAACCAGTATGGACAGGTCTTCCTTCAGATTCAGCAGCTCATCAAGACCGCAGGGAAAAGAAATAAGGCCATCAAACTGGCCAATGACCAGGTGTTCACGGCCCAGCAACAATTCAATGACCTGATGCGCAACCTGAAATATTTATTGAGAAATGACCTGGCCACTGTTTATCAATTGCTCCAAACCGACAAGATCTTTACCGACGAAATCAGTGCTGTGGAGCAATTGGTAAAAGGAATGGATGCGCAGTTGCAGGCAGGCAATATTTCACAGAAAGACAATATCCGGATGAAGGCCCTGTTGTTCAGTCTCCAGAGCGATCAGTCCGATGTACAACGGCAACTTGCAGACATCCAATCGGATTTACACATCTTATTACAACAGACCACAACGACGTTCATTGCCGCCGATTTTTCTGCAGTGATGAAAACAGACAGTATCCCGCTGTTAAATCTGCAACAATTGCTCGACAGTGCGAAAATGAATCGTCCGGATGCGCAACTGGCGCAAACCAACCTGTCCATTCAGCAGCATAACCTCGCTTACCAAAAGGCACTGGCCGTTCCGGACCTGAATGTTGGCATTGAATACGACCAGCGCAGCAGTTATATAACAAATTATTACGGGCTGGCCATTTCTTTACCGATTCCGATCCTGAACAGGAATAAAGGCAATATAACCGCGGCACAATCTGCTATCAAACAGGCTCAGACAAACCTGCAGCAGATGCAAAGCCAGGTAGAGCAGGATGTCAGCAGCGCTTACAATAAACTGATGATCGCCTATCGCCTGAAACTGGGAACCAGCAGCGACCTGCAAACAAAATACGATCAGTTGCTCCAAAACATGATACAAAGCTACCGGCAAAGGCAGGTCAGCCTCCTGGAATTCCTTGACTTTTTTGGCGCCTATAAGGATGCGCACCAAAAGCAACTGCAGCAGGATACCAACCTTCGGTCTGCGGCGGAGGAAATCAATCTCAGTACCGGTAAAGACATGATCCACTTGAATTGAACAACCAAACCAAAATATGATTCATGAAAAAATCCCATGTTAACCTGTTTCTGCTCCTGTCGATCGCGCTGTTCACCGCGTGCGGCGCGAAAGAAAGGGAAGTTGAAAAAAAAGAAAAAGTTTGCATTAGCGATACCCTTCAGAAAATGATACGCATAGATACGGTCAAGAGCAGCAATATTGATGATGAACTGGTACTATCGGGAGAGATCGGTTTTGATGAAAACAATGTGGTCAAGGTTTACCCTTTCAGCAGTGGCCAGGTGCTTGAAGTAAGGGCCTCCCTGGGAGATAAGGTGAAACAGGGGCAAACCCTTGCAACAATCAGGAGCGCCGACATTGTCGGCAATTACAGCGATCTGTCGGTAGCAGAACACGACGTCGCCATTGCCAAACGTCAATTGGACAACCAGGAAAGCCTGTTTAAATCTGGCATTGCCAGTGAAAGAGAATATGCAGAAGCAAAAATTAATTACGAAAAGGCGCTGTCTGCGCAGAATAAAATAAAGGATCAGATTGCTATTAACGGGAAAGGCAATACGAATGCCAATGGCACTTATGTCATCAAGGCGCCGCGGAGTGGTTATGTGGTCGAAAAGAAAATCAATGCCGGCAATTTCATTCGCCAGGACAATACCGAAAACCTGTTCACCATTTCCGACCTGAAAGATGTCTGGGTCTGGGCCAATGTTTACGAAATCGACATCTCAAAAGTAAAACTCGGCTATACCGCGTCGGTAAGTACGCTCGCGTATCCCGACAAGGTATTCAAAGGAGAGATTGACAAGATCAGCGACATGCTGGACCCGCAAACCAAAGTCATGCGGATCCGCATCAGCCTGCCCAATGCCGGCGGACTACTGAAGCCGGAAATGTTCGCGAATGTAAAAGTAATGAACAAGGAAGGCAGGAAAGCCGTGAGCATCCCGTCTTCTGCAATGGTGTTCAGCAGCAGCAAAAATTTTGTGGTGTTGTATAAAGGCAGGTGCGAGCTGGAGGTGCGTGAGGTTTCGGTGCTCAAGAATGTAAATGGCGTGGCCTATATCTCTTCCGGGCTGCAGGCAGGTGAGCAAATCATATCCCATAACCAGATCCTGCTTTATAATGCACTCATAGAGTAAATCCGGGAAATGAAAATCTTTTAACCAACAGGCAATGAACAAATTCATCAGACGCATTATTTATTTCTCGCTTCGGCATAGGTATTTCGTTTTTTTCATGACTGCAATACTTGTGGTGCTGGGCATCTGGAGTTATCGTCAAACACCCATTGAAACATTTCCCGATGTGACCAACACACAAATTGTGATCATCGCGCAATGGCCTGGAAGAAGCGCAGAAGAAGTAGAGAAATTTGTGACGATCCCGCTGGAAACGGTGTTGAATTCCGTGCAAAAAAAATCGAATCTTCGTACCACTTCAACCTTTGGCCTATCCTATATCAGGATCATTTTTGACGATGATGTAGATGATGTGTTCGCACGACAACAGGTTTTTACCCGTATCGGTGGTGCGGAACTGCCCGAAGGAGTAAAGCCCGATGTTCAACCGCCCTACGGACCAACAGGCGAAATATTCCGCTATACGCTGAAAAGCAATACACGTTCCGTACGCGACCTCACCACGATTCAAAACTGGGTTTTGGACAGGCAGTTCAAATCAGTATCCGGCGTAGCCGATGTCAACAGTTTTGGCGGTGAAGAAAGAATCTTCGAGATCAGCGTAAACCCTGACCTGCTCATCAAATACAACCTCACTTCACTGGACGTGTACAATGCGGTTGCCAAGAGCAATGTCAATGTGGGGGGTGATGTGATTGAAAAAAACGGACAAGCCTATGTGGTCAGGGGTATTGGTCTGTTGAATGATATTCCGGAAATAGAAACCATCATCATTCAGAAAACAAACGGTGTGCCCATCATGGTCAAAAACGTGGCCACGGTGGTCGAGGCTGGTAAGCCGCGGCTCGGGCATGTTCAGCGGGATTTTCAGGACGATGTACTGGAGGGGATCATTGTCATGCGCAAGGGAGAAAACCCCGCAGATGTGCTGACGCGGATCAGGAACAAAGTGAACGAACTGAATAATTCCATCCTGCCCAAAGATGTCAAGATTGATACCTTTTATGACCGCACCGACCTGATGAATTATGCGCAACACACGGTGATCCATAACCTGATCGAGGGCATCATTCTGGTCACGGTCATTGTGTTGCTCTTCATGGCAGATTGGCGAACGACTGTTACCGTTAGTATAGTTATCCCCCTCTCGCTTCTCTTCGCATTCATTTGCATGCGGATCCGGGGCATGAGCGCCAACCTGCTTTCTATGGGCGCTATTGATTTCGGGATCATTATCGATGGCGCCGTGGTGATGGTGGAAGGATTGTTCGTTGCATTGGATCACCGCGCAAAAGAAGTGGGGATGGAAAAGTTTAACAAGCTGGCCAAACTGGGGCTGTTCAAGAACACCGGCACGGAAATGGGTAAGGCCATTTTCTTTTCAAAACTCATCATCATCACGTGCCTGGTTCCCATATTTGCCTTCCAGAAGGTGGAAGGCAAAATGTTTTCGCCGCTTGCCTATACCCTGGGCTTCGCATTATTAGGCGCCCTCTTGTTTACCCTGACCCTGGTACCAGCACTATCCAGCATCCTGCTGAAAAAAAATGTCAGGGAAAAGCATAATCCCATTGTGATCTTTTTTGAAAGGGGTGTGCTTAAGCTGTTCAGTTTTACTAACCGCAACAGGAGGCTGAGTTTGTTGGTGGCATTTTCGGTGATGGTCGTTACCTTTTTTTCCGTCAGGTTCCTGGGTACAGAGTTTCTGCCCCAGCTCAATGAAGGTGCGCTCTGGGTGGAAAGCGAATTGCCAATGAGCGTTTCGCTCAATGAAGCCAAAAGCGTGTCTGACAAGATGATCCAGATCATCACCAAATTCGATGAAGTAAAGCAGACCCTTTCACAGATCGGAAGAACCAACGATGGCACTGACCCCAAAGGTTTTTACAATGTACAGATACAGGTTGACCTGAAATCAAAAGAAGATTGGAAAAGATCCATCACGACCGAACAACTCATCGATGAAATGGATGAACAATTGCGAAAAATTCCGGGTTGCGTTTATAATTATTCCCAACCGATCCGCGACAATGTGGAAGAAGCCGTCGCCGGGGTGAATGCAGCCCTGGCCGTCAAAATTTTCGGCACAGATTTCATCCGCCTGGATAAAACAGCCGATACGGTAATGGAAGTTCTGAAAACCGTCTATGGCATTCATGACCTTGGTGTGTTGCGTAACCTGGGACAGCCGGAATTTCGCATAGAACTGAACCAGCAATTGATGGCCCGCTATGGGGTCAACACCCAGGACGCCAACAGTGTCATTGAAATGGCGATCGGTGGCAAAGCGGCGACACAGTTGTATGAAGGGGAACGGAAATTTGACGTTCGCATCCGCTACCAGAAAATGTACAGGGAATCAGAAGAAAAAATCAAGAATTTAATGGTGCCAACCAATGACAATTCAAAGATTCCGCTCAGCGAGATTGCGGATATCAGGACGTCGACAGGTCCTGCATTCATCTACCGGGATAACAACATGCGGTATATAGCAGTCAAATTTTCCATTCGTGAACGCGACCTGGGCAGCACCATTTCCGAAGCCCAGGAGAAGGTTAACAATGCGGTTCATCTGCCCGAAAGTTATAACATGACCTGGAATGGCGAATTTGAAAATCAACAACGCGCCACGAAAACCCTCTCACAGGTTGTACCCTTATGCCTGCTTGTTATATTCCTCATTTTGTTTATTACTTATGGCAACGTAAAGGATTCGCTGCTGACCATCCTGAATGTTCCCTTTGCACTGATCGGAGGCATCCTGGCCCTGCACATCACCGGTATCAATTTCAGCATTTCCGCGGGTATAGGATTCATTGCGTTGTTCGGGGTCTGTATTCAGAATGGCGTTATCCTGATTTCGGTATTCAGAAAAAATCTGGAAGCGAAACAGCCACTCGATGTCGCCATCCGGGAGGGCGTGCGGTCCCGCGTCAGGCCGGTGATCATGACTGCATTGATGGCGGCGATCGGGCTCCTCCCGGCTGCTATGTCTACAGGCATTGGCAGCGAAACACAAAAGCCTTTGGCGGTGGTTGTGATTGGTGGATTGGTTACCTCTACCATATTGACCTTACTGATTTTGCCAATACTGTATGCAATCGTTTTCCGGTTTATGCACAACAGGTCGAATGTGAGGTTCTTTAAGAAGACCGGGGTAGTAAGTTGATATTGCAGAAATATTATTTCAAACGGCAAATGACGTTCCGCAGCCGCAGGTCTTGGATGCATTGGGATTGCTGAAAGTGAAACCGCGGGCGTTGAGTCCATCCTGCCAGTCAATTTGCATACCCATGAGGTAAATGCCGTGTGCTTTATTCATAATGAAGGATAACCCCTCAGATTGATAGTCTTCATCCGCGTCTTGTTTTTCATCGAAGCCGAGAATATAGGAAAGGCCGGAACAACCGCCGCCCTTCACGCCGATCCTGAGTTGTTTGTTGTTGTCGAAGTCTGTCTGATTCATCAGCCTTCCAATCTCGGCTCTGGCCCTCGAAGTAAAATTTACCGGTGATTCAATAATGCTTTCCATACGCTTGATTCAATTCACAAAGATACGAACAAATTTCGCCGTCAAAGCAGGTAAGCACTGTTAAATTCCTTTTGAAAAACATCGTGTGCATTTGCTACTTTTGTCTTCTTTAAAACCTACCGCATGTCAATCTCTCCCAGTGAATTAATATGGGGCGTCGTGATCGCCGTACTGCTTGCAGGAGCCCTCGCCTATCTGTTCTGGAAACAAAGAAAAGAAGCGAAAATGGGAATAAAGGAAAATGGATCCGGAAACAACATCAATATAAAACAATTGCAGCTACAGGCTTACGAAAGATTAATCCTTCTTGCCGACAGGATCGCATTGCCAAACCTGATCAGCCGTGTAAATCAACCTGGATTCAGTGTAAAAGAAATGCAATCGTTGCTGACACAAAGCATCAAACAGGAATTTGAACACAATATCACCCAACAAATGTATGTGACCAGTGAAGCCTGGGAGGCGATCAGGAACCTTAAGGAACAAAACCTGCTGGTCATCAACCAGGTTGCTTCATTCCTGCCCGCAGAAGCCACCGGTCATGACCTGAATAAAAGTTTGCTCGAAGTGCTGATGCAAAATCCAAAAGCCTCCCTGCACAACGTGGTGTCCGATGCCCTGAGCTTTGAGGCAAAAAAGCTGATGAAGTGATCGGAAATGAAAAATGTAAAATCTAGAATGTAAAATGTAAAAGTTTACCTTCCATTTACATTTTACATTCTAGATTTAATATTTTACATTGTATGGATAGTCTTCCCCTGTTCACAGATTCAGGCATAGAGATCAGGCCCCTTTATACGGCAACGGATCTTCAGCCTTTGGCTGTTTCGGATATTCCGGGACAATTCCCTTTTACCCGGGGGATTCAGCAAGACATGTATCGTGGCAAGCCCTGGACCATGCGGCAATACGCGGGGTTCAGCACTGCGGAAGAAAGCAACCGGCGCTATCATTACCTGCTGAGCCAGGGGGTAATGGGCCTGAGTGTTGCCTTTGATCTCCCTACGCAGATCGGGTACGACAGCGATCATCCCATGGCGGAAGGGGAAGTGGGAAAAGTGGGCGTTGCCATTGATTCTATCGAAGATATACAAACGCTTTTCAGGGATATCAGGCTTGAGGAAGTATCCACTTCGATGACAATCAATGCGACAGGATTTATTTTGCTTGCCTTTTATGTTGCGCTGGCCAAACAACAGCGGGCCGACCTCAAAAAAATTACCGGTACCATTCAGAATGATATCTTAAAAGAGTATGCTGCACGCGGAACTTACATTTATCCGCCAAAACCTTCCATGCGCATTGTCACCGATATTTTTGAATGGTGTGGGAAGGAAATGCCAAAATGGAATACAATTTCCATTTCGGGATACCATATCCGGGAGGCCGGAAGCACCGCGGTGCAGGAAATTGCCTTTACGCTCAGCAACGGGAAAGCCTATGTTCGCGCAGCCCTCGAGCACGGACTTGATATCGATGTATTCGGGAAACGCCTGTCCTTTTTTTTCAACGCACACAATAACCTGTTTGAAGAGATTGCCAAGTTCAGGGCGGCAAGAAGGATGTGGGCGGTCATCATGAAAGAACTGGGCGCAACCGATCCGAAGGCCATGATGTTACGATTTCATACCCAAACGGGAGGAAGCACGCTTACCGCGCAGCAGCCACTCAACAATATTTCCAGGGTCACGATCCAAACCCTTGCCGCCGTTCTGGGCGGAACACAATCCCTGCATACCAACGGTTATGATGAAGCGCTGAACCTTCCTTCGGAGGAGGCGGCGCGGATTGCTTTGCGTACCCAGCAGATTGTAGCCTATGAAAGTGGCGTGGCAGATACTGTTGACCCGCTTGCAGGCAGCTTTTTTATTGAGACGTTGACCGCCGAAGTAGAAGCCGAAGCCTGGCAACTGATCCAAAAAATTGATGCGATGGGCGGAAGCGTTAGCGCCATTGAACAGGGATTTATTCAGGAGGAGATCGCTAAAAGCGCTTATGCATACCAGCGAAAAATTGAAACGGGTGAAAAAATCATCGTAGGTGTAAACAAATTTGAAGCCAGTGACCCCCCACCCGCCCCTGCGTTCAAAATCGACGATTCCATAAGACAGGTGCAGGCAGAAAAATTATCCGCCCTGAAACAAAAAAGAGATCCTGCAAAATGCGACCAGGTATTACAGATATTGAATGACAAAGCCATGTCTGGCGAAAACATTATGCCCACAGTCATTGAAGCCGTCGAAAATTATTGTACGTTGGGTGAAGTCGCAGACACCCTCAGGGAAGTATTTGGTGAACACAGGTAAAAAGACTGTTTGTCGGTTTAGTTAAAGTTTAGTGGCATCGATCAGGACCACTTTAGCCAGGATTGTTCCACTTGGTGCCGTGATCTTGCTGCCATCCACGGCATGGAGATCAATGGTAATCACCCCGGTTGAGTGGAAGGTGCCATAAGCAATGCCATCAAATACTTCAGGGATCGCTTCATAAGTTGCCCCATTGTCAAAAGACAAATAAACGATCACCCCGCCATTGTCCTGGATAACCTGGTCAAGTTCTTGAATCGGCAGGGTAGTCGAAAAACTTGTTGACGCATCTGTGGTTCCCCATCCGGCTGGATTCAAAGTATAGATTGCAGAAAAAGCCTGGTCTACCTGTTGAACATTGGTAACCGTTTTCGTGCAGGATGCCAGTAAGAACAAAGAGACTAAGCTTGCAGCAAATAATTTCATATGCTTGTTTTTGGATGAGGGAATGGGTTAAATCGATCAATTCCTGCTATATAGACAAATATATTGCCAAAAGGTTTAACCCGGCGATTCAGGAAATTTCTTGTAAATTATTTAGCATATCGGTGGTCATTTTAGACAGGTCGAAAGCAGGTTTCCAGCCCCAGTCGGCGCAGGCCACTGAATCGTCGATGCTTTTCGGCCAGCTGTCAGCGATAGCCTGGCGGTAATCAGGCTCATAACGCATGTCAAATTCGGGGATATGCTTTTTGATTTCGGTGGCGATCTCCCTGGGTGAAAAGCTCATAGCCGATACATTGTACGCGGTTCTTACAGATATCTTTTCCGCCGGCGCTTCCATTAATTCAATTGTAGCGCGAATGGCATCGGGCATATACATCATGGGCAGAAAACTGTCTTCCTTCAGGAAGCACTTGTACTTTTTCTCTTCCAGCGCTTCATAAAAGATCTCGATGGCATAATCGGTTGTGCCTCCGCCCGGCGAAGATTTATAGCTGATCAATCCCGGATAGCGGATGCTCCTGATATCCACAGCCCAGCGCCGGTGAAAATAATTGCACCAGAATTCACCGGCGAATTTGCTGATGCCATAGACCGTAATGGGCTCAATGATGGTGTGCTGCGGGCAATTTTCCCTGGGAGAAGTTGGACCAAAAACAGCGATACTGCTGGGCCAATAAACTTTTTGTAATTTTTCTTCCCGGGCAATATCGAGTACATTCAACAGGCCCTGCATGTTGAGGTGCCAGGCCAGGCCGGGATTTTTTTCCCCGGTTGCGGAAAGTATTGCCGCCAGCAAATAGATCTGCGTTATGTTTTGACGGATCACCTGAACATGCAGCATTTCCTTGTTCATTACGTCCAGCGATACATACGGGCCGGTTCCTTTCAGCAACTCATTCTCTTCGCGAAGATCAGAAGCTACGACATTGGCATTGCCATATATTTTCCGCAACGCCTGCGTCAGCTCAACGCCGATTTGACCAGAAGCGCCGATAACGAGGATTTTTTCCCTGGCTGAAGACATACTTAATCTTTAAATGCAAGCAAAAATAGGAAGCAATAACCTGAATCGGCAAAATTGTACCTTCGCGGCATGGAAAAATTTCTGAAAGACCTGTTCAGACACCAGCAATACGATGAAAAGAACTTCTTTTTGATCGCCGGGCCCTGTGTGGTAGAAAGTGAAGCGCTGATCATGGAAGTGGCAGACAAAGTATCTGCTCTTTGCAAGAACCTTGGCATACCTTATATCTTTAAGTCCTCTTACCGGAAAGCCAACCGCAGCAGCGGTTCTTCGTTTACTGGTATCGGTGATGAAACCGCATTGGCACTGGTAAAAAAAGTTGGCGAAAAATACGATCTTCCGACAACATCCGATATCCATGCACATGATGAGGCAGCGCCTGCTGCGAAATATGTGGATGTATTACAGATACCCGCTTTCCTCTGCAGACAAACGGATCTGCTGGTTTCAGCAGCCGAAACCGGTAAAATAGTGAATGTGAAGAAGGGCCAGTTCCTGAGCGGTCCCGCGATGAAATTTGCGGTGGAAAAGATCCGGAAAGCGGGGAATGACAAGATCATCCTCACAGAAAGGGGAAATAGTTTTGGCTACCAGGATTTGGTGGTCGACTACAGAAATATTCCCTGGATGCAGGAACACAATGTGCCGGTTGTCATGGACTGCACGCACTCTCTGCAACAACCCAACCAGGCAGGTGGAATTACCGGCGGAAATCCCCAAATGATCGGCACTATTGCTAAGGCGGCGATAGCTGCAGGCGTAGACGGACTGTTTATTGAAACGCATCCGAATCCCGCCATAGCAAAAAGCGATGGTACCAATATGCTGAAACTCGACCTGCTGCAGGAACTCCTGGAAAAATTAGTGAAACTCAGGAAATCCGTAGTATAGACTTTTATCCTGTTATCTGTCAACCGTGAACCGTCAACCCGTGCACTACAGGTAGCGCAGTGGATTTCTTCTTGCGGAAAGGATATATCGCTTCATGTTCATCCAGAAAGCGAGCACGAAATAAATGATCAGCGGAGAGCCCATCGTCAGAAAGGAAACATACACAAACCAGGTGCGGATCCGGCCGGTAGCAATACCCATTTTTTCGCCTATCGCAGTGCAAACTCCGAAGGCATGCCATTCGATGAAATGCTTAAATCTATTCATACCTCAAATTTAAAAAAAATCGGGCAATCGAAAACCATTTATGTTAAAAGTATAACGCATTTTTTGGTAAATTCGCATCTTGTTCTTCGAAGGTATTGCGGGATTCGTCCAAATAACCTCTAAAATAAATTTACCATGGTTTTCGATCTGGATATGATAAAAAAAATTTATGCCGGATTGCCGGCTAAATTGAAGCTTGCCCGTCAACTGACAGGCCGGCCCCTGACTTTGGCAGAAAAAATATTGTATTCGCATTTGTACGAAACCGGGTCAAAAGCCTATGAAAGAGGAAAAGATTACGTTGAATTCGCTCCCGATCGCGTAGCGATGCAGGACGCCACGGCTCAAATGGCATTATTGCAATTCATGACCGCCGGCCGCAACACAGTAGCCGTTCCTTCAACCGTTCACTGTGATCACCTGATCCAGGCCAAAACAGGCGCCGTCAGCGACCTCGCCACCGCGCTCGATGTAAATAAAGAAGTTTATGATTTCCTGGCCTCTATTTCCAA
>Ga0193728_1000754_pt1 | contig 16087 bp, 11 predicted proteins | sample U1c1metaG_FD_143037 | JGI IMG/M metagenome (GOLD analysis project Ga0193728, IMG submission 143037) | Soil microbial communities from a riparian zone of the East river system, Colorado, United States - U1c1 | ecosystem: Environmental > Terrestrial > Soil > Riparian zone | place: USA: East River...
GCCGGCATCACTCTCAGCGTCCAGCTGCTTGTCCTGGGCACGATCGCGCTGCTCGCCGCCGGGCTGCTCACCGCGCGGATGCTGCCGGCCGCCGCGGAACAACCCGGCAGCCCCAACGCCCCTGCCGAAGGGCGCGGCGATGCCGTCAGGCGGCCGGGCGGGCACGCAGCGCGCTGGTCCGGCGGAATGGTCCTGCTCGGCGCGATCGCCTTCGCCGCGATGCTGTGCGAGGGCGCTACCGCCGACTGGGCCGCGGTCTACCTGTCCGGCCCGCTGCACACCAACGGCGTGGTCCCCGGCCTCGGCTACGCGACGTTCGCGCTGGCCATGGTCACCGTCCGGCTGTCCGGCAACCGGCTGCTCACCCGCTTCCGGCCCGACCGGCTGCTGCCCGCGCTGGCCGTGATCGCGACGGCCGGATTCGCCGCGGCCCTGCTCATCGCCGAGCCGCCGGCTGCACTCCTCGGGCTCGGCTGCCTCGGCATTGGCCTGGCTTCCGTAGTTCCGGCGGTGTTCAGTGCCGCTGGGCGGATACCCGGCCTGGCACCGGGCACCGCCGTGGCCACCGCGTCAGCCTGCGGATGGGCCGGATTCGTCTGCGGCCCACCGGTCATCGGACGCCTTTCCGAATGGGCGTCGCTGCCCGTCGCCCTGGGCCTGCTGCCGCTGCTCACCGCGTTCGTCGCCGCCGGCACCCTCACCTCGTCGGCGCTACGCACCGGGCGCCAGCTCCGGGCTCGCGCCCAGTGCGCCACGGCGAGATGATCCGCCTCCTGCTCGTCGACTACGGCGAGGTCATCAGCACCCCGCTCCCCGAGGACACGATCACCGACCTGGCCGCCCTCGCCGACCAGCCGCGCGCCATCTTCCTCGACCGCTACTGGCAGCACCGGCCCGCCTACGACCTTGGCCAGCCACCTGCCGAGTACTGGTCCGAGGTCCTGGCCCGCGACCTGAGCAGGTCACCCCAGGTCGTGGACCGGCTGACGGATACCGACGTGCACGGCTGGCTACGGCCGAACCCCCTCACCCTGCCTACGCTCCTGCGCCGGCTGCGACGCACCGGCATCCAGCTGGCGCTGCTGTCCAACGCGCCCGAACCGATAGCCCGGGCCATCGACCACTCCCGCTGGTCGCGGCACTTCGACCATTGCTACTACAGCTGTCGCCTGGGCGCCGCCAAGCCCGACCCGCGGGCATTCCAGATCGTGCTGCGCGACCTCGGCGCGAAACCGGGCGAGGTGCTGTTCATCGACGACCGTGCCGAGAACACCGCCGCCGCCCGCAACCTCGGAATGCGCACCATCACCTTCACGTCCGCCAGTGCCCTCGACCATGAACTATGCCTGGCGGCACGGGCCTGAAGGCGGCGCCCCAGCCAGGCTCTATGGCTCCGCCCCGTAGCAGCGGTAGAAGGCCAGCTCCCGGTGCGCGGTCGCGAACGCTTAGTACCTTCCTCCCTGCTCAAACGACCGCGGGAGCGAGAGCGGCAGAGTGAGTCCGGCTGCGATCGGGGGCGCCGACCTCGCCGCGCGCCCGGAGACAAACCCCGCCCGGTCGTTGCATAACCATATCTCTAACCAGAATCTTGGAGGTTAGGTCATCCATTTAACCTTTCATTACCAACTTTTTCTTAAGTATTAATTAGGCCGACCTGTGTACCGGCCGCGAGGCGCGGGAATTGTTGCTGGCACACGAAGCAGTGTTCTTGAGAGCTGTATCCTTAGCTGAGAGGAGTTTCCTTCCATGGGACCGCTCATCCCTGCTGGCGCCGCCTCCCGCACTGAGGGCTACAGCGGTATTCCCTCGCCGTTCGCGATGGATGACATGACCTTCCGTGCCCTGGGCCATCGGCTTGTGGACACACTGGCCTCCTACTTGGACAAGCTTCCGTTAGAGCCAGTTTACCGTCCCTTGCCGGCGGAAGTGCGGCAAGAGCTGGAGGAAATGAGTATTCCGGCCGAACGAACAGCGCCCGAGGATGTCATCAAGAGCTTTCTCCGTCTGGTGCTGCCATACGGTCGTGGCCAGAATCATCCGTGCTTCGCTGCATTCGTTGATCCGGCCGCAGCCAAGCTGAGCATGCTTGCGGCATTTGCCTCAGCGGTTACCAACACGAGCGGCTCCGGCGGTAACTACTCGGCCATATACGTCGAGCGAGCAGTCGTCCGCTGGCTTATGGAGCTCATCGGTTTCCCGCAGGACGGGAGCGACGGGGTCCTCCTCGGCGGGGGATCAGACGCGAACCGGCATTGCCTGGAGGTCGCGCGGTACTGGGGTGCCAGGGTCAACGGCTGGGACATCCGGGCGGAGGGCCTGCACGGACATCCCGAGCTCACCATGTACATGTCGGCAGAAGGGCATTCCTGCCTGGAGAAGGCGGCCTTCACGCTTGGGCTCGGCGCCCCGCGAAAGGTCATGGTCGGGGCGGACTTCCGCATGGACCTAGCCGACCTGCGGGCGGCGGTCGCAGCCGACCGCCGGGCCGGCCGCCGCCCGTTCCTGGTCGCGGCAAACGCCGGGAGCGTGAAGACCGGTGCCATCGACCCGCTCGGTGATCTCGCCGAGTTCTGCCGTCAGGAGGGCCTGTGGCTGCACGTGGACGGCGCCTACGGTGGCTTCGGGACCCTCGACCCCCGCCTTGCGCACTTGTACGCGGGCATCGAGCGCGCCGACTCGGTCGCCCTCGACCCTCACAAGTGGCTGGCGGTGGCGATCGGCTGCAGCTGCGCCATTGTGCGGCAGGGGTCACTGCTGCAGGACACCTATAAGCTCATCCCCTCCTATCTCAGCCTCCCGCCCGGGCAAGGGTTCGCCGGCGAGGTCTGGTACTCCCATCGCAGCGCAGAGCAAACCAGGGATTCCGGGCGAGCGCTCAAGACATTCTGGAACATCCAGCAGGCCGGGAGGACCGGGCTGGTGGATCATGTCCGGCGGCATATCGACCTGGCGCGCTACCTGGAGGAGGTCATCGAAGCCAGCCCTGACCTGGAACTGCTCGCAGCCGGGCCGCTGACCGCCGTGTGCTTCCGCTACGTGCCGCCCAGCATGCGCGGCGACGACCAGAGCCTGAATCTGCTGAACCAGGCGATCATGGAGGACCTCCAGGTCGGGGGGCGGGTGTTCCTGGCCGGAACCGACATTCGCGGTCGCTTCGCCCTGCGGTCGTGTGCCCTCCACTACGCCCTCGACGAAGGGCACGTGCAAGCCATCGTGGACGCGGCCCGAGATGCCGGGCACCGCCGCGTCCAGGGCGCGCCGCGCCAGGCCGAGGATGAGATCGCCGCCCTGATTCCACTCGGCGCACGGGCAGAGGAGGACGCCACATGCGCACCGTAGCCAGCCGCCCCCCGGCCAGACCCCGGGAAAGGTCTCCGCGCATCTCCCCTTCAGAGCAGGCACGTTTCACGCTCGCACTGGCGGGGGGCAAGGCGGCCGGGACCGCGTCCAGGGTCCTGCGATTCGGCGGCGGGACGAGCTTCCCCGGCACCGTTGCCCTCCGGATCGATCCCCGCTTCTTGCAGAAGGCCGCAGCCGCGAGCGATGCCCGCAAGGTCGTCGTCACGGGGAGCAACGGCAAGACGACGACATGCCGCATGCTCGCTGCCCTGGCACACGCCGGCGGCCTCATGGTGACCCAGAACCGGACTGGCTCCAACCTGCTGCAGGGCGTGACCTCGGCTGTCATGCGAGGGATAGACCTGCGGGGCCGGATGGACACTCAACTGCTCCTGCTGGAGGTCGACGAGGCGACGCTGCGGTCGGTGACGCCGGAGGTGCGACCGGACACGTTCCTGGTCACCAACATCTTCCGCGATCAACTGGACCGCTTCGGGGAGCTGTACTCGATGGCGAGATGGCTGGAGGCCGTCATCGAGGCGCTGCCCGCATCGGCCACCGTGGTACTCAACGGCGACGATCCCCTGGTGGCCAGCCTCGCCCCGGGGGCACCCGCTCGCCGCCTGTACTTCGGCATCCGGGCCGACGGCGCCGGCTCCCAGGTGCCCGAGCATGCCGCGGACACCATCCGCTGCGTGCGCTGCCAGCACCTGCTGAGCTACCGCGTCGTACACCTCTCCCACCTGGGGGACTACCAGTGCCCGGGGTGCGGGAACGCCCGGCCGGGCCTGGACGTCGCGGTGACCGCGGTGCGGCCATTGTCAGACGCAGGATCCGAGATCACCGTCGAGACGCCGGCGGGAACCTTTCAGCTGCACGTGCCCCTGGCCGGACTGCATAACGTTTACAACGCGGCCGCCGCGCTGGCCGGCGGGATGGCGCTGTCACTGCCACGGTCGCTGGAGCCCGCCGAGGCACGGCAGGCCATCTCCGGCTTGCGCCCGGCATTCGGCCGCCTGGAGGAGATACGGGCGGGCGAGCGGCAGGTAGTGCTCGCGTTCGTCAAGAACCCGACGTCCTACAACGCCACCCTCCGGGAGATCCTGCCACGGCCCGGCCCCAAGCACGTCCTGGCCGTGCACAGCAACACTGTGGTCGACGGGGAAGACTTCGCCTGGCTGTGGGACGTAGAACTCGAGCAGCTTGTGCCGGAGCTAGCGAGCCTGGTCATCAGCGGTACCAGGGCGGACGAGGTCGCGCTCCGGTTCAAGTACGCCGGGGCTCGCCCCGCGGTTACGCAGGTGCTGCCCGATCGCACGGCGGCCCTGGACGCGGCGCTGACCGGGACACCGCCCGGCGAGCCGCTCTACATCCTTGCTGGCTACACCCCGATGCGCGAGCTTCGCAGCATCATGCAGCGGCGCGGTTGGGTCCCGCCATCATGGAAGGAGTAGCGAGATGACACCGGCTCCGCCAACAGTCCGCATTTGCTATCTCTACCCAAGGCTGCTCAGTGTGGCCGGTGACCGGGGAAACCTGTTCGCCCTCATGCAGCGCTGCGCCTGGCGGGGAATCCGCTACAGCGTGACCGAGGCCGACGTGGGAGTGGTGCCTGACTTCGCCGAGTCCGACCTGATCCTGCTGCACGGCGGTCAGGACCGCGAGATGACGGCGGCGGCGCGCGATCTCGCGGCGAAGGCCGGGCCGCTGCGGGAGGCGATCGAGGCCGATGCCGTTGTGCTCACCGTGTGCGCCGGCTATCAGCTCCTGGGCCAGTACTACGCCCCGCCGGACGGGCCGGTGATCCAGGGCCTGGGAGTGCTGGACGCGGTCACCGAGGGCGGGCCGACCCGCTTCATCGGGCACGTGGCGGCGGAGTGCGATCTGGGCTCCGGCCGACAGCACCAGCTCACGGGGTTCGAGAACCACAGCGGGCGCACCTACCTGGGCAGCGGCGCCCAGCCGCTCGGGCGGGTGCTCGCCGGGGCGGGCAACAACGGGGAGGACGGCACCGAGGGCGCCCGGTACCGGGAGGTGTACGCCACCTACCTGCACGGGCCGGTGCTGCCCAAGAACCCGTGGCTGGCCGACCACCTGCTCTCCCGGGCGCTAGCGCGCCGCTACCCGGACTTCGGCCCGCTTGCCCCGCTCGCGGACGGAGTGGAGGCGCAGGCGCACGCGGCCGCGTTCCGCCTCGCCCGGCGCCCGGCCGGGAGGTGGCGGGCGGCCGCGGCCGCCGTGTCCCGCATCGGGCAGCCCTTGCGGGCGCCAGCAACTGCCGATGGGAACGCCAAGATTGAGGCTAAGGAGACGCGATGGACTTCTCGTTAAGCGCCGAGCAGCGCGAGCTGACCGAGGCGGCGACCGACTTCGCCAGGCGGGAGCTCAACCAGGATCTGGCGAAGCGCGAGGATGCGGGCGAGTTCCCGCGCGAGGCGTGGCGGGCGTGTGCCAACTTCGGGATCCAGGGCCTGCCGGTCCCCGCCGAACTGGGCGGCGCCGGCAGCGACGTCCTCACGACGGCCCTGGTCATGGAGGCCCTGGGCTATGGGTGCCACGACAACGGTCTGCTCTTCTCGCTTAACGCGCAGATGTGGAGCGTCGAGCTGCCGCTGATGAACTTCGGCACTCCGGCGCAGCAGCGGGCGTACCTTCCCGGTCTGGTGTCGGGGGACATCATTGGCGGGCACGCGATGACCGAGCCCGGCTCCGGCTCCGACGCGCTGCACATGCGTACCCGCGCCGAGCGGCGGGGTGACCATTACCTCCTGAACGGGAGCAAGCAGTACATCACCAACGCCCCGGTGGCCGATGTCCTGCTGGTCTACGCCTCAGTTCAGGGCGCCCCAGGGCTCGCCGGCCTCTCCGCCTTCCTCGTCAACGCCGCGACGCCAGGGCTCGAGGTAACCAGCAGCTTCGAGAAGATGGGCCTGCGGACCTCGCCGATGGGCGAGATCGCGCTGACCGATTGCCTCGTCCCGGCCGGGAACCGGCTGGGGCCGGAAGGGGCAGCGATGGCCATCTTCAACTCCTCCATGGAGTGGGAACGGAGCTGCCTTTTCGCCAGCGCCGTCGGTGCCATGCGGCGGCAGCTCGACGCGTGTGTGGAATACGCGCGCTCGCGCGAGCAGTTCGGCCAGCCCATCGGGAAGTTCCAGGGCGTGGCCGGCAAGCTGGCCGACATGTACGTGCGGCTGGAGGCGGCCAGGTTGCTGATCTACCGGGTCGCATGGCTCAAGCAGCAGGGCAGGTCGGCCCCCGCGGAGGCGGCCGCCGCGAAGCTATTCACGAGCGAGGCATGGGTGCAATCCAGCCAGGACGCGATCCAGACCCACGGAGCCTGGGGCTACCTGAAGGACGCGGGAATTGAGCGCGATCTGCGGGACGCGGTCGCCGGCACCATCTACTCGGGCACTTCTGAGATCCAGCGGGTGATACTCGCCCGGATGCTAGGGCTATGAGCCACCAGGCCAGGCGAGGCATCCCCGGCGGGGCAACGAGAAAGACAGCGTGATGGCGTATCTGCTTCAGCATCTTCTGACCGAGGCCGCGGCGCGGCAGCCGCGGCGTCCGGCGGTTGCGTCTGCGGGCTGCCTGCTCAGCTACCAGGAGCTGGACCAGCTGAGCAACAAGGTGGCCCGGGCGCTGGTGCGCCAGGGCGTGGCGCCTGGCGACCGGGTGGGGTTACTCGCCCCCAAGTCGGCCGCCTCAGTAGTCGGGATATACGGGACATTGAAGGCCGGGGCCTGCTATGTGCCGCTCGACCCGAAAGCACCAGCCGAGCGGCTCAGCTACGTGGTGCGGGACAGCGGCGCCGCCGTGATCGTGGCGGACGAGCCGAGGACGCCCCAGGCGGCCGCCCTGGCCGGCAGCGTCCCCCGGCTGCGCGGCGTGGTGACGAGCCTTCCCGGCCGGCCGGGGCGGGGGGAGGCGGCCGCTGCCCCGCCCCGGGGCGCGGCCATCGTGCCGCGGGCCGCGGTGGCCGCCGAACCAGGAGAGCCACTGGCAGAGGAACTGGCGATCGAGGCCGACCTCGCGTACATCCTGTACACGTCGGGATCGACCGGCACTCCGAAAGGGGTGATGATCTCCCACCGCAACTCGCTCGCGTTTGTCGAGTGGGCCGCAGCCGCTGCGGGGCTCAGCAAGCAGGACCGCGTCTGCAGCCCCGCGCCGCTCCACTTCGACCTGTCGGTGTTCGACATCTTCGCTGCCTGCCAGGCCGCCGCCTGCATAGCCGTGCTTCCCGAGGGAGCAGCCACCTTTCCGGTATCGATCGCAGAGTGGCTGGAAAGGGAGCGAATCTCGGTCTGGTACTCCGTGCCCTCGGTCCTCACGCTGCTCGCCAGCTACGGCAGCCTGCGCCAGTTCGATCTGTCACGCCTGCGGGAGGTGATCTTCGCCGGGGAGGTGTTTCCCCCCAAGTACCTCGCCCGGCTGATGGCCGACCTGCCCCACCCCCGCTACCTCAACTGGTATGGGCCGACCGAGACCAACGTATGCACGGCGTTCGAGGTGCCCGCAGGCGGGGCTGACGCCGGGCCGGTCCCCATCGGGAAGGCCTGCGCCAACACCGAAGTGTTCGCGGTCACGAGCGAAGGCCGCCGGGCATCCCGGCCCGGCGAGGTGGGCGAGCTGTACGTGCGGGGCCCTTCGCTGATGCGCGGGTACTGGGGACAGCCGGCCAAGACCGCAGAGGCCCTGGTCCGGAACCCGTTCCGGGCAGAGTATGACGAGCTCGTGTACCGGACCGGCGACCTGGTGACCCTTGAGCAGGCAGGGAACTACGTCTATCTCGGCCGCGGGGACAGCATGGTGAAGATTCGCGGCTACCGGGTGGAGCTGGGAGAGGTGCAAGCCGCGCTGTACCGGCATCCGGCCATCCGGGAGGCGGCGGTTCTGCCAGTGCCGGATGAGCTGCTCGGCACCCGCCTCCGGGCTGTCGTCGCCGCAGACGGCGCGGGCAAACTCACCCGCGAGAACGTGCTGGACCACTGCCGGCAATGGCTGCCGGAGTACATGGTGCCGGACATAGTCGAGTTCCGCGAGGCGCTGCCGAGAACCTCGACCGGCAAGGTCGACCGGGCCGGCCTCGCCCGGGAGCAGCCCGAACCGGAGTCCCTGGAGAAATCCGGCGAAACAGGCACTAGCTGACACACGAAAGGTGCGCAAATGGAGACGGTCATCAACGACTACATCAGCCGGGAACTCGTCCAGGACCCGGCGCTGCTGCCGCTGGCGGACGAGACATCACTACTGGAAAGCGGCATCCTCGATTCGCTGAGCCTCCTCAGGCTGGTCGTCTTCCTGGAAGAGCGATTCGGGATCCCCGTGGGCGACAGGGATCTGCTTCCGGCGAATTTCGCCAGCGTGAACGCTATCTGCGGCTACCTCCGCGCGCGGGAGCCCGGACAGCTGGGAGCCGTGCATGGGTGACAGCCCGGCGGAGAGGCTTCTGCGCAGCGCAGAAGGCGTGGCCTACTGGGCGGCAGCCGCGCCGGTCCTGGGCCGCCTGCCGGCCGCCCTCGGCTACCGCATCGCATGCTGGCGCGGCGACTGGCTTTCCCGCCGCCAGCCCGAGAAGCGCACCGAGTTGGCACGCAACCTGCGGCTAGTACTCGGGGACCAGCTCAGCCCGGCGGCAGCGCAGCAGGCGACCCGGGACTGGTTCCGGCTCGCCTCCTGCGAGGCGGTTGACGTGGCGCGGCTGCGGCACGGGGCGCGGCCCCTGCGGCGACTGGTCGAGATCCATGGGCGGGAACACCTGGAGGCCGCGCTGGCCGCGGGCAAGGGAGCCATCCTTTGCTCCGCTCACTTCGGCTCTTACAACAGCGGCTTCTCGGCGATCCACGCCAGCGGCTTCCCGGTCACAACGATCGGGCGCTGGCAGTACAAGTACACCGCTCGCCTCTCATCCGCGGAGCGGCGATTCTGGGACCTGGCCTACGCCCGGCCGGTGCGGCGCCACCGGCAGCGACCGAACATCGAGCCATGGCCTGGCCGGTTCGAGGTAGCGGCGCTGGCAGCTTCCGCACTTCGCGCCAATGAGGTGGTGACGATCTCGATCGACGCGCCGCCGCTGGACAGCGACCGGGACCGCGTGGTCGAGGTGCCCTTCCTCGGGCGCCGGGCCCGGCTCCTGCCAGGCGCCGTGACCCTCGCCCAGATAACCGGCGCGCCGGTGCTCATGGGTTTCCTGTACCGCTCGGCTGATTACCGCCACCAGGTCCTGGAGATCTCCGCGCCGGTGCCGATGGGAGGAGAGACTGCGACAGCATTCGGGCGCTGCGCCGCCGAGGTGGGCGCTGCTATCCAGAGGAGCCCAGCCCACTGGGCCTACTGGGCGAGCACAGCCGATCTGGCTAATCTCGGGCTAATCCCGCCAGGGCGGGACAGGTCACCAGCTGCGGACCCGTTGCCAATACCAGATAAGCGATTCCTGCCTGATCGAACGGCGGATCACGTTGTTGGCTCAGCCTGACCTCCCTGATCGACGGCAGCGTGTCAACGGCGGCCCAGTGTGGGCTCTGGCACAGATTGCGCTGACACCGGCTAGCCTGCCGCCATGAGTACCTTGTCGATCATCAATACTGCTGTGTTCGACGGCGTGTCTGACGCCCTGGGTGACGGGCCGGTGCACGTCGCCGACGGCCGCATCGTGTCGGTCGGGGGGCCGCCCCAGCCAGCCGACCAGGTCATCGACGCGCGCGGCGGCACGGTGCTGCCCGGCCTGATCGACGCCCACTGCCACGCCTACGGCATCAGCCTCGACATGATGGCGACCGAGTCTCAGCCGCTCAGCTACGTCGCGCTGGTCGCCGCCCGGCGGCTGGCCCGGGTGCTGGCCCGCGGGTTCACCACAGTGCGTGACCCGGCAGGCGGGGACGCGGGCCTGGACCGGGCCATCGCCGAGAACCTCATTCCCTCACCCCGCTACCTATGGACTGGGGCGGCACTGAGCCAGACCGGCGGGCACGGCGACGCGCGCGGTCCCGACAGCGAGACCTGTCCGTGCTACGCCCACGGCTGCGAGGTCGTCGACGGAGTCGACCCGTTGCGCAAGGCGGTCCGGGAACGGTTCCGCCGCGGCGCGCACGCGATCAAGATCATGACCTCCGGCGGCGTCATGTCGCTGGCCGACCCCATCCGGATCCCGCAGTACTCCGCCGAGGAGATCCGCGCGGTGACCGCCGAGGCGACCCGGCGCGGAAGCTACGTGGCCGCGCACGCCTACTCCCCCGAGGCAATCCGTCACTCGATCGATAACGGCGTGCGCAGCATCGAGCACGGCAACCTGCTCGACGCGGACACGGCGGAGGCCATGGCCGCGGCCGGGGCGTTCCTCGTGCCTACTCTGGCCACCTATGACGCGATGGAGCGCCGCGGGGAGCAGATCGCGATGCCGGCGATATCCCGGCGGAAGAACCGGGAGGTCCTGGAGTCCGGGCAGCACGCCGTCGAGCTGGCCCGCGCCGCCGGGGTCAGCATCGGCTTCGGCACCGACCTGATGGGCCAGCTGGAGGACGAGCAGCTCAACGGCCTGCGGCTGCAGGCCCAGGTAGACGGGATCTGGACCGCGCTGGCCTCGGCCACCTCGGTCAACGCTGCGCTGATCGGCCGGCCAGACCTCGGCCGGGTCACCGAAGGCTGTGTCGCCGACCTGCTCATCCTCGACGGTAACGTCGCCGACGACCCGTCGGTTGTGTGGTCACCAGACAGCCAGCGGACGATCGTGCAGAACGGCCGCGTTATCGCCGGCTCCTGAGACCGCGACAGCACCGGCCGTCGGCGCCGAACCCGGCTAGGTCTCCCACGGCTGTGAGTGTCAAGCGGCCTGGGCAGTTTCGGGCTGGCGCGGTGAGCCCAGGCGGTGGTCTCGCCGTAGGCGGTGTGGTGGGTCAGGCAGCGTGCAGGATGCCGACGACGGGACCGGACCAGCCAGCCGGCCGCCCTCGACCAGTGAGATGACATGAGCCGCGACTCGCTGACCAGCGTTCCCCGCGACCATTCGCCGGCAGCGACCGATCTCGCCCAGCTGGTAGTAATACGGTATGCGGCTGCCCTTATCGATGCGCCGTATTGCGGGATTGTCCATTGTAAGGTGCGGCCGCTTTTTTCTTCAACGCGTTCCCAGCAAGGTATCACCGGCAGCGCGCTGGCAGGCCGCGTCCGGGTCCTGCGCAGCAGGCCGGCGGAGGCGGGGCCACCGCGGTGAACTGAGACTACTTCCTGACGCTCGGGCGGTGCAGAACGACATATTTCTGCCCAAATCGACTGTAATCCGGATCTTGCGCCCGTCTGGTTCGAGGGCTACGCTCAATCCAGCACTTAGGATCCCCGGATGATATGTCTAGCCTCAGCTCCCGCACGGGCGTTCAAGAAGCTGCGCTCCGCTGCCCGCGAGCCGGCAACCTCGCGTGAACCCTCATTCCAAAGGCGGAAGGGTGTAAGCAAATGACAGACCGGGAATTGGGCGCAGGAGCTGGCCAGTCGCGTGTCCAGAGTGACGAGGCCTTCAGCATTGAGACCCACGGCGTCGATGCCATTCCGCTGGAGGACCGGCACGGCCATGCCAAGGAGCTTTTCTTCGTCTGGGCGGCTGCGAATACCAACTACGTTTACCTCATCCTCGGGTCACTCGTCATCAGCTTTGGCCTTGGTTTCTGGCCAGCCGTAGTGGCTATCGTAGTAGCGCACTCCTTCTATCTCCTGCTCGGTGCTGCCGCGATTCCGGGCCCGAAGGCAGGCACAGCCACCATGGTGGTGTCGCGGAGCGCGTTCGGGGTCCGGGGAAACGCGCCGTATGCCTTCCTGAGCTGGATCACGACCGTGGGCTGGGAGGCCGTGTTCATAGTCGTGGCAACTCTGGCGCTGGTCCAGCTCGGCGGGCTGGCTCACTTGAGCGGGTCGTTGGTGAAGATCGTGGCGCTAGTGATCATTGTCGCGGTGACGTTCATCGTCGCAGTATTCGGCCATGCCACGATCGTGCTGATCCAGCGTGTACTGACCTATGCTCTCGGCGTCGGCGTGGTAGTCCTGGCGATCTTCGTCTTGCCCAAGAGCCACCTGGGCGGCTTCCATGTCCACGCCATCGCGGCGGGCACGCCGGCCGCTACCTGGATCCTCGCCGTGGAAGTGCTCGTTGCCGGCTCAGCAATGTCCTGGATGAACTATCCGGCCGACTATGCGCGGTACCTGAGGCCGACCGAGTCGTCTAGGGCAGTCTGGTTCTGGACGTCACTTGGACCCATCATTCCCGCGATCGTCATTAGCGTCATCGGAGCCGCCGCGGGTACGGCGGCGAACATGACCGATCCGGTCGGCGGCCTTCGCACCCTGCTGCCGACATGGTTCTTCGCCGTCTTCCTGGTGATTGTCATCGGCGGCGCCGTGGCGAACAACTTCCTCAATACTTACTCGTCGGGAATGAGCCTGTTGGCGCTGCGGGTCCGCGTCAAGCGGTCCGTCGCCGTCGTGGCAGACGGTATCGTCGCCACCGGCATGGCGATCTACGCGCTGTTCGTCTCGAACTTTGTCGGCTCGTTCCAGAACTTCCTCGCGCTGATGGTGCTGTGGATCGCACCGTGGGCAGGTGTGTACCTCGCCAGCATCTGGATCCAGCGCAACACCTATGACGCGCCGGGACTGCAGAATTTCCGCGGTGGCCCGTACTGGTACAAGGACGGCTGGGATCCGTGGGCACTGATTGCCTTTGCGGCCGGCGTCGTGTGCGCGTACCTGTTCACCAATGCCACGCTGCTGCGCGGGCCGTTGGTGAACGCGATCGGCGGTGCCGACATCTCGGTCTTCGTGGGCCTGGCTGTCTCGTTCTGCCTGTACTGGGCACTCACCACACGATTCGCGAAGGCCGTGCACCTCGCGGCCGAGCCGTCGGCCGCGGCCGCCGCCGAGTAGGCAGTTCGGCAGCGGGCCGGTCTCGGCCCGCTGCCGCGGCAGTGGCCGGGCCTGGCCAGGCGTCGCCTGTCCCAATCCAGCACATAGGGGGCTCGTCGTGATCGCTGCGTGTTACGTCCGGCCGGACTGTTACCGCGACTCGGTATTCCTGATGCGGGCAGCGCAGGAGGTCCGCAAGGTCAGAGGGGTCCTCGATGTCGGAATGATGATGGGCACGCCGGCTAACAAGCGGGCGCTTGGCGCCGCTCGCCTGCTGACCCCCGCCGCCGAGGCAGCCGGGCCTAGCGACTTGATTGTTGCTGTCTCGGCCGAGTCGCAGGACGCAGCCGACGCGGCGCTGGCCGCGGCGACCCGACACTTGGACTCGCACGTTTCCGACGGTGGCCAGCAGGCCGCTGACGAGCCTTGCTGGGCAAGCCTGGAGGGAGCGGTTGCAGCAGACCCTGCGGCGAACGTAGCTCTGATCTCGGTTCCCGGCGAGTACGCGGCGGCGGAGGCCCGGCGGGCGCTGTCCCGGGGGCTCAACGTGTTCCTGTTCAGTGACAACGTCCCAGTCGCTGCCGAGATTCAGCTGAAGGCGACCGGCCGGGCTGTCGGGAGGCTGGTGATGGGACCCGACTGCGGAACGGCGATCGTCGACGGCGTGCCGCTCGGATTCGCCAACGCCGTCCCCCGGGGGACCATCGGTGTAATCGGTGCCTCTGGTACCGGCATGCAGGCCGTGACGTGCCTGCTGGCCCGCTCCGGGATGGGCGTCTCTCAGGCGATCGGGACTGGCAGCCGCGACCTGAGCTCTGACGTTGGCGGCGCCTCGACGCTCCAGGCTCTGGATCTGCTGTCGCGCGACCCGGCCACCGACGCGGTCGTGCTGGTCTCGAAGGTGCCGTCGCCGTCGGTGGCCGACCGGGTCGTGGCGGCCCTGGCGGCATGCGGGAAGCCGGGTGTCGTCAACTTCCTCGGATACACGCCGGCCGGCACCGGTCACGGCGAGCTGGCGTTCGCCCGCCTGCTCGAGGACGTGGTTCCGGCAGTGGCACGCCTAGCCGGGGTCGACTGGCCGACCGAGCCGCTCGAGTACTGGTGGTCCCCCGAGGACGTAGCGGGCGCCGTGCAGCGCGAGCGCGAGGGCCTCGCGCCGGGCCAGGACCTGATTCGCGGGCTGTACTCCGGCGGGACGCTCTGCCAGGAGGCGTCCCTCGTCCTGTCAGACCGCGGCATGTCCCCTGCAGGCGCGGCGAGCGTGGACGGCTCGGGAACCGCGTCGTTTCCCGCGCGCGCTCACTGCGTCGTCGACCTGGGTGCAGACGAATTCACCGTTGGGCGGCCTCATCCGATGATCGACCTGAGCCTGCGCTCCCAGCTCATGCTCGCATGCGCCGCTGATCCGCGGACGGCCTTGGTGCTCTTCGACGTTGTACTCGGCTTCGGCGCCCACCCGGACCCCGCGACACAGCTTGCCCTGGCCGTCACGGCGGCCCGGGCCCGCGCGGCGGCCGATGGCCGCAGGCTCTCGTTCATCGCATCAGTCTGCGGCACCGAGGCCGACCCCCAGGGCCTGCGCAGATCGGAAAGGACGCTTGAGGCCGTGGGCGTAGCCGTCCTCCCGACCAACGCCCAGGCGGCCCGGCTCGCCTGCCTGGTGGCCGGCCGCGGCCTGCCAGCAGATGACGCCTGCTCGGTCGTCCCCTGGCGGTCCAGCTGCGCTCCGCTGTCCGCAGCGGGCCGACCGCTGTTCGGCGCGCCCTGCCGCGTCGTCAATGTCGGCCTGCGCGGCTTCTTCGACACGCTGCGGGCAGTGGGCGCCCCGGCCGTCCAGGTGGACTGGCGGCCGCCGCTCGGCGGCGACCCGACGCTGGCGAGCCGGCTAGCGATGATCCTCTAATGCCACCGGAGGCGCAGATGGCTCCCGAAGTCACCCGAGAACGGGTCGAAGCTGCCAACACGGCCGCGCTGGCGAGCATGCTCGCCGTGCAGCCCGTATGGGTGGGCGTCGGGCGGCTGGGCGAGCTCTTCCCCGACCTGGCGCCGATGACTCTGACGCACGCCGGCCCGCCGGTGACCTGGGAACGCATGTCGGGCGCCCAGCGGGGCGCCGTAATAGCGGCGCTGCTCTACGAGGGATGGGCGAAGGACCCCGCGACGGCAGTGCAGCTCGCCGAGGACGGCCGTCTCAGCCTGGTGCCCAATCATGACCTCGGCGGCGTCGGCCCGATGGCCGGCGTCCTGTCACCATCGATGCACGTGTTCGTGGTCCAGGACCGGGTCTCCGGCCGCCGCGCATACAGCTCCATCGAGTACGACTCGCTGTTCGGGTGCTGGGACGAGCGTGCCCTGGATGAGCTCCGGCGGTGGAACGATTGCTTCTACCCGGCGCTCGGGCGGGCGCTTCGCCCACTCGGCCAGGTCGACCTGATCCAGCTGATGGCCCAGGCGCTGATGATGGGCGATGAGCTGCATAGCCGCCAGACGGCCTCGAGCGCGCTGCTCCTGCGTGCACTCGCTTCGACGATCACCAGCGAGAACCCGCAGTCGGCGGCAACCGCGACTCTCGACGAGCTAGCGGGCAATGAGCTGACCTTCCTGCCGCTGGCGATGGCGGCTGCCAAGCTCATCGCGTCCGCCGCGGAGGGAGTGCCGCTCAGCACTATCGTGACGGCGATGAGCCGAAACGGGACCGACTTCGGCATCCGGACGAGCGGGACCGGCTCGGCCTGGTTCACCGCGCCCGCTCCCACGGTTGAGGGCGTTTATTTCCCTGGCTACGGCCCAGATGACGCGGGCCTCGACATGGGCGACTCCGCGATCACCGAGACGGTAGGCCTCGGCGCGTTCG
>Ga0193728_1000756_pt1 | contig 16056 bp, 22 predicted proteins | sample U1c1metaG_FD_143037 | JGI IMG/M metagenome (GOLD analysis project Ga0193728, IMG submission 143037) | Soil microbial communities from a riparian zone of the East river system, Colorado, United States - U1c1 | ecosystem: Environmental > Terrestrial > Soil > Riparian zone | place: USA: East River...
CGACGCTGAGCGCCCGCATCAGTTGCCCACCGCCGAGTAGTGGCGGATCGACAGCCGCCACGTCCCCGCCACGGCCAGCGCGCCGATTGCGATCCACAGCAACTGGAACCCGAGACCGGCAAGCAGCGTCGTGTTCGACATGTGGCCGACGAGAGCTTCGATCGGGAAGTAGAACGTCCATTTGAACGGCAGCCACGCCGCGAGTGTCTGCGACCAATGCGGCATGAGCGTCAGCGGCACGAGGCGGCCGGAGAGCAGGAGCTCGGCGAGGAACCAGACCTGGAAGATCGCGCCGGCGCGCGTGGTGAACATCGTGATCATCCCGAGGATGAACTGGTTGAACGAACGCATCACGTAGGCGCCCCAGATCGCGACGAGGAAGACAACGATTCCAAGTGGCCTGGGGTGAAAGCTCGGATGGAACGCGACCCACAGCCCGGCGCCGATCGGGAGATACATGACGATCCACGGGATCTTCTGGCCCGCGAAGTCGGCGAGGTCGTAATGGATCGGATGCATGGGGCGGAGCAGCTGTCCCGAGAGCTGTCCTTCGCGAATGCGCTGCTCCCAGCCGTACGGCGTGAAGACGATGTTCATCACGCGCACGAGCGTCCAGACGATGTAGTACGCAGCGAACTGGCTCGCCGTGATGCCGTCGACCGAGCCTCCGTGCGAGCGGGCGATCGCGCCCCAGACGACGAGGTAGATCGTCGGCTCCGCGGCCATCCCGAGCGTGTACATGTACATCGGGATGCGGTACTGGAACTGCGTCTGGATCTGCGTGCGCATGGACGTGAGGTAGAAGTCGACCATCGAGCGCAGCCACGGCTCGCGCAGGCGAACGACCTGCGTGCTCATGCCGGCGCTCCGCTTGCGAACACCTGCTCGATCACGTCCTCGATCGGCGGATCCTCAACCGTCAGGTCGGTCACCTCGTGCTCGGCGAGCAGCTTCGCGGTCGCCTGCGAGGTCTCGCTCTTCGGCACCTGCAGCGTGATCGTCTCGCCGTCGGCGAGCACCGCCTGGATCGTCTTCAGCGCGGAGAAGCGGTGTGTCAGCGTTGCAAGGGAGCCGTCGAAGAGCACGCGTCCGTGGTGGATGACGATCACGCGCTTGCACAACGCCTCGACGTCGGCCATGTAGTGGCTCGTCAAGAGCACGGTCGCCTCGTAGCGCTCGTTGTAGCGCGCGATGAAGCCGCGGATGCGCTTCTGCATCGTGACGTCGAGCCCGATCGTCGGCTCGTCGAGGAAGAGAACCTGCGGCAGGTGCAGGAGCGAGCCGACGACCTCGACCTTCATCCGTTCGCCGAGCGAGAGCTGCCGTACGGGCTTGCGCACGAGGTCGCCGATGTCGAGCAGCTCGATGAGCTCGTCGCGGGTGGCGCGGAAATCCTCGCGCGGGAGCCGATAGATCGCGCGGTTGAGCTCGAACGAGTCGAGCGCCGGCAGATCCCACTGCAGCTGGTTGCGGTTGCCCATCACGAGCGTCATGCGGCGCAGGTAGTCGCGCTCGCGCTTCGACGGGATGTGACCGAGCACGTGGAGGCTGCCGCCGGTGGGGTAGAGCAGCCCGGAGAGCATCTTGAGCGTCGTCGTCTTGCCGGCGCCGTTCGGGCCGAGGAATCCGACGACCTCGCCTCCCTCGATCTCGAACGAGATCCCGTCGACCGCGCGCACCTCGCGCCACTGGCGCTTGAACAGGCTGCGCATCGACGCGCGCATGCCGCCCTCGCGCTCCGGCACGCGGAAGACCTTCTGCAGATCCGACACCTCGATGACGCCGCTCACGTCGCGGAGACTAGCCTCTAGTTCTCGCGCAGCAACGCCGCGGGAACGAGCGCGATGAGCAGCACGCACGCGAGCGCCGCCCAGATGGCGCGGTAGCTTCCCGAGACGTCGGCGACGAGCCCGTAGAGCGGGGGCGAGAGCGCGATCGCGGTCTGCACGAACGTGACCGCGAATCCCGTCGCCGCGCCGACGCGTCGCGGCCCCGCCGTCTCGGTGACGAACGTGATCCACAGGCCCTGGTACCCGATCAGCGCGAACCCGGCAAACGCGGCGACGACGCCGAAGAGCACAACGGGAGACGACGACGGCGTCGCAAACAGGACGAGCGCCGCCGCGAGCCCGGTCAGGTTGAGCAGCACGAGCAACGGCTTCCGTCCCCGTGCGAGCGCGCGGTCGCTGATCGTGCCCCAGAAGACCCTGCCCGCGATTCCGAACGCATTCGCCAGTCCGACGAGCAACGAGGCCGACGCGAGCGAGAGGCCCGCGCGATGGTGTAGGTCGAGCGGCAGGAATGCGAGGATCGCGTACTGGCCGGTGACAACGAGGCAGCCCCAGAGCGTGAGCAACAGGATGTTCCGGTCGCGCGCGGGACTCTCGAGGCCCTTTGCTGCGTGCGGCTCGAGCTCGTAGCTCCGTTCGAGCGGAGCCGATGCAAGTGGCAGCATCGTCACGACGGTGATCCCGCCGGCGAGCGCGAGTGCCGACCGCCAGCCCCACACGTGTGCGATCCATGGCAGGAGGGCCGCCGCGGCGAGCGCGCCCGCAGGGATCCCGCACTGGCGGATCGAGAGCGCGAGCCCGCGGCGGTTGCGCGGGAAGGCGAGGAGCACGAGCCTCCCGCCGGCGGGCGTCGACGTCGAGCTCGCGAGCCCGGCGAAGAAGAGCACAGCGAAGACGAACGCTCCCGGCGCGGCAGCGGCGCACGCGGCGAGCACGCCGACCGCCACGCCGCCCGCGACGATCACGCGACGTTCGCCGAGCCGGTCGGCTGCGACCCCGGCGGCGTACGAGCCGAAGATCTTCCCGAACGCGAAGGAGGACACGGCGAGCCCGGTGAGCGCCGACGACAGGCCGAGATCGGTCTTGACGAAGCCCGCGAGGAGGGGGAGGCCCTGTTCGACGACGGAGACGCCGAATTGCGCGACCACCGCGAGGGTGAGCACGAACCACGGATTGGTGACGTCGAAGCGCTTCCCCACGACCCCGGCGAGCATACGCTGGCGCCGTGCGCATCCTCCTCGTCTCGCAGATGTACCCCGGCCCCGATGCGCCCGACCTCGGCACGTTCGTCGCGCAGGTCGAGCGTGAGCTCATCGGCCGCGGACACGAGATCCAGCGCGCGGTGCTCGACACGCGCTCCGGCGGGAAGCTTCGGTATCTCACGCTGGCCCGCAGGACGCTGCTCGCCTCGCGACCCGACGTCGTGTACGCACACTTCCTCGTTCCGAGCGGCTTGATCGCCGCGCTCGCGGGCCGGGCGCCGCTCGTCGTCACCGCGCACGGGCGCGACGTGCGCAACATCGGCGCGTTTCCGGGTATCGCCGCCGCAACGCGCCTCGTCGTCCGGCGCGCGTCGACCGTCGTGTGCGTGTCCGAGTACCTGCGTCGCGAGCTCGAGACGAAGCTGCCTGAGGCGCGCGGTAAGACGGAGGTCGTCTCGAGCGGCGTCGACCTGGAGCAATTCGCGGTCACGACGCCGCCGGAAGGACCGACGCGCTTCCTCTGCGTCGGCGCGCTCGCGGAGCGCAAGAACGTCGTGCGGCTCGCCGATGCCTTTGCGCTGCTCGGCGACGGCACGCTCGCCTATGCCGGCGACGGGCCGCTGCGCGCGCGGCTCGAGGGACGCGCCGGCGTCGAGCTACTGGGCCGCGTCCGGCACGACGAGATTCCGGCGTTGCTCGCAGCCGCGCACGTGCTCTGCCAGCCGAGCCTCATCGAGCCGCTCGGCCAGGCGCTGCTCGAGGGGATGGCCTGCGGCCGCTCGGTCGTCGCGACGCGCATCGGCGGCCCGCCGGAGTTCGTTCCGCCCGACGCGGGCGTGCTCGTCGACCCGCTCGACGTCGAGGCGATCGCCGCGGCGATGCGCCAGGCGGTGGCTCTGCCGCGGCCGAACGACGCGGCGCGTGCCGCGGCCGCGCAGCACGATGTCCGCCGTCAGGCCGAGCGGATCGAGGCGATTCTCAGCCGGGCGGCGGGAGATCGGCGAGCCTGATCTCGACGAGCGGGCGTATGCTCTCCTCGAGACCTGCCTCACGCGCTGCCGCCAGCGCCTGCTCCCAGCTTTCACGCGCCTTCTGCGGGTCGACGCCCTGTTTCAGCCGGTTGTCGCCTGTGACGAGCAGCTTCTGGATGCGCTCATGGGCATCTGCGTCGCTCTTCACAAAAGGAGCGTAACAGGGCAGATTTGCGTTGTAACCGATGATGGAAGCCGCAGCCGCCATGCCCAAGCCGATCCGCGTCCTCATTGCCGACGACCACCGTCTCTTCGCGGAGGCGCTCGAGGCGATCCTTGCCGGCGATCCGCGGATCACGGTCGTCGGCCATGCGGGAGACGGGCGTGAGGCGGTCAAGCTCGCAGGCGACCACAAGCCGGACGTCGTGCTGATGGACATCAGCATGCCGGTGATGGACGGCATCGAGGCCGCCCGCGCGATCAAGGACGAGGGCGGCGAGGCGTCGATCCTGATGCTCACGGGCAGTAATTCCCGCGCCGACGTCGACCGGGCCCGCAAGGCCGGGGCCGCCGGCTACGTGACGAAAGACCGGATCGCGGCCGAGCTGATCGACGCGATCGTCGAGATCTCCCGGAACTAACAGACGGTTGACCTCGTGGCCGGGTGCGTCTGGGGATGGCTCAGGCCAAGCCGTGCGGACGGGACGGCCGAAGGTAAGGCTGGTTTGCCTTGCCAAGGCCGTCACGGCCGCACGGCGCAGCGCATGAGCCACCATCCAGGCGTGGTCGGTCGCGGGGTCAGCCGTCCGCGCTACCCTGCGCGGCGTGACCAGCGTTCTCGCCGTCTTCCAGGTGATCATCGTCTTCGTGCTCGTGGCGTTGATCCTCATGCACTCGGGCCGCGACGCGGGCATGGGCGGTATGGGCTTCACTCCGGCCTCGCAGGGCGGGACGCACATCGTCGAGCGCAACCTGACGCGCTTCACGATCGTGATGGGCGTGCTGTTCTTCGTGAACAGCGTCGCGCTCTTCCACTACCTCAAGTAACGGCAGGTTCCCCGGCGCTACAATGCGCCGCTCGCGCGCTGGTGGCGGAATTGGTAGACGCGCTAGCTTGAGGGGCTAGTGGGGGCAACCCCGTGGAGGTTCAAGTCCTCTCCAGCGCATTGATCGAGGGTCGCCCACGGGCGGCCCTTTTTTTGTTCTCCCTGCATTTGACGCCGTCCGGAGGAGTCTCTACTCTCAGAGCGAACACACGTTCGACCCAATCCTTTCTTTCCCCCGCAGGAGGACAATCATCTTGGAGCTGACCGGACGACAACAGGAGATCTGGACGTTTCTGGTCGAGTACGTCGACCTGCACGGCTATCCACCGACGGTGCGCGAGATCGGTGAAGCGGTCGGGCTGGCATCGCCGTCGACCGTCCACGCGCATCTCGCCAACCTCGAGCGGGCCGGGTTGCTCAAGCGCGACCCGACGAAGCCCCGCGCGCTCGAGCTGATCGGCCGTGAGAAGCCCTCGGACTCGAACGTCGTCGAGTTGCCGAAGCTGCCGCTCCTCGGGCAGATCGCAGCCGGCGGGCCGCTGCTCGCCGAGCAGAACGTGGAGGACTCGATCGCGGTGCCCGAGACGCTGAAGGGTGACTTCGTGCTGCGCGTGAAGGGCGAGTCGATGATCGAGGCCGGCATCCTCGACGGCGACCTCGTCGTCGTGAAGCGCGCCCAGGACGCCCGCAACGGCGAGATCGTGGTGGCGCTCGCAGGTGACGACGAATCGGCCGACGAGGCCACGGTGAAGACGTTCTACCGCGAGAACGGGCGCATCCGCCTCCAGCCGGAGAACGCCGCACTCGAACCGATCTACGCCGAGCACGTGCAGATTCTCGGCAAGGTCGTGGGGGTCTTCAGGACTCTGTAATGAGCATCTCTTCCGTGCACCGGACGCTCGAGCACGAGCTGTTCGCCCTCCTGCGGGGGGCCTCGCTCGAGTGCCCGGTGTGCGGCGAGTTCGTGCTCCACGAGGGCCAGTCGGTGCGCTGCCCGGAGTGCGAGATGCTCCTGCGCGGTCGTATCGAATCGAACGTTCTCCAGGTAGAATTCGGCTCGCAGGCCGGGTGACCGCGGCCGCCGCTCACGTGGCGGCCGAGGAAAGTCCGGACACCGAAGGGCAGGACGCTCCCGCAGTGTTCGACCAACTGCCAAGGAGGCGGCGAAAGCCGACGGAAAGTGGCACAGAAAACAGACCGCCGGCGACGTGTTCTCCGGAGACGTCGCCGGTAAGGGTGAAACGGTGGGGTAAGAGCCCACCAGCGACCGTGGTGACACGGCGGCTCGCCAAACCCCGTCCGGTGCAAGGCGAACAGGCTCCGCCAAGACGGCCCGTCAAGGAGCCGGGTAGCCGCAAAGATGGATGGTCATCCAAGACAGAATCCGGCTTACAGGCCTGCTAACGAGAAAGCCCCGGCAACGGGGCTTTCTCTATGCCTCGTTGCGCCAGGAACGTGTTATCAGCGCGCCCGGTGCATCGGAGCCGCGTCGACGGCCCAGCCGCCGAGCGCGAGAAGCAAGACGGCGACAACGACGAGAGCGAAGAACAGGCGCCGTCTCATCGGCCGAACGCGGCGCGCAGCCGTTCGAAGAGGGCGGCGCGAGTCGACAGGAAGAAGATGAATCCAAGTACGCCGACCGTGCGGGCGGCGTAGACCCATTCGGAGTCGAGGATGTTGCGGTGCACTGCTTCGCTCCTTTCGGTTGGGCGGTGCGGCCGCCGCTCCCGGTGGAAGCGGCGGCCTGGTCGGGCCGGCTCAGTGGTGGCCGGGCGTGCTCGAGGTGAGGAAGTTCTGCAGGACGTAGTCGGCAATGCGGCGGCCGAGGCGCTGCCCGGCGACCTGGTCGAAGCGGAAGTGCTGACCGGCGTAGATGCGGCTGACGCTGGCCTCGTCGGCGGCCGCCGAGAAGCTCGTGAACGACCGCTCGATTCCCGGCAGCACTTCCGACGTGACGGCGAAGCTGTCGTGATCGCTGCGGAAGAAGCTGGCGAGTACGTCGGCGCCGACTGCGCTGACGACGGCGTGTGCGCCGGGGTAGGACGGATCGAGCGCGGTATTGGCGAGTGGTGTCCAGTCGACTTCCGCGGCCAACGGGCGGAATTCGGCCGCCGAGGACTCGGCGGGGTCCTCGTCGGAGGTCGCGTCGAGCGCGGCAGCGGCCGCGGTTCCTTCAGCGCGGATTGCAGTAACCGGTCGCCAGGTGCGGTAGGTGTACTTGGCGTCGTAGAAGGCGATCACCGAGTCGGCAAGGCTGAGGTCGAGCAGTGCGAACAGGCGCGCGTTCTGGGGGAGGGTGGTGCCGTGCTGCAGCGCGGCTGTCTGGGCGATCTCGTTCCAGTAGTTCTGGATCGGCGCGCCCCAGAACTTCGCGATCTGTGTCTGGTCTGCGGTGCGGGTGGTGCTGCCGATCTCGCCGAGACTCCTGACTTCGTCAAACGCGGCGGTGTACGTGGCGCTCGTGAGCGCCGGTGGCGGTCCGGGTCTGAACTGATCGGCGCGTCGGAGAGCGAAGGGCGTCACAAACTGCCAGTGGGTGAAGACGGGCTGCGCGAACGCGGGCGGCGTCAGCTGGTAGTCGCCGGGATTCGTTCCCGGCGTGAACGGAATCGGCGGCGCGGCCGAGCCGTCACTGCTTCGCCGCGACAGGATCTGCGCCGCTGCGGTCGCACCGACTCGGGCCCCTTGGTCTTTCGCGGGACCGTCCGGGATCGAGGCGAGCGACGCAGCGCGATCCGCGTCGAGGATGGAGGTCTGGCTCGGGTACAGCTGGACGAGCACATCGTGGGCTGCGGTGGCGGCCGCTGCTGCGACCGAGGCATGTCGTGGCGCTCTCAGGTGGACGAGGTAGTCGGAATGCGTCTTGATGATCGCGTTGACGGCGTCGTAGACGGCTGCGTGCATGATCGCCATGCTCCGCGTGGGATGGACGGTCACCGGCTGAGCGCCCGGCGTTCGCAGGATCCCGAGCAGGATCCGGTTCCACTGGATGACTTGGTCGGGTGTCTGGGTTGGCGCTGTCGGCGTCGAGTCGCTGCGTCGAGTTGCGGTGCCGGTTGACGCGTACGTGTTGACCGCAAGAATCGCGGCAGCACCGATCGCGCCGAGAGTGAATCCAAGTGCGAACAAGCGTGGAGAGAACCGTCTCATCCGAATGCTCCTTCTCTTGTGGTTGGCGTTGTCGTTTTCTGTCGTGCACGAGGAGCGCTGCGAATCTGCCGCGGCCGGACAGCACGGATGAGCCACAGGCAGAGCAGCGCGATCGGCAACTCGACGGCGATTGCCTCGGTGGTGGCAAGCGCGAAGGCGGCCGCGCCGCGGGAGGTGACGACGTCGAACCAGGCGTCGGCGGCGAGCAGCGTTGCGGCGGCGACGGCCGCGCGGTCGAGCCAGGGTGCGCGACGGAGCGCTGCGACGCAGGTCAGGCCGAGCGCGGAGGCAAGCGCGGTGTCGAACCCGGCCCACGCGATGCCCCAGTGCTGTGAGAGGTAGTGGCAGGGGAGCGAGCTCGCGAGCCACGCGCTCCAGGGAACGAGGACGAGTGCCGCCGCACCCAGGAACAGGGGAACCGAGCGGCGCGCCCGGTTCATTTCAATCTCGAGCTCGCAGCGGCTCATGACGACGGGTCGATCGGGTAGAGCCACGCCTCGAGCCCGGTGGCCGGTTCGCCGTCGCCCTTCAGCGCGAAGCTGTGAATTCGCGCCTGCGCGCCGGTGCCGTCGACGGTGCCGACGCTGTAGCGGCGGCCGAGCCAGAGGCGGCCGTTGCGAATCGAGAATTCGTACCGGTCGAGTCCGCGCGGCGCGGGCCCGGCCGTGCCGTTCCCCTCGTTGTCGAACTGGCTGCCGTGGCAGGGACAGCCGAAGCCGGAAGGCTGGGCCGGAACGAGCGCGATCTCGCCGTTGTTCGTCCGCTCGAACTTCTTCTGCTGCACGTAGAGCGGCCCGTTCGGCTGAGTTGGGCAGCCGACGTGCGTGCAGCGGCTCGACATGATCGTGAAGCTCGGCACGCTTCCGAGCAGGCCGTTGTTACGGACATACGCAGTGCGCCGTGAGACTTCGCCGGCCTGCGGATCGCCGAGGAAGGTGGTCACGACGAACTGGGCTTCCGGGAATGTGTCGATCGGGCCGAGGTCGACCGCGCGCTGTCGCTGGCCGAGGAACGACGGCAGCACTGCGAATCCAGCCGCCGGCAGCCCCACGCCGAGTGCCACGACGCCGCCGAGGCCGAGCGTCGCTCGTTCGAGCAGGCGGCTGCGCGTATAGCGCTCGTGCGGCTCGTCCCTTGGCGGCTGTGCGGGCCGCGCGCTCTCCGGGCGCATCGCGTTCTCGCCTACTGACATCTCGTGTTCTCCTCGCGTTGGGCGACGAGAGCGGAAGCCGCTCTCGCAGGACGGACACCCGCGGTGCGGCTCAGAGAATCGTCGAGAGCTAGATCGTCTTCTCTCCCTCTAAGTCACGCGAGCCGGATGGGCTTCGCGGGGAGAGGCGACCTTGGCCTCGAACGGCATCGTCGAGAACGCCGTACGACGACGCTAGCAGCACCGGCGCACCCTGCGCCGTCGGATCGACGAAACCGATCGTCTGTCCGCTCGCGTAGGAGAAGCGATGAACGCCGGCGGGATTACGGAAGCCCCCACCGTCGTTCTTCGCCAGATGGGACCTTTTTGTCGAGCCTCCTGACCAACGACGTGACCGCCGGCTGGCCGCTTCCACGAGTGGCCGGGTTGGCGCGTCTCGGCGGCCTGCGACATCCGCGCAGGGCTCGCGCGACAAGCGCAAGCGAGGATGATGCGATCCTCGAGCTCGGGTTCCGTTCTGCTGCGGTGCGGGTCGGCCTCTGGCTCGGTTGGGCTTCGATCGCCGCAGTGCTCGCCGGCCTCGCTCTCGACGTGGGAGCGCAGCACCGCTGGCTTTTGTTCGGTCTGACGTTGGGCGCCGCTGCGTCCAACACCGTTGCGATGATCGTTCCGTGGCACGAGTGGCTCGCGACTGGTCGCGGCCGGGTCCTGCTCGATCTGTGGTGCGGCGGGTTGATCGCGTTTGTTGCGCTGCTCGTCGCCAACGGCGGCTCGAACTTCGCGCTCCTTCTGTTCCTCGCTGTCCCGTTCATCGCCGTTGTGCAGACCGGCTGGCGCCGAAGCTTCTGGCTCGGTGTCAGCGCGGGGACGTGTGCGGTCGTTGCTGCAGTGATCCCGCTATCGGTTGGAGCAACGGCGATGCGACTCGCCCTCGTCGCGGCCGTGGTCGGTGTAGCGCTCCTCCTCGCGCGGACAATCCGCCGTGAGGTGCTGGCGCACACGCGGGCTGCTGCGCGCGTGGAGCTCGAGCGGACGTTGGCGAAGGAGGCCAATCACCGGATCAAGAACGACCTGCAGACGGTCGCTGATCTGCTTCTGCTCGGTCGCCCGGTCGGCGGGGACGGGGCGGCGTTCGACGACACGGCGGCGCGCATTCGGTCGATCGCGACGGTGCACCGATTGCTGACGGAGACCGAAGATCAGATTGATGGCGGTGAGCTCTTGCGCAGCATCGCGGAGAGTGCGCCGGTGCACGTGGTGGTCGCGGCGGAGGCCGCCGCGTTCGACGCTGCGACGGCGCAGAAGCTCGGCATCGTCGCCAACGAGCTGGTCACGAACGCGTTTCAACATGGCGCATCGCCGATTGTCATGCAGCTCAGCGGCGGACCGCAGACGAGGTTGCGCGTCGACGACAGCGGGTGCGGGGTCAAGGGTTGCGCCGGTTTCGGTCTCGAGCTCGTCCGGCGGATGGTCGAACAGGGCCTCAGCGGCCGCTTCGAGCTGAGCGAGCTGGCCGGTGGCGGCACGCGCGCCGAGGTTGTCTTCCCGACGGTGTCGAGATGAGAGTGCTCATTGCCGAGGACGACCCGCTGATTGCGCTCGGCCTCGCGGAGCGCCTGCGTTCGCTCGGGCACGAGCCGATCGGGCCGGCGTGCGACGGCGAGCAGGCAATCGAGCTCGCACGGGAGAGCCTGCCCGACCTGTACTTGTTCGACATCGAGATGCCGAACGTCGACGGCCTGGAGGCCGCAACGCGGCTCGCAGGGGAGGGCTTGCGCCGGCCGGTCGTGGTCGTCACGGGCATCGACGATCCGAGCCTGATCGAGCGCTCGATCGCAAGTGGAGTCAGCGCCTATCTGACGAAACCGGTCGACTCGCGCGAGCTGGCGGCCGCGATCGAGCTGGCCGCTGCGCGACACGCTGAATTTCTGGCGCTCGAGGCCGAAGTCGATCGGGCGCAGCAGGCGCTCGAGGACCGCAAGCTCGTCGAGCGGGCGAAAGGGCTGTTGATGTCGGCGCTCAACATCTCCGAGCAGGACGCGTTCCGGCGGCTACAGCTGACGGCCCGCGAGCGCAACCTGCGCCTCGCCGACGTGGCGGGTCGGATCGTCGAGCAGCAGAGTGTGCTCGAGCCGAAGCGCGTACGACCCGCTCGCTAGCGCGCCCGCGCAAGAGCGTGCGTAGACCCGAACGGTCCTGCTAGCGTGAACTTGCGGCGTTCAAGAAGACGTCGCGTGAGGCCAAGGCTCGCCTCTTCCGAGTAGTTCAACCGGAAAGGCTGGAGCCATGACCTCGAATCGTTCTACCGCTGCGACGCATTCTGCTGCAGATTCCACGTCAGCAGAGACACCCAGGGACGCACTGGTGGCGCTTGCGCGTCATACCGCCCGCGTTCAGATCGCTGCCGTTAGCGCAGCAGGGAATGCCATCGCCGGCTGGTCGCACGCAGCCGATCGGTTCGCGCAGGCAATCGGCGCCGAACTGCTCCGCCGCGTCGACCGTGACACCGATTCGCGTGAGCTGATCGTCGGCGTCGTGTCGGCGGCACACGTCCACTTGCATGAGCTGACCGAGCTGCCAAGCGCGGCAGCCGGCCACTTTGACAAGCGGCTCGCGCGTGTCTCGATCAACCAATAGGAGGTTCCGATGAACAACTGGATCAAACTGCTTCCCGGGTTGGCCGTGTCCGGAGTAGTCGCGTCGTTCGCCGCGGCGCTTGCTCTCGCCGGCGGCACGCAGACGGGCGGAGCAAAGGTCTCCGTCGCCAAGTCGCCGCTCGGACGCATCCTCGTCGACAGCAAAGGAATAACGCTGTACGACTTCGTCAAGGACAAAGGCACGACGAGTGCCTGCTACGGCGCGTGTGCCGCGCTTTGGCCGCCGTTGACGACGAACGGCAAGCCGGTCGCCGGTTACGGCGTTCGCGCCTCGCTGCTCGGTACGACGAAACGGAAGGACGGCAAGCTCGAGGTCACGTACGGCGGACACCCGCTCTACTACTTCGTCACCGATCGGAAACCGGGCCAGACGACAGGACAAGGCGTCAATCAGTTCGGCGCCCCGTGGTGGGTGCTCTCAGCCGCAGGCAAGGAGATCCACCGTGGCTAGCGCACCGCCCCACGCCACTCACCGCCGAGGCTCGCACGCTCTTCCGGCTCGCTCTGAGCGTCCTACGGACGTAGCGGTCGAAATTGTCCGCTACCTCGGTGCCGTCTCGATCCTGCTCGTCGGAGTTGTCCACGCCCAGCAGTACTACGACGCCTACTTCTCGGTGGTGCCGACGATCGGCTCACTGTTCCTGCTCAGCTTTATCGGGTCAGGTGTGGTCGGGATCGCGCTGATTACTCCGGTGAGACGGCTGGGCCGGACCATCGGCGATCTGATCCTCGTCGTCGCTTCTCTCGGCGCAATCGGTATCGCACTCGGATCGTTGGTGAGCCTGCTCATCAGCGAATACACGCCGCTCTTCGGCTTCATGGAGTCCGGTTACCGGCTCGCAATCCTCCTCGCACTTCTCTTCGACGCCCTGACGACTCTTTTTCTTGGAGCATTCGTCGTGCGTGTGGCGCCTCGCCTCGTGCACACCATCAAGACCGAACGGAGAACCCGATGAAACGGCTGTCGAACCGTGTACTTGCCGTCGGCATTGCGCTCGGCGCGCTTGGCGGCGCTGCGGCGCTCGTCACACCCGCGCATGGAGGCACGCCTTCTGCCGCGCGGGGCCACGCGCCTAAAGGCTCGGTCGTCGCACTTCGAAAGACAACGCTCGGCGTGATTCTCGTCGACGCTCGGGGCCGCACGCTCTACCTGTTCGAGAAAGACCGCGGCGGAATGAGCGCTTGCGACACCGCGTGCGTCAGCTACTGGCCGGCGCTCACCAGCCGAGCCATGCCTCGCGCCGGGAAAGGTGTGCAGCAAACCATGCTCGAGGTCATCCGGCAGCACAACGGGCTCCGACAGGTGACCTATGCAGGACATCCGCTCTACACCTTCGTCGGTGATAAGAGTGCCGGCCAGACGACCGGCGAGGGCCTGACCAACTTCGGCGCCGGCTGGTACGCACTCGCAGCAAGCGGACAGAAGGTCGAGCAGAGCAAGCCAAGCAGCGGCGGAGGCTACGGCTCCGGCGGCGGCGGCTACTAAGGCGCGCCTGCATCACGATGACACCTGCGATTCCGTCTCCGTCGCGCTGCCCACTCCTCCCCAGGGCAACGCGGCACCTCGGCACCAGAGAGCAGACGGAAGGCCGCAAGTGTCGGTCAGCGCCACGCGGGGACGAGCTTGCTCGCACCCGCGTGGCGCTGCAACCTCTTGACGGTACTCCGGCTTAAGACGCCGCACGCCGCGTAGCGGCGGGTGCGAGATAGCGATATCCGTAGCCGCGCACGTTCTCGATCAGCCGAGGCGCGGCCGGGTCGAGGTCGATCTTCTTGCGCAGGTAGCCGATATAGAGCTTCACGCGGTCGTGCCCTGCGGTGACGTTGTCGCCCCACGCGAGCTCGAGCAGTTGGTCGGTCGAGAGCACGTTGCCCGCATGCTCGGTGAGCGCCTGCAACAGCCGAAACTCGAGCGGCGTCAGACGCACTGGCTCGCCGTGCACTGTTACCTCGGCCTTCCCGATGTCGATACTGAGCACCCCGTCGTCGTACTTGTCTCGCAGCGATGAGGAGCCCGCGCCCGTGCGCCGCAGGACGGCTTCGATCCGCGCGGTGAGCTCCGCCGGGTTGAACGGCTTGCACAAGTAGTCGTCGGCGCCGCTTCGCAGTCCGCGCACGCGTTCGATGTCGCCCGTCTGCGCGGTGAGCATGATCACCGGAACATCGGAGGCCTGACGGATCAGGTCGAGCGTCTTCCAGCCGTCGACCTCCGGCATCAGCACGTCGAGCACGACGAGGTCGGGTCGGACCGCATACAGCGTCCGCAACGCCGTGGCGCCACTCTCTGCAGAGAACACCCGATAGCCGGCCAGCTCGAGCTTGCTCTCGATGATCGCGCGCTCTGTGGAACTGTCGTCGACGACGAGGATCGATACGGTCACGCGAGCGCCGCGATTCGGTGATGGCATGCAGATGCGATGTCCGCAGGGTCGATCTGCTCGAGCAGGAGGCCACCTTCGGGATGCTCGGCGATTGTGCGCAGCGTCTGCTCGTAGGCACGCACAGCAGCCGGCCGGTCGCCGGTGGCCTCGTGGCCGCGGCCCAGCTGGAACGAAGCCGCGGCGAGCGTCGGCTCGAGATAGAGGGCGCGCCGCAACGCTGCGACGGCGGCTTCCGCATCACCGCGCTGAAGCGCGAGCAGGCCGTGCAAGAAGTGCGACGTCGCATCCGGGGCCGGAACGCTCGGCGCCTTCGCCCGACGCGGCCGGTGCGGCGGGAGTGCCACTATTGTGCGTCGGTCGAGCTGTCCGAGGGTCGCCGCAGTGAGGCACAACGTGTCGGCTGCGCCGAGCACGAGTGTTCCGTCGGGGCGAAGAGACTCGCGAAGGCGATCGACGACGATCGCCACGGTCGGCGCGTCGAAGTAGATGAGCACGTTGCGGCAGAGCACGACGTCGAAGCCGCCCGCTCCGGGAGCGGGTATCGGGTCCCGCACAAGATTGTGCTGGGCAAAGCGCACGAGACGCCGCGCCGACTCGCCGATCCTCGTCGTTGCGCCGGTGCTCGACTCGAAGTGCATCGTGCGCTGCCACGACGGCACGAGCCTGAGGGAACGCTCGCGGTACTCGCCCCGCTCTGCATCGTCGACGGCGGTGCGCGAGAGGTCGGTGCCGAGAATCCGGACGGGCGGCGCCACGCTGCCGAACGTCTCGAGCGCGAGCAGTGCGAGCGTGTACGGCTCTTCGCCCGTCGCGCACCCCGCTGCCCACACCTCGATCGCACCGGAGCCTCGGTTGCGCACGGTCTCCGCCAGCGCTCGCCAGTCGATCGAGCGCAGCTGCTGCTCGTCCCGATGGAAGAACGTCTCCTTGATCGTCACGACGTCGAGCAGGCGCGCGAGGGAATCGCGGTCGCCGGCTACGCGGTGCAGGAACATCTCGGCGTCGCGGTCGGGTGTCGCCGTGGCGAGCGCACGCCCGATCATCGACGGGCGGCGGTCGCTCGGAACGCGTACGCCGCTCTCGCGATGGATGAGATCCGCGATCCGGTCGAGCGCCTTGCTCATTGCGCCGCCTCCTTCGCGAGCCGGAGGAGTCGCGGCGCGATGTCGTCGAGGCCGAGCACGAGCTCGGCGCCGCTCTCGATAGCGGCCTTGGGCATTCCGAAGATGATGGAGCTTCGCTCGTCCTGCGCGATCGTCAGGCCGCCGGCTGCGCTCACGGCTTCGATGCCGCGGGCGCCGTCTCGACCCATGCCGGTGAGGACGATCCCGATTGCGTCCGTACCGAGGCGCTCGGCCATGCTCGTCAGCAGGATGTCGCCCGACGGCCGGTGCGACCCCGGGGCGGTCTTGTGGTCGAGGACGAAGCGGCGACCAGGCCCGAGACGGAGGTGCGAGCCCTCCGCAGCGAGGTAGACGCCCGACGTCGGCGCGACGCCGTTCGCAGCGAGGCGAACCGGCAGGTCGATCGTCTCGTCGAGCAGTCGAGCGAGCCCGGGGCCGAAGCCCGATGCGATGTGCTGCACGACGACGATCGGAATCGGGAACGAGGACGGGAGGCTACGCAGCAGCACGGTCAGCGCCTGAGGGCCGCCCGTCGAAGCGACGATGCCGATCATCTGCGTCGGACCGTGCTGCTGCGAAGCCTCC
>Ga0193728_1000757_pt1 | contig 16049 bp, 11 predicted proteins | sample U1c1metaG_FD_143037 | JGI IMG/M metagenome (GOLD analysis project Ga0193728, IMG submission 143037) | Soil microbial communities from a riparian zone of the East river system, Colorado, United States - U1c1 | ecosystem: Environmental > Terrestrial > Soil > Riparian zone | place: USA: East River...
TGCCGCGCATTGGCGTCGGACGATGCCGGACACATTTGGGTGGGAACGGCGGAGGGAAGGCTTTTCGCGCTGGGCCCGATTCCCGATGCGAGCGCGCCGGCGCTACCAGTTGCGTACGAAGTGCCGCCAGACAAGGCAGGACAACTTGATTTGATTCTGAGCAGCCGGAAGGGAGGCTATTGGCGGCTGGGTTTCGGAAGCATTCAAAAATGGAAAGCCGATCACCGCGAACTCCAGCTTGGAGCCTATCCCTGGAGCGAGGGAGTCCGGATTAGCGCCGCGTGCGAAGATGCGGAGGGGAACCTGGTGGTGGCCACCTACGGCGAAGGCGTTTACTGGTTCGACGCTGCCGGAAAATTCACCCACCTCCAGGGATTATCGCACAGTTTCATCTACTCGCTGACGATGGATCGGGAAGGCGATCTTTGGGTGGGAACCGATGGAACGGGGATCAACCGGGTGAAAAAACAAGTCTTCGACGTGCTCGAACAATCCCGCCGGGCCACGGTGCAATCCGTCTGCGAGGACAAACAGGGCGGTTTATGGTACGCCATCAACAATGGCGGCGTGGGTTACCTGAAAGACGGCAAGCTTCAGCAGTTCAAGGAGGCGCAAGGTTTGGCAAATCTTTACGTTCGCTCGGTATTCGTGGATCACGAAGAGAATGTCTGGGCCGGGACCGAAGGAGGCCTGTACCGCCTGGACCATGGCCTTTTCCGGCAAGCACTGGGTCTGGGAGCGGCAAATCTTGAAGTATCCGCAATTTTTGAGGATCGCCATCATCTTTTGTGGATCGGCACGCGGGCCGGGTTAGCGTGCCGCAGTCAAACGGGATGGAAGGTGTTTACGACTCGCGACGGTTTGTCATCGGGGGCGGTGCGGGCGATCGCGGAAGATGCGGATGGAAACCTTTGGATTGGCACCAAGGGCGGGGGTGTGGATTGTTTGCGGAACGGGAAATTCAGTCACTTCAGCCGAACGAATGGCTTGCCGACGGATAATGTGTCATCCCTGTACGCGGATGAGAACGGTGTGCTTTGGGCGGGGACTTCCGGCGGCCTGGGCCGATTGGAGGCAGGCAAATGGACGCGGTTTTCAAAACCGGAGGGCCTGATTGACAGCAACGTAGGCTACCTGGCGGAGGATCACGAGGGTCATCTTTGGCTCGGCTCAACGGCGGGTCTGATCCGGGTTGAAAAGAAGGCGTTAAACGCTTTTGCGCATGGCGCGACCAATGCCTTGCGGTTTCGCGCCTACGGGCAAGCGGACGGGTTGCCCAGCGATGAATGCACTTCGGGTTCGCAGCCGGCTGCGTGCATCGGCCATGATGGGAAGCTTTGGTTTCCGACCATCCAGGGTGTGGCGTCGCTAGATCCAACTCTGCTGCGGCGCAACACGAATCTGCCTCCGGTGCTGATTGAGGCGGTGCGCATAGATGGGCAATTGCAGAACAGCGATGCGCTGCGGGCGCGTCCGCCGGATTCGTTAACCGTCCCACCCGGCAAGGAGGCAATCCAGATTGATTATACCGGCCTCAATTTTTCAGCTCCAGAACAGGGACGGTTCAGGTACCGCATGAGAGGGTACGAAACGGCCTGGACAGAAACTGCGGCCGACATTCGCTCCGCGCGCTACCCCAGGTTGCCACCGGGTGATTACCATTTTCAAGTGATCGGATGCAATGAAGACTGGGTATGGAACGAGGCTGGCAGCAGCCTGACCATTAAAGTGTTGCCGCCATACTGGCGGACCTGGTGGTTTCGCGGCCTGATCACCCTCAGCCTGCTGGGCATGACCATAGGTTCGGTCCATTATGTCTCGACTCAAAAACTGCATCGCCAACTGGAGAGTTTGCGGCAACAGGAAGCGCTTGAAAAAGAACGGGCCCGCATCGCCCGCGATCTCCACGATCAGCTCGGCGCCAACCTCACCCAGGTTGCGCTGCTGGGCGAATTGGCGGAGACCGACAAGGATCTGCCGGAAGAAGTGGAGTCGCATGCGCGGCAGATTTCCCAAACGGCGCGTGAAACCACCCATGCTTTGGATGAGATCGTTTGGACGGTCAATCCATCCAACGACACGCTCGACGGACTGGTAAATTACGTTTGCAAATACGCGCAGGAATACCTTGCACTGGCCGGGCTGCGTTATCGGCTCGAAGTGCCGCCGGAATTACCCGCGACTCCCATTGCTCCCGAGCTTCGCCATAACGTGTTTCTCGCGGCCAAGGAATCGGTGAACAACATTGTGAAGCATGCCCAGGCAAGTTCGGCCTGGCTTCGGCTGCGGTTGGATGCGGACCACTTTGAGCTGGAGATTGAGGACGATGGCCGCGGCCTGCCCGCGAACGCGGCGGACAAGGGCCGCAACGGCCTGGGCAATATGCGCAAGCGCATGCGGGATATCGGCGGCGATTTTGAAATCGGGCCGCGTGCCGAAGGCGGCACGAAGGTCAAATTGAGCGCTCCCTTGCGGAGCGAGCCGAGATAAGATATGCGGTTGGAGCGATTGTTGTGGCAAGGGATGAGGGTTGCAGTTTTTGAGTTTAAAGGCGCGGCCCCTCACCCTTGATCCCTCTCCCCATCGGATGGGGAGAGGGCGGAAATACGCACTCTTTTAAGAGTCTGAAGCCCAAATGCGATCGAATCATGGGAGGCTATCTTCATGGAATCGCTAGAAGCGCTGGCATCCCGACCGGGCCTTTTCAATCCGGAGCCATTCCCCGGCAGGGATGCCGGGGCTGCCGGGGCATGCAAGAAAAACAACGAAAGAATGAACTTTTTGGCGCCTTCCCGTTATTAACGGGTATGAAAATCATCCAGAAAGTTTGTCTATCTTTGCTAATTGTGACGGGGGCGGGCACGGGTGTCGCGGGCGAGGCATTTCGCACGGACATCAATCCGGCGCTGCTGTATTATCAAGCGTTTATTTTGGCCCCCGATTTGTCCCAGGCGGACCGCGACTACCTGTTCAACACCGAGTGGCGAGGCCAAAAACTTCCGGAGCGATTTGGAGAGCTGGTAGCTCGTTATGACAATGAGTTCAAGTTGGTGCGGCAGGCGGCCCAGGCCACGGTGCCATGTGATTGGGGCATTGACATGAGCCCAGGCCCGGCCACGTTGCTTCCCCAACTCGCCCGTAACAAGGTGGTAATGCAAGCAGCCAGATTGCGCACCATGTGGAATTTGCAGCAAGGCAACGCAGTTAGAGCGCGCGATGATTTGCTGGCTGCGCTCGCGCTGGGAAGGAATAGCTCACATGACGGCACTTTGATTGCCGTGCTGGTCCAAATCGCCATGGAGAATATCCTTTGCTGCACCCTGGCGGAGAATTTCCATAAGTTCTCCGCTGAAACTTTAAAGCAGTTGGCCGATGGATTCGATGCGGCGCCCGCTCGAGGCACAGTGGTCTCCTGCATCCCCAAGGAAAAGACCTTCTTCAGGGATTGGCTGGTGGCCAAGGTTCAGGAATTGCAGAAAGAGAATGAAGGGAACGATGCCAGGACGATGGCGGCCATTCATGAACTGATCGCCAGCACGGAAGGCCCGGAAGAGGGTCAAACTAATCAACCCCAACCCAGCCTGTCGGAAAAAGTGGCCAAGGCGGCGGGAGGCACGAGTGAAGGAGTTCTCAAGTTGCTGCGTGAGGAGGACCCGGTTTACGAGCGACTCGCAATCATTTTGGCGCTGCCGCAACCGGAATACGAAGACCAGATGAAACAGTTCAACGCGGAAATTCAGAACTCCTCCAACCCTTTCATCTCGCAATCGTTCTCTGCCTGGGGGAAATGCCGGTCAAGAGAATTCGCGGTCCTGGTAGAACAGGCCATCGTGCAAGCCGCAGTGGAATACAAATTGCACGGCGAACAAGGTTTGAAGAGCATTACGGACCCCTGCGGCCAGGGTCCCTTCGCCTTTCAGAGGTTCGCCTTCGAAGGCATGGATCGCGGATTCGAACTCAGATCGGCTTATGACGGACGAGGATTTCCAGAAGTTCTGATCTTCGTGGAGAAAGATGGGCCTCCATTTCAGGTGAATTGGAAAAATGCAGGCGAGGCTTTGCCAAAATCATCGGCCCCAAAATGACGGAGCGGCCCGCGGGTTCCCGCATGGACTATCTGTCTTTGCGGGTTATAATCAAGATGTGCTCAGCCTGAATCCAGCCTTCGTCGTGGAAATCGAAGCGCCAGACACGCGGAGTTTGCTGGAGCGCGCCCGAGCGGGAGAGGCGGAGGCGTTCGGCCGGCTCTGCCGGAGCCTGGAAACACGGCTCCTCCGCCAGGCAATGACCTTGTGTGGGAATGCCACCGTGGCTGAGGATTTGGCGCAGGACACCCTGGTAGAAGGCTGGAAGTCTTTGCATCGTTATCATGGGCGCTGCCAATTTTTCACCTGGCTTTGCGCGATTCTGTTGAATCGTTACCGGAATATGGTCCGCGAGAAACGACCGATGCTGCTCTCGTCATTTGGAAGCCAGGGCGAGGCTGAAATCCAAGACAGAATCAATAATCTGGCCGATCGGGATTGTTTGCCCGATCAGGCGGCCGAGCTTCGCGAACAGGCGGAGTTGGTGCTGCGATGCCTTAAAAATCTGCCGGCCAAACATCAACAAGTCATCTACTTGCGTTTCTATGTGGACGATTCCCTGGAAGGAATTGCGGCTGCTTTGAACTGTTCGGTAGGGACGGTAAAATCGCGACTGTTTCATGCGCTGGACAAGCTTCGCGGGATGCACGCGTTAAGCGCCCATGTTTCGGATCTTAAAACGACCATCGAAAGTTTATGAAACCGTGTGGAAAAAATCGGAAGCTTATCGGCTGGCTGGCCCTGGGCGCTTTGGAGGTCCGCGAAGAACGGCATCTCCGGGCGCATCTCGAAACTTGCGAAGGATGCCGGGGTTATCTGTGGGAGCTCTCAAACGTAAAAGAGAAACTGAGCGCGGTGGAAATAACTTCGGATATTCGAGCGTCCGAAGGTTTCCACCAAAAATTGACACGCAGGCTGAGAGCGGAGGCGCCCGCATCGGTTTGGGAGACGCTCGCGGAGCAGATTCGGGCTGCCAGCTTGAATTGGCGCGCGACAGTTCCCGTGCTGGGCGCGATGGCGGTGATGCTCGTAGCGCTGTTTGTTTCGATGCGGCCTTCGGCCATTTCCGTGCCGCGGACAATTCAAATTCAGGCCGTGTTAACACCGGTGGAAAACCCTGAAATTGCTCCGACGCTCTTCAACTATCAGAGCGTGGCGAACCGGTCGCTGGAAAACCTTGATGAATTACTCAACCGACAGGGAAACGAGAATCCGTCACAAACGCCCATCTATACCGCTGCGATCCTTTCACGCACGACGGACGTCCTCGGCGAGTAAGCCGTCAGGGGCGTTTCAATCGCCGCAGTTGGCAGCAAAGCTGCTTAAATTTGAGCGACTGACCGCGATCCAAGCGGTCGGTTTCCTGAAAGGCTGATAAAAATGAATAAACAGAAGAGCGGGCTATTACTAAGAGGATTACCAATTGTCCTCGGGGTCATGATGTTGAGCAGGGCAACATGCCCAGCGGCGGCTGAGACAGATTATGAGGAGCCGAAAATTCTGGTTGGAAAAATCTTTGCGCAGGGACCGGGAAGGAAGCTTCTTTTTCAATCCCAAAGAACCGCGACGCGGAGCGGCACAACGGTGAAGGTTGTATGCGAATATACCTATCCGAACGGCTCCCTGGCGGCACGAGACGGGATCATTTATGAGGCCGGCCGACTTGCATCGTTCGAAACGGAAGAGCTCCAGACGGTCGAAAAAGGCAGCGCGGTAATCCGCCCGGAGGCGAAAAACCCAGGGAAACGAAAACTCTTTTTTCAGTACACGAAGGGCCGAGGCGACAGCGCAAAGAACAGCAGTGACAGCGAGAGTATGAATTCGGAGAACGAGACGCTGGTGGATGACATGATTCCGGCGTTCATATCAACCCATTGGGACACGCTGATGAACGGCCAGGCAGCCAAATTTCGATACATTGCCTTGTCGCGCACGGAGACGGTTGGATTCAAGCTGGTCAAAGACTCTGAAGCCATGCGTGAGGGAAAATCGGTGATTCGCATAAAGATGGAACCGACGAGCCTGATTATTGCAGCGCTGGTTGACCCCCTGTTCTTCGTCGTGGAAAAGGCGGCGCCACACCGCGTCCTCGAATATATCGGACGAACTACGCCGATGATAAAAAATGGGAATGGCTGGAAAGATCTCGATGCGGTGACGGTCTTTGAATGGAAGTAGCGCGGACGCTCGGCCGGACGGCTGCTCGAAACAATTCGAACGATTCGTTTTCCTCAGTAGTGTCCTACACCGGTTTGCACTTTATGGCAGGTCATTACTTCCGTTGATTCGAGGTAGTGACCCACTGGATCGGGCCACCCAAGCGGCATAGGGTTAGGACAACTGAATTAAAGGAAGTGGAAATTGGGATGGCGACTCGAAAGAGTCGCTATTTTTTTGAAGTGGTCAGAAACAACGAAACAACAGGCACGCCCAAGGTTCGCGATCAAATTGATCAGACCCTTGCCGCGGTCGCCGAGCACGCGGCGTCCTGAACAGTCAGAACCGCAGACTCGGCTTCGACGGGTTTGCTGCGGTTAGGGGAAACCTTTTCAAGGCGGGAGCGGAGCACCAAGGTGAGGGCTTTAAGAGTGACTTCGAAAGTGAGGAAGGGTTTGCCGATGAGATCATGGCCGCCGGCCAGAGACGACCTGGCGCGCGCATTGAAATCACTGTCGCAGGTAATGAAGACCACTGGGACAGCCTGGTTCATTTTAGTTTCGTGGATCTTTGTGCAAAGCTCGAAACCATCCATGCCCGGCATCTGCACATCCAGGAAGACGGCGTCGTAGGTTTTTTGCTTTGCCAACTCGAGGGCAGCAGACCCATTGGCAGCCAGGTCAGGCAGGTTCAAGGCTTTTTTTAACGCGAAGGCAACGGCGTGGCGACTGAGCGGATCGTCGTCCACTGCCAACACGCGGATAGGAGGATTTTCGGCCAGGTCCGATTTAATTCCCGGACGGACCAGGGTGTTGATGAGGTCCACGGCGCCAGTGACGGTTCGCAAGGTGGAAGGGGTGACATTTTGAGGTTTGGCGCTGAGTTGGTTAAGAAGAGCCTCGAGGGCCGATGCCATTTGCCAGGCCGGGAGCAATTGCGGAAGCTCAGCAGCGGTTTTGAGAGCCGCGGTTTGGCACGCTAGTTCGAGCATCAGTTCCTGCCTGGCCGATGAGTCCGTCGCGCGCGCAATTGCTTTCAACGAATCCCGAAGACAGGCCACAAATTTCGGCGCGCTGGAAAAGAAGTCTTTCAAAGGATCGTTCTTGGGCGCGCACCGCCGGCCTTCGGATTCGGCCGGGAGGGGTTGGGCGGGAGTTTCGGTCGCAGGCCCCGGATCGCGACGGGTGCCGGATGGACCTGTGCGAAAGTTTGAAGCAAAGTCGGAGAATGCCTTTTCCTCCGCCACGGTCCCGGGAGATATGTAAGCAGCGGCAACGGACGCAGAAATGCGCGCATCCTCATGGACATTGCGCAGCGCAAGAAATCTGGGGATGAAGCGCGTGAGCATTACCGTGCCGAATAGGAGGCAGCCGCCGATCCACCAGACGGTGTTCTGGCCCGCGGAAATCTTCGCCGATTGCTTTCCCCAAGCTTCAAGACCATTAGTGAGCTGACGGGTGAAAGCCTCCAACTCCCTTTCTCCGGCAACAGTATCAGCGATATGAACATGGTCCCGGGCGGGAGTATCCTGTTGAGGTGGCGCAGGGGGAACGGTGGCCTCCTGCACGGATGAGGCGGATTGGGAGTCGACGGGCTGCTCGGCGGCTCCGCACCAGACCGCAGCAGGGAACAGAATCAAGGCCGCGAGAAATAGCAACCGGAACCGGCTGAGGTGTTTCCAATCAACATTCATCTCGCAGGCATGTATGAGAGGCCATCGCCACGTGAATTTTAACAGCAGTTTTGCAGCCAGATGGCGGAGAATAGCTGTCCTGTTTGAAGACAGCCAAAGACCGTTGGATCACGATCAACGAGCGAGCGTGGGCGGCGGGGTGGTTTTGAGGCCCGGAGGGGCCGGGGCGAAGATTTTGAGAGTGAGCCCATCCACGGAGGCGGAGACGCCATAAACTATGAAGCTGAAGTATTTCGAGACAGTGTCAAACGGGGGCAACAGAGAAAAATCCATCCAATCTCTGATACTTTTCTCAGGAGTGGCGGAACTGGCTGGTGCTCCGGGCAAGGGTGAGAAAAGAGGGGGATTGCTGGCGGAGGGCGCGGAATGCCTGAGTTCTTCAAAAGCAGTGCGCAAAGTCTCGGTTTGGTTTTGATAGCCAAAGAGACCGGTTCCAGAGCCCGTTACCTTTTGTGAGGCATCTACGAGGCCGCTGGTTTCGCGCAAGGCCTTGGCCTGGCTCTCACTGCTGCGGAGATATTCCTCGAGCATGGATGGGTCCGTGGAAAGCGCCACATAACCGCCGCTAAAGGAATAGTTGAGGGTGCGGGGGATTGAGGACCTTGCGGATTCGGGGAGCGGGAGCGGAATATTGGGGAGCGGAACGGATAGAATTTTACGGCCGAGAAATTCCCGTTCGGTTGGGGAGCCAGCCTGGGCGCTCATGAAGATGAGGATGCTTTTCAAGGCGGCGGTAAATTGTTCCGCATTGGGCGAAGCGACAAGGACCAAGGAAGGCAGAGACTGGATTTCGGCGGGGCTGTTGCCGCGAGGAGCCTTTTCGTAGGTGATAATGTCATCCCCAAGATTGCCAATGAGGTTTTTGCGAACATCAAAACCAGGATCCTTGCCATTGGCATTGGCGTTGGCGGTATCAATGATGAAGTTAAGGGCGCTGAGTGATTGCGGTGAAAGATCAGTTAACATTTTTTCGAGGGCGGCCCAGGCTTTTTGGCCGTCCAGACGCCAGCGCCGAAATTTCACGGCGTCAGCCGGGACAAACGCCGGGGGAGAGCAATCTTTTGGTTCGCCCGCGATGACTTTGAAAAGTCCCTGGCGGCCGGCTTCGGGGATGCTCAGAAACAACTGGAACAAGGTGCCTTCGTTTGAGTTTTGAGCCGTGAAAGCGATCGTTTTCAGGCCGGCGAGACCTGTGGCCGCCAGCATTTTATCCGGTTTAGGCAGCGCGAATGGATCGGTTGCGTCAGGTTCTTTTCTTTCCGAGGATAGGCGGTTGCGCCGGTCAACCCAGGCTTTTACGTTCACCCATCCGTAAATAGGCGCCTGGCGAAAGCAGGCCTGGTGACAGGAATCATAGGCGGCGAGTTCGCCGAGCGAAGGGAGAGCGCCTCCGGTCAGTCGAATGACGATCTTTTCGACTACTTTCAGAGAATTGCCGATGATCAGCAGAGAATCCGCCTGGCCAATGACAAGTTCCGGCCTGCGTGGGCTCTTTTTGGCCTCGCCATCAGGGCCCAGTTCCTGGACTTCGGGCGTTGGTGGAAAAAACTGGTTGAGAGTTCGAGGTATTTCGTTGGTGGACATCGGCAAGATCGCGAATTCCACGTTGCGAATTTTTTCAGTTCGCAGGGCCTTCCCGGCCTCGACCCACTTTCTGCGAAAGCCGGCGAGGTTGGTTCCGAGCTGGCTCGAATTCTCATTGGCATCGAGCAGCAACAAAAAGCCGAGCGGTTGGTCTTCTTTCGCGTCAGGACCATTTTGGATGAGCGCGAGGGTAAACTGCCCCTGAGGCAGGGAGATATAGTCTTTGAGCCGCACTTCGAGGTCGCGTTCGAGAGGCTTGACAAAATCCTCATTCCATTTGGAGATGAAATTCTCTCGGAACGGTCTCATGGCGGGATCGTTCCAGAACTGGGATTGGGGCAGAGCTTCGATGGCCAGCCGCAGTTTCCGGAAATCAGGGGCGGTGAGCACGGCTAGCGTGTCATCGGGCAGCAGCTTTTCCGCAGACGGCACGGCTGCAGCCAAGTCGCCAATTCCAAGGCGTAGAAGGCAGGGAAGCGCGAGGAGGCAAGTGATGAGATTCCTCGCGAACCGCGTTGACCGGAGCCCAGTGCCTGGATTCATGATCCAATTTAACGGTTAAGAGAGCGCGGTAGGCAACTGGCTTACTCGATGATCGCGTTGTCGTGGCGCGCGCGGCTCGGGGGCTCGAGGTAATGGTACGGGGTGCTCGGATTGTCGTTCGAATAGGCGAAGGAGTCCCGATGATCGAGGAAGAACTTGACCGACTCGACCGGAATAGCGAACCCCAGCCCTTCACCGAAAGTGATCTTCATGTTGGTGACTCCGATGACCTCGCCACCCATGTTGAAGAGCGGACCGCCGCTGTTGCCGGGATTGATTTGCGCGGTCGTTTGCAGATACAGCTCCCCTCCCAGTTGCCGTGTCTTGGTGCTTAAAATGCCTTCGGTCACCGTGCGTTCCAGGCCCAGAGGACTGCCGACGGCGAAAACCCGTTCACCGACGGATAAGGAATCGGCGCTGCCCATCACGACGTACTTGAATTTGGAGGTATCCTTGTCCTCGATTTTGAGCAACGCGAGGTCTTCGAACTTGTTGATGGCGATAATCCGGACCTGTTTGTAAACCTTGCGATCCAGTTCGCCGTTTTTCTGAAGATAAACCTCGACTGAAATCTGGGTCTCGCCTTCGATGACGTGAAAATTGGTCATCAAAAATCCATCTTCGTTAATGATAAAACCGGAGCCGAGACCGCCGGGCGTGCGCACCTGGACCACCGCCTCACCAACCTGTTTGACGAGGTCCCGAACGGAACGCAACGGCAAAGGCTGATGCGGCGCGGCATAGAAACCAGGGCGGGAAGCCGTAACGGGAACGTTTTCAGTTTCGGGCGGCGTGATTGGTGGCGGTGCGGTAAACCTAGTGGCGGCTTCGGCGCCAGTGGTTTTCGAGATCTTAAGGATTTGGCTTCGCGGGACGACAAGGACGGTGTAACCGATATCAATTGCGACCTGATCCCGTTTTTCAGAGAGGACTTTGCCATCCAAAGAAGCTTTGTCTTTGAGTTGAATCGTGTCCGCCAGAGCGGTTTGCAAGCCGCCAAGAGCGAGGGCGGAAATAAGACACTGTTTTATCATAGCTTGACATTAGATAGATCGTCCACGTTTGACAAGCAAGCATCAGTCTTGCCAAAAAATATGAGATGGAGAAGGTGAACAATTATGCCGAGGAGCTTTTGCACGCGCGCGCCCAATCCTCGGGGGTGTTGAGGTTACGGAGTTGACCGGACCAGCGCGATGACAGGTGGACCTTCTTTGCTCGCAGCAAGCGGGCCAGAGCTTGAAGCGAGAAATCACGACGCTTGATTTGCTCGGAAATCCCCGCCAAAGCGGCTCGGCGCAGAAGAAAAGGGAAACCGACCGTGTCTTTCTGCGCAACAAACACCCCGTCGCTGGGAGGACGGGAAAGTCGGCCCGATGACATTTTGTCGAGCAGGAATTGCAACAGTTCCGTGGAGACGAACGGGGTATCGCAGGGGAGAAAGAGGATGACATCGGCGCGAGTGGTTTTGAGGGCCGTGTAGATACCGCCTAGAGGGCCGCATCGGGGAACATGGTCGCGGCGGATGACGCGGACGGGGAGACCCGTGGCTTTTGCGGACGCCCGGATGGTGCTGAGCAAGGTCCCGCCGCCGATTGGCAGTTGCGCCTTGTCCCTGCCCATGCGCCGACTGAGACCTCCAGCGAGGATGCAGATTTCTAGGGCGAGGGGGGTTGGTTTATGAGCACCGCCCGGCATGTTTTTAAGCTTCCCCATTTCTTGAAGTGTTTTCAAGAAGTCTGCAATCGCCCCGGGGGATTCGCTGCCGCCAACAGCCCCAAGAGTCCAGAAAAGGCCGAAAATAAAAGTTGCGGTCCGGCGACTGTCTGGTAGTGTTTCAGGCCCTGCTAGAGGCTCCGCAGTACTTGCGGAACTGTTTGCAAGGGTTAACGGCCATAATTATCCTGCTCCTGGTCGGAGGAGGGGGCCACAATAACATCAAATCAATCCCGTGTTCCGCGGGATGGTTCGTTTCGCCGCTAGGCGTTGACGGGCTTTTAACCAAAGGAAAAATGTGATTAGTATTGGACTTAAGGAATTGCTAGATTCGGGCGTTCATTTCGGGCACCAAACCAAACGGTGGAACCCTAAGATGAAGCCGTTCATCTTTGACTCGCGCAACGGCATTCACATCATTGACCTGAGCAAGACCCTGAACCAGTTGGAAGCGGCGGCTAACTTTTTGTCCGCGACCGTGAGCAAAGGCGGGAAGGTGCTGTTCGTGGGGACGAAGAAACAAGCGCAACAGGCGGTCCGAGAAACCGCAAAGGAATGCGGCCAGTTTTACGTCACCGAACGGTGGCTGGGAGGCACGCTGACGAATTTCAATACGATCAAGCGCTCCATCGCGCGGATGAAACAGATCGAAAAGATGGAGACTGACGGCAGCATCAACAAATACGTCAAACAGGAGCAGTCGATGATTCGCCGCGAGGCGGCGCGGTTGATGAAGTTTTTTGAAGGCATTGCCTCGATGGACAAACATCCGGGCGCAATGTTTGTCGTGGACATCAAACGGGAACACAACGCAGTGGCAGAAGCGCGCCGGCTGAAAATTCCGGTCGTAGCCATTGTGGACACGAATTGCGATCCGGATCTGGTGGACTATCCGATCGCGGGGAACGATGATGCCATCCGGTCGGTGCGCGTGATCCTGGCGACGATTGGACAAACGATCACCCAGGCGCAGGCTGAATATGAGGCGAAGTACGCTCGGCGGAAAACGGCCGAGGAATCCGCGCCGGAACAAGCCCAACCTTCGGCGATGGGCGTGCCCACATCACCCGAGGGCGCCGCGGCACCAATGGAAACGGCAGTCCAGCCCGCCTAGCGTAACTTCGATTTTGGACGCGGGCGGGCGGCAAACCGAAACCTCGCCCGAACCGCGTCACATTCAACGAGCAACTTTCAAGATCACGATTTTTTGTATGGCTGAAATAAGCGCTGCGTCGGTAGGAAAACTTCGCGAAATGACCAATGCCGGCATGATGGATTGCAAGAAAGCCCTGACCGAAGCGAAGGGTGACCTCAGCCTGGCGGTGGATCTGTTGCGTAAAAAAGGCGCGGCTACCGCTGCTACGAAAGCGACACGGGAAGCGAGAGAAGGGGTCATCGCCCAACACATTACTGCTGGTGGACGGCTGGGCGTACTGGTGGAAGTGAATTGCGAAACCGATTTTGTTGCGCGCAACGACCTGTTTCGCGCATTTGCGGAGGAGGTGGCCAAAAAGCTGGCGGCCGATCCGAAGACGAATTTCGACGCGGATATTCAGGGCGTGGTGGCGCAGATTCGGGAAAACATAAAGATCCCTCGGCACTCGAGAATGGAAGTCAACGGCAATGGGCTGGTGGCCGCGTACATTCATACCGGCGCGAAAGTAGGCGTCCTGGTGGAGGTTGGGGCTGGGAAGGAAAGCACTGTCGCCAACGACGAATTCAAGCAGTTGGTGAAAGACATTACCCTGCAAATTGCCGCGGGTCATCCCAATTGGGTGACACGGGACGAAGTGCCGGCAGATGTGCTGGCGAAAGAAAAAGAAATCGCCGCCGACCAGGTGAAAAATAAGCCGCCGCAAGCGATCGCCAAAATCGTGGAAGGCAAGCTGGAGAAATTTTATCAAACCTATTGCCTGGTCGACCAGGGCTTCGTGAAAAAGAACTCTGAAATCTCGCTGAAAGAGCACCTCGGCTCAGTGGCAAAACAATTGGGCGATGAAATCACCATTCGCCGTTTCGTCCGGTTCCAGGTGGGTGAGAGCACGGGGACCTGAGCCGTTTAGAAGTTAGGAGAAGCTTATCGCGCCCGATCAGAGTCGGGCTCTCCTTCCTCGTTGCGGGTATCAGGCCGGCTTTGATTTGACGTTATCATCCGCGGCTGTTACAAACGCCCCTCAGAAGAAGCTTCACTTCGAGGCAGATACGCGCCATGAAAGAAACAGTCCGCCCTAAATACAGTCGAATCTTGCTTAAACTCAGCGGGGAGGCTCTGGGGGGCGAGAGCCGAGTGGGCATCTGCCCCGAGGCAGTGCAGGACATGGCCGAACAAATTCGCGAAGTGCGCGAGCTTGGCGTTCAGGTGGTGGTGGTGGTCGGCGGAGGTAACATTTTTCGAGGCCTGCCCGGAAGCGAACGCGGCATCGAGCGAGCCACGGGTGATTATATGGGGATGCTGGCGACGGTGATCAACGCGCTGGCGCTCCAGGACGCCCTGGAGAAACTGGGCGTGGCCACACGAGTCCAAAGCGCGATCACGATGGCGCAAGTGGCCGAGGCCTTTATCCGGCGCCGCGCTGTTCGCCATCTTGAAAAAGGGAGAGTGGTAATCTTCGGCGGCGGCACGGGCAACCCTTATTTTTCAACCGACACTGCGGCGGCTTTGCGCGCCAATGAAGTCGGCGCCGAGGTGATCCTCAAAGCCACGAAAGTGGACGCCATTTACGACAGCGACCCGAAAAAGAATCTGAAGGCGAAACGTTTCTCGCAGATCAGCTATCTCGACGCATTGCAGAAGCAACTTAAAGTGATGGATTCGACTGCGTTCTCGCTTTGCATGGATAACAAAATGCCGATTATCGTTTTTGACTTCTTCCGCCCCCATAATTTGAAGCGGGTGGTGCTGGGCGAAAAGGTAGGCACGATCGTGACGGGATGATAGTTGGTTGAGGAAATCAGGCCCCGCGTCAACGTTCTATGCCCACAGGGTAAAGCAGGTAGCGGTCGTCGTAAAATTTGCTTCGCTGGTAGAACCATTGCAGCCGAGCGGTCGGGTTCGTGGCGAAATTCGGATCGCGGGTCAACTTCGCTTCGAACTCCTCCTTTAGCTTCGGATCCTCGGCCAGCATTTTTTCCGCCATCGGCGCCACAACGTAGCCTTCCATGTACTCGGTCCGCTGCAGGATTTCAGAAAAGAAACCCCAGGCCAGAAGCGAATCCGCGCAGGCGGGTTCGAGCAGCATTATGGCCAAATCACCGAGCGGCTGGTCGGTCGGCACGCGTACCGACCCGGCGGAGAAAGTCTCGCTGTGAGATTCCGGCTTCACACCGGTTTTGAGGGCAAATCGTCCTTCAAACGGTTCCTTGGCGGGCTTGGGCTCTACGAGCCGATACATCTCGACGGCTACGGTACGCGCCGTTTCGATAGTCTCCATCTCGACTCCATGGAGCCGCAAACGCTCGATGACCTCGGGTTTGGTGACCGGCACCCAGTAGGCCTTCGGGCGCGCGAGTACGATGCCGGGCCGGAAACCCTGGACCGCGAGCCTGGGGAAAAACTGCGGTTGGCCCAGCCAACGAACTTCACTGGTGCCTGAAGCAGGCGAGAAGTAACTTTCATGCGCGATACCGCTGAAATCCTCGTTCGTGGGGTTGCCTCCGGAGGTCCAATTCGCAGGCAAAGTGGCGGCGCGCGAGGCGCGGTCGGCGGCGATCGCAACTTGCAGATCAGCCGCGTGCTCGCCCACGGTCTGGAGCGTCGCTTCAAGCAATACGTAGGTCCCGAGCACCCGCTGACGGTAAGGTTTCAACGAGTGGTTTTCGACCAGGACGCTCGGCAGGTGGCGGAGATCGCCGTAGCCGTGCGAGTAACGAGAATCAAAAGTGCCGCGTTCGATGCCTTCGGCGATGTCCCGGGAATTAAGGCCGTCAATTAATCCGCCGGGGATATGGCCGGCGCGTTTCAATGCAGTGGCGGTGACGGGACGAAACGTCTGGTCCAGCCATTTGGCGATGTGCGGGGACCAGGAGGCCGCACCATCGTAGCCGTTATAGCCGTAGGTAATGTCGTAAGCATAGTCGATTCCATCGGTGACATGAAGATCCAGGTAGAGCGCGGGCTGCCAGGCATTGAGAAGGCGCAGCATTGCGCGCATCTCGGGCGCGTCGGCTTTCATGTAGTCCCGGTTGAGGTTCAGGTTTTGGGCAGTCGTGCGCCAGCCCTGGTGGATGGGACCGCGTTGGTTGGGGCGATTCCACTCGGAGTTGCGCTCATGGCC
>Ga0193728_1000758_pt1 | contig 16028 bp, 18 predicted proteins | sample U1c1metaG_FD_143037 | JGI IMG/M metagenome (GOLD analysis project Ga0193728, IMG submission 143037) | Soil microbial communities from a riparian zone of the East river system, Colorado, United States - U1c1 | ecosystem: Environmental > Terrestrial > Soil > Riparian zone | place: USA: East River...
ATCCTGGAAGGAGCCGCGCATCGACCCGGACGGCAGCCTGCTCGTCTCCTTCCAGGATCTCGGCGACGCCTACCGGGAGGTGCTTCGCTTCGGTGCCGACGTCGAGGTGGTCGAGCCGGCCGAGCTTCGAAGCCGGATCGCCGGCACGAGCCGCGAGGTCGCGGCCCTGTACGAGCCCTGACTTTGTGCGGTTGGCGCTTGACGCCTGTCCGGCCTCGTCGCTATAAAGAGGGCAGGCGTCGCCCCCGTGGGCGGCCCGAGGCGATGAGGCCTGTGAGTTCCTGAGGGAGCTCCCGGGCCTTTTTTTGTGCGTTTTTGCAGACGGCGAGACGGAGGAAATCGATGACCAAGTACAAGCTCGAATACATCTGGCTCGACGGCTACGAGCCCGTCCCGAACCTCCGCAGCAAGACGAAGGTCGAGTCGTTCGGCGCCTTTCCGGCGCTCGACGAGCTCCCGCTGTGGAACTTCGACGGCAGCTCGACGCGCCAGGCGCCGGGCGGCGACTCGGACTGCGTACTGAAGCCCGTCGCTGTGTTCCCCGACCCGGCAAGGGAGAACGGCGCCCTCGTCATGTGCGAGGTTCTGCTGCCCGACGAGACGCCGCATGCGAGCAACAGCCGCGCGACGATCCCGGACGACCCGGGCGCCTGGTTCGGCTTCGAGCAGGAGTACTTCCTCTATCGCGACGGTGCGCCGCTCGGCTTCCCGCAGGAGGGCTTCCCGCCGCCGCAGGGCGAGTACTACACGGGTGTCGGCTACAAGAACGTCGGCGACATCGCCCGCGAGATCGTCGACACGCACATCGACCTCTGCCTCGCCGCCGGCATCAACCTCGAGGGCGTCAACGCCGAGGTCGCCAAGGGCCAGTGGGAGTTCCAGATCTTCGGCGAGGGCTCCAAGCGTGCCGCAGACGAGGTGTGGATCGCCCGCTACCTGCTGCTTCGCCTCTGCGAGAAATATCGCGTCGACGTGAACTGGCATCCGAAGCCGCTCGGCATGGACTACGACTGGAACGGCTCCGGAATGCATGCCAACTTCTCGACGGAGTACCTCCGCGAGGTCGGCGGCAAGGAGTACTTCGAGGCGCTCATGGCCGCGTTCGACGACCGCAAGCACGACCATATCGCGGTGTACGGCCCCGACAACCACATGCGCCTCACCGGGCTCCACGAGACGCAGTCGATCGACAAGTTCAACTACGGCGTCGCGAACCGCGGCGCGTCGATCCGCGTCCCGCACAGCTTCGTGAAAAATGACGCCTACAGGGGCTACCTGGAGGACCGCCGCCCGAACTCGATGGGCGATCCCTATCTGATCGCGGGACGGATCCTGCAGACGATCGAGACCGTTCCGACCGGCGACTACGACGCGCCGAGTCGAATGCCCGAGGCTGCGCTGGCCTAGAGAGACCTTCGGTGGCGCTGTTGGTCGGCCGAGCGGGCCGCTGTACGCTCGGCCGACCGTGCCTTCGCTGTCGACCTATGCGGTGTTCGTCGCGACGTGCCTCGCGCTGCTCGCGATCCCCGGGCCCGCTGTGCTCTACATCGTCAGCCGCAGCATCGACCAGGGCCGCACGGCCGGATTGCTGTCGGCGGCCGGCGTCACGACCGGAACGCTCGTCCACATCGCCGCCGCGGCGATCGGGCTCTCCTCGCTCGTGCTCGCATCGGCGGCCGCGTTCGACGCCGTCCGCTATGCCGGTGCGGCGTACCTCATCGTCCTGGGAGTGCGCAGACTGCTCACGCGCCACACGGACGAGCTCGGCGGCGAGCGCGCGCCGCGGAGCCTGCGCCGCCTCTACACCCAGGGCGTCGTCGTGAATCTGCTCAATCCGAAGACGATCGTCTTCATCTTCGCCTTCATTCCGCAGTTCGTCGACGTGAAGGCGGGCCACGTCTGGGTGCAGATCGTCCTTCTTGGGCTCACGCTCGCCGGGCTCGGTCTCCTGAGCGACAGCCTCTACGCGATCGTTGCCGGCTCGATCGCCGACCGGCTGCGCGGCTCGCGTACGGTTGCGCGCTTCGAGCGCTGGTTCGGCGGCGGCATCCTCGTCGGCCTCGGCGTGGCGGCCGCGTTCGTTTCGCCAAACCGGTCGACTTGAGTTGCGATTCGTCCTGAGAGCGCGTTAAGGTTCGCTCAGGACGTTCGCCGGTGTCGGCGGCCGCCGAGGCTATGGGGCCTCACGCCTTCTTCGGAAGACGTGGGGCCCCTTTTTTCGTGGATCCACCGCAAATTGACGACACTCACCCGGATGAAGACGCGCGCCCTTCGGCCACAGGACTGGCCTGACGTCTTTCGCGTCTACGAGGAGGGCATGCTCACGGGCAACGCCACCTTCGAGACGCAGCTGCCGTCGTGGGAAGAGTGGGACGCCGGACATCTCGCCGAGCATCGTCTGGTCGTCACGCTCGACGACGCGGTCGTCGGCTGGGCCGCGCTGTCGCCGTACTCGGATCGCGAGTGCTATCGCGGCGTCGCCGAGGAGAGCATCTACATCGCCGAGCGCGTCCGCGGCCTTGGGTTCGGCCGTGAGTTGCTCGGTGCGCTCATCGCGTCGACGGAAGCCGCCGGCATCTGGACGCTGCAGGCGGGCATCTTTCCCGAGAACGAGGCGAGCATCGCGCTTCACGTGGCTCTCGGTTTCCGCGTTGTCGGTGTGCGCGAGCGGCTGGGCCGTTCGCGCGGCATGTGGCGTGACGTTGTCCTGCTCGAACGACGATCGGAGATGAACGCATGACGAAGGTCGAGGTTGTGGTGATCCGTGAGCGGGTCGAAACCGTGATCGACGCGGTCGAGGAAGAAACCGGGCACGTCGGTGTCACGGTGATCGAGGCCGTCGGTCATGGCAAGCAGCGCGGCGTGACGCACGAGTACCGCGGCCGCGTGTTCGAGTCGCGCTTCCTTCCGAAGGCGCTGCTCATCTTCATCGTCGCGGACGAGAACGTCGCCGGAGTCGTCGCGGCCGCGAAGGCTGCTGCCGTCAGCGGCAACGAGTCGGGCGACGGCCTCGTGTGGACGACACCGGTCTCGAACGTCACGCACAGCCGCACGGGCCGGGCGCTCTCGGAGGCCGAGGTTGGCGCCTGAGACAAGCGTCGCCTGCACGTGCCCGACTCCGGTTCCGGTGGAGCGGGCGACACGGAAGGGCGCCGCGCAGATGGAGTGCCTGCGTTGCGGGCGACCGGTGCCGATCAGGTTGAGCTAACCGACGTAGATCGGGGTGTGCAGCGGCACGAGCTCGTAGAGCGCCTCGACGTCCGGGATCGCCATCCGGATGCAGCCGTGTGAGGCGGCCGAGCCGATGGAGGCGTTGTCGTCCGTGCCGTGGATGCCCGCGCCGTCCCAGAAGCCCATCCACCGCGCCTTGATCGGGTCCTGCGGGCCGGGCGGGATGATGCGTCCCGCCAGGTCGCCCGCCCACGCGCTCGTCGGCACGTGCCACGACGGGTTCACCTGCTTGTCGTTGATGTCGTAGAGGCCCGCGGGCGTCTCGAGCCCGGAGCGGCCGACCGCGATGCGGTACGTGCGGGCGAGCTTCAGATGTGTGAAGAGGCGGAGCGTGAACGTCTCGCGGCTCACGAGGAGGAACGTCGGGTAGCGCCTGGCGATCGTCTCGGTCGTCCAGCGTGGATGCACGACGCGGGTCGGGATCGCGAGCGTGCGGGCTCCGTCGAAGCGGAGGAGCCCGGCGGCGAGTGCGGCGCGGAGCGCGGGACGTTTCACGGCGATGCCGTCGCGGGACGGTACGACGCGCAGCTTCGTCGCGGTCTTGACGGGAACAACGCGGGCGACGCGTGCGGGACGGTCGACGACGGTCGCGACGTGGTCGACGAAGGTTGCGAGCGACGCATTCGAGAGCGCAGCGCGCAGCGGCACGGACTCGTGGAGCCGGCGGCCGCGCAGCTCGCGGAGCACCCGGTCGGCGAGCCCGCCGTTCCGGCTCAGCGTGACGGCGGCGTCGACCATGTGTGCAACGTCCACCTTCAGCCCGGTGCTCGCGGGCCGGACGACGAAGCTGTGGCCGCCGTGCTCGACGCGCAGCGGGCTCTGGAGCGGCCGGACGAGCCGGGCGTCGAGCAAAGCCCGCGCCTGCGCGGCGTGGAGCCCGCCGACCTCGATGCCCGCGATCGTGACGCCTGACGCGATTGCGTCCGCGTTGGCCTGGTCCCAAAAATAGGCGTAGGCGCCGCCCGCCGTCGTCGCGACGCCGGCAACCGTAAGCGCGACGCCGGTGGCGATCAGCAGTTTGCGGTGCATGTGCGTTTTGTACTCCCCGTCACACGCCCCTGCAAATCCCTGCTTATGTTCGGACTGTGCATTACCAGTTCGTCGACTGCCGCTGGGAGCTCGGCGCGCCGGAGCGGGGGCGCGAGCTCTATCTCGCCGGGCACATCCCAGGCGCCTCGTTCCTCGACGTGGACGAGGATCTCTCCGACCTCACGGTGACGGGGCAAGGGCGGCACCCGCTGCCCTCGACGGAGCGCTTCGCGGCCGCGGCGTCGGGTGCGGGGATCGGCCCAGGCGTCCAGGTCGTCGCGTACGGCTCCGTCGGCGGTGCAGAGCGGCTCTGGTGGCTCCTGCGCCACTTCGGGCACGACGCCTGCGCCGTGCTCGTCGGCGGCATCGACGCCTGGGGCGGGCCGCTCGCCGTAGGACCGGAGGAGATCGAGCCCGCGGCGTTCGTTCCACGGCGGCGTGTCGACGACACGATCGCGCCGGAGGATCTCGCCGCGCGGCTCGAGGATCCTGCGCTCGTGCTCGTCGATGCGCGTCCGGCAAACCGGTGGCGCGGCGAGCCGAACCCGATCGACGCGACGCCGGGCCGGATCCCGGGCGCGCGGAGCGCGCCCTGGTCGGAGTCGCTGCCCGACCTGCCGGACGATGGCGACCTCGTCGCCTACTGCGGCTCGGGGATCACAGCCTGCGTCGTGCTGCACCGAGCCTTCCTCCGCGGGCGCGAAGGAAGGCTCTATCCGGGCAGCTGGAGCGACTGGTCGGCCAGAGGCCTCCCGGTCGAGACCGGTTTGGCTAGGAAGCCGCGTACGTGACGGTGACGCTCGCCTGAATCTCCTGCGTGCCGGCTTCGATCGGCGCGCCTGCGGCGGACATCTTGTCGCTGATCGGGAACGGTGTGGCTGAGCCGCCCTCAGTGATCGTCTGTACGGCGCCGAGGCTAAGGCCGGCGGCGTCGGCGAGTGCCTGCGCCTTCAGCTTCGCGTCGTCGACCGCCTTGTGCAGCGCGTCGCGGTAGAGCGACGTCTGGTCGGAGACGTCGAGGCTCGGGCCGGAGACGCCGTTTGCGCCCGCGCCTACCGCCGCGTCGACGATCGTGCCGGCGCTCGCGAGGGCCGTGCGCACGGTGACGCTGTTCGAGGCGGCGTACCCGACGATCGTCGTCCCGTCCTGCGAGGTCTGCGGGTTGAGCGAGACCTGGCTCGTCTGGATGTTGGCGGACGTGACGCCTGCCTGCTTCAGCGCGGCGATCACCGCGGTCGCGTCGGTGGAGTTCTGGCTCAGGGCCGCGCTCGCGGTCTTCGCGCGGGTGTCGATCGTGAAGCTGAAGGTCGCCCGGTCGGGGACAGCGGTGACCGAGCCGTCGCCGCTCACGGTGATCGTCTTGCCGGCCACGGGTGGTGTCGTGGCCGAGCGGCCGAAATGCGGCTGGGCCACACCGGCGATCGCCGAGGCCACGAGCAGCAGGCCGGCGAGGAACAGGATCCAGCGCATTCTCATCATGGGAGTGATACGGCGCAGGTCGGCTGTTCGTCACAGCGGTGCACGAAATGTCGATTTGGTTCCCGGACATTCGTCCTTACGGTGAAACCCGCCAATCACGAAGAGGAGTGACCGATGAAATATCTGCTGCTGGTCTGCTGGGACGCCGAGAACATGAACGCCCAGGTCGAGCCCGATCCGGCCGACACGCCCGAGGAGGAGGGCTTCCCCTGGCTCGACGACCTGCAGGCGCGGGACATCTGGGTCACCGGCGACCAGGTCGCTCCGCCGCGCCGGGGCCGCTCGGTCCGCGTCCGCGACGGGAAGACCTTGGTCACCGACGGCCCGTTCGCCGAGACGAAGGAGGCGGTCGGCGGCTTCGACATCATCGAGTGCGGCAGCCTCGAGGAGGCCGTCGAGATCGCATCCGGACACCCGGTCGCCCAGGTGGGGACGATCGAGGTCAGGCCTTTCTGGGGGAATTGATCGGCGTGGGCGATCTGCCCAGAATCCGAGAATGGGCGCGAGCGTGCAGGAATGACGCGCGCGGCGCAGGCTAGGTTTAGCGAATGAAGACTTTCAACCTCAACAGCGATGTGTGGGACGGGACGAGGGACCGCGAAGGCTGGCGCGTCAAGGGCGCGCTTGTGGGCCAAGGTATCGGCGGCCAGCTCATCGGCGCGACGATGTCCGAGGTCGAGCCCGGCGACAAGCTGTGGCCGTACCACACGCATCACCTCAACGAGGAATGGGTCATCGTGCTCCGTGGCGAGCCGACGCTACGCACCCCCGAAGGCGAGCAGGTGTTGAAGGAGGGTGACGTCGCCTGCTTTCCGCGCGGCAAGGACGGCGCGCATCAGATCATCAACCGAACGGACTCGCCAATCCGCGTACTCATGCTCTCCTCGATGATCCCCGGCGAAATCATCGAATACCTCGACACCGGCAAGGTTCTGGCCAAGGGCGTCGAGGACGAAGACATCGTATTCGCGAGGCCCGGACCCACAGTGGAGTACTGGGAAGGCGAGGAGTAGCTTCGAGCAACCTCCTCGGCGCACTCAGGCCGGTGAGACCGTCCTGCGCATCACGCAGTGGTTTTTCCCCTTGGGGCGCACATACGTGAAGCCGGTCTGCTCGTAGAGGCTGCGCGTGGTGTTGTACAGAAACTTGGCCGAGATCTTCTTGCCCTGTGTGTCCTGCGGATAGCCCTCTACCACGCCGCCTCCCGCGTCCGCGATCAGCTCGAGAGCGCCGCGAAGTGCCACACCCGCGACTCCGTTCCGTCGATAGTCCCTGTCGACGAAGATGCACGTAAGGCGATAGTCGGGAAGCTCCTCCGTACGGTTCGCCTCGTAGTCCTTCCCGTGGTGAATGTTCGGAAGCGCCTCCGGTGAGCCGAACTGACACCAGGCCACCGCGGCGGTGCCGTCGAAGACCAGCGCGGCGTGAGCGTCCCCCTCGCGCACGAGACGCTCCTTCCAAGGGCGACCCTTCTCGCCCTCGGGCCTGCCCTCTCGCGAGTGGAACCAGGTGCACCAGCAGCCGCCGAATCCCATGCCGTTGTGCTTCTCAGCGAGACGCGCGAATGCATCCCAGGTCGCGGCATCGAGCGGCTTGATCACGTACTCGCTCATTGTCGCTCCTCCCAATCAAGCCGCGTTTGGCCGACTGTCGACGCCGAGTCTACGCGGGTTGCCTGGCGGGGTGAGTGGCGAGGCGCGTGCAAGAGGACGCGGGCGTGCTCGATGCTCCTTACGCCCGACCCGGACTGCCTTACGCTGCGGCGGTGGCGGTGCCGAGGTCGCCGAGATACGGCGTCCAGCGCTGCGGGATCCGCGGCGCGGCGAGCTTGATGAAGAGCACCGGTTGCGGCGGCCGCGGCGGATGCGGGAGCGCCATGCCCGCCTGCTCGACCGAGCGGTCGCCCTTGCGCAGGTTGCACGGGGCGCAGGCCGTGACGACGTTCTCCCAGATCGACTCGCCGCCCTTCGAGCGCGGTACGACGTGGTCGAGCGTCAGGCGTCCGCCCGAGGTGCCGCAGTAGACGCAACGCCAGCCGTCGCGGGCGAAGAGCGCGCGCCGCGAGATCTTGCGCTGGATCGCCCGTGGGACGCGGACGTAATGCACGAGTCGGATCACGTGCGGCCAGATGAACGTGTCTGTCGCCGAGCGGAGCGGCTGGTCGAGCTGCTCGATCACCTCGGCCTTGCCCTTGTACAGGAGCACATGCGCACGCCGAACCGTGCACACGTTCAACGGTTCGTAGCTGGCGTTCAGGACGAGAACCTGCTGCACCTGTCGCAAAAATACCATTGCCGGACGACTTACCGCTTCAAATCAACTACTCATGGCCCTTTCGACGGCTTCCAGCTCCTCGGGAGACAGCGCCACTGAGGCCCGGCCCCGGTCCAGCTCCTTGATGTAGATCCGCGCGTAGTCGCGGCCCTGGATGGCGCTCAGCACCACGCCGGTGCGCGCCGCGTCCAGCATCGCCACCGAGGCGGACTGGTGGCCACCGCTGTTCTGGTAGGCGTCGTAGCGGACGATCGCGGTCTTCGAGACGGTCTCGTCCACCCGCCGGTCGACCGCCGCCACGCTTGCGGCCAGGGCGTCGACGGCTTCGTGGAGCCCGTCGATCCGGCCCTGCAGCGAAACCGCGAAGTCGACGAGATCCTCCCGGCCGCCGCCGAGCAGCACGAGCTGCGCGCTGCGCACGCTGCGGAGTGCGACGAAATATGCGAGCCCGACGAGCAGCGCGACCGCTGCCGCTGCGGCGGCGCCGATCGCGATCCAGCCGGCGACAGAGGCGCTCAGGTGCATCAGATGGCCCCAGCCATCTAGCCGGTCGGGAGCGTGAAGAAGATGTCGTAGGACGCGGCGTTGTTCGAGGTGTTGATCTCGCCGGCCACCGCGCCGACCTCGACCTTGACCGTCCCCGGCTTTCCGAACGCGGCCGGCGGCAACTGGAAGTTGTCGAACGTGACGGTCTGCTGCTGGGCCGCCTGGATCACCTGGATCGACTTGCGCTTGACGATCGGCGCGCCGCCCGCGGTGATCGTGAGGGTGACCGGGACGTTCAGCTCCTGGAAGTCACCCGAGTCCTCGACGGTGACGACGAAGGAGAGGGCGGCAGAGACCTGCACCGTCGTCGCCGTGCCGGTCGAGAGCGTGAGCCCCTGCGGCAGCGCCTTGACCGAGACGAGCCCGTCGCCGTGCTTGCCGCTCGGCGTGCCTCCGGTCGTCGCGCCGCTGTGCAGGCTTGTGAAGAGAAGGGTGAGCGACCGGACGCTGACGAGCTCCGGGTTCGTGATGAAGTGCGACTCGGGGATCTGAACTCCGGTGACCCCGAGCGTCGCGAGCTGCTGGGTCGCAGGCGCCTTGTAGAGCTCGTCCCAGACGATGTCGCTCGCGACGAGGAGCGCCGCGCGATTGGCAAGCTTCTGGCCGGCGACCGCGGCGTCCTTCGTGGAAGCGGTCTGTGACAGCGCGTCGCCGAGCCCGGCCAGCCCTCTCGCCCGAAGCTCGAGCGCGTCGACGAGCTGCTGGTGGATCTGCCGCAGCGGCCCGGGCGCGCGGATCTGCTGCGCCTGGTCGAACGCCTGCTGCTCCTGCTGCGCGTACTGCTGCAGGCCCTGCTCGAGCGCGCCCTGCTTCAGGCCGGTGGAGATCAGCTTGTTCGAGAACTCGACGCCGAGCTGGCGCGAGCTCTCCGCGATCGTCTTCACCTTCGCGGCGTAGGTCGCGTAGTCGTCGTGCTTGCTCTTTCCCTGGCACGCGCCGACCCAGAAGACGAGCGCCACGACGATCGCGATCGCGATCGCAATCAGGCCGACGAGGCGCGCGAGCGGGATGAGGCCCGTCGGAGCCCGCATCGGGGGGCGCCTCGGCCCGTCGCCGGGGCCTCCGTCACCCGTCCGCTCCCGCCGTGGCAACCTGCGCCCGCGCTGGGTCGCCTCGACGGTTTCAGGCTCGTCGAAGAAGTCGAACTCGATGTCGTCGTCGTCGTACGTGCTCATGGCGTCAGGCGATGCTTCCAGACTGTACTCGGGTCAGGAGATAGAGAGGAAACGACCCGCCCGCCGCCAACCTGGGGAGACCTATGTCGAACACCGCTCTCGCAGTCGAAGGGAGCGGGCTCATGCTCGGCCGCTACCGGCCGTTGCGCCCGCTCGGAAGCGGCGGCTCGGGGTCGGTCTGGCTCGCGCGGGACGAGCAGACGGGGCTCGACATCGCCCTCAAGATCGTTCCCCGCGAGGGGAAGGCAGCCGCACGCGCCGAGCGGGAAGCGCAGGCGGCGGCAAAGCTCCGCCATCCGAGCTGCCTGCGGGCCTACGCCTTCGCGCGCGATCCCCGGCACGTCTACATCGCCTACGAGTTCGTGCCGGGACGCACCTTCCGCGAGGTGCTGCGGGCCGGCGAGCTCGACGACCGCTCCGCGATCGAGGCCTGCGCGCAGATCTGCGACGGCCTCGCGCACGCGCACGGCGCCGGGATCCTCCACCGAGACGTGAAGCCGTCGAACGTGCTGCTCGCCGACGGCGACCGCGTCTCGGTGCGCATCCTCGACTTCGGGCTCGCCCGCATGGCAGAGGCGGAGACGCTGACGGCGCAGGGCGACGTGCCGGGCACGCTGGCCTACATCGCGCCCGAGCGGCTCGCCGGCGACGATGCGACCGGCGCCGCCGACGTGTGGGCCGTCGGCGTAATGCTCTGGGAGGCGCTTTCGGGCCGGCATCCGTTCTGGCAGACCTCGATGCTCGACACGGCGCGCGCGATCGAGAGCGGAGCCCCGCCGCTCGCGACCCTGCGCCCCGACCTCCCGAAGGCGCTGCTCCAGCTCGTCGACCGCTCGCTCTCGCTCGTCCCGTCGCGCCGCCCTTCGGCGCACGAGCTCGCGGCGCACCTGCGCGGCGCCGCAGCGCCCCGCCGCAAGAAGCGCACGCGCAGCAGCGGCTTCGCGATCGCCGTTCCGGCGCAGGCCGGACGCGTTGGCGCCGCCGCGCTCGCCGGAGGGTTCGCCGGCTGGACGGCCGCTGCGCTGCCGTTCTTCCCGCACGGCGGGGCGCTCGCCCTCGCGGCGCTCGCGGCCGCGGCCACCGGACTGCGGGAGCGTCTCGGCCTCGCGGTCGCGCTCGCGGTGCCGATCCTGCCGCTCGGCAACATCTCGCTCGGGCTCGCCGTCGCGTACGCCGTGGTCGCGGTGGCGTGGCTCGTGCTGTCCTGGCCGGAGCCGCGCAGCGGACTGCTCTTCGCCCTCGGCCCGCTGCTCGCCCCGATTGCGGCGCTCGGGCTGCTTCCGCTTGCCGCGTGCGGCGTACGCTCGCCGGTCAGACGCGCAGCGCAGGTTGCCGCCGCGGTTTTCGCCGCCGCCGTCGTTGCCGGAGTCCGGCACGGCTCGCTTCCATTCGCAGGCGGGCCCTCGCCGCTCGGAATCGGCGTGGCGGGTGCCGGCGATCCGTTGGACGTCGTCGGCTCCGTTGCGCGTGCGGCCGGCGCGCACCCGACGCTCCTGTTCGAGGCGGCCGTGCTCGCCGTGGTCGCCGCGGGTCTTCCCTACGCCCGCGCTCGCGGCCGCTGGGGCGCCGCTGTGCTCGGCGCGGCAATGGTCCTCCTCACGGTTCCTGCGGTTCCCACCGCGGCCATCGTGCCGCTCGTTGTTGCCGCATGGTTGACGGCTGTAGCGCTTGCCGTCCGCGCCGAAACCGCGTGAGGCGTTGATTCTCGGCCGCGCGGGGTAATGTCACCCCGCATTGGTCCTCAGGGCGATTGAGCAGAAGATCGAGGCGTTGTTCGAAGGCGTCTTCGGCCGGGCGTTCCGGACGAACGTCCAGCCTGTCGAGCTCGCGCGCAAGCTCACGAAGGAGATGGACGATCACAAGACGGTCTCCGTCTCACGGGTCTACGTGCCGAACGAGTACACGATCTACCTCTCCGGATCGGATCGCGCGCAGTTCGCCGACTACCAGGGCTCGCTCGTCGCCGAGCTCGAGGAGTACATGACCGAGCACGCAAGACGCGAGAGCTACGCCCTGTTGACGCCGCCGAAGGTGCTGCTCGAAACGGACGACGACCTTGCGATCGGCGAGTTCGGCATCGCGACACGGATGGTGCAGCCGAAGCGTGGCAACAAGGCCGGAGCGCCCGAGGAGCCCGAGGAGCAGGTCGAGTCGGGTGCGACGATGATCTACAAGCCCGTTCAGCAGCCGACCGAGGCTGCGTCTCTCGAGGATCTCGAGGTCGAGCGCGAGGTCGCCGTTCTGTCGTGGGACGGGCAGACGAAGCGGGTCGACAAGCGCCGCGTGGTGCTCGGGCGCTCGCGTGAGTGCGACATCCAGGTCGAGGACGCGAACGTGTCGCGACGCCATGCCGAGCTGCGGCAGGAGGGCGCGACCTACTGGATCGTCGACCTCGACTCGACGAACGGCATCGAAGTGAACGGCCGCCAGGTGAAGCGCGCCAAGCTCGAGTCGGGCGACACGTTCACGGTCGGTGCAACCGAGGTGACGTTCACGACGGAGCGCGGATGATCGTCGCGAGCACGACCTACGAGACCGTCCTACTCGTCTTGAAGATCGCGTTTCTCGTGCTGCTGTACCTGTTCATCTGGCGCATCGTGCGCACAGCGGGCCGTGACCTGCGGCTGCCGCAGGAGAGCTTCATCCTCCGGCCGGCGCTCGCTGGCGGCGCCATCGGCCAGGCGATCAATCCCGGGCGCCTCGTCGTCGTGCAGAGCCAGGTGCTGAAGGTCGGTGAGGAGTTCGGCCTCGACGCAAGCCCGCTCACCGTCGGGCGCGGGACGCAGAACGACGTGTCGATCGACGGCGACGAGTTCGCGTCCGCGCGGCACGTCCGCGTCGAGCCCCGCCGCGACGGTGTCTGGGTGAGCGACGTCGGCTCGACGAACGGCACGTACGTGAACGGCGTGCGGATCGACAGGCCGCGCAAGCTCGCGCAGGGCGACGTCGTGCGTGTCGGCGAGACCGAGCTGAGGTTCGAGGAATGAGCATCGCCTCGATCGGCCGCGAGTCGAACACCGGCAACAAGCGCCGCCGCAACGAAGACTCCTTCGTCGTCGCACCGCCGCTATTCGCGGTTGCCGACGGCATGGGCGGCGCCCAGGCCGGGGAGGTCGCGTCGAAGCTCGCGGCAGCCGCGCTCGAGGACACGAATCCCGGCTCGTCCGGCGGCATCGAGCGCATCGTCGAGCTGATCCAGGAGGCGAACCGGCGCGTGTACGAGCGCTCGAACGCCGATCCTGCCGCCTCGGGGATGGGCACGACGATCACCGCCGCGCTCGTCGAGGGCAAGAACGTGACGTTCGGCCATGTGGGCGACTCGCGCGCGTATCTCGTGCGCGACGGTGCCATGGAGCAGCTCACCGAGGACCACTCGCTCGTGAACGAGCTGATGAAGAGCGGCAAGCTCTCGGCGGAGGAGGCGGAAACGCATCCGCAGCGATCTGTCATCACGCGCGCGCTCGGAACCGATCCCGACGTCGACGTCGACACATTCGTCGTCGAGGCGCGCGAGAACGACCTCTTCCTCATCTGCTCCGACGGGCTGACGACGATGGTCGGCGACGAGGACATCCTCGAGTTGCTCGAGAAATTCCACGACGATCTCGATCGCGCGGCCAAGTCGCTCGTCGCAGCAGCCAACCGCGCGGGCGGCGAGGACAACATCACGGTCGTCGCGTTCACGATCGGCGCCGACGACGGCGACACCGTGCAGATGCCGGTCGCAGGCTCGGCCGACGACGACACGATGGAGGATGTGCTGCAGCCGTCACCCACCGTCGACACGATGGTCGTGCCGGCAAACGAGGTCGAGCAGGCGCTGCTCGTCCCAGGCTCCCCCGAAGCACTCGCGGCTGTTCGACGGGAGCCGATCACTCCCGCCGCGCGCGTGCGACTCGTCCTAGTGATGATCGCGCTGCTCGGCGTCGCTGCGGTGTTGCTCGTCTGGGGATTGCTGCGCTGACGTGAGCCTGCGGAACCGAGAGCTTCTCTATCTGATCGTCGCCGGTGTCATCACCGGCATCGGCTTCGGTAGCGTCTACATCGCGCGGAAGTCGGAGATCTCCGGCGCGTCGCTGACGTACGCGGTGTTCTTCTTCGCGCTGTTTCTCGTCGCGCATCTCGTCGCGCGTTTCACCGTGCCGCACGCCGACCCGTATCTCCTGCCGATCGCGGCGATCCTCAGCGCCGTCGGGCTGACGGAGATCTACCGCCTCGGCCCGTCCGACGCGTTCAAGCAGGGCCTCTGGGTCGTGATCGGCGTCGCGGTCTTCGCGCTCACGCTGCTCGGCCTCCGGCGTGACTACCGACTGCTCGAGAACTACAAGTATCTCTTCGGCCTCGGCGCGATCGCGCTGCTCTTCATGCCACTGCTCCCCGTGCTCGGCCAGAGCGTCAACGGCGCGCGGCTGTGGATCCACGTCGGCGGCTTCCAGTTCCAGCCTGGCGAGCTCGGCAAGCTTGCGCTGATCGTCTTCCTCGCCGCGTATCTCCGTGAGAAGCGCGAGGTGCTCGCGCAGGGCAGGCTCAAGGACTGGGGCCCGCTGCTCGTGATCTTCGGCGGCGCGATGCTCGTCCTCTTCGCGACCGTGGACTTCGGCAGCGCGCTCCTCTACTACGGGATCTTCCTCGGCCTCCTGTATGCAGCCACCGCGCGCGTCGCGTATGTCGCCGCGGCGCTGGGGCTGTTCCTCGTCGGTTCGATCGCCGTCTACGAGGCGACGCCGCACGTGCGCGAGCGCGTCACGAACTGGCTGCACCCGTGGACGACGACGAAGGTCTACTGCGCGTTCAACGGGACGATGTCGTACCGCCAGGACTGCGGTAGCTACCAGGAGGTGCAGTCGCTGTACTCGATCGCGCACGGCGGCTTCGGCGGCACCGGGCTCGGGAAAGGGACCTTCACGACGGCCTCCGGCCAGCAGATCATCCCGTACCTCAACACCGACTTCATCTACTCCGCACTCGCACAGGAGCTCGGGCTGGTCGGCGCGTCGGCGCTGATCATGCTGTACATGGTCTTCGTCCTCCGCGGCTTCCGCATCTCCGTCTTCGCAGGCGACGGTTTCTCGAAGCTTCTCGCAGCGGGGCTGACGTTCGGCTTCGCGCTGCAGACCTTCATCATCGTCGGCGGCATCCTGCGCGTGATTCCGCTCACCGGAATCACGCTGCCGTTCGTCTCGTACGGCGGCTCGAGCATCATCTCGGCGTTCGTCATCGTCGCCGGCTTGATGCTCATCTCGAACCGCGCGAACGCCTCGATGGAGGCGCCACTTGAATAGGCAGCTGAACCGGCTGGCGATCGCTGCGATCGTGCTCCTCGCAGCGCTCATCGTCGCGACGACGTACTGGCAGTCGTGGGCGACCGCGAGCCTGCAGGACAAGCAGGACAACGCGATCCAGCGTGTCGTGCAGTTCACGATCGCTCGCGGCCTGATCGAGAACGAGAGCAAGCAGGCGATCTTCGCGGCGAACAAGAAACGGAAAGTGGGTGGGCAGACGTTCTATTTCCGCCGCTATCCGCAGCACACGATGGCGGCGCAGACGATCGGCTACTCGACGGCGTCGCGCTCGCAGGCAGGGCTCGAGCGCTCGATGAACGACTATCTCACCGGGTCCAATACGAACCTCAGTAACGCGCTCAAGCACGCACTCGTCGGCGGCACTGTGAAAGGCAACAGCCTCTTGCTGACGCTTCGCCCTGCGGCGCAGCGCATCGCGCAGCAGCAGCTTGGCAGCCGTTGCGGCGCCGTCGTCGCGATGAACGTGCATAGCGGCGCCGTGTACGTGATGGCGTCGTCGCCGACGTACGACCCGAATCTCATCCAGAACGACTACGCGAAGGTGCTGCGCATCCGGGGTGACTGCGGCGACGGCTCGGCGCTGTTGAACCGAGCGACGAGTGGACTCTTCACCCCCGGGTCGACGTTCAAGATCGTCACCGCAGCCGCGGCGCTCGACACGGGTACGTTCACGCCGGACTCGACGTTCGACGATCCGGGCTACTGCACGGAGTACGGCTCGAAGGTCTCGAATGCGAACAACCCCGACCAGACCGCGGAGTCGTACGGGCACGTGAACCTCGTGCAGGGATTCCAGCACTCGATCAACTCGGTGTTCTGCAACATTGGCAAGCAGCTCGGCGCGAAGACGATCCTCGACTACGCGAAGCGCTTCGGCTTCTACAAGACGCCGCCGCTCGAGACGCCCGCAGACGAGCGTGCGCCGAGCGGTTTGTACAAGTACACCAAGGCGGGCCGCGTGCTCGACGACCCGAAGGATCCGAACTCGGTC
>Ga0193728_1000759_pt1 | contig 16014 bp, 20 predicted proteins | sample U1c1metaG_FD_143037 | JGI IMG/M metagenome (GOLD analysis project Ga0193728, IMG submission 143037) | Soil microbial communities from a riparian zone of the East river system, Colorado, United States - U1c1 | ecosystem: Environmental > Terrestrial > Soil > Riparian zone | place: USA: East River...
TCGAAGACCACCGCCGGGGATTCGCCGCGGCCATGGCCGTCCTGATCGCCGAGTTCAACGCCTACCTGGACCGCGACGGCGCCGACCCGGCCGCCGACTCGGTGTCCTACCGGCAGGGCACGCTGTCGCTCAGCCAGGAGGAGCTCACCGAGATGATCGCCGACCTGATCGCGGTACTGCGGGACCGGGTCGCCAACCCGGCCGCGCCAGGCCGCGCACCGTACCTCCTCAGCACGATCCTGTTCCCCACGCGGCAGCCACAGTGAGTGCGCAAGAAGGAATTGCCCAGCCGAGGGTCTGGAATGATCCGGCAGGGTAAGCACGTACCGGTCGCGCCCGCGACGCCCACGCGAAAGGCGGTCATCCCATGCGCTCCGATATCGTCCCCGGCGGCATCTTCCCCGACTACGCGCTGCCCGACCACACCGGCACGGTCCGGACGCTCAGTCAGCTCCAGGGCGACGATCCGCTGATCCTCACCCTCGCGCGCGGCCATTACTGCCCGAAGGAGCACCAGCAACACCTCGAGCTGGCGGCGTTCCAGCCGAAGATCGCGGTGGCCTACACCCAGATCGTCACCATCGCGACCGACGACCACCACACGCTGCAGGAGTTCCGCGCGTCGGTCGGCGCCCAGTGGACCTTCCTGTCCGACCCCGGCCGGACCGTCCAGCAGGACCTCGACATCCAGGAGTACACCGACCCCGAGCACAACCCCATGGTCCCCTACACCCTCGTGCTCAAGCCGGGACTGGTCGTCCACAGCGTCTACAACGGCTACTGGTTCTGGGGCCGCCCGTCGATCGACGACCTCTGGCATGACCTGCGCGCGGCCACGAGCGAGGTCCGCCCGGACTGGGACCTCAGCACGCCGGGGCTCCGCGCGGCCTGGGACGCCGGCGACCACTCGAAGTTCCACGGATGGGACAAGGAGTCGGCCGAGTCCGCTTAGGACTCGCCGCCGGCGTGGAACCAGATCACCCGGCCCGTGCTGGTGATGACCTCCGGGCCGCTGGCTCGCGCGGCGTGGCGGCGGTGCAGGCCGCCGCGGCCAGCGCGACTAAGCCGCCCGCGACGGAAGGGGCGGCGATCTCACGCGCTCGCCGCGGCCGGAAACGCCGCCCGCCACTGACCCGGCCCGAGAGGGCCTTCCCTGCATGACGAAGCTCCAGACCGTAAAGAAACAACGTCCTGGTAGCGATCCAGCTTAACGTCAGGGAGAGACTGGTGACATGCGCGTTCCGGCGGTGGTGGTCCCCTACGATCCGCGGTGGTCCGACGTGTTCGACGCGCTGCGTGACCGCGCCGACGCCGCGCTGGCGGGCATTGCCCATGTGACCGAGCACGTCGGCAGCACCGCGGTGCCGGGCCTGGACGCGAAGCCCATCGTTGACCTCGACGTGGTGGTGCCCGACCCGGCCGGGGTCGGCCCGGCCGTCGCGGCGCTGGCCGCGGCGGGCTGGGCGCACGAGGGCGACCCGGCCATCGCGGGCCGGGAGGCGTTCCGGCCGCCCGCCGATACCGTGTACCACCACCTGTACGTGGTCGTGGCCGGCCGCCCGGCGCATCGTGATCACGTCGAGCTGCGGGACTTCCTGCGGGCGCACCCGGACGAGGCGGCTCGCTACGGCGAGCTGAAGCGCCGGCTGGCGGGGCTGCTGGAGACCGACCGGGCCGCCTACGCCGACGGCAAGGCGGAGATGATCAGCGAGCTGCTGCGCCAGGCCCGCGCCGACCCACCGGCCCCGGCCACGAGCCCCGAGAGCCCCATGAGCCCCAAGAGCCCCGCTACCGAGAGAATCGGGTCGTTCTTTCCCGCGCAGCACGAGCCCCCGCCGAACGAGCTGCCCGCCGTCCTGGCCCCGGCCCTGACGTGGCGGGGCGACGACATCATCATGGCCATCCCCTCGCTGCTGGTCTACACCACCGGAGTCGACCTGCTGCTCATCTACCGCACCAGGGCAGAACAGCCCCGGGACACGGAGAACGCCCGGGCGACCGCCGCCGCGCTGCGCGGCCTGACCGCCAACGGACGCCCGGTCGAGCTGCAGCACGGGCGGCACGACGAGCACGGGTTCACCTACCGGGCGTGGGTTCCGTTCGAGCACAGCCAGCGAGCTGACCCCAGCGGGGACATCACCTTCGAGCTGGACTGGCCGGGCATCGAGCCGGCCCGGCACCGGGTCACGGGCATCCCGGAAGCGGCGGCCAGGGCCGTCGTTCTCTGGCCGCCACGGTGAGCGACCGCCGCCGGGCCGCTCGGCGAGCCCGTACCCTGGGCTGGCGGGCAGGCCAGCGGGTAGGTTTGTCCATGTACGGGTCGAACCGGCAGGTCTGGCGGGCTCGCCGGAGTTACCGGAGTTACCGGAAGGATGGTGCACCTATGACTGGACGGTCGCGGCGCCGGGAGCGCGCGCGGGCGCACCGGCTGGGAATGATCGTGTCGGTCGTCGGCATCGCCGCGCTGCTCGGCACGGGAACCCTGGGCATCGTCCTGCTGAACGCCCCGCCGCCCGGCACGCTCCCGGCCGGGACCGCCGCCGTCAGCTCGGCCGCCCGCATCCAGGAGGCAGCCGCCGCGGCGTTCCCCGCAGGCTTCTGGTCCGGGACCGACAGCACCGGCATCACCATCCCCGGCCCCGCCCCGTACCGCGAGCCCGCCATCGGCGGCGCCTACGGCGGCTACATCGGGATGACCGGGAACTGGGCCACCTGGCAGCACTGCGGCACCAAGATCGTCTGGTCCAGCGCCGACAGCGGGGCGGCCGACGTCGACTACAACCACCACCACGAGGGCATCGGCACCGGCGTCTACTGGTTCATGGGCGGCCCCGGCGTCGACCCGCACTACAACGGGACGACCAAGGAGGCGTCCGCGTGGGGCGCGGCCCAGGCGGCCCGGACCCTGGCCGACATCCGGGGCGAGCGGACCCCGATCACCTACCCCGTGGTGTTCATGGACATCGAGATCCCCGGGCACGCCCCCAGCTTCACGCCGGCCGACGACAACGGCTGGAACACCGTCTACACCTCGGCCTGCAGCGGGCGGGTCAAGACCCACCACATCGCCGCCTCGGTCGACCGCGCGGAGGTCAACGGGTACGCCGCGTACCTGACCAGCCACTCCAAGGACAAGGCGGGCGTGTACTCATCGCCCGGCATCTGGGCCTCCATCTTCGGCACCGGCTCGGCGGCGTCGATCCCGAACACCTACGAGTGGACCTACGTCGGCGACACCAGCAGCCTGGCCCACCACCCCTCGGGCTGGTGCCTGAGCGGCACCCGGACCTGCGCGCAGTTCTTCGGCGGGATGACCTCGGCCAGCAAGTACGCCGTCATGTGGCAGTGGTCCGGCGGCGGCGGCACCCGCAACGGCGTCGGGGACTTCGACCAGATCGACGGCAGCCGGACGCCCTAGCCCTAGCCCTAGCCCGGGCCCTCGCTCAGGCGCCCCGCCGGGCCGGCGCTCCCCGGGCGGCGCCGACCGCCGGGGAAGCCCGGAACGCCCGGGCCGACCGGGCCGCGACCCAGAAGCTGACCGCGGCCAGCGGCACCTCGACGAAGGCCAGCACGATCGCCTCGGCCCGGGCCATCCCGGTCGTGGGGATGATGTTGATCCAGGCGTCGCACAGCAGCAGCGCGCCCGTCACCGTGGCCGGGATGACCGCGAGCGGCGACCGGCGGTGCAGCGCCAGACCGGTAGCGGCCAGCGCGACCAGCTCGCACACGTCCAGCCCCGTCCAGGCCAGCCGCAGGTGGTGGGCGACCTGCACCGGCGGCACCGCGACCAGCACGATGACCAGGGACGGGACCAGCGCCAGCGCGGCCACGCCCAGCGCCGGCGGCAGCCACCGGATCCGGCCCCGGCCATCGGACCGGGCCGCCAGCTCGCTCTTGATCGCCGCGGCGCACAGCACGACGATCACCGCGGCCACGGCCAGGAACGCCGGCATCGACGCCGACCAGCTCGAGCCCCCCGACCGCGTCAGTCCCCGGAACCAGGCCGAGATGAAGGTCGCCGCGGCCGTGAACGAGGCCGCCATCAGCGCCTGGCACGACCCCCGCCAGTGCGTCCACGCCGTGACCAGGACGCCCAGCATCAGGGCGACGAGGATGCCGACGGCCAGGACGTGGACCTGGTGGGTCACCGCCGTCGGGACCTGCGAGAAGTACAGGTACACGGTCCACGGCGCCAGCCCGGCGGCGCCCGCCCAGTACAGCCACTTCAGGTACCGCTCCAGCGCGGTCATTCCGGCCATCTCAGACTCCCGCCCCGGGTGGCCGCACGCACCTGTGCTGTGGAGCAGACTACGCCCCCGCCGCCGGCGCTACGGCGCGCGGCGCCTCACTGGGCCTTGGCGTAGAAGTCGGGCCGCTATCGAAGGTCGCACCGAAGCGCTCCCTCCAATCAGCCGGAACGAGGTCGCTGCGCCGCCCGCCCCGCCTCAGCACGGCGCGGCCGCCGTCGGCCAGGGCCACGGTGCCGCGCTCGCCGACGATCTCGCCCCGGATGTCGTAGCCGTAGCTGGCGTTGCGCGGCCGGCGTCCACGTCGCTGATCGCGACAACCGACCCGCCGGAGAGCACCTGGGTCAGCCTCCGGATGTGGTCCTGGCCGATCATGCCGACGCCGATGACTCCCACGCGGACGGTCATCGCCGGTCGCCTCCGTTTCGGATGGCTGGTCTCGTTCCGGCGGGCGCGCCGATGCCCACGCTGCGCAGGTAGTCATAGGCCTGGCCGAACGCGAGGCCGTCGCGGTCGGCGAGCGCCACCACGGCCGGGTCCATCTGCTTGATGTGCACGTAGCCGATGTCCCAGCGTGGCCGGGATCAGCCGGCGCCGCTCGCCGTCGGCCACCGAGTGCTGCCGGGAGAGGTAGGTCACGATCGCCTGCGCGACCGTCAGCCGAATGGTGCTCACGCCGCTGACACTGCGCTCGGCGGCCGGGCGAGTCAACCACCCGGCGGCCATCAAAAAACCCTCAGGATGAGCGGACGGCCGTGACCTCTGGCTATAGCGGAGGCGGTCTTTTCCTGAGATAAAGGCACACAGCAGAACCATCAGAAAGCCATCAGGAGCGCGCCGTGGTCCACCCCTACTTGATCCGGGAGATCGCCCGCCAGGCCGGGGTGAGCGAGGCGACCGTGGACCGGGTCCTCAACGACCGCGGCGGGGTCCGGGCCAGCACCGTGAACGCGGTCCGGCAGGCCGTCACCGACCTCGACCGGCAGCGCAGCCAGCTGCGCCTGAGCGGCCGCGTCTTCATGATCGACATCGTCATGCAGACCCCAGACCGGTTCTCCTCCGCGGTCCGGGCCGCGCTCGAGCAGGAAATCCCGGCGCTGCAGCCTGCCGTGCTGCGCTCACGGTTCCATTTTCGCGAGAAAGGCCCGGCGGACGAGCTGGCCGGGATCCTCGACCTGATCTTCCGGCGCGGCTCGCGCGGCGTCATCCTCAAGGCCCCGGAGGCACCGGAGATCAACGCGGCCGTCCTGCGCCTGCACGAGGCGGGCATCCCGGTCGTGACCCTGGTGACCGACCTGCCGCTGAGCAAGCGCGTCGCCTACGTCGGGATGGACAACCGCTCGGCGGGCGCGACCGCCGCCTACCTGGTCGAGCAGTGGCTCGGCGAGCGGGACTGCGGCGTGCTGGTCGCGCTGAGCCGCAGCGTGTTCCGCGGCGAGGAGGAGCGCGAGATCGGCTTCCGGGCCGCGCTCCGCGCCCGGTCGCCCGGCCGCCTCGTGGCCGAGGTGACCGACAGCGACGGCCTCGACGCGTCCGCCCGGCAGCTGGTCCTGCGCGCGCTGGACCAGCACCCCGGCCTGGGCGCGGTGTACTCGGTCGGCGGCGGCAACCAGGCCATCCTCGACGCCTTCGACACCAGGCGGCGCCGGTGCCACGTGTTCATCGCCCACGACCTGGACCGGGACAACCGCCGGCTGCTGGCCCAGGGGCGGCTATCGGCCGTCCTGCACCACGACCTGCCCCGGGACATGCGCCGGGCCTGCCGGATCATCATGCAGGCCCATGGCGCCCTGGACGGCCCGATCGAGTCCGTGCCGGCCCCGTTCCAGGTCATCACGCCGTTCAACCTGCCCGACGGTCAGCCGATCTCGATGTAGACGCCGGGCCCGCTTCATCCGCACCGTGCGGGTGTTGAGCCGGTGGTCGAGCACGTTCTCGCCCAGGCCGGCGTGCTGGGTGAGGCCGTAGACCGGCAGCATGAACGCGCCGTACAGCCGCGGCCCGCCGATCAGCACGACCGGCAGCCGCCAGGCTGTAGCGCTCCAGCCGTTCCCTGCCCATGGCGGCCGCCTCTCTGAACGACGGGCTGAGTCGCGGCCCGCGCCCTGTCAAGATCAGCCGCCCGGCGACGGTTTACATGGGGGCCAGGAAGGCCCGCAGCGCGGCCGCCATCATGTGCGCGTCGGCCGTGCCGGTCAGCTCGCGGGCCGAGTGCATGGCCAGGGTCGGGCTGCCCACGTCGACGGTCGGCAGGGCCAGCCCGGCGGCCACGATGTGCCCGATCGAGGAGCCGCTGCGCACGCCGCTGCGGTTGACGAAGTGCTGGACCGGCACCTGCGCCTGCTCCGCCGCGAGCATGAAGGCCGCGTAGGTCGCGGCCGTGGTCCCGTAGAGCATGTTCGCGCTGACCTTCACCACCGGGCCGCCGCCGAGCGCGATCCAGTGGCCCGGCTCGTGCCGGTCGGCGTAGTTCGGGTGGGTGGCGTGGGTCATGTCTGCCGAGACGTGCAGCGAGCCGGTGACCGCCCGCAGGAAGTCGTCGCGGCCGCCGCCGCGGGCCAGCACGGAGCGCTCCAGCTGGCGGCCCAGCCAGGCGCCGTCCGCGCCGGTCGCCGTCTTGCTGCCGATCTCCTCGTGGTCAAACAGGACGACCGCGCTCACGTGCTGCGCGGCCGGCTGGTCAGCCACCGCGCACAGCGCGGACACGCAGGCGTGGGCGCAGGCCAGGTCGTCCTGGCGGCCGGAGCTGACGAACTCCTCCCCCGCCCCGGCCAGCGCGCCGCCGGTGAGGTCATAGGTCACCATTTCATGGCCGAGCACGTCCCCCGGCGGCACGTCCAGCTCGGCGCCCAGGAACCGGGCGAACCCGCCCGGGTCCGGGTCACCGAGTCCCCAGATGGGAACGACGTGCTGCTGGGGGTCCAGCTTCAGGCCGCCGTCGCGCAGGCCCGGGTCCAGGTGAATGGCCAGCTGCGGGACCCGCAGGACCGGCCGGTGCACGCGCAGCAGCCGCAGCCGGGGACCCTCCGCAGTCCGGACCGCCACGCGGCCGGCCAGCCCCAGGTCGCGGTCGAGCCAGGAATTGAGGATCGCCCCGCCGTAGATCTCCACGCCGAGCTGCCGGATGCCCGCCCGGCCCGTGTCGGGCCGCGGCTTGACGCGCAGCGTCGGGCTGTCGGTATGGGCGCCCAGCAGCCGGAAGCCCGCGTCCGGGCGGCTGCCCTCCGGGACGACCCAGGCCAGCAGGGAGCCGCCGTCGGCCACGACGTAGCGGCCGGGGCCGGCGGGCCACGCGCCCGCCAGGCCGACCTCGGTGAAACCGGCCTCAGCGAGCCGGCGCCGGGCCTCGGCGGCGGCGTGGTACGGGGACGGGGATGCATCGAGGAACTTGATCAGGTCCAGGGCGGTGTCGCGGGCGCTGCTCATCCGTACATGATCGCGCCAGCGCGCCCGCCGGGCGCGGGCGGGCTCCGGGTCAGCCCGGCAGCCACTCCAGGTAGAAGACGCCGAGGCCCAGGGCGATGAAGAAGGCGGCGATCATCCAGAACCGCACCACGATGGTCGTCTCGGCCCAGCCGGCCAGCTCGAAGTGGTGCTGCAGCGGCGCCATCCGGAACACTCTTCGGCGCGTCATCTTGAAGAACCCGACCTGGATGATCACCGACATCGTGATGATCACGAACAGCCCGCCGAGGATGACCAGCAGCAGCATGGTCTGGGTGCATACGGCCAGGCCGGCCAGCAGGCCGCCCAGCGCCAGCGAGCCGGTGTCGCCCATGAAGATCCGGGCCGGGGGCGCGTTCCACCACAGGAAGCCCAGGCACGCGCCCAGGCCCGCCGCCGCCACGACCGCCATGTCCAGCGGGTCGCGGACAGGGTAGCAGTGCACGGTGACCTGCAGGCCCACGCACGTGTTGCGCATCTGCCAGTTGGCGATCAGGGCGTAGGCGGCCAGGACCAGGACGGTGGCGCCGGTGGCCAGCCCGTCCAGGCCGTCGGTCAGGTTGACCGCGTTCGACCAGCCCGCCACCTGGAGGATCAGCAGAAGCACGAAGGGCAGCACGCCGATGGCCGGGCCGACGTCGCGCAGGAAGGAGATGTAGGCGCTGCCCGGGGTCAGGTCATAGACGTTCGGGTAGTGCAGGGCCGCCACCGCGAACAGCACGCCGACGGTGCACTGGCCGGCCAGCTTGGCGCCGCTGCGCAGCCCGAGGCTCCGGCGGCGGTACAGCTTCAGGAAGTCGTCCACGAACCCGACGACCCCCAGCCCGGCCATCAGCCCGAGGACCAGCAGGCCGGAGGCGGACAGCGAGAACCCGGTCGTCACGTGACCGACCAGGTAGCCCACGATGGTCGCGATCACGATGGCCGTGCCGCCCATCGTGGGGGTCCCGCGCTTGGTGCTGTGCGCCGCCGGGCCGTCCTCGCGGACCTGCTGGCCGTCACCACGGCGGAGGAAGATCTTGATGATCAGCGGGGTGCCGAACAGGCTGACCAGCAGGGCCACGCCGGCCGACACCAGAATCGTCTTCACCGCGCGTTACCTCGCAGCCGGCCGGCCAGGCTCGATCACGGCCCCACCGTACACGCGCCAAGGCGGTCCCGGAGCCGCACCGCGCGGAAGGCCCGACCGCCCGGGCCGCCGGCGAGGGGCGGCTAGTCCCCGCTCTGGTCGTCGACGGCCGCGCCCGGCGCAGCTCGTCACTACCCGCCGGCCGGGCACGCAAATCGGCAACCGGCTGCGGGAGGCCGGCCGGTCCGCGACGCTGGCGGTCATGAAGAACCGCTGGGAGTCCCGTCCCGAACCCGGCCCCGGCCAGGCGCAGCTGTACTGGCACGTCCTGATGCGGGACCAGCCGCAGGTCTGCGCGCTCGCGGCCGTGGCCCGCCAGCGGCTGGCCGCCTTCGCCGGGCTGCACCCCACGCCGGAGCGGTGGCTGCACCTGAGCGTGCTGCGGGTCGGCCTGGCCGGCGGCATCCCGCAGGCCAGCCTGGAGGCGATGGTCGGGCACGCGCGCGAGCGGCTGGGGCCGGCCGGGCCGGTCACGGCGACGCTGGGGCCGGTCCGCTACCGACCGGAGGCCGTCGCCCTGGATGTCGGGCCGGGCGGCGTGCTCGACCCGGTGCGCGCGGCGATCCTGGCCGCGGCCGCCGCGGCCGGCCTCCGGCCGCCCGGGCCCGGGCCTGCGGGTGAGCCGTGGCTCCCGCACGTCACCGTGGCCTACAGCACCGCCGACCAGCCGGACGACCCGATCATCGCCGCGCTGGGCCGCGAGCTGCCGGCGGGCCAGATCACGATCGACAGCGTCAGCCTGGTGGCCCAGCACGGCCCCGAGCGCGAGTGGGCCTGGCAGCCGCTGGTCACCATCCCGCTCCGGGTCCAGCCCGCCCCGGTCACGGCGCCGTCAGGTCCGGTGCGGGATGATGTGGGTCATGGCTTCCCCGGAGGCGCCTGGCCAGGTTGACGCCCCGCAGGTGCGCAGGACGCGCCTGCTGGTCGTGATGCTGGCCATCGCCGCCGTCGTGCTGGCCGGCGATCAGGTGTCCAAGGCCCTGGTCGTGAGCCGGCTGCCCGGCCACCCGCCGGTCCGGCTGCTGGACGGGCTGATCACGCTGCAGCTCACCTTCAACGCGGGCGCGGCGTTCAGCTTCGGCACGTCGTACACGGCGGTGATCGCGCTCGTCGCGCTGGGGACGGTCGTCGTCATCATCCGCACGGCCCGGCGGCTGCAGAGCGCCGGCTGGGCGGTGGCGCTCGGGCTGCTGCTGGGCGGGACCCTGGGCAACCTCACCGACCGGCTCTTCCGGGCGCCAGGACCGCTGCGGGGCCGGGTCGTGGACTGGATCAACCTGCCCCACTTCCCGTGGACCTTCAACATCGCCGACTCGGCCATCACCTGCGCGGCCGTGCTGATCGCGGTGCTGGCGGTCCGCAACATCCGCCTGGACGGGACGAGTGCCCGGGGCTCGTAGCCCGGCCGGGCGGCCGCCGCCCGCCCGCCGCCCGCCCGCTGTCACAGCTCCGCCGGCCGGGCCAGCACCGCGCTCGTCCACGTGACGGCCTGCTGCTCGTAGGCGGCCTTGTCCATCAGCAGCCGGCCGTGGATCCGCTCGGCGCCAGGCGGCAGGATCGTCTTGTCCGGCTCGGGCTCAGGGTCGCTGCCGGCCACCGTCGCGACCACCGGGCCGGAACGGCGACCGGGTTGCGCGAGGCGGCCGGGTCGAAGTCGTAGGCCGCCGTGGCCGCGTCGGCGGGCAGCGCCGCCGCCAGCGACCCGTCGCTGCGGCTGGCTGAGGTCGCGCTGGGCGTGCCGGACAGGAACAGCCGGACCCGGCGCTCGTCCGGCAGCGGCCAGTCCTGCTCGTAGCGCAACTGTTCCGGCCCCTGCACGAAGATCTGGACCGGTGGCTCGTCGTCAGCGGCACCGGGCGGCAGGCCGCGCAGCCACCGGTCGAACCAGAACAGCTGGACGTCGAAGCCGGTGAACGGCTGTACCTGCTCACCGGGCGCCACCTCGTAGGTGGCGGCCTGGCTGGTGAAGACGCCGCTGTGCCGCCACGGCCCGATGATCAGCCGGGCCCGCGGGCCGGCCCCGGCCGCGCGCATCCAGGTGAAGGCCCGCGACCCGTGGTCGACCAGGTAGCTGTCCCAGCCCGTCGACGTCAGCGCGGGCAGCCCGCTGCGGGCCAGGTCCTCGATGCCCGCGCGGCCGGCCTCCCGCTCGCGCCAGAACTCGCTGTGCCACGGCTCCTTTTCCGCCTGGCTGAACTCCGACTCCACCCCCGGCACCTCGGCGCGCCGCACCCGGCCCGGCCCCGGCTCCATCCCGGCCAGGTGCCACAGGTACCCGTACGTGTCATTCGGCGCGTCATCCGGAGCCACCACGACCAGGTGCGGCGGCCGCTCCCTGGCCGCCAGTCACTGGCTGATGCCCAGCAGCGATGCCCCCGCCATCCCGACTTTTCCATCGCAGAACGACTGCGCGGCGGTCCACTCGATCACGTCGTAGCCGTCTGGCCCGTACTGCCAGCCCGATGCCGTCCCGCATCGGGATCCGTTCCTGCCGCTCGGTCGTCTCGTAGCGCTCGCCGCGCACCGGCGCCGGCCGCGGGCCGCCCACCCAGAGCCGGCCCTCCGTTCCTGCCCCGCGCTCCCCGCTGCCCCGCTCCCCCGGTCCGCCGACCACGCTGTCCGACATCGCCTACCTCCACCCAGAACCTAACTCGCCGGGCGCGGTCATGGCGATCATGATCTGGGCGGTGCCGGGCCGGGCGGTTTGCCCCCGCCGCCAGCCCCGGGCAGTACGCCCCGGCGGCGGCCGGGCGCCAGCCCTGCAGCAGAACAACATGACCGTAAGAACGCTGCTGCCAGAGCAGCAGCGACTGTACGGCCATGTCGCTCCCGCCTGCCGGGACGGGCCGGAAGCTGGTCACGCGAGGCCGGACCGGCGAGGCTGGTGGTGCTGGTAATTTCGGTGATGCTGGCGAGGCCGGCGAGGAGGGGCCGGCGAGGCCTGCGAGGCCCGAGGACAGGACGGCGAGGCCGAGGCGAGCCGGCGAGGACGGAGGGGGCGCTTACTGTCGGACCCTCGTGGCAGGCTGCGGTCATGACTGACGGGCAGGTCACCAGGTCCGGACCGTTCTGGGATTTCCTGGCCGGCCGGCAGCCCGGGCCGCCGGCCGCCACGACTCTGGGGTGGACGCTGTCGCGGGTGGATCCCGACCGCGGCGAGATCGAGGTGGGCTTCGACGCCAGCAGCGGCTTCGCCAACCCGGTGGGCAACGTGCAGGGCGGCTTCCTGGCCGCGATGCTGGACGACACGCTCGGCCCCGCCCTGGTCGCCACGCTGCCCGCCGATCATTTCGCCGTGACCCTCGACCTCAACGTCAGCTTCCTGCGCCCGGCCCGGCCGGGCGCGATCACCGGCACGGGCCGGGTCCTGCACCGGGGCCGCTCCGTCGCGTTCCTGGCCGGGGAACTGCGCGACGACGCGGGCGAGGTCCTGGCCACCGCGACGGCCACCGCCCGGATCATCCGGCCCGCCCCGGGCGCCACCCGCTACGGGCAATCCGGCCCGCAGGCCCGGTGACGGGCCCGGCGGGCCGGCCGCCCCAGGGCGGCAGGCCCTGGAACACGGCACGACTCCGTGAACCGGGCTATCCGGGAGCTGACCGTAAGCCCGCTGTTGTCTCCTGTCGCTGCACGTGACCTGGTGATGTTGGCCTGGCTCCGTAGCACTTCGGCGTCGCACACGCAGGAGTGGCGCGCCGCCGGGACATTCGCGGGCCTGGAGTTCCGGTAAGGCCGCCTGGTCCGCTCGGCGCGGATACGCACCGCGGCTAGCCCGACGGCGGGCACCTATTCCCCGTTAGGTGCCCTTGAACTGGTTGAGGAAGCTGACGCACTCGCCTATGTTCGCGAAGTTTCCGGCCGGGACGAAGGTGGTCGTGCAGAAGTACACGTCCGTCGCGGCGGCGCTGCGGTCGTGGCTCTGGTAGTAGCTGACGCACGGCCCGAAGATGTCGCCGGGGAAGAGCCCCGCGATGCTGCGGCAGTACTGCACGCTGTCGTCCCCGCCGCCGCCGGCGGCGGCGCTGGCGGGAGCGGCGGCGGCGGCGGTAATGCCGGCGACTGACCCGGCCAGGGCCAGCGCGAGAGTCGCGCCTGCGATACGGCGTCCGATCAGCATGATGCTCCGCCTCCTTCTTGCCTTGCGCGTTCCTGAATGTCTGTCTCAACGCTGATGACGGTAGTCACTAGCGGGGCAGCAGGTCGTCGGGCGTTTGAGGTAGATGGCCTGCCCATCGGTATGGGGTGAAGGCATGCCGTCGGATCGCGGGAGGCTTTCTACTACCCCAGATGGATGGCTGGCAGCCTTCACGTCCTTCCTGGCTAGCGTTCTTGCGTAGTCAACGGAGGCGAGGTGTCGTCATGGGGGGACGAGGCGAGTGCGCTTCGCATTGAAGGCCAAGACATGACCTGGCCCGGCCCTCACGGGCGCAGGAGGATGCTCGCCTGCGACCCCAGTTCGCGGAAGCCGAGGGCCGCGGCGACGCGCCTCGAGGGCGCCGGCACCGCGCGCCACTGGGGCAGCAGGCCCCGGTCCAGGGCATGGGCGACCGCCGCCGACCCGGCGGCCCGGCCCAGGCCCCGGCCGCGAGCCGGCGCGCTGGTGAGCACGGTCAGGTGCGCGACACCGCCGGCCCATTCGCGGTAGCCGGCGACGGCGATGATCTGATCGTGGTCGCGGATGGCGAAGGCCGGGGAGGTGATCCCGGCCATGCCGCTCTCCTCGACGTCCGCGGCGTCGCAGCGCGACAGGAACCGGCGCAGCCCGTCATCTCGGGCGTCGCGCGGCTCGGCGGGCGGGCGGCGGGGGCCGGCGCGGAACTCGGCCGCGGAGCAGGTCCCCGTCAGCCAGCGCCGCGGCGGGCAGGGCGCTGAGGCCTCGCTGCAGGATGACCGCCCGCGCCGGGTCCGGCGCGATGGCGATGACAGCACCGTCGATGCTCACGACGCCGACCCAGCCGGGCGGGCACAGCCGAGAGTGCGGGCAGACGGCGACGCGCGCGACCGGGCTGAACGCCGCGCCGTCGGCGCGGCTCTCCCACACGGCCCGCGCCCGCGCCACCAGGACGGGCGGGTGCATAGCGCCATGGTCGCGGACCGGGCGGCCGGGCGCGAGGCAATAGACCCGCAGGCCGCCGGGCCGGCCAGCGGCCTGAGACAATGGCCAACGGCGGATGGCCCGGCCCGGCCAGCGGCCTGAGACAATGGCCGACGGCGGATGGCCCGGCCCGGCCCGCGGCACCGCCCGCCTCGGAGGGGTCCATGGAGCATTACGTCCGGCCGGACGGCCTGCCGCCGGTCAGCGGGTACAGCCACGCGGTCGCGTTCCGCGGGCGCATGGTGGCCGTCTCGGGCCAGGTTCCCGCCGACCGCGAGGGCCGGGTCGTCGGACTCAGCGACCCGGCGGCGCAGGTCCGGCAGGTCTTCGAGAACCTGACGGCCGTGCTGGCCGCGGCGGGAGCCACGATGGCGGACGTCGTCAAGCTGACGGTCTTCCTGACTGACCTCGCCGACCTGCCGGCCTACCGCGCGGTCCGGGACGAGTACGTCAGCCGCGACCGGCCTCCGGCCAGCTCCCTGGTCCAGGTGAGCGGCCTGGTCCACCCGGACTACCGCGTCGAGATCGAGGCCCTGGCCGTCCTCGCCGAGCACCCGTAAGCGCGCGCGGCCCGCTGGCCCGGACCCCCAAGTAACCGCCGGGTGCGCGGGCCGCGACGCTAGCCGTTAATCCGGACCAGGAACAGCCAGGCGCTGGTCACGCCGCCCAGCAGGCTCGTGACGGCCGCCGGGAGCAGCCAGTAGAGGCCCCCGCCGGCCCGGACGGTCAGGGTCAGCCCGGCCACGCCGACCAGGGCGGCGGTGATCAGGTTGGGCGAGAAGCGCTCGATGTAGCGCTCGGCCTGTTCGCGTCCTCCCCCGCGGACCCCGCCCGGCGGTCCAGGAACTGCAGGGCGACGCCGGACAGCGCGGCCAGCGCGATCAGCTCGCCGCCCAGCGCGATCCGCGGCTGCGGGGTCACGACCAGCAGCCCGAGCAGCACCGCGATCATGAACAGCACCCGCGTCTGCGCGGCCCGGGAACTGAGGTTGCGCGACCGGGCCAGCACGTCGCTCTTGATCGAGACGGCGACGAACAGCAGCCCGGTGAGCGCCCCGGCCACCCCGGCCAGGGCCGCGCCGAACGGGAGCCACGCACCCGCCTGATAGCTCACCCTCAATCGCTTCGCTGGGGCTGGTGCGCGTCGTAGGGGCGGGTGATGATCTCCAGGCCGTGGCCCGCCGGGTCCAGGAAATACACGCCGCGCCCGCCGTGGTTGTGGTTGATCTCGCCGGGCTGCTTCATGTGCGGATCGGCCCAGTAGGCCAGGCCCGCTTGCTGAATCCGGCCGAACGCCGCGTCGAATTCCCCGTCCGAGACGAGGAAGGCGTAGTGCTGCATGGTGATCGACTCGGCCGGGATGGTCGCGAAGTCCAGGGTGACGCCGTTGGCGGTGGCGACCGGGACGAACGGTCCCCACGGCGCGCCGACCTCAAGGTTCAGGATGCCCGCCAGGAACGCGGCGGATTCCCGGTTGTCCCGGGCGTGGATGATGGTGTGGTTCAGCTCGACTGACACAGGCCGACATTACCGCCCGGCCGCGCCCGGAATCTGGGGCTGTGCGCCCGGTTCCTGGTTCACCGACGGTCGCCTCCCAGCGCTACGCGCGGGGCGGTCTCACACCGTCTCCGCAGGCAAGCACGGCCAGCCCGGCCGCTCTGATATTCAGTGCCGCGTTCACGTCGCGGTCGTGGACCGCGCCGCAGCCGCACGTCCACTGCCTGACGCTCAGCGGCATCCGCGCGGTGATCGCACCGCACGCCGAGCAGGTCTTGCTCGACGGGTAGAACCGGTCGACCGCGACAATAGTCCGCCCGTACCAGTCCGCCTTGTACTCCAGCATCCGCCGGAACTCCGCCCATGATGCGTCCGAAATAGCGCGGGCGAGCGAGTGGTTGCGGACCATGTTGCGTACCGCCAAGTCCTCGATGATTACCGCTTGGCTCTCGCGGATGATCCTCGTGGACAGCTTGTGAAGGTGATCGCGGCGCCGGTCGGCGATCCGTGCGTGCACCCGCGCGACCTTCACGCGGGCCTTCTGGCGATTCGCCGACCCTTTTGCCTTGCGGGCCAGGTTCCGCTGCGCCTTTGCGAGCCGCT
>Ga0193728_1000760_pt1 | contig 15981 bp, 2 predicted proteins | sample U1c1metaG_FD_143037 | JGI IMG/M metagenome (GOLD analysis project Ga0193728, IMG submission 143037) | Soil microbial communities from a riparian zone of the East river system, Colorado, United States - U1c1 | ecosystem: Environmental > Terrestrial > Soil > Riparian zone | place: USA: East River...
GTACTTAACTACTATTAGTCTTTTAGCGGCACTTGACAATATCTAATTCAAATCGGCCTCCTATAACTATAGACCGCTGTCCTATAAATACCTAAAAACTAAAACTTATACTAACGGGAACACAGTACTTGGATTTTAGAGACGTTAAATTTTCCTAGTATACGACTCTAAAATATAAAAGACTCGCCCTAATAGAAGAAATACTTTAGAACCTTAAAATTAGCTCTAGAGAACTTACTTGTAAATTTTTAACTAAGCCTTATAGTCTTACAGGTTCCGAGGCTAGAGAATTCAAACATCTTATCTTAGTATAAATTATCCTTTCTTTTAAATAAAAGGAGAGTTTTTAGGAGCTTATTAAGGGTAGAGCTTCTAAGTAGGCCGAAGGCGAGTTTGCAATCTATAGGATGTTTATAGTTATAAAAGAATACTTTAATAAGCTGCTAAACTTTAACTAAGCTATACAGGGGATGTGTTATAGGCCCCTTATAAACCTGTCTAAAGTAGATGCTTTATCTATAGAATTGGATAAAAAACTGGCTTCGCTTAGGAGAAACACTACTTTAAAATAGTAAGCGATTTATGTTATATAAGGCGACTGTTTACTTTAACCAAATGTAGTTTACGTAGTAGAAAAATCGTATTATGCGAATGTTCTATATACCCCTACCCTTTTCCATGTCTAGAGCGCTAATACGCCGTAGTATACGCCTTCTTAGTATTATATATATGTCGTTCTATATTATAATAGGACGTAGAGGGAGTTAGGAGGCCTTAAGGCAACAAGAATAGGCAAATGTGCATACTTATTTAAACTGCTGTACCTTTTGATTTAGATATATTAAGATATACCGTCTTAGAAACCTAAGTCAGCTTATAATAATAGTAAGCACCTCTTTCCTTTTCTTAGAACTAAGTATAGTATTAATAAAACTATGTTAGACTTAGTGTCCATATTAAGGCGTTAAAAGCCCCTATGCTCTTTCTCTTAAATGGGTATTTAGGAATTAAATAATTGATCTAGAACGTAGGAAATAAGGCTTGTATAACTCTAAGGATATTGTAGTCGCTTTTTATTAATAAGCTGGAATCCGTAATTAATAAAGGCTTGTAAGTATTATTAAGGTGGCGTCCTATAAGAACCGGGGAAATAAAGGGAAGAGTTTAGTAATCGCTTAGATTAGCAGTCTACTATGCTTAATATAGCCGGTTTGTAGGGTATCCCTAAAAACCGGCTATATTAGGTATAGTAGCTAAAGCGGTCCTATTTACTGTAATGCTTTAAGTAATAGTAAAAATAAACAACTTACTAAGGGCTTATAACTTCTAAGGAAATGATATTAAGTACATCTTATTTCTTAAAGATCTATTAACGCGTACCCTTTCGCTATTACACCAGTCTCCACAATCGCAGCAGTATACCCTTTCTCTATTAAGTCAATTCCATATCTCCGCCTTACTACGAACTTACGGCATTCTATAGGTTCTCGTCTTATTATAATACGTAGCGCCAAATACTAGTTATGTATTTAAGGCAATAGGCAGCCGAGGTGTTATTAAGAAAAGGTAAATATATATTCGTAGTTTTATAAACTATACCTATTACTATAAAGCTGCCAATCCCGGCGTTGCCACTTTATACTTATACAGCTAAATATTCTTTTAACTTCCTACTACACCAATCTCTAAAAACAAATAATCGCGTCAATAGCCGATATGCTGCAATCCTTATATATAAAGTATCTCAGAATCCAACCTAGCGCAGCTGTAGTTAATGTACGCCAATAACTAGTAGAAGACGATATATTACGCTAGACGACTACTAGAGCCTCTAAATCAATTTCTAGGGAAAGCGAGAAAATTTATACTTTAGGCGAGAGCAGATAGGATAAGGATACGCTAGATAAGGACTTAGTAGATAAAGAATACGTTTTTATAACTAGTACCGGGATAATAACTATTCACCCTAATGGACAGAATGATATATAAGTAGAGTCTGTCAAAACCGGAGTTTTAATAGATAACTATTGAGGAAAGCGGTTACGGCCGGCCGTAAGCTAAAGTACCTTTAATTGGGTTAATAGTAATAGTAGGGAGCTATTAACCGTTGGCGTTTTAGAAATTTAAAACCAGAATTAACTTTTATATACCCTGCCTACCTATCCTAAATAGCCAAATCTTCTACTTTAACCTAACTTACGCCCTATTTCTTAAGAGCAGCTTGCCTTAGAAATAAAGTCTATATATACTAGTTTTACAATAGTAGAGACTAAATATATTCTTATAGACGAAGCTTAGACTTCTACCGCTCCTAAAACTAAAGGAGATCCTAATTCTAAACTAGTAAATAACTACTAGTAAGCATTAATTGCTCTATACTAAACCTTACTATATAAGCATTACGACTTCTTTATAGCCTCTTAATATCCTTCTACTTCCCCTATATTACGTTATCTAGCATCTAAGTACTCTATGCCTACTAGGATATAGAAATATAGTATCTACTCTTTCCTTAAGCTATTACATTATCAATTACCTAAAAGTTTGGACTATATACTTGCTTTTATATACCTCGCTTATTAGATAATAGCTCTTCTCTATAAGATAGTGCCTATATTTAAGGATACTTAGATTAAATATCTTAGTAATCTTAGTTGATATTATATAGCTATTAAAGATAAGGACCTACGCGATCGCGAATACTAGGTAGGTGTTGCACATTCCTAGTATAGTAAAGCTGCTAATAAGAGCCCCTCTATAGGCCGTTTATACTATTATCTAGCTATACTAGCGCGGCCTAATATACTCTAACAACTTTACTACTATTTACGGTCCTTAACCTACGTCTAGCCATTTATAAGCGCTTAAAAATCTATTTTAACACTACTAGATCCAATCCTTAGCCGTTCTAGAACGTTATATTTACGCTCTCTACCTATAGATATAAATTTTATTAAAGCTTATAGTATTCTCTTTAGAAAGCTATTATTAGAAAGATTGGAAGGATTGGAAGGCTTTAAAGAAGCTCTCGCATTGTTCTTAAGTCAATTAGATAATTGTATTAGGCGCGTAGCCGCTAAATAGAAAGATTAAGGTGTTTATATTGCCGTTACTAACATTGCTAGACTTTTTAATTATGGCTTATAGGACTTGATCCTTAGATATATCTTCCAGTTATACGCTAAAAAATCGCTCCGCGGCTCTTACACTAAACAACCATTAACTCCCTTAGATAATAATTTAAGTCGTTTACTATCTCTAGTTTCCCTAGAACTAAACTACTTTTCTAATAAAGAGCTATCGGCTTAGCTCCTTAAATTGTCCTCTAATTCCGTATTCTCCCGTACTTATTATCTAATATTTTTAACTCTAGCTCTTATTCTTCAGCGTATTAGGGACAAAAATATTCTCCCTTATATTTATGTTTTGTTTATATTCCTTTCTACCGCTATTTTAATCTTATATATTAGAGCATTATTATATAATATCGCCCCCTAGTTAGAAATTGTTACTTTCCTTAATATATTAAAGTCTAAGAGATATAAGCCGCTTATTATAAGCGATCTATTCCCTAATTAAGATTAAAACGATAGCCGTCTGTTACCGGAAGATTATCTTATACATAGGCAAGTTTAGAGTTAGTGCTATTTCCTAAAATAGTAGTTTAGTCGTAAATATAATAAAGAGGAGCGCTCTCTTAAACTTAAACTCCCCTTAATAATTAGTTCAAGAACGGAGCGCATTCTATACCTTAGTTAATAAATCGTATCTATAAGATTAAAGGCCACAATTAAAGACTTTTAGCCTAACTTTATCTTAGTACGGACGCTAAATATATTATAATGGAATATAGTTCTAGATAGTAGTACGTAACCGTATATAATATTGATTTGCAGACGTATCTGATTAAAATTGTAGTAATATTACTTACTAGTTTGTGGCTAACTAGATAGGCGACTATATAACGGAAGGAGGGAGGAATTTAGTCAAAGCTATTATTAGGGTGGCTTGTATAGAAAGTAATCTTAACTAAGAGGCTCGAAGGAACCGTTTAGGGGACGATTTAGGAGTAAAGCCTGCCGTTCTTAAGACTTAAAGCTGTTACGGTAGGGGTTGCCGCCGTTACCGTATCTATAATTAAGAAAGTCCTAATCGCACTAAGGAGAAAATCTAACCTTAAAGAAAAGCCGGGTCCTAACCGCACCGAAAAGTAAGGTTTATATTTTGCTTTAAATCCTATATAAATAGTTTCTCGCACTATATAATAAGCCTTTAGGGCGAATTAATATATAGATTTGTTTATAAGGCCTAGGTTAGTAATCAGCCCAGTTATATTTAATTATATTCTTACTCTTAGATTTAAGTACTCTAGAATACCTCCTACTAAGGTAAAAGATAGTTAGTTAGGGCTAAGGAGCACGCTACTATATTTTTCCGTTCTAATAGTGCCCTAATATCCCCAGCCACAGTAAACTACGGGAGAACGCGTCTCTATATTAAACAACGTAACTTTAGCTAATAGCCTAGATACTCCGCGCCCTACTTATATTACGGGATTCGATTATATAGGTAGCTATCTATTTCCTCTTCTAGGGTTTAGCACTAATAGACTTAGTATAACTATTATAGGTAGTAGAATTAGATAGAGGATTCTTTAGAGGGAATATATTGTAGGTAGACTCTATTTATAATAGTAGATAAAAAGTAGACCAAACTAAAAGAGCCTAGCGATCCCTTGCATTACAAGGACGTGTCTTGCCTTTTTAGTTATGGTATATTATCCGCTTAGAGTTAGTAAAGGACGAGATTTTATTAAGTTATAATATATTTAATCCTATATCGCCTTGTCTCTATAGTCTCTCTATTATATTAGGAACTACTAGAATAAAGTTACCCTTAATTAAATTCTAGATAAGTCTACTATAGCTTCCGGTCACGGGTAGGAGTTTCCTATTAGTACTAATCCACGCTTTCTATATCCCTTCTTTAAAGGCCTACTATAGGAAATACTAACAAATTATATTTTACTTCTAACCGCTAGGGAGTTATATCTAAGCCAATCTATATAGTATAGTGGTATACGGTATATCTAAACTGCGTTCTATACTCTTAATTACCCTAATCTAGATATTAGAGAACTTTTTAGGGATCTATAGAAGAGCTTTAAGTACACTATATAAATAGAATCTTACTAGGTGCTACAATATATAAATATAAAGCATTTAGATTTAGGGGAGAAGACCTTACCTAGAATGGCCTAGATAGTGCTATTAATAATTCCTAGTCGCTCTTAAAGTAATAAGTTAGGGGAAGAGCCTATGAATTGGACTGTTAATTTAATATAATAAAGCGGTGGTTCTAATAGGTGGAAAGGATATCTCTAGTAATAAGAAGTCGTGGTATTAATATAGCGGCTAATAGTTGGTGGACAGTATTATAGATAACTCCTTAACGGAAAGCCTATTTATATTACGTAAAAGAGCTCCGTATAGCGTTCTAGGCGGTATATCTAGTAGGCATTTACGTATAATATTAGTACCGCTAATAACGAAGATAGGTAAGAATAATATAGCAATTAAATCCCTATATTGAGGATTTAAGGTCTAAATCTAGGTTATATAAACCTGTTTCGGATCTATATATAGGTAATACAGCCTATATATTAAGCACGAGATGCTTTATAAGTATTAACAGTAGCCGACTGCTTCCTAGGATTGGTAGAATTTAGTATAAGAAGCTAATAATATAGTTAACGCGAGCAGTGCTCTTATTAATATTCAATATTAGGATTTAGCCGTATTAATATTAATATTAAATATTAAATTGTTTTATTTAAAAGTAGGCTCTATACGCCCCTAGGCTCTAGTAGAGCTTTAAAATAGCTACTCTCTCGCCACTACTCTCTTACTACTATCGTCACCTTCGTAATCCTTGGCGTGGTATAGTAGATATTAGCTGCTCTCTAGATTCTACTAAGGCCTCTAAAGCCTCCTGTACTACATTTGTCGCTATAAGCCTCCCTCTAGTAGTGATATTACTTAGTAGCTAGCTCTTTAAGCACTCCATACGTTTAATATTAGTACTCCCTAGTAATATACGGTCCTATAAGATTGTTCGCCGTGCACCTAAAAAGACTTGCTCGGCCTCTACCAATATTGACGGTATAGATAATATATTAATTGCCATTTAAGAGAGTTATAGGTAGTCGGCTCTGCGAGTTAGATTAAGCTACTACTATAGCGCCGTGCCCTAAATTAAAATAGGCTTTGAGTTAATAAAGTCTTTGTACTTGTCCTCTACGCTACTAGTGACGTCAAGTATGCGTATATAGAGTTCGGTTTCGAAAGGCTTAGTAGAGCAATTAGTAGAAGTGGCTTTTAGTTTAACTTCGCGATGCATATATTACTCCTCCTAAAGCTTCTTTACTGCCGTAAACGATTTCTTATACCACTTCTTATTCCAGTGCCTTTTAATATAGGTTTTCTAACGCGAGGGGTAAAGGAGAATTGAGGTGGCGTATGCAGAAGTATTATTAGTAAGCTTATAGTATTTATTAAAGGTATACTAGCTTGTAAGAATGGTAGAGAGGAGGCGTTAATTTGGGCGATATTAATCCTATAAACTAATTAGTAGAGCCTTAATTATAACTAAAAAAGCTTACCTTTAACCGCTTGTAGTGTTTAATAAGTATATCTATAGTATATAGCGTCTAGTCAATTAATAAGAAGTCGCCTTAGTTTATTATTATAACCTTATAAAATAGCTTTAAAAAGGCGTACGTCTTATCAATAATATTCTAATCCTCTAGTAAGAGGCAGTCGTCTTTTACTTCCTTAAACTAATTCTAATAGTACGCATTAATTGCCGTTTAAACTTTCTTACTCTTAATAGCTTTAAGTATAGTATACTATAAGTTCTACCGAGTATTATTATCTAAAGGAATTGATTATCTGGCTAAGGTTTTAAACTCGTTCTAGCGAGCCTCTAACGCGCGAATATGTATAATAAGGTTATGAACTCTACTAAGTGTACTAATCTCTCTCTAGCCTATAGCCTTTGCTTCCTTTATCTTTTATATAAGCTTCTTATTAATTGCCGAGTTTTTATTAAGCTAAACTTGCCAAAGGGCTTTGTTAATCGCGTCTTTGTCTTTAATATAGAGGAAGGCCTAGAGGGTAAGGTTAATAATATAGCCACTATATTAAATTTAGTAGTGAACTGGGTCCTAATAGGGGAGCCCTTTTTCCTAAAGGGCTGTAGAAATAAAGCGATATATCTTATTGTTTAAGCCGTGATTATCGCTATATATATAGCTAATATTACCTAAAATCCTATAGCTCTTAGTAGTGCGAATAAAGGCGATAGCTTAGTCCTTACTACTATGTAAGGGGAGCTCTAGTAGAGTAAGTAGAGCCTTCTATAACTACCTTATTTCCGCTTTAATAAAATAGGCAACGATTACTTAAAAGGAACGGTGGTTTGGTGACGTCCACATATTAATTAAGAAGTAGATTTTTAAGAGAGAGCTTTAAAGCTTTGCTTTTAGAGTCTTGCGATATACTATATGCGATTACTTAATCAACTTTAGTATAGTTGCCGTCGCATTAATTACAACTTCCTTAGTAGTATAATTGACTATTATAAGTAACACGTGTAGCTCTAGCCAGGTAGCTATATTATATAGTAGATTTTATAAAGTAATAAGCTGTATAAGAGCTTCGTTAAAGGCGTCGCGATTAATAGCAGCTCCAAGAGTTCGCTCTTCTTAAGCTTCGCGATTGACCTATCTTAAGGCTTGTAAGCTGTTTAGTATATTTAAGAGGCGCTCCTCTTGCAATCGCTTTGCTTAAATCTCTCCACCTTAAACCTCTATACCGTGCTTTTTAGCTAGGTGGGCGCAAATAGATATTAACAAGGCAGAGTTCTATTTGTATATTAAATAGTACTATATTCGATTCTTGCCGTCGCGAATAGCTTTATAAGGGAGAGGATTGTAGGTAAGCCGCTACGTAGAAGTAGCTAACTGGCGCCTTTTACGAGGCGACTTTAAGGTAGTTAGTATAGAGTCGCTTAACGCGTCGCCGTCGCCGCTAGAGTAGGTAAATTGATCTAAATCAAGCTTAGAAATAGTAGAGGATGTATTATCGTCCTTAATTATATTAGTAGATAAGGGAGGTATAGCGTTAATTAAGGGTAGAGTATATGGGGGGGTTAAGCTCTAGGGGGTGTTAAAATTAATAATATTATGCGCGATAACTTGCAAGATCTAATTTAATGTTTGGTAATTTTCACTTTCTATAGGTTTACCTAATAAATTTAAAATATATACGTATTGTAAGGAGGCCTAAGAGTTATTTACCGATATATCTACCTTATTTTTACTACCTTAACTCTAAAAATCTTTAATATTTAATATCTTTTAGTATTGAACATATCGTATTGATATTAATATTAAACGTTTAATATTTAGTATTTAATATTAGTAATTAATATTTAATATTAATAAAAGCACTAAACGTAAGAAGTTGCTTCTAGAACGTTATAGGGGCTTTTAGGCCACTAGTTCTATATAAAACTATACTTTTCCTTAGCCTACTAGTGTTATAGTTAGGGAGATAGAGAACGATATATACTATATATATAGTCCTATAGATTAAATAGATAATAGGGCGCGTATAGTTAAAGGCGAGAAGGTACGGGATATCTATAGTTGCTAGTAGGTGTATAAAGATGCGGGCTATATAGCTGCTTGCCTTTAATTACTTTTGGCGCTAGGTATTAACTCTAGAGGTCTTTTAGTGGTCTATTTATACGTTGGTCGGTAAATAGCTAACTGCGGTATTTAACTAAGGATAGTGCCGTAATAAAGGCTGCTGCAAGTAGCTAAGCGCGTTAATTACGATCAATTTTAAAGTAAAAGGGCTATAAACGTATTATTAAAGGCGGGAGGGGTACTATATAGCAGATCCTTTAAGGATTAGATAAGCGAGCGTAGGTTTAATAGAAATGGGCGTCGCGCGTATATATTAGCGGCCCGTTATAGCTAGGTAGCTAAATGTCTTATATATAAAACTACAATTGCCCGTAGCCTTCTTACCAGAATTTATAGCACTACTTATTATTTCTCTAAAAAAAGATAAAGTTCGGCGATAAGAGAAAGACTTTAAATAAGGTGAAATGTCTAGAGGGGCTGCCAAGGAACTTGCTAACTACCTTCTTATATAGTAAAAAAATGCCATTATAACTTCTACCCCTTAATCCTACGCCACGATTAAAGCCTTTAAAGACTCTACATAGTTATAGCAGTCCGTGCCTCCTATACCGCAGATATTAAGTTATAGCTGCTATAGCCCACCCTACCTTAAAAAAGCCACCCCTATAGCGTAAGTAGTTAAGCTAACCTATCTTCTAGATAAAGAAGCTACTAAGCTAATATAAGAATTTGTAGAGTGGCTAGGTACGATAAATATAAAAAATTTAAGGGAGTAGGAAGAAAGGGCTAATAGAATATACGTATGCATTTATTTAAGATACGAAGAGAAGATTTTAACCCTTAAAGAAAAATTGGTATGCCTAAAATAAATGGTAAAAGAAGGTGCCTATACTTACTGTTTTTAGAAACTACCTAAATATATAAAAGTACTTAGATTTATTAGTCTAAATCCTCGCATATTTACCTTAACAAGTCGCGTTTCTAGATATTACCCTCTTCGTAGTTAACTATAGACAATAAATGGGAACTATATAACTATTAGATCCGTTATTACTATAGGGAGCGGATCTATATAGATTGAGCTAGATTTAGATTTACTTATATATTAATTAGAATAAGTATAAGCTAGACTGCTTAATACCTGGTAGATTAAATAGGTCTAGCTGCTTTAGGGAGGTAGTAGGATTTTATATAGGTTCTAGGAAGAGTGTTAAAAGGTTAAACGCTAGGCTATTAAATAGGGTTGAAAAATCAAATGGATTAAAGAGGGTTGCAAGATTAAACGCTAGGTTGTTAGTTACTAGATTTTAAAGCTAATTAGTTTAGTTATACGTACTATTTCTATTATTATCCCTATACTCCGCGCTTGCCCTAGTCGGCTAGGTATTTAACTAGTCTAGGGCGGGTGTGCTATTATAGGGCTAGAGGGGCGCGGTTGTAGTATCGTCCTCGCCGGTTGCTAACTATTCCATACTTAGGCTACCTAGAGTTTACCCGCCTAACGTAGTACTTTTAGAGCTAGGTTAAAATTATATATTTTCTCTAGTAAAAGGGGGAGTAAGGTAGTATAGAGATCCTAGAGACCGTCTGCCGTTTCTTAGGTTGTAATTAAAGTATTTAGTATAGCCCCTATCTAGAATAAAAGTAGGTTAGTTAAGGATATCTATAGGGATGTCTTAGACCTACCTAAATCTTCTATAGTATATATAAGATCTATTAGTTAATTATATACTAGTATTATTAGCTATAGAGTACGTAAGAGTTAAAATACGCACCCGTTATAGCATTAGGTGAACTTATTTATTCTACGCCTAGTATATTTTCTGGCTAAATCTGTTATAATAGATATATGTGTTTACGTTCTTAAACTCGACCTAGGAGACCCGTTAACCTAGTAATACTAAAAAGACCTTTATCTAAGGGAGGATAGAGAGTAGCACTTAGATTTAGCGTGTGGTATTGCTTAAAGAGATATTTATCGCTTAAAATAGTATTAAAATTACAATATAGTGCTTTATATATTTGTTCTAAACTAAGTCTATTAGTAGTAACCCCCTCTCTATATCTAGGGTACTATATATAAAGTTAGTGCTACTTATAATATCTACTAACAAAGGGACAGAATATAGCACCTATCCCCTAGTTTCTAGTAATGGTTTTTTAGGCTTTTCTAGGCGGCTTATAAGGGCGTTAAAAGAGTACTTATAATCTGCAATCCTCTAGTATTTAGCTATTGATATACTACCTAACTTTTATTAGTAGCCGTTTTTAAGTATATTAAACTGTCTTATACTTAAGGAAAGCCTCTAAGAGTTAGCCTACTTATTTTAAATCTGTTATAGTTTAGGCAACCTAAACTATAGCAAGACGAAACTAATAAAAATAATTTAGTATAAGTGACCCGAAATGGTCTTTTATTAGCGCATTAACTTTATCTACTAAAAGTTAATAGTATGCTATTACTTAGCAGTATGCAGTATATATAAGATCCGTGAACTGGGCGATATACGTCTACTGCTCCCTACTAGCACTAATCCACCTTATACCTTAACTATAACCACTTAGACGTTTAAATTTTTGCTCTACCTTAGGATTAACTGGCTCCGTTATATTCCTAAGCTTAACTAGCTCTTCTATATTGCTAAGCTTAACTATAACCGCTATATCTATAGTCTCTAGCGTTAAGACTGTAGAGTATATACTACTATAACTCCTAGTATAGAAAAGAGATGCTACTGCTTCTCTACTACTACTGATTAGTATAGAGAGTATAAGATTGTTCTATCTACGGGCTTTATGCTTAAGGTATCCTCTTTCCGTCTTAGGAACTTTCCTAATATTATTAATAAATTTTTGGATACTTTTAATAAGCTTGTTAAGTTCCTTTTTATGCTAGGGTGCTAGTTAAGAGGGTTTTTTAACGTGGGTGTAGGGGTGCTACTTTAGGTTAGAGGAGGAGTGAGTAGCCTTATAAGAGAGGGAAGACTAAGTAACGTTGCGAGAGGAGGATGACTAAGGAGTAGCCTAGTAAAAGGAGGATGACTAAGAAATAGTTTAGTAAGAGGGGGATAACTAAAGAACAGCCTGTTAGTAGAAATACTGTCTTAATCGACTTTCTAGGAACTTAATGTACTATTCGTTAGTTCCTTTAAATATATACTCTCTATTTTAAGTACTATGTCGATATTTACGCCTATCTATATCTATCCCCTTACTAAGGCGTTAGCTAGATAAGGTATTATTTAACTAGTTAACCTATACTGGCGCTAAGCCGAATTCTAGGATATAATATATCGCATTCTAGAATTCGGCTTAGCGCTAGCTATAACAAACCTTAATATAGAACGCTACTTTGTCTTCCCTAGTTCCTATACTTCCTATAAGAGGTTCCGGCTTATTAATGTAAAGCGACTATAATATCCTTAGAGTTATAAAAACCTCACTCTGCAATTCCCTACGCTCTAGATACTTTAGATCGACCGTTTAATCTATAAGATACCCGTTTAAGAAAAGAACACTAAGTCTAGTATACTTGATTCCGAGAAAAGGAAAGAGGCACTTACTATTACTATAAACTAACTTAAGTTTTTAAGACGGTATATCTTAATAGTCCTTAGATATATCTAAATTGAAAAGTATAGTAAGGGGATGACTTAGAGATATAGAGCTAGTTTCGCCCGATTTAAGTGTATATATACGTTTACCTTCTATACGCTCTATTTTCTGCCTTAGGCTTTTCTATATAGTATTTATTGCCTATATCTATATTCTTATCGCCTTAAGGCCTTACTAATTACTTGCTGCAGCTACGCCCTATTAGGTCTCCCTAGAATAACGCTAATATTATGGATAGGACCTAATATATAATTAAGAATGTATAGTACCTTCTTGGTTTTTTACTCGTGTAAACCTTTATTCTTCTATCTACCTTATTTAGCTTTATTTTAGTCCTTACTATTTTCTCCTATTGAGATAGAAAACCGTATAGTTATAGCCTCTAAATGACCTATTAGACCCTAAAATAGAAGTTCTTTCTAGGTATATAGACAAATTTTAAAGCTATATAATTTAATAAGAGTATTAAGCTAATAAAGGTGACTTTTTTTTTTTTTTTTTAATAGAGCTTAGATATTACTTTAGGTAATTAAAGTATTAACACTTACGCTAAATCCCTTAATAATACTCTATTAATAGTTCCTAATAAATTAGAATATATTTTAAAAGAATATATTAAGTGTGACCTTGATGATAAGAATACTCGCCTTATTACCTCTTAGATACTTAAATGCCTTAATCTATCCCTAAAGTGTATACTTTATACTATTTATAAGAAAAAGAGCAGAAACGGATTGATAAAAAATATTATTAATATATTCGGTTACTATGGGCTAGTAGATAAGGAAAAGCTTGCTGATGCGGATATGTTGCGTATATATTTAATGCCTACTACGTAGTATCTAAGCTAATCCAATTGCAGTCGTAATTAATTTATAAGGTAAATGGTTTAATTGAATTTATTAAAGAGAAGGGTATTAAAAATGTTAAGAATTGGATACCAGCTAGCGGTTAGGTTAGGTTACTAGTGAAATATATATTTAAATTAAATCTTCGTGTTTAAGAGTCTCCTTACCTAGATAAGGTACTATACTTATTTTTATTGCTATAAAAGGCATTCCTAGTATGGGGAAAGAACTGTTTATCGGAAAGTCTTATATTCCTACATTCTATAGATATTAGTGTAATCTCGGCTTTTACTCTAAGGTATAGATAGGATGGAGTTTACTAAAGCGGTATAAGGATCCCTACTTATGTACTATATCTATAAGCCGCGTGCTACGATTATTAATACCTTAAAGTTGTATAAGGGAGCTATGAATACGATTAAGGCCGTAGAACAAAATTGCTACTATCTTAAAGGTAAAAATAGTGCGATTTTACTAGTAAACTACTGCCACCTACGCGGTATAACGGTTAATCTAATTACTTAGGGTAGTTTTATATCTCCTACGCCTGCTCTAACTCCTATCCCTTCTTAAGAGAAGCTATATTAGGGGTCAGTCCCTACTATAGAAGAAGATAGAGAGCTAGCCTTAAAGGAAGATGGGGAGCTGGTCTTAAAGGAGGATGTGGAGTTATAAGAAGATGGGAAGATGATCTAAAAAGCAGATATATTTTACGTTCTTCTAACTTAATCAATTACTCGCCAATATTAAGTTCTATTTACGGCGCATTCCTATAGGAAAACGGATATGTATTATATAGCTAGATTAGTATAAATATCCTATTTATTAGCATATAATTCTTAATGGCTTTAAGGACCTCTTTACGCCGCCTATCCCCTTTATAACTAATAAATATAAAACTATATCTTAGTAACTACCTATTTCTTTCGGCCTTATCCAACGCATACGTAATAACCGCCCCTGGCGATTTATGCTAGACTATCCTTATCTCCTCTTTGCCCTTATTTATTCTAGTCTGTACTATAAGTATAGAAGAATGCTAGTACTTTAGAGAATTATTATAAGATCTATCTACTACTCCGTTAAGCGTAAATACCGGCCTATCTTTATCTTTAGAAATTCCCGTTAGTATCTACTTATTAGTAGGGCTACGGATTATATTGATATACTTTAGGAGTTTAGGGTCGTCTAATAACTAGCGGACGATCTTTATACCGCGATATCTATATCCTAATACCGCTTTAAGACTAAACTTTTAAGAAGTATTAAGATAAAGTTTTACTGTTATAAGAAATAAGTTAATAAAATCCTTATAGTGGTTAGTTATTCTCTATAAGAATATAAACTAGTTACTTATATAAACGTCTAGATACCTAAATGCCCTAGCTAAACTAAAAGCAGTTAGCTAAAGAATCTTATCCCTAACTAGTGCTCTTACTAAACTAAAAACGGTTGGCTAAAGGATATAGTCCCTAACTGGTGCTACTGAAGTAGGGCAAGGTAATGTCTTGGTCTTGTTATCCTTATCTATTAGGGAAGACGATAATTGCGTAGGGGTTAAGGGTGCGCTTAATTCCTCCTTAAAGTGGCCTTAAGTAAGCCTATTTGCTACTCTAGAGTATATAGAGGAGGTATTAATATTACTAGAGAAGGTTGGGCCCTTATTAGCATTTGTAGAAGAGGGAAAAGGCTGGCTTAGTATGCTAATACTAGAAGGAGTTGCTGTTATTCTAATACTGCTGGGAGAGTTAAGCTTAGGAAGTATTGGCCTTTTATTAGTACCTACTAGAGGGTAAGAAAGATAGGGCCAAACACTTATTATTGTATTGTTAACACTAGGGTTAGTAGTAATTACCGTCTCCCTAATGCCGTAAGAAGAGTTAAGCCTAGTAGGTATTAGTTCCTTAGTAATATCTACTAGAAGGGGAGGATAAAGATAGGGCTGGATATCGCTCGTTATATTGCTAACGTAAGAGTTGGTAGTATTCTCGTCAGCCTTATCTAATAATAAGTCTCTAGTGCGTATAATTCGCCTTTAGTTACTTATAGAGCTAGTAGCCTAATAGCTTAGAGTTGCTATAGGAAGTTGTTAATAGATTTTTGTTACTAGTTATAGAAGGAAAGTATTTATAGGAAATAGAAATAGAGCGTACTAAGCAAATATTTATAGGAGGGAAGTATAGTAGAGCTGCTAGTACTAAGCGGCTTTCTATATATAGGGCTGCCTAAATCCTCCGTAAGCTAAAGCGCGTAGTGTGCACGCCTATAGCTAAATCGAAATATAGTAATAACTTAGAAATACTGTAGAAGTTCGTATATAAGGTTTATTATTAGTTGCACTTATATCTAAATACCTTATTATATCCTAAGGGAACGGCTTAGCGTTTAAATGCGATAAGGCTAAATAGAAGTAAATAGTGAGGAGAATCGCGTTAAGACAGTCGGCCTATGTAGGATATTCTACTCTTAATTTTATAGTAAAGACTTAGTAACTAGAAGAGTAAATGCCCTATATTTTAGGTACTACTTATATAGGCAGTAGCATTATAGGGTACAAATTTGCATAAGGCATAGCTATATTAATTAGGGTAATTTTATAAGGTAAGACAGACACTGCTTGTAAAGCTTTGATTTAAGCGCCTATCTTTAATAATCTATATAGCCACACCCCTATATGTACCACCCGCTACTTATTTTTATATATTATCTTATATAGGATCCTACGGGAGCCCCTAAATAGGTTTATCAGTTAATTCCCCTTAGGATTCCTTATTCTTTAGAACTAAAACATAATTTAGTAAAAAC
>Ga0193728_1000761_pt1 | contig 15979 bp, 10 predicted proteins | sample U1c1metaG_FD_143037 | JGI IMG/M metagenome (GOLD analysis project Ga0193728, IMG submission 143037) | Soil microbial communities from a riparian zone of the East river system, Colorado, United States - U1c1 | ecosystem: Environmental > Terrestrial > Soil > Riparian zone | place: USA: East River...
ATGCCATGGACGTGCGAGATCGATCCCTTGATCTTCTCGGCGAGCTCCTCGAGCCGCTTGAGATCGGGCCCGAACACCTTGACCGCGAGCGAGCTCTTGAGACCGGTCGATGCCTCGTCGACCGCATCCTCGGCGGGCTGCGTGAAGTTGAAGATGATGCCCGGAAAACTCGCGAGCCGCTGCTGGATCGCTTCGACGAGCTCCGCCTTGGATCCGACATCGGCCGGCCACTCGCTCGAGGGCTTGAGGCCGACGTAGAACTCGCAGTTGTAGAACCCGGTCGGATCGGTGCCGTCGTCGGGACGCCCGTGCTCGTCGGCCACGATGTCGACCTCGGGAAAGCTCCTCAGGATCTTGCGGATCTCGGGCGCGATCTTGCGGGACTCGTCGAAGCTGATCGTGTACGGCATCGTCGCGCGCACCCACAGCGCGCCTTCGTCGAGCTTGGGCATGAACTCCGAGCCGATCCCGAACATCGTCAGCGCCGACACCGCGAGCGCGATCGCGCACACCAAGACGGTCGCTCGCGGGCGCACGATGCAGCGATCGAGCACGCGCAGGTACCAGCGCTTGAACCGGCCGAGCAGCGGGCCTTCCTCGTCGCGTACGCCCTTGTGCATCACCACGGCGCACATCACCGGCAGCAGCGTCAGCGAGAACACCAGCGTACCGAGCAGCGCGTACACCACGGTGTCGGCCATCGGTGCGAACAGCCGCGCCGACGGGCCGGTCAGCACGTAGATCGGCAAGTACGCGGCGATGATCACCGCGGTCGAGTAGAAGATCGGTCGCCCGACCTCCTTCGCTGCTTCGAGCACGACCGAGCCGATCGCCGCGTGATCGTGACCGGTGCGGCGCTCGCCGAGCACCCGGAAGATATTCTCGACCATGATCACGCCGGCGTCGACGAGGATCCCGAAGTCGACCGCACCGAGCGACAACAGATTGACCGGAACGTGGCGCGCGTGAAGCAAGACGAACGCAGTCGCGAGCGCCAGCGGGATCGTCGCCGCGACGATCAGCCCGGTCCGTATGCTGCGCAGGAACAACACCAGGATCAGCGTCACCAGGAGCACGCCGACGATCAGGTTGTGCTCGACCGTGTGGGTGGTGAGCGTGATCAGATCGGTGCGGTCGTAGTACGGGTGGATCTTGACGTCGCGCGGCAGCACGCGGTCGTTGAGGAACTTGGTCATCGCGTGCACGCGCTCGAGCACGGTCTGGGCTGCATCGCCGGTGCGCAGCAGCAGCACGCCCTCGACCGCGTCGTCGTTGTCCATGTAGCCGAACTGACCGAGCCGCGGCGCTTGGCCGAGCACGACCTTGCCGAGGCTCTTGACGTGGATCGGCACGTCTTGGTGCGTCGCGACGACGACGTTGCCGATGTCGGACAGGTCGGTCAACCGGCCGAGACCGCGCACGTAATAGAACTGACCACCGAGCTGGTAGAAGCCACCGCCGGCGTTCTGGTTGTTGTTCGCGAGCGCGGTGACCACGTCGGCGACCGCCACGTGATAGGTGTTGAGCGCGTTGGGATCGAGCACGACCTGGTACTGCCGAGTCGCGCCGCCGAGCGCCGAGTCATCCGCGATCCCCGGGATCGACTTGAAGCGCCGGAACAGCACCCAGTCCTGGATCACCTTGAGCTCCTCCGGCGAACGATCCGGACTCTCGAGGACGTAGCGATAGATCAGTCCGGACGGCGAGAACAGCGGCGCCATCGACGGCGTCACGCCGTCGGGCAGATGCGCGTCGCCCATGCGCTGGAAGATCTGCTCGCGGTCGAAGTACGAATCGGACTTGTCGTCGAAGATCAGACTGACGTCGGACAGGCCGTACATCGACAGCGAGCGCATGACGGTGAGGCCGGGCGCGCCGTTGAGCTCGGTCTCGAGCGGGATCGTGATCAGACGCTCGACCTCTTCCGCAGCGTGGCCCTGCCACTGCGTGATGATCTCGACCTTCGGCGGAGACAGATCGGGGTAGGCATCGACGGGCAGCTCGCGGAACGCCCAGATCCCCGCGATGAGGGTCGCGAGCGTGAGCGCAAAGACCACGAACTTCTGCCGCAACGCGATGTTGATGAGCGTGTGGATCATCACTGCTCCAGCGAGTCGGCGAACTGCACGAACAGCGCGCCGTCGGTCAGGATCTCGGCGCCGTCATCGACGCCGCGGGTGAGGACGTAGCTGTCACCGACCTGGTCGGCGATCTCGATATGGCGGCGCTCGAACGTGCCGGGCTTGACCTGGACGTATACGAACGGGAGGTTGTCGGAGTCGCGCAGCACCGCCGGCGCCGGTACGACGACCGCGGTCTCGGGCTTGGCAGGGAGGATCTCGGCGTCGACGTACATCCCCTGCTTGAGTAACCCGCTGGGATTCTCCGCCGCGATCCGGACCGGAATCGTCAGCGTCTCCGGATCGATCGCGGCGCCGATGTAGATCACCTTGCCGGTGATCGCCGTGTCGAGGACCGGCGATCGGATCTGCACGATGTCGGCGAGCGCGACCCTGCGCAGATCCTCCTGGTAGAGCTGGCTGACGATCCAGATCGCGGACGGGTCGGTGATCGTGAAGCAGGTCGTGGTCTCGGACTGGACCGGATCGCCGACGGAGACCTTGCGCGCGACGACGACGCCCGCGATCGGAGACAGCAGCAGCGCGTCGCCGTTCGTGCTTCCCGTGATGGTCGCGTGGGCCTCGTCGTTGTGCACCGCGGTCCCGGCGGCCTCGACGTCGAGCCGAGCCTGCTGCAATTCCTCGAGCGAGATCGCCTTGTGCGCGTAGAGATCCTCGTCGCGCGCGAGCACCGTCTGCTTGCCGCGCAGCGCGGATCGGTCGCGCGCGAGGTTGGCCACGGTGTCGGACGAGTCAGGGCTCGCGATCGCCAGGAGCGGCTGGCCGACCTTGACGAGATCGCCCTCGTGGACGAGCAGCTTCGCGACCTTGCCGCTGACGAGCGGCGTGACCTCGCTGGTCTTGAGCGCATCGAAGGCGACGCGGGCCGGTGCGCGCACCGGGCGCACCACCGCCTTGCGCGCGACCTTCTCGATCTTCAAGCGCGCACGCTGGTTCGCCGGGACCTCGAACAACGCCGCGTGCGGCCCCGTCGCTGTCTCGGCTTCATCCGAGCGTCCGCACGCCGCGAGCGCAGCCACCACGAACACGAGGCCGCGCGCCGAGCACGAGATCATCATCGCAACTCCTCTCCGGCGACAAACCGGACTCGATCGTCGGCGAGCATCGCGTCCGCCACCGCGGACCGGTACGCGCGCTCGACGTCACGGTAACTGGACTCGGCATCGAGATAGTCGAGGAGGGTGCCGCGGCCCTGTTCGTACGCGTGGCGACTGATGTCGAGCGATTCCTTCGCCTCGGACAGCAGATCCTTGTCGTACACGGCGAGCCGCGCGCGACTCGTCTCGAGCGTGTGGATCGCTTTCTCCGCATCGGCGCGGAGCTGGTTGTGTGCGGTCTGGATCGCGAGCGCGGCCTTCCGCCGTGCCGCATCCGCCTTCATGATGTTGCCGCTATTGCGATCGAACAGCGGGATCGTCGCGGACAGCTCGAAGTCGATCTGGCCCGCGGTATTGGCGACATGATCGTAGTCGACGAGCACGCCGAGATCGGGAATCGGCTGCCGCCGTGCCTGGCTGAGTGACGAGTCCGCGCTGCGTTCGCTCGCGGCGAGCGCCCGGTAGTCGGCCCGGTTCGCGAGCGCGCGTTGCAGGAGCTCGTCGGCGGTCACCACCGGCGGCGCCGGCGGCGCTGCGAGCGTGCCCACGACCTGGTAGTCAGGCGCGAGCACACCATCGCCGACCAGGCGAGCGAGCTCGGCGCGGTCGTTTGCGAGGGACAGCTCGGCCTGGCGCACGGTGTCGTCGGTCGCGCGCGCCTGGATCCGCAGCTTGAGGACGTCGCTGTAGGCGATCTTGCCGTCCTTGTTGCGCAGCTCGTCGAGCTCCATGGCCTGGTGCACGCCGAGTTGGTCCTGCTTCGCGAAGTCGAGCAGCGACTGATCGAGCAATACGGCGATGAACGCGGTCTCGACGTCGAGCGCGAGCTGATGGCGGAACGCACCCCGCGTCCCCTCTGCCGCGGCGACGTCCGCGTTCGCAGCCGCGATGCCCGCGCCGCGCTTGCCACCGAGCGGAATCGTCCAGCTGACGCCGAACTGGTTCGGCACCGGCGAGTCCGCCGGCGACAGGTTCTCGCCGATCCGGTACACGAAGAGCGACGGGTTCGGCAACGCGCGCGACTGGACCAGCGCGCCGCGCGCCGCGTACACGTCCTCCTCGGCCGACAGGCTTTCGGGGTTGCGTTCGCCGGCGATCCGGATCGCGTCCGGCAGGCTGATCGACGCGAGCGGCGCGGACGCGGGACCGGCCCACGCGATGGAGGCGGTGAACGAACAGACGAGACAGATCGATAAACGTCGCACTGAAAAACTCCTGGCGAGCCGGCACCCGCGAGCCTCGTGCTCGCGGGCAGGACGACGCACGCGCCGCGTCTTGGCGGCGAGCGTAAGGATCGCGGTGCACGTCGATGCGCGCCGCGGCTAGCTCACGCGGGCGGCGAGTTCTTCGGTGCGATCCGGAACGTGGCGCGCGTCGTGTACGAAACGAGATCCGGCGACGTCTCCGGAGCGATCGCCAAGAAAGTCGTCGTGACCGGCGCCGCCGCGACGAGCTGGGCGCAATGGCTCGCGCCGATCAGCGCGCAGTGATCGTGGTCGCCCGCGGCGTCGCCGCTGCTCGGTAACGCCACCTCGGCGTTATCGACCGGCGCGGCCGCGACGTGATTGGGCCCGGCGGAGCGAACGTGCACCAGCTGGCCGTGCTCGGCGCAGCGCACGTGCACCATCGCGGCTTCCCGCGACTGCACGACGAGCATGCTCACGATCAGCAGCACGGCAGTCGCGGCAGACCCGGCGCGGCGGAATCGCCAGGGCCAGGTGCGACCGGATTGCATCTCTACTGCGTCGCACGGGGCCTTCGGAAGATCAAGGGACACATCGGCGGCAGCCCGTATCTTAACGGACTGCGGCGCCCTCACGCCTCGGAACCGTGCGCCGTCCTTATAGATGTATCAACCCGTCGGTCTCCGCTCCTCGGCTTCTAGCGCGGCCAGTAACAAGGCCTTGAGCTTCTTGCGCGCGCGCAGGAGGCGCGTGCCGACGCTACTTTTCGGGATCCGCAGCTCCTTCGCGATCTCGTCGTACGAGCGCCCGGCGATGTGGAGCTCGAACACACATCGGAACTCGCTGGCGAGGCGAGCGACCGCAGCGCCGACCTGCGCCGGCGTCACGCTCGCCCACGCGGGCGGCGCGCTCGGCAGCAGCGCGGGGAGCTCGAGCGCATCGACACATTCAGTCTCCGGCGAGCGCTTCGCCTTGCGGCAGCGATCGATGAACAGGTTGTGCAGGATCACGATCAGCCACGCGCGAAGGTTGCCGCGGTCGTCGTAGCGATCACCTGCGCGCAAGGCCCGTTCGTAGGTGTCCTGGACGAGGTCGTCGGCCGCGGCCGCGCTGTGGCACAACCCGAGCGCGATACCCTGCAGGACAGCTCGGTGCTCGCCCAGGTCCGCTCGTCGCGGTGTCGGCATCGAAATAGCCGAGCAGGCGATGGGGCTGAGCATTTGCGCTACATCAGCAACGCCCGTGCCTCGGCAAACCCCGCGAGTTGGTGACGTCGCAGTGCCGGCGAGTGTTCCAACCTGAGATCGACGTGTTCCAGTCTGGAACAGTCGCTACCCGGGCGCTAACTAGTGGCCGCGCGCCTTCGCCAGCTCGGCCTGCACTTGCGCGCGCTCGCTCGCGGGCGCGGCCGTCGCATCGAGGATCGCGAGCGTACGCGTCAGCACCGTCGTGGCCTCGGGGGTCTTGTGCGCGGCGATCAACAGCACGCCGAGGTGCTCGAGGTGCGGCGCGAGCAGCGCCTGGCCCGCGCCCGATACCGGCTCGGCGAGCTCCACCGCCATCCGGAGCTCGCGCTCGGCGGCGACGAGGTCGCCGGAAGCCTGATCGATCCGGCCTGCGATGTCGTGATCGTCGGCGAGGTACTGCGGCGAATCGGCCGTGGTGGTCGTCTTCGCGAGTGCTTCGTGCTTCGCGAGCGCGTCGTTGATCGATGTGCGCGCGGCCGTGAGGTCACCTTGCGCGCGCTCGACGTCGGCGAGGTTCGACAGCCCGTTCGCGGTCAGCGTCGGTTCGTGCGCACCTTCCGCGACCTTCAGGCCGCGCTCGACGTAGTCGCGCGCTTCGTGCAGGCGGTTCTCGCGCAGCGCGACGGCTGCGAGATCGTAGAGGTCCTGGGCGATCTTCGGATGATGCTCGCCTAGAGCTGCGAGATGGATCGCGAGGATGCGCTCGTGGATCGTGTCGGCGGTCTTCGTATCGCCGCGCTGGTCTGCGAGCCTGGCAAGTGTCATCAGGGTGCTGACGAGCTCGGGGCTGTCGGGCTTGGTCGCCTTGGTCTTGATCGCGAGCGCGCGCTCGCAGTCTTTGGTCGCGGCGGCGATGTCGTGACGATTGAAGTGCACTTCGCAGCGATTGTTCAGCACGCGGCCGAGGTTGAGGGCGTTCGGACCGAACGCGGCTTCGGTCAGCGTCGCGGAGCGATCGAGATCGCGCTCGGCGGCCTCGAACTGTTGGAGATCCGATTCGATGTTCGCGATGTTGAGCAGCACGCCGGCGATGGCCGGCGAATCGGGACCGAGCTCCGCAACGAAGATGGTCTGCGCTTCCGTGAACGCGGCGAGCGCCTCGCTGGCGCGATGCATCTGGTGGAGGATCCGGCCGTGCTGGTTGAGCAGCGCGGCGCGCTCGAGCGGCTTCAGATTTCCGCGCTGAGCGATCTGCAGCGCGTTGTCGCTCGCGGCGAGCGCGCCGGTGTAGTCGCCTTTGGCCAGCAGTAAGTTCGAATGCGTATCCTCGAGCCGGTTAGCAAACAACGGCGCGTTGCCGCTGCGCGCGAGCACCGCCTGCGCGTACGTCAACCGTTCCGCGGCCTCGTCGTAATGCGCGTGCACGATCGCGGACGCCACGAGCCCGCGCGCCGCGACGTTGAGGACGTGGTCGTCGTGTGCCGCTCCTCCGAGCGTGACAGCGCGCTGGTAGTCGCGCTCGGCATCGTCGTCGGCACGCAACGCGCTCTCGATCACCCCGAGCTCCATCACCGCCTCGGCTTGCGCGGGCACGTAGCCGAGTGCGTCGGCATCCGCCACATTCGCCTTCGCGCGCGCGAGGATCGGCTTGTAGCGCGCGGCCATGTAAGCCGCATCGATCGCAGCGTGCTCTGCTTGCAGCTCTTTCACCCGCGCGCGTTGGTCGGGCCTGGGCGCTGGGATCGCGTCGAGCGCCTGCGCATCGGCGCACTCGCTCGGCGCGCGCAGCTGGTTCACGGCGGCTACAGCCTGATCGACGAGCAGGCCGTCGGCATAGCGCTCGAACAAGACGACGAGCGCGTGCATCTCGCCCGCGAGGCGATCGAGGCACTGGACCTGCAGCTCGCTCGTGTGCGGCGTTTGCTCCTTGCGCACGGCGGTCGCGAGGCAGACGTCGCGCCGCATGTCGGCCCAACCCCCTGCATAGCGATCGAGATCCGCGCGCACGAGCTCGGTCGTCGCGGCGGCGTGTGCGCGTTTCGAGGACGCGAACCGCGCACCCACCAGACCGGCATCGAACGGAGTCCACGCCGTTGCGATTCGCGTCGCGACCGCGTTGCACGCATCCGCCGGGTCGCCGCCGCGCGTGTACAACGCGAAGCCCGCGGTCCCTGCCAGCGCGACCACCACAGCCACGGCGGCGATGCGCCGGCGACGCTGCGCGGGATCGCGCTCGAGCTCGGCGAGGAGCACATCGAGCGACGGCCACCTGTCGTCCGGCTGGGTCGCGAGGCCACGTGCGAGCGTCGCGCGGATCCACGCGGGCATGGCGCGGCTCGCGAGCGCATCGAGGTTCGGCGCCTCGCCGGTGATCGCTTCCCACAGCGCGACGCAGAACGCGTACTGGTCGCTGCGCGCATCGATCACCGCGGAGCTCTGCTGCTCGGGCGCCATGTATCGCAACGTGCCGCCCTGCACCGCGGGCCGCTCGTCTTCGCGCATCGCCAAACCGAAATCGGCGACGCGCGGTCGCCCGTCGCTGCCGACGAGCACGTTGTCGGGCTTGAAGTCACGATGCACGAGCTTGGCCGCATGCAGCGCCGCGAGGCCGCGCCCGGCCGCGATGTACATGCGCACGATCTCGCGCCAGCTCCGGCCCTTCACCCACGCGCGCAACGTCGTGCCGGCGACGTACTCCATCGCGATGAACACGCGCCCGTCGACGAGACCCGCTTCGTACACGACGACGATGTTGGGATGCGACAGCTTCGCCATCGCCTGCGCCTCTTCGAGGAGGCCTCGGCTGGCGTCGCGCATCACCTTGATCGCGACGGTGCGCTTGAGGCGCGGGTCGGTCGCGCGATAGACCTCACCCATCCCGCCGGCGCCGATCAACGTCTCGATCGCGTACTGGCCGACGTTGCCGCTCAGTGCGGCGGTGCCGCGCAAGGCATCGGGCACGTCGACCGTGTCGACGGTCCGCGGATCGGTCGCCGCGACCTCGTCCTCGTGCTCCACCACCCGAGGCTAGATTGGACCATGGCCGCTACCGTTAGGACAATCCGATTTGGCACACTGAGGGTATGCCGTCGTTGATCGTGCGCGAGCCCGGCCAGACCGCGTACGTGATCGAGCTGCGCGATGAGATCGAGGCGGGCCGCGATCCGAAGGGCTCGCTCGTGCTCGTCGACGGTCAGGTGTCGCGCCGGCACCTCCGCCTGGAGCCGGCGGGCGAGACGTGGCGCGTGATCGATCTCGGGTCGCGCCACGGCATTCGCGTCAACAGCGCCGCCACGACCGAAGCGACGCTCGCGGACGGCGACGTCATCCAGCTCGGCGGCGTGACACTGATCTACCGCATCGCGGATCAGCCGACGACCAACTCGGTCGTGCGCACGGTCACCCAGATCACGGTCCCGCCGGAGCGCGCGAGCGACGATCACCAGCGCCGCTTGCGCGTGCTGTTCGAGACCACCCGGCTCGTCGGCGCGCTCGGCGATCCCGATACCGCGCTGATGCGCGTGCTCGAGATGGCCCTCGAGGTGCTCGCCTGCGATCGCGGTGTCGTCGGCCTGCGCGATCACGCCGCGGGTGCGGCCGGTCGTCGCCTCGGCGTCGCGCGCTACGCGTCGACCGTCGACGAGATGGTGATTCCGGCAGCGTGCCTCGCCGCGATCGAGCGCCGCGAGGCGATCTTGATTCGCGATCCGCTCGGCGCTGGTGTGCGATCCGCGATGTGCGCGCCGCTCGAGCTCGCGGGGCGCGCGCTGGGCTACATCTTCGTCGACGATCGCGGCCGCGAGCAGCGCTTCGCCGCCGACGATCTCGACTTTCTCACCGCGCTCGCGCGGCTCGCGGCATCGGCGTGCGATCTGGGCGAGCAACATCGCCGCGCGACGGCGATCGCCGAGGCATTCGCGCCCGAAGGCGTGCCGGCGCTGATCGGCACGAGCGAGCCGATGCGGACGCTGCGCGCTCAGATCGCGAAGTGCGCTGCGAGTGACGCGACCGTGACGATCCGCGGTGAAACCGGCGCCGGCAAGGAGCTCGTGGCCCTCCACGTTCACGCGCTGTCGGCGCGCGCCGAGCAGCCGTTCGTGACCGTGAACTGCGCCGCGATCCCCGAATCGCTGATCGAGAGCGAGCTGTTCGGCGTGCAGCGCGGCGCGTTCACCGGCGCCGACAAGCCGCGCCGAGGGCGCTTCGCATGCGCGCACCTCGGCACGCTGTTCCTCGACGAGATCGCCGATCTGTCGGCGGCGGCGCAGGCCAAGGTGCTGCGCGCGATCGAATCGGGCGAAGTCCAACCGGTCGGCGCGGAGCAGCCGCTGCGCGTCGACGTGCGGATCGTCGCCGCGAGTCACAAGCGGCTCGCCGACGAGGTGGCCGCGAAACGGTTTCGCGAGGATCTGTTCTACCGCCTCGACGTCCTCGAGCTGGACGTCCCACCGCTGCGCGCGCGCGGCGACGACGTGCTCGTGCTGTCGACCCACATCCTCGACGACCTCGCGCGGCGCGCGGGCCGAACCGCGCCGGCGCTCGCCGACGACGCGCGCGCTGCCCTGTGTGGTTACGACTGGCCCGGCAACGTGCGCCAGCTCCGCAACGAGCTCGAGCGCGCGCTCATGCTCGTCGACGGTCCGCTGATCGACGCGAGCGTGCTGCGGATGCGCTCCGCGGCTTCCGGATCGTGGACACCGATCGAAGAGGCCGAGCGGCGGTTGATCGAAGAGGGCCTGCGCGCGAACAGCGGCAACGTCCAGGCGACGGCGCGCGCACTCGAGATGCCGCGCAACACGCTCTATCGCAAGGTCAAGAAGTACGGCCTGCGCTAACTCGTCACGCTTGCGTCGAGCGGCGGAAGCTGTCGCGCAGCGCATCGACAAACAACCTCACCTTGGCCGGCGTGAACGGCGATGGCGCGTAGACGACGTAGATGCCGCGGACCACGCGCGGCGCCGTTTCGATCATCGCCGCGCTCTGGACCGAGGCGTGCTTGTTGTTCCCGTCGCTCGACGTGATGCGGCTGGGATACGAGGTCTTCGTCCCCGTCGACGCGGTGGGTGGCACATCCGTGCTCGCCCACGAAGCTGCGCTGCGCCGTATGGAGCAAGCGGGAGCCCAGTTCACGACCATCCCATCGTTGTTGTGCGAGCTTCAGCGCGACTGGGCGCGTAAAGAGACCGTGCCTGCGTTTGTCGATCTGTTGTTCAAGAGACCACAGACCTTGTAGGACGAAGTACGCAAGCGCGCTGCTCGATGACGGGGTGCACACGATTGTCCGCAGTCGACGGCGCACGTCCTTGCGCACTCTGCGCAGTGCGCGCGTTCGTCAACACGTGTTGTTCCGACTTCCTTGACCGGGAGACGCGAGCTCGTCGACCCTTCAGTCATGCTGACGCGCTCGCTCGTCGATTCGCTTCGCATTGCTGCTGCCTGCTTCACGCTTTCCGCATGTGTCACCGACGATCCGGACGTCGGCACGTCGGTCTCTGCACTCGACCTCAGCGCGTTCACGCTGCCGACGCTATCGGCCGCCCAGCGCGCGCCGATCGTGCGCAAGTACGACGCGCTCGATCCAACCAACGTGGTCCCTCGCGGGTTGCTCGAAGACGCGATCGTCTACTTCGACGTCAACGAGGCGCAGATCCCGAAGACCGCCTATTTCGTGGTCGTCGACCTCTCGCTCTACTCGGGAAAGAATCGGTTCTGGTTGGTCGACCTGGCGACGGGCGCGGTCGAGCAACACAAGGTCGCTCACGGCAGTGGCAGCGACCCCGACAACGACGGCTACGCGACGCTGTTCGGCAACGTGTCGGGCTCGCTCAAGAGCTCGCTCGGCTTCTACCTCAGCGGTGAGATCTACGACGGCACGCATCCTCACTCGATGCGACTCGACGGCTTGTCGGCCGACGGCAGCCCGAACGGCATGGCGGACACGAACGTTCGCTCGCGTTTGATCGTGATGCACGAGGCGTCCTACGTGAGCGACAGCAACTCGAGCCAGCAAGGTCGGAGCGATGGTTGCCTCGCGCTCGATCCATCGATCGAAGTCAGCGTCGTCGACCGCATCCACGACGGCAGCCTGATCTACACCGAGATCGCGCCACTCTGGTCTCCGGTGGGCCGCGCAGTCTGTGGCGACGGCACGTGTGACGGCAGCGAGACTCACGACACGTGCGCTGCCGACTGCAGCGCCACCGGCTCGGATGGCTCGGATGGCTCGGGCAGCTCGGGCAGCGCGGGCAGCGGCGACCCGCCGGCCGACGGCGAAGGTTCTGGGAACGGTGAGGTGGCCGGCAAAGATCCTGGTGGATGCGCGACCGGCGGCCAGCCCAGCATCGTGCTCGCACTGGCGTTGCTCGGCTTTCGCCGCCGTACGCGACGAGCGACGCGCTAGGCATTCAGGGCCGACACAGTTCATAACGTCGCCTCAACACGCGCGCACGATCGAGTGCACAGCGTAGGAGCATGCACAAACGCGTCGTGCTCGCGCTGTTCGTGTCGTCAACCACAACCGCCTTCGCTCAACCAACCACCGCCACACCCACTGTCGTGATCACGCCGAGCGTCGCGGTCGCGCAGGTCGCGCCTTGGATCTACCGCAAGGGCAACCTGCGGCTGTCGATCGCCTGCGCCGAGTCGCAGGCAACTCCCGACGCCGGTCTCGCCGTCACGGTGGACGGCGCGCCGGAGGTGCCTCGGCGCAGCAACGGCCGGTGGTCGACGTTCGCCGACTCCGACGGCAACGACTCCAACCTGTGGAATGCGAGTGACACCGGCTACTTGCTCGAACCAGGGCGACATCACATCCAGATCTCCGTACCGGGTTGTGCACCCTCGACGTTCGACGTCGACGCGTATCCCGATCACGCACAACACGCCACGGGGCGGCTCGCGTTGTCGGACTGGAGCCTCGAGGGCCCGGTCGGGGCGCCGAACGGGTCCGGCGTGATGTTCGGCGCCTGGCTCGCGCCGGGACCGAGGGGCAGCTCGACCAACTTCTTCGGCCAGACCGCGACCTTCGACGGCGCGCAGTCCGGCACCGGCGGCTACCTGTCGTTCTCGCACGAGCGGCGCAACCTCGTGGTCGCGGCCGACTTCGGCTTCGCCGCCGCCCCGGTCAGCGGCATGGAGAGTGGGATGTCCGTGTTCGGCAACGAGCCGGCGCAGGGGTTCGCGGGCACGGCGTACATGTCGATGGAGCAGCTGCGAGTCGGCGGACGGCTGCCACTGCAAGACCTCGCGCTCATGGCAGGCAGCGGCATCGGCGTCGACTGGTGGATCAACAGCACGTCGATGACCGGCAGCCAGACCAGCGGCCTGTTCGCACCCGACGGGATCGACGCCACGGTCTACCTGCCGGTGTGGGCCAGCGCCACGATCAAGCCGACGTGCAACTGGGGCGTTCAGGTGACCGGCCAGTACGACGTTCATCCGACGTCGATGGACACGAACGACGTCCAGATCGCCGCCGGCATCCTGTACCAGCCATCGGACTCGTGCAGCGAACCCGCGGGTGTCGGCGTCGCGACGAACTGAGCGGAACTAACGGATCAGAACCGCGAGCCAGCCATCGCCGAGACCATATAGATGTTGCCGGACCAGCTCTCGGGCGCGAGCAACACGTGACCGTCGTTCGTGATCGACGGGCTGCCCTCGACGGTCTGTCCCGACGACAGCGCAGCGAGCGGCTCGAAACGACTAGGCGGATCGAGTCGCATCCTCGCGAGCTGGCCTTCGGCTCCGGACTCGACGAGCAGCCAGCGTCCATCGGGTGACGTCGCGACGAACGCGTTGTTCTTGACGGAGGCATTCAGCTCGGGACCTTGGCTCTCGCGCCCGGTGACGAGGTCGATCCAGTAGAGCTTCCGGTTCGTCGCGATCAGCAGACGATGATCGCGTCCGCCGACCGCGGTGCGGCCCGCACCGGGAATCTGCCGTTGCATCGCGCCGTCGCTGGCCGTGATGAACACGGTCGGGATGCCGCGATCGTCCTTGCGTGTGAACGCGAGCTGGTCATCGCCGATCCACACCGGAAGGCGATCGTGCTCGTTGTCGCTGATCCGCTGGACGGCCGAGCCGGGCTGCAGGGTCACCGTATAGATCCCGGAGTGCGGCGGTCCCGACCGGAATGCGACGAGCTCGCCATTCGGGCTCATCGCGGGCTCCGAGATCGGGCCGAACTGCGGCTCGGTGAGCTGGATCTCGGGGCCATCGCCGCCGGCCATCAGCACCGGGTGGCCGCGCTGCCAGCGCACCCAGACGAAGTGATGCGTCGTCGCGCCGCTGGGAGTGCTCGCATCGGGATCGTCGACGAGGACCTTCTGAGTGGTCCAGTCGACGAGCTGCTCGCGCGAACCGCAGTTGGAGTACACGATGGCCCTGCCATCGTCGGCCACCGCGAGCCCGCCCTTCGAGACCGCGTCGGGAACGATCAGGGCGTCGGCGCCGGTCGCGAGCACCTGGCGGTGAATTCCGTCGAGGCCATTGTAATAGAGCACGCGATCATCCGAGCCAAACGTGGGGCGAGTCTCGAGCGCCTTCGTCGCCGCGCAGGTGTTCCCGCCGGTCTTCACGTCGACGATGCACAGCTGCATGTCGCCCTCCTTGGCGGCGATCGCTGCCACACGATCGCGATGGTGAGACACCGCGAGGTAGTGGAACAAGTGCCCCGCCGGCGCATGCGCGAGGACGATGTCCTGGCCACGGACGAGGCGTCGCAGGTCTCTCTCCTCGGTCGAGATGTAGACGATGCCGTCATCGATCACGCTCGCATCCGGCGTATTCACCGTCGCCGCGACGGTCTCGTGGCCGGTCGCGGTGTCGAGATACGCGACCTTCGCCTCCGTGGCGTTCGACGGATCCTGGAGCAGATGGATGACCTCGCCCGGATGGCGGCCCGGGTTCGCGCGCCATTCCCAGATCGGAGACGACGTCAGCTGGCGTGGTTCACCCCCTGCGAGAGCGACCGTGTACAGATCGACCGCGTCCTGCTCCGTGCGGTCGAACACGATGTGATCGCCGTCGAACGCAGGCGTGCAGGCGCTGACGTCCTTGCCGTAGTGAGTGACGGCGCGACGAGCGCCGATCTTCGGTAGCGCGACGAAGTCGGCGTCCGTTGGCGCGCGCACGGCCGGGGCAGGCGCCGTGAGGGCGAACGTGGCGACGACGGCGGCACCGAGCGCGACGCCGCCCAACGCGCCACCGATCGCCCATCGTCGCCACGCCGGCGGCGCGAGCGCGTGGAGCAGCGCGTCCATCGCAGGAAACCGATCGTTCGGATCCGCGCTGAGCCCGCGAAGGAGCGCGCGGACGACGTAGCCGGGCACGCGCGCGGACCGCGGCATCTCGCGGGGCGTACGCGTGCGCACGACCTCCGCATCGCCGAGTGACGCATCGGGGAACGGCGGCTCACCGGCGAGCACTTCCCACAGCGCGACGCAGAACGAGTACTGATCGCTCGCAGCCGTGGCGATGCCGCCGAATTGCTCCGGTGCCATGTATCGCGGCGTGCCCGAGATCGACGCCGCGGTCTCCGCTCCGATCCGCGCGAGCCCGAAATCGCTGACGCGAACCACGCCGTCGCGATCGACAAGGACGTTGGCCGGTTTGACGTCACAGTGGACAAGGTCCGCCGCGTGCGCCGCCGAAAGGCCTCGGCCGCCCTCGCGGAAAGCCGCGACGATGTCCGCAGGGCCTGCGCCATGCGCACGCAACCAGTGATCGATCGGCTCGCCATCGATCAGCTGCATGACGACGAACAACTGCCCCTGCGCGGAGCCGACGTCATAGACGGTGACGACGTTCGGATGGACGAGCTTCGCGAGCGCCTGCGCTTCGCGGCGGAGCCCTTCGGTGAGCTCCTCGGTCTCGCGATCGTCGCGCAGGACCTTGATCGCGACGCCGCGGTCGAGCTCGGCGTCGCGCGCCTCGAACACCGCCCCCATGCCACCGCGGCCGAGCAGCTTCACGATCGTGTAACGACCGAGCCGCTCGGGCTGGCCCGAGGGCCGGCCGATCCGGATCCGTGGCCCACGCGACGGGTCGGGCGGGGTGAGCGGCGTGGCTTGCAGCGTATCGTCGACACCGATCGGCCGAGCGCCGCCCGGACCTGTCGCGACCGTTTGGTCGTGCTTGTCCCCAGCCGGCCCCGGTGTCGCGTCCTCGGGCGGGTCGCTCGCCATCCTCGTCCAGGAGTACCATACGACGCGACAACCGCGTGCGCGCTCTAGCGTGCACGGCGCCGGCGCCGGACGACCACGATCACGACAATCACCGTCACGAGCGCGACGAGATCGAGTGGAAACGCGATCGTGTGGGGCTCGACGTGGACGACGGGCGGTTGCTCGACGTCGGTCTGGTCCGCG
>Ga0193728_1000762_pt1 | contig 15963 bp, 16 predicted proteins | sample U1c1metaG_FD_143037 | JGI IMG/M metagenome (GOLD analysis project Ga0193728, IMG submission 143037) | Soil microbial communities from a riparian zone of the East river system, Colorado, United States - U1c1 | ecosystem: Environmental > Terrestrial > Soil > Riparian zone | place: USA: East River...
ACCGTGACGCACACCTTGTTGTAGCCGGCCTTGAGCGTCATCGTCGGATTCGCGGTCCCGGAGCCGATAAACGACGGCGCGAACGTCGACACCGAGTTGCCGTCGCGGTCGAGCACCTGGCCGGTCATCGTCATGTCGCCGATCGCGCCGCGGATCTGCAGCGCGGTCTTCGGATCGACCGACACCGCAGGCGGCGCGATGAACATCGGTCCCGCGTAGTCGCTCGCGACCATGGTCGCCGCGTCGACGCGGCTGCGGCCGACCGAGCCCACGCCACCCGGGTTGCCGGCGATCGCGTTCGCAGCCCGCCCACCGGCTGCCCCACGCGCGACCGACAACGTGCCGAGCATCACCGCGCCGCCGGCACGCACGAGGATCACGCCGCCTGCGCCGCCGCCACCTCCGCCGCCGTTGGAGACGTCCGCGGCCTTGCCGCCGTTCGCGCTGATGCCCATCGGAATCGACAGGTCGCCGCCGCACGTGATCTCGACGCTGCCGCCACCGCCACCGCCCGCGCTGCCGCCGTTGCCGGTGGCCGTTGCACCGCCGCCACCGCCCGCCGGCACCGACGCGGCGAGGCTCGCGAGCTGTGCGTTCGGGACCGCATCGCCGCCGTCGCCGCCGCTCGCGGTGCCCGGGTCGCCCTTGATCGTGAAGCCGGCGCCACCGCCACCACCTCCGGCGGTGAGGCCGCCGGCGACCGCGTGGCCGCGACCGGCGCAGTCCTGCATCGCAGCGTTCTGCGCCGCTCCGTCGGCGCCGACCGCACCACCCGCGCAACCGCCCGGGCCCGGCGTCGTGCCCGACGCATCGGCAGTGACCGCGCCGGTGATCGTGATGCCGCCGACCGCGTTGATCTGCACGCGCGGTTTCGTCGCGTCGGCCGCGAACGCGAGCGGACCCGTCACCGCGACGTGCGAGTACAGCGCCTTCGTCACAGGCGCGGCGGTCAGCGCGTTCAGGTGCACGAGCGAGAGCTTGCTCGCGTCGAGCACGTCGCTATACATGCCGCCGCGCTGGGTCACCGCGACCATCAGCGGCTCGCTCGTGCTGTCGTTGTCGATGCCATCGTCGTCGGCCTCGAGCGTGAGCGCGATGAAGTTGTGATCGGCCGCGATCGTCGTGCTGATGATCTTCACCGCCGGCGGCGTGATCGTCACGACCGCGTCCTCGGCGATCTGGTGGCCGTAGATCACGACGAGCGACGGCCGCGCGCCACCGGTGCCCGCGCCCTCGTGGACCTGCGTCGGCCACGCGTCGGTCAGCTTCAACATCGTCGGATCGACATCGGCGATGATCTCGACATCGGCGGTGTTCGAATCGATCGTGGGATCGAGATGATCCGGGTTGTAGATGAACGAACAACCCGCGACGAGCACGAGGGCGAGCACGCGCATGAGACCAATCTACTGCCAGCGCTCCGACGACACCATGAGTCGACGGTGAGCCCGGCGTGAAGGATCTCACGCTCGTGGGTACGACACTCACTCCTCGTGGTGACGGTGAAACAGGCGCTGTAAGAAGCTGCCGACGTGATGCGGCTCCGCCGCGTGCTCGAGCGCGGTCTGGAGCTCGTTGGGGTCGAAGTACACACCGTGACCTTCGCAACGATCGATCGTCACCGCTTCGAGCACTTCGACGAGCATCGGCTTGTCGCACACCGGGCACGCCCGCTCGCCGGCGCCACCTTGGACCGCGGGCGGTTGCCACGCCCGGCCTGTCATCTCGATCACCATCGCGGACAGCGCCGCATCCTCGACGAAGCACCCGCCGCACGCGGCGCACGCCCAGCGATCGCCCTGGAAGTGCAGCTTGGTGTCCTTGCAGGCCGGGCAGCCGAGCGTGCGGTCCTTGTACGCGCTGACGAACAGCGTGTGGACGCGCGGGCGCGTATTGGCCCACTGGCTGATCGCGAGGCCGGCGGACGCGGGGGCGCCGCTGCCGAACGCCGCGGCGATCGAGTTCATCGCGCCGGCGGCGCCGCCCGACACACCGGGGAGCGAGGTGCCGCCACTGACGCCGCCGTAGGCGCGGGTGCCGTGCGCACTGCCCGCGTGGGAGCGCCGGCTCGCGAGCGCGAATGCACCGGCGAGCACGCCCTGCGGAATCCATACGCCATCGTGCTCGCAGCGCATCAGCGAGCCGTGGAGGATGATGTTGCTGACCTCGACACGCGCGAGCTGCAGCTGACCCGCGCAGCGCGGACAGGCCTTGCCGGCCGGGCCCTCGTCGGTGAACGCGACACCGCCGGAGCGGCCGTCGAGCTCGTGGATCGACTTCGCAAGGTCATCGGCGGCGAGCATCATGCCGTTGCACTCGTCGCAGACCAGCCGGTCCGAGAACTCGCGCAGCGCTGGGTTGCCGCAAGTCGGGCACTTGCGGCCCGAGGTTCGATACGCGTCCGACATAGCGCTAGTATCGCCGTTCGTGAGCGATTCGCACCCGGATTGGATCGACAAGGTGGCGCAGTGGAGCCGTCACGTCGGCATGAATCCGACGCGCGTGCGCTGGAAGCTGATCCGCTGGCACGAGCGGCGCGGCCGCGATCGCCGCCGGCTCGAGCAAAAGGTCGATCACATCAAGTACGAGCACAAGACGTGCGACCAGTGCGGCGCGGTCCAGGATCGCGACGCGAAGGTGTGCAGCTCGTGCGGCGCGAAGCTCGCGACCCGCACGTTCCACGTCTTGCGCCGGCTCGGCATCATCGCGCCCGAAGCGCTGTCGTTGTCGACGGTGCTCGCGCTCGTGATCATGACCGCGTACGCGCGCGTGTGGGTCGCGCAAGGCGGCGGCTTTCACGCGCCGCCCGGCGAGCTGCTGCTCGATTTCGGCGCGGACTTGCACGTCGGCTTCGGCGATGACTACTGGCGCCTGCTCACCGCCGCGTTCCTGCACATGGGGTTCTGGCACCTCGCGTTCAACCTGATCGCGATCGCGTCGGTCGGGCCGCAGGTCGAACAGATCTGGGGCCGGCTCGCGATGCTATTCGTGTTCGTCATCACCGCGGTCGCGGGCTTCGTGCTGAGCGATGCGATGCAACCGAACGTGCTGACCGCCGGCGCGTCGGGCGGCGTGTGCGGCTTGATCGGCGCCGCGGCGGGGTACGGCCAGCGCCTCGGCACGACCCGCGGGCGGACGATCCGCAACGATATGGTGAAGTGGTTCGCGTACACGGTCGTGTTCGGGTTCGCGGTCGGCGCGAACAACTGGGCACACCTCGGCGGTGCGGCCGCGGGTGCCGCGCTCGGCTACGCGATGCCGCCGGCGCTGTGGAAGCGGCGCACTCTGTTGCCGCTGCGCTTCGTCGTCAAGCTCGCAGGTGTCGCCGCCACGGTCGCCGCGCTGGCGATCATCCTGACTCGCACGCCGAGAACGCACGACGACTCCAACCCGATGATCGCGCGGGTCGACCTGGTCGCGCAGATCTGCCGGGTCCAGCGCATCGATCCGGCGGCTGCGCGCGCGCTGTACGTCACCACGTTCACGCAGCTCGGGCTCGTGGACAGCACGTCAGGTCACGTCGGTGAAATGTGCGCCGGCATGCTCGTGATCCGCGATGCCTGCCGCAACGGCGGGATGACGGAGATGGCCGCGAACGAACGCCACGCCTATTGCGATCCGATCGTGCGCGCGCTCTCGGATCTGTGATCCAGGCGCCATTAATGCCCCGCCCGCGTCGACGATAGCGCTGCTACAGTCCGCTTCATGATCAACCGACGCGATGCGATCAAGCGCATCGGCGGCCTCGCGGGTGCCGCAGGCCTGACGAAGATCTTGCCCGCCTGTTCGAGCGACGACGGCCCCGTCGGCATCACGACGTACGTCTACATGATGATGGAGAACCGCAGCTACGATCACTTCTTCGGCTCGCGCGTCACGCTCGAGGGACTCGCCGGAGATGGACCGCAGCTGACCGCGACGAACCCCGATCTGAACGGCAACCCGATCCAACTGTTCCAGGCGCAACGCGATCACCTGTGCGATCCGGATCCGGCGCACGGCTGGGACGCGTCGCACATCCAGTGGAACAACGGCGCGAACGACGGCTTCGTCACGACGCACCAGATGATGTATCCGGGCGCGATCGATCCGATGCAGTTCCTCACCCGCGAAGACGTGCCTGTGAGCTACGCGCTCGCGGATGCGTACACCGTGTGCGATCGCTGGTTCTGCTCGGTGATGGGCCCGACCTGGCCGAACCGGTTCTACTGGCACGCGGGCAGCTCGTTTGGCCTGATGACGAACGACCTGCCGTCGAACCTCGATCAGCCATCGATCTATCTCAACCTACAGGCCAAGAACATCGACTGGGCCTACTACTACGGCAACATCCCGGTCGTCGCCGCGATCAACAACCTCGGCGATCTGTCGAAGAAGGTCCGGCGGTTCCCGCAGTTCTTCGCCGACGCGAAGGCCGGCGTGCTGCCGCCGGTGACGTACATCGATCCGGCGTTCGCGATGAACGACGACCATCCGCCGATCCATCCGATCAACGGCCAGGAGCTGATCTCGTCGGTGTACCAGGCGCTCGCCGAGTCGCCGCAGTGGAAGAACATCGTGTTCGTGCTCACGTACGACGAGCACGGCGGGTTCTACGATCACGTGTCACCGCCGCAGACGCAGGACGATCTCGCAGCGCAGGGCTTCGATCAGCTCGGCTTCCGCGTGCCCGCGATGGTGATGGGCCCGTACGCGAAGCAGAACTATCACTCGATGGTGCAGTACGACCATACGTCGGCGTTGAAGACGCTGCAGAACGCATTCGATCTCGATCGCCTGACGACGCGCTCCGATGCGGCGAATCCGCTCGACGATTGCATCGACATGGATCGGCTCGCGAAGGGCGATTGGGCCAAGCCGATCGAGCTGCCGATGATCGACGTCTCGGACTGGCCGATGGGCACCGAGTGCACCGCGACGGGTTTTCGCCCGGTCGATCCGGTCACGCAGTGGGCGAACCAGCATCCCGAGCTCGTGGCGGGCTACGATCTGCGCGGCGAAGAAGAAGAGTACCGCCGCACGATCCGCAACTTCCTCGTCGAGCGCGGTCTGTATCGCGGCTACCGGCGCGGCTAGTTACATGTCTGCTCGAGCAGCACGTCGTGACGCGGCGGACCACTCGTCTCGCCCGGGTGGTGCGGCATCGTGACGTCGCGCGTGAGCGTGAACGACATCAGCTTCGGGCCGTCCGCGACCTCGGCGTAGCGCCGGCACAGATAGGCGCCGAGCTCGGGGAAGTGGATGTGACCCTTGAACGTGAACTTGTGCCAACGCGAGAACCACCAGCCGACCGGCGGCTCGAGCTCGGGCGCGACGATCGGGATGATGTCGAGGCTGCGGCCGTCGGCGAGCGTGCCCTCGGCGTGCCAGCTCGCGATCGGAATCGGCCGGGTGAACAGATCGACGCCCTGGTTGAGGCCGATGTACTGCAGCTCGGTGTCGATGATCGCGGGACAGCTCGGCAGCACCTCCGAGCACACGACGAGGAACAGCTGGAACCCGAGCACGACGGCGATCGGCGCGGCGAACCGGCCGAACAGCGGCGCGTCGGTGTCGGCGGGCGCCGGAGCGATACGATCGAACCAGCTCGGCGGTAGCTGCGCGAGCGCGATCACCATCATGCCGGCCGTGAACGTGCCGACGCGCATCATCAAGAAGATGCCGAGCTGGAGCAGCGTCGAAGCGAGCACGGCGAGGCCGCGCGCACGCTGCGCCTGCCACCACGACAGGATCAGGATCGGCAGCGCGAGCTCGGTCGCGAGCGACGCGAACGTGGACAGCTTGCACAACCCTGGATGGCCGAGCATCCAGTCGCCGAGCGGGCGCGCGAACTTCGTCAGCTGCATCGTCTGGTACAGCGCATCGCCGTCGAGCCACGTGCCGCGCACCTCGAGGTAGGCGGCGCCGAAATAACAGATCGCGAGCTGCTACTGGATCAGCCTCGCGCCGAGTGCGAACACGCGCGCGTACGGGCGGCGGCCGAGGCGAACGTCGAGACTCCACGCGCCGCCGAGGTCGGTGAACATCGACCAGCCGAGCGCGACGCGTACCGCATCGTCGCCGCCGTCGCCGATCGAAAGGTTGCGGTTTTGCACCGACAGCATCAGCAGCCACAGCAACACTGTCGCGATCCGCGTGCGATAGCCGAGCGTGAACGCGACCGCGACGATCAGCGCGAAGACGAGCAGCGCCGACACCGCGCCGGTCGAGCCGACCAGATCGAACAGGCTCCACGCCCAGCGCTCGGTCTGCGTCCCGCGCGGCACGATGCTCGCGTCGGTGAGGAACATGCGGACCTCGAACAAGCGCGTGACCAGGTCGCTGATCACGACGAGGCCGAGGCAGATCCGCATCAGCGCGAGCGGCGCGGATCGACGCTGCCGAGCCAATACGCGCGTGTCCACGGCTTCGCGGAGATCGCAGGTCCACGTGCCCAGCGTAAACACAACCCGCCGGGTGGAGGGCTTGCGGTGACCCGATTTCGCCCCCAAGCTCGTGGATATGACCGCGCCCGTGGTGCTCTACGACGGCGAGTGCGGGCTGTGCCATCGCTCGGTCAAGTTCATCCTCGCCCACGAGGCGGATCACGAGCTGATGTTCGCGCCCCTGCAGGGCGAGGTCGCCGCCGAGCTGCGCACCCGCTTTCCGAACATCCCGACGAACGTCGACACGGTCGTGCTGGTCGCGGACGGCCGCGCGTACCTGCGCTCGAAGGCGTTCTTGTATCTGGCCAAGCACCTGCGCGCACCGTGGCGGTGGATTTATGCAGTGCGATGGTTTCCGGGGTTCATCCTCGACCTCGCCTATCGCCTGATCGCGAAGATTCGCTACCGGGTCTGGGGCAAGGTCGAGGCGTGCGAGCTGCCGTCCCCGGAGCAGCGCACCCGATTCCTCTCATGATGTGAGGTTTGCTTCGTCCGGGCGCCACGCCGGCGGATCGTGTATGACTTCTGAGACTGGCCTCGGCCCACCGTGTTCGCACGGCGGTTGAGGTGGAATCCAATCGCGCGGACGAGGCCAGTCGCTCGATTCTTGTGATGATGCGGCATGACCACCGTCTTCGTCACCGGCGCGAGCTCGGGCTTCGGCGCCGAGATTGCCCGGCGCTTCGCCGCCACCGGCGCGCGCGTGATCCTCGCCGCGCGACGTGAAGATCGCATCACCGCGCTCGCCGCCGAGCTCGGCGCCACAGCCGTGCACCTCGACGTCCGCGATCGCGCCGCCGTCGAGGCCGCACTCGCCACGCTCGAGGTCGACGTGCTCGTCAACAACGCGGGCCTCGCACTCGGGCTCGAACCGGCGCCGCGCGCGAACCTCGACGACTGGGACCAGATGGTCGATACCAACTGCAAGGGCCTGCTCTACGTCACGCGCGCGCTATTGCCCGGCATGGTCGCGCGCCGGCGTGGCCACGTGATCAACCTCGGGTCGGTCGCCGGCACGTATCCCTATCCGGGCGGCAACGTGTACGGCGCGACGAAGGCGTTCGTGCACCAGCTGTCGCTGAACTTGCGGTCCGATCTGCACGGCACCGGCGTGCGCGTGACGTGCATCGAACCGGGGCTGGTCGGCGGCACGGAGTTCTCGGTCGTGCGGTTCGGCGGTGCGACGGACAAGGCCGCGGCGGTGTACGCGAACACGCAACCGCTCGGGCCGGGCGACGTCGCCGAGGCGGTGCTGTGGGCCGCCGCGCAGCCGCCGCACGTCAACATCAACGTGATCGAGCTGATGCCGGTGGTGCAGAGCTTCGCTCCGTTTCAGATCCAGCGGGGCTAGACTGCACGGATGTGGGCACGCGTGCACAAAGTCGATCGCGTTCGCCCGCAGGCGAACGGCGGCGCGATCATCTTGATCGAGGACGAGCGCGGAGTGGCGCAGATGGCGCGCGTGCCGTCGCTGTCGACGCTGATCGCGGTCGCGCGCGTGCTCGATGCGAAGCAAGTGCTCGAGGCGAAGTACGACGGTAAAGGCGAGGTCCGCTACGCGCCGGCGGCACCGCTGCCGAGCTTCTTGGCCGAGGCGGTGTCGCGCGCGGGTGCGCACGTCAGCGACCGCACCGGTGACACCGTCGTGCAGATGGCGCAGCCGGCCAGTATCGAGGCGATCGTCGACGTCGCGTTCTCGGACCTCGCGCACCACATGCGCGGCAACACCGGCATCGCGGATCTCGCGAACACGCTGAAGCATGTCGAAGCGGACCGCCGCAAGTCGCCGCTCGATCGCGAGAAGCACCCCTTGTTGTACTGGCCGGCGGTGTTCGAGCTCGCGGCGCTCGCGGGCGAGCTCGCGCGGCCGCGGGGTGGCCGCTGGATCGAGATCCACGAGATGCCGGTGCCGTTCGCGATGAGGTTTCCGGACGGCAAGATCGCGCACCCGACGACGGTCGCGCAGAAGCTGGTCGGGGGTGAGGCCGGCGACTTCGACTAAGTGAGCGCCTTGCGGACCGTGGCGAGCAGCTGCGACGGTTGTAGCGGCGCGACCACGACCGGTAGGTCGACCTGCTGTGCGGTGAAGCACACGAACACGTCGACCTTCGCGAGCCGGGCCTTGTTCACCGCGTCACGGCCATCGGTCGCCTCGACGACGTTATGCCCCGCCTCGACGAGCGTCCGCTTCGCCAGCGCCCTCGTCGCACTCGAGTCATCGATCACCATGATCGTCGCCATACCCGCCTCTGACCCATGAATCGTCCGGGCGGCGGATTCGTGAAGGTGTACACCGGCCTACCGTGGCGAACCGACTCGGACGTTTTGTGGAAGCACGTGGCGCGACCCGCTACGATTTCCGTGTGAAGGCTGCGCTCGCGATCGTCTGTGCAACCGGCTGTTCGTTCGTCGGCGTGCGCGGCCCCGACGTCGTCGGATCGGAGCCCGCGCGCGATCCGAGCTCGGTGCATTGCACCGACACCGACGCACTGCCCGCGCTCGATGCCGTGGGCGGCGCCGCGGCGCTCGCGGTCGCCGGCGGTGGATTCATCATCGAGCAGACGTCGTCGACCGGCGACCTCCACAACTTCACGAAGTACTACGCGGGCCCACTCGTGGTGGCATCGATCATCTACTTCATCGCGTCGGGCTTCGGCACGAATCGGGTCGAGCGCTGCCGCGAGGTCAAGGGCGAGGGCCTCGCGGCCGAGGACTAGGTCGGCGGCGTTTTTGTAACCGTCCCCCTTCGTGCGTGTCCGGAGGAACATGCGCACCTTCGTTCTTGTCGCTGTCGCGAGCTGCGCGCATCCGGTCGTGCGGAGTCCGGTGCCGCCGGTTCCGGCGAGAGCGCCAGTCGCGACTGCGCCGGTGTGGCCGGTGCCGGTGCGCGTGATGATGTGGACGAGCGATGGCATCGTCCAGGTCGGCGAGCTGCCCGATCATCCGCCGGCGGCGATGCCGACGACGCCGTGGTTCGTCGAGCCGATCCGCGAGCTCGACGAGCATGCGTTCGCGAAGTTGATCGTCGCCTTGCGCGGCGAGCACGTGCCCGGGTTGTCGCTGCGCGGCCAGCCGGCGCTGCCGCTCGCGAAGCTGAGGGACTTGCCGGAGCTGACCGCGCTCGTCCTCGACGATACGCCGACCGAGAGCGCGGATCTCGCGGACGTTCATCTCGCGCTCGAGCGGCTGTACCTGCAGCGCACGCGGATCGACGACGCGGGCCTGACGGCGCTGCTCGCGCGCGAGCCCGGGCTCGAAGTGCTCGACCTCGAGGGCTGCGCGATCGGCGATCGCGCGGTCTCTGCGATCGCGCGGCTCGCGACGCTGCACGCGCTCGATCTGGCGGGCACACGCGTCACCGACGCCGGCGGCGCGGAGCTCGGGGCGCTGTACGAGCTCGAGATCCTCGATCTCGGCAAGACCAAGATCGGTGCGCGCACGATCGCCGCGATCCGGCCGCTCGCGCTCCGCGAGCTGTTCATCCCGCAGACCCAGGTCGGCCCGGAGATCGCGACGCTCGGCGGCTACGCGCCGGGGCTCGTGCGCTTCGACGCGAGCACGCTGGCGTCGGAGTACAAGCCGAGCGATGCGGACGTCGCCTGGCTCGCGAGCGCGCCGAACCTCGTCGAGGCGAGCCTCTCGGATGCGAAGGTCCACGACAAGCTCGCGATCGCGATCGCCGCGCTGCCCCACCTGCGCGAGCTCCGGCTCGCCTCGACCGCGATCACGAACGCCGCGATCAAGAAGATCGCCCAACGCAGCGAGCTCCGCGAGATCGACCTCGCCGACACGCCGGTCGACGACGCGAGCGCCGCGGCGATGCTCGCGTTCCCCGAGCTCCGCATGCTGCGCCTCGACGGCACGCCGATCGACGACGCCGCACTCGTCGCGACGCCGGGCGCGAAGCTCGTCGAGCTCTACCTGTCGAGTACGCAGATCGGCGATGCCGGCACCACGATCCTGGATCGCCTGCCCCACCTGGTCGCGCTCGGGCTCGGCACGACGAAGATCGGCGACGCCACGATCGAACGGGTCGCGAAGCTCGCGGAGCTCCGCACGCTCGTGCTCGCGAAGACCGGCACCCACAAGCTCGGCCTACTCGGTAACCTCCACGCACTCGAGCAGTTGTTCCTCGAGGACACGCGCCTCGGTGACGAGGATGTCGCGAGCTTCACCGCGCTGCCGAAGCTGCGCGTGCTCCACATCGCCGAGACCAACGTGTCGGACGATTCGTTCGGCGTGCTGCGCGGGTTCAAGCGCCTCGAAGAGCTCACGATCGGCGATTCCCGCGTCACCGCCGCCGTCCTCGCGGTCGACTGGCCGCGGCTGCGCACGTGGTCGCTGGTCGGCCTCGACATCCACGACGCCGACCTCGCCGCGCTCGCGCGTCACACCTCGCTGATCGCGCTCGATCTCACCGCCACCGAGCTCACGGATCCCGCGCCGCTCGCGCTGCTGCCGAACCTCCGCGTGCTCGGGCTCGCCGAGACCAAGCTGTCGAACACCGGCCTCGAGACCGTGAAGCAGCTCGCGGCGCGCGGGATCGAGATCAAGCGCTAGCGGTGCGCTAGCGTGCGTTAGCGGTCGGCGACGAACGACCACAGGATCACGAACGGCGCGGCGGCGAGGAAGCCGAGCAGCGTCGCGACGTCGGCCGCGCGCACGGGCACCTTCGCGACGCCGAGCCCGAGCTCTCGCCGCACGTCGTCGACCTCGCGGTCGAGCAGCGGGGCCACATCGTCCTCGCGATAGAGGTTCTTCGTATGACGGCCGAGTGCCCAGGCGCGCGCGCAGCGCTTCGGCCAAACGAGGATGCCGAACGCGAGGCCGGCGAGGTTCAACACGGTCGCCGCGGGCCAGCGCGTGCAACCGCTCGCGAGCTCCCAGGCCGCGATCTCGCTCTCGCCGGGCACGTCGGTCTGGTAGCCGGTCACGATGTGGTGGAGGTCGTGGAACCGCACGGCGCGGCGCCGGCCCTCGGTATTCGGAATCTTCACGGTGATGCGACCGAGCTTGATCGGCACCCAGGCGAGCGCGTCGCCACCGTCGGGCCCGAAGTGATTGGCGTCGTAGTAACGCGCACGAGCCACCGCGAGCTTCATGCGGATGGGATGCAGAATTCCCGCACGTCGTTTCACCTAGCCGATCGGCGGTTGCTGTTGGCCCGTCCGATGCTTACTAACAAGGTCATGATTCCCGACGCCGCTCCGAGTGTCCCCGATCGCGCCGCGCTTGCAGGTGCGTTGCGCGAGCTCGAGGCCGCGAAGGCTCGCGTCGAGCGCGACGCACGCAGCGTTTGCGACGACACCAAGAAGAAGCTCGTGACCGAGCTCCTGCCCGTGCTCGACAACCTCGATCGCACGATCAAGGCGGCCGAGGATAGCGGCGACGCTCCCGCGGTCGTCGAAGGCATCACGCTCGTACGGACCCAGCTCGAGAACGTGTTGAAGGGGTACGGCGTCGTGCGCATCGACGCGATCGCGCAACCGTTCGACCCCGCGATTCACGACGCGGTCACCACGCTCGCGGTGCTCACGCCCGACGCGCACAACCTCGTCGTCGATCAGCTCGCGCCGGGATATCGCTACGGTGCCGGGCTGTTGCGCCCGGCGAAGGTCGTCGTCGGAAAGTTGAGCCGGCCGGAATACCGAAGCAATTCATTCGGTTGGGGATAAGCGGTCGATTGTTTGTCAGGTCGGCCGGTGCTATTGGCACTACACACCGACATGGGACGAAGTGATGCAGAGCTGCTGGAAGCCTCGCGGCGCGGCGAACGTGAAGCGTTCGGCGCGTTGATCGAGCGCTACCAGGGCGTCGTCTGTGCGGTGTCGTATAGCCGCACCGGCGACCGCACGCTCAGCGAGGACGTCGCACAAGACACGTTCCTCGCGGCGTGGAGCCGGCTCGATCAGCTGCGCGAGGCAGGCAAGCTGCGCGCGTGGCTGTGTGGCATCGCGCGCAACCTCGCTCGCAAAGCGCGGCTGCGCACCGAACGCGAAGCTCCCACCGAGGCGTTGTCGACGACGTGCGGTGGAGCGAACCCGTTCGATCAAGTGGCCGAGGTCGAGGCCGAGCGCGTCGTGCGCGATGCCTTGACCCGCGTGCCCGAGACGTATCGCGACGTGCTGGTGCTGTACTACCGCGAACAGCGGTCGGTACGCGACGTCGCGCAACTGCTCGGGCTCAGCGAAGCGGCGACGCTGCAGCGTCTGTCGCGCGGGCGCCACTACCTCACGAACGGTGTCACCGACCTCGTCGAACGCTCGCTGCGCGGTCACGTGCAGAAGAGCCTCGCCGCGGGCGTGCTCGCCGCCATCGCGTTCACTCCGTCCCGTGCGTCTGCCGCAACACACGCAAAGGGAACCTCCATGATCAAGCTCGTCCTCGTCGGTGCGGCGTTCGCCGCTGCCGGCACCACCGCCGTCGTCACCCATCCTTGGTCGCACTCGTCGTCGAGCGCGGCTACTCCCACCACCTTGGTCGCGTCCGCGGCCACGCCCGCACCACACGGCGAGCGCGAGCCCGCGTTGCCGGCGCCGCGAGTCGCGCCGTCTCACGTCGTCGAAGGTCCGCAGGTGCCGATGCCCGGGAACGCGGTGCGGGAGCCGAGCCCCGACGAGATGGCGCGCCTCGATCAAGCGGCGCTCGCCAAGGCGAAGGTCACGCAGGGCCCGGCGAAGGGCGCCACGAATGCACCGGTCACGATCACGATGTACGCCGACATGATCTGCCCGTACTGCGGCAACTCGCTCGGCACGATCGATCAATTGATGGACGAGTATCCCGGCAAGCTGCGCATCGTGATGAAGCAGATGCCGGTGCACAGCGCCGCGGTGATGCCGGCCGAGGCGAACTACGCCGCCGACGCACAGGGCAAGTTCTGGGAGCTGCACGACCTCATGGCCCAGCACCAGGACGACCTGTCGCGCGGGAACGTCGACGCGCTCGCGCAACAAGCCGGACTCGACATGACGGCGTTCAATGTCGCGCCGACATTGCTTCGGCGAAGGACATCGAGATCAACGCGACCCCGTCGTTCGTGATCAACGGTCGCCGCATGATCGGCAACCTACCGGTCGAGCAGTTCCGCAAGATCATCGACGACGCGCTCGCTCATCCGTAGTCGTAGCGCAGGCGCGTGCTGGCGGGCAGCACGATCCCGAAGTGCTCGTCGAGGATCCGCATGAGGTGCTCGTGCGACTCCACGCGGTGCTTGTCGGCCGCGCCGTCCGCGCCGCGGACCGACAGCGTGTCGTTCAACAGCGTCACGCGGCCGGCCGGCGTCGCGCGCGCGACCAGCAGGCGATGCTTGAAGTGCGACTGCGGATGCGTGCTCGTGTACCAGTTCGCGACGATACGATCGATCAGCGGCATCTCTTCGAGCGTGAGCTCGGCGATGTCGTGCCAGTCATCGCCGAGGCGGGCCTGGTGATAGATCATGCTGCCCTCGCGATGCAGGCGGCGCGGCTCGTGCGGCGTGGCTTGTTCGCCGTGCTCCGCGAGCCGCAGCGCGCAGGTCGGTGACATCGCGCCGACGCCGACATCCGCGAGCCACGCTTCGTCGAGCTCGACCCGCACGAGCAGGTGCGTGCGCGCCGGCGTGTAGTCGCGCTGCCGTTGCCAGCGCACGCGGGCCGAGAGCGGACGCACGCGATAGCCGAGCGCGCTCAGCACCTCGAGCAGCAGCGTGTTGTGCTCGAAGCAGTACCCGCCGCGGCGATCGTGGACGAGCTTCTGCATCAACGCCGCGGGCTCGAGCTCGATCGGCTTGCCGAACAAGACGTCGAGGTTCTCGAACGGAATCGACTGGACGTGTGCGCGCACCAGCCCGTGCAACGTGTCGAGCGTCGGCGTGCGCGGGCCGGAATAGCCGGTGCGCGCGAAGTAGGCGTCGAGGTCCACGCGTGCATCGTGGCACGCCGGCGGGCGAGGCTGTGCCGGTCCCGCGAGCGTTATCTGTGCTGGACGCGGAGCGCAGGACGCGACGATCGGTCGCCGATCTCGCGCAGATCGCGAACGACGTGCGAACCGGGATCGAGTCGCAGTGCGTAGTCGAGACGCTCGTTGGCCTCGCGTGCATCGCCGAGCTCGCGAAACCCGATACCCTGCTCGAGCTCGTTCCACACGTGGCGCGGCGCGCGCACCATCGCCCTCACGCGCGGGCGCGCACCGAGCGCGGCGAACGCCTGGACGACTTCGTCGAGCGAACGGAACCGCTTCGCCGCGTCGCGTTCGAGGCAACGCAGGATCACGGCTCCGAATGGGTCTCCAGGCTGGAAGTCGCGGATCAACTGCCACAGGCCGCGACCCACCGCGTAGACGAAGCTGCGCTCGCTGCACAACGGCCACTGCAACGACACCTCCGGCGGCGCGCAATCGCTCGGCAACGAATCGCGGCCGACACTCGCGAAGCCGACGCGCAGCTGGCCCTCGAGGTCGATCTTCACGATCGGCGACGTGAACCACGACGCGTGCGCCGCCGGCACGCGCGACATCACGAGATCCATCGTGTGCGCGAGCTCGATGCCCCACGCAGCGAGACGAAGGTCGTCCGCCGGCCGGACTCCCAGCGCGATCCGCGGCTGGGTCCAGTCGAGCGCCGCGTAGCGCAGCACGCCCGGCTCGATCACCTCGAACAGCACCGGATGGCGCGGCAGGTCTTGCCACAGCCGCCACAGCGGCTCGGCGACTCGCACGCTCGCGGCGCCGGTCTTCGCGTACTGCATCGTGACCACGCGCTCGCGCCGCCAGCCCGTGATCATATGCGCCTGGACGTACGCGCTGCCGAGCTCGCCGAACTCCGGAGAGCGCAACGCCCACATCGACCGCCGGAGCCACTCCTGCGCCACCATCTCGATCAGTCTAACGATCGAGTCGGCGATTCTTCCTGACTCGTTCGAACCTCGCTGCGGCGTCGAATTCGCGCTTTGACGTACCGCCGCACACTTACGTCAGCGTGACCCGAGCCTTCGGTCCGAACGCTGTTCGATCGCGCGTAGATATGCGGACATTTGCACCTCCGCTTCATCGCCGCGGCCCAACGCCAGTAACGCACGGGACCGCAGCTCGTAGGCTTCGTCGGCCATGATCGCGGCCAGGACCTCGAGCGCCTCGGCCGCGCGATCGAGGACGAGCAGCGCACGCGCCTTGCCGAGCTTCGCGTCCTCGGTTCCGAGGCGGTCGTAGATCGCGAGCGCGTCGTCGTGGCGTTGATCGGTGCACATCAATTCCGCGAGCAACATCTGCGCGACCGTGTCGTCGTCGTACGCCGGCCGGCGCAGCAGTTGGATCGCATCGACGATGCGGCCGCTGACCATCACGTCGCGGAGCTCGCTCAAGTGATCGGGCAGCGCGAGCGTCATCGCGTTCGCGACGCCGGCGGCGGTCTGCGTCTCGCTCATCACGCGATCGACTTCGCGGCGCAAGAGCATCGCTTCGAGCAACTGCGGGCGCAGCGTGCAGGCGCGATCGAACGCGGCGCGCGCGTCGGGCAAGCGGCCGAGCGAGAGCAGCGCCTTGCCGCGTAGGTGATGGGTGC
>Ga0193728_1000763_pt1 | contig 15961 bp, 20 predicted proteins | sample U1c1metaG_FD_143037 | JGI IMG/M metagenome (GOLD analysis project Ga0193728, IMG submission 143037) | Soil microbial communities from a riparian zone of the East river system, Colorado, United States - U1c1 | ecosystem: Environmental > Terrestrial > Soil > Riparian zone | place: USA: East River...
TCACCGAGACCCGGCCCTCGTGCTTGGCCGGCGCCTGGACATCCTCGCCTGTAACGCGGGCGCCGCCGCGCTGTACACCGACTTCGCGCAGATCCCCGCCATCCGCCGCAACTACCTGCGCCCGCTCTTCACCCACCCTGCCGTGCGCTCCCTGCGCGCGGAGTGGGAGCACGACTCGCGCACCGCCGTCGCCGCCGTGCGCATGGAGGCCGCCAAAGACCCCGACGACCCCGAACTGGCCGTGCTCGCCGGCGAGCTGGCCGTCCAGGACCCGGACTTCCGCACCTGGTGGGCAACCCATCAGGTCGCCGGCGCGCACTACGGCACCAAGCACTACCGGCACCCCGTCGTCGGCGACCTCACCCTCGACTGCGACACCTGGAACAGCCCCGACGGCGCCGGGCAGCGACTCATGATGCCCGGCACCCCCTCACACGACGGGCTGCGCATCCTTGCCTCGCGGGCCGCCCAGACCCCAGCGCATCGCGCGGAGGAACCGGCTGGGTCTCAGGAAGCTTATTCAAAACCCCATGTAATTGAGAAGAAGTACAGCCCGCGGGCAGCGTCGTACGCATCACGGTAGGTTCGGTAGGGGCGCCGGTAGTCCGTGTGGAATATTCGCCACGACTTAAAGTGCGCGATGAGTCGCTCGATCGGTGCGCGCAGCGACGAGACCTGGGCGTTGTATCCTTTGTCCGACTCGGTGAGCTCGCCGCCTTCCGGCTTCTTCACCGGGGTAATCATCCCGCTGCCCTGGTATCCCTTATCACCGATCCCGCCGCCAGAGTTCTTCACGATTTCCGCGACCGGGGTTTCCCTGAACGCGGCCATGTCATGGGACTTGCCAGGAAGCGGCTCAGAAATATAAACGGGATTCCCGTTGAGTACGCATATCAGCTGCGCGTTGAATCCCGTTGTGCCGTGCTTGCGGCTCCACAGCTCCCGATGATCCTTGTATGACCAGCAGGGTGTGATCGTGCCGTCTACCAGGCAGACCCGGCCGCGGACCATCTCGATGGCATCCGCCGCGGACGGCACGAATTCCTCCAGTACTGATTTTATAATGGGCACTAGAACGGTCACGATCCTCGAGACCGTGGATTGCGAGATATGCCGCAGGTCACCCAGGAATTCCTCGGTGGCGTTCTGCCGGATATACATGCAGGCGATCTCCGCCGCCTCGTACAGGCCGCATGATTTCGGCCGCCCGGTTCCTTTTCTCCACGGCTCGGCTAGCTCGCCCTGAATGCGGAGCACGAGTTCCTGCATCTGCGTGATTTCCAGGCCGGTGGTACGATAGTAGCGCAACGGTTCTCCCGGGTTTTGAGAATTCTTTGAGCGGAACTCTCTGATTCTCCGGGAGAATCGTTGTTACTTCCAATACCATTTGCGGCGTGTCGCGAGCTTTCTCAGGATTATTGAATCCTCGCCGTAGATGTCGGGAAACCGAGTTTTGAATAAGCTTCCAGGTGTCATCGGCAGCCCCTGGGGAACGGCTCGCCCGTTTACGGCAGGGCTGACGGTTCTTAAACGCTGAGCCAGCGGTCGAGCTCGTCCAGAACGTTTTCGACGATCGGATGCAGCTCGTCGGCGATCTCGGCCTGGCTCTGGCCGTCGCGGGTGCGCTGGCCGGCATCGATGATGATGATCTGGAACACCGCGGCGAGCGCGATCCCCTGGAGCCGGGCGACCTCCGGCGCGACGGCGGTGGTCTCGCTGATGGCGGCGGCGAGAGCAGCGGCCTGGCGGCTGGCCAGCTCCAGCACCAGGCGGTGAACCGTTGGGCTGATCGCCGCCAGGTAGCCGAGCTCGCCGCGCCAGTTCTCCGGCGGGATGCTGCGGATTCCGGCGACGGCTTCAAGGACGAAGCCGCGGATCGCAGCGGCCGGGGTAGCGCCGGACGGGCGGGAACGGATCAGGTCGCACAGCCGGTCCTGAACCTGCTCCTCGCGGTCGGTGACCAGGCGTTCCTTGGTCGGGAAGTAGTTGTAGACCGTCTGCTCGGCGACCTCGGCCTCGCGTGCCACATCAGTCACCGTGACACGTTCGTAGCCGCGCTCGGCGAACAGGCGGGCCGCGGTGTCGGCGATAAGCCGGCGCGTCCGCGCCTTCTTGAGGTCGCGCAGTCCGGCAGCAGTGGTCATATCAACAGCCTACCGGATTTACTCCAAGATTTGGCTTCACACTATAAATTGACTCGTCCCCATCTATCTTGAGCTGCACCTGCCATGCTCCACAGGGCGCGGAAGCCGGGTGTCGCGCACATCCTTCAAGGAGACCGGGCGCGGATGGATGACAAGGCGACTCCTGTAACGGGGTTCGGCGACACCCGGCACGGCGTAGCGCTCAGGCGATTGCAGGCGCCTCCGCGTGGCGCGCAGCCCGGCTCCCGGACGCAGGCGCGGGCGGCAACGTGCTAAAATTAGGGATAGCACCAAAATTAGAGTCAACGCCAGCCAAGCGTAGGCCGCCGCAGACTGGCGGTCACAACTGTCGTGACCTTACGAATTACTGGCAAGAACAGGAGTCCTCATGGCTACCACCACCGAAACCAGCCGAACGACACACCTCCTCGCGCTCATGAAGAAGGGCGACGACGCCTTCAACGACCGCGACTTCGCGGTCCTGAATGAGATTCACCACCCCGACATGATCGCGTACGTCACCGGCAACGCAGAGCCGATCTACGGATCGGCAGCCCACGCCGCGATGGTGCAGCAGATGTTCCGCATCTTCCCCGACGTCCACGTCACCACCGATCCGTACCCGGTCCAGTTCGGCAGCGGCGACTGGATCACCGTGGTCACCCGCACCACAGGAACCTTCACCGGGGAAATGGTGCTGCCCGACGGCACTGTGGTCCCCCCGACAGGGAAAGCGTTCGACCTCGACTTCGGCCAGACCAGCAAGTGGCAGGGCGACCAGCTCATCGCTATCTCCGCCTTCTGGGACTCCGCGCTGCAGGCCAAGCAGATCGGACTCGGCTAACCCCGAAGGTGTCAGCCGGCTCGCGGAGATCCGGCTCGCCAGCCGGCCGGTCGGTGACCGGCCACCCGGGCGCGCTCCAGAGCAGGACGCCCCGCTGCTGCCGGGTCCGGCTGTTCCCTGCGCCGCCCCCAAAGGTCGAAACCGGACCGCGCAGAGCGTGGTTGGCGCCCCGCAGGCTCGGCGGCTCCGGTGCTGCGTGCATTCGCCCAGAGGTGCTGCAGGTTCCGGTGCGGCGGCCGGAACTTCCGGGAGACGGCGTGGATACCGGCTGGGGCCGGGCCGGCCTGCGGCGCCGGCAACCCGACCGAGTCGACGATGCACCGGCTCGCGCATGCCCTGAACGGGGCGCCTCCAGCTGGTAACAGCATGAGCGACGGCGCCTGCCGCACAGCAGGAAAGTACAGCAACCGCCCAGGACGGGGACGGGCAGCCATGCACGCTGGGGGACGGTGACCTGCGGGAATGGACTCCGGTGGATGCCCTGCCTGCTGATGGCATGCAAGAGGTCTGGGGTTCGAATCCCCATAGCTCCACAGCAGGTCATACGCGTAATTCGAACGGTGAACCGATGAGCAAGCGCCTGCTGAGAGGCATTTCCAGGAGCAAAGTCCGTCCCTGGAGCGGCTGCCCGATCAAGATCGGCGCGGAGTTCGGCCAGGTCGGCGGCATTGGCAGCGCCTTTGTGATCTGCAACAGATCACCGCTTCGGTGGACTGCTACTGCTTGGCTAGCGCTTCGAGTTCACCTGTCGATGGCTAGGGCTGAGTCCGGCGCCGCTGCGAGAGCTTGCGCTATCTGGGCGTAGCTCAAGCCTGAGCCTGGCGTGCTCGGCACAACCGCTGCGGATCGAGCGCCGAGCCGGCTCCGCCCGGCGAGCGCGAGGCGCCGCGGTGCTGCCAGGCACCCGCGTCAATCCAGGTCCGTCTCTAACTCGCCACATCTGCAGGGCTCGCGCATTCCTGCAGGAGCCGGTTCACGCAGGCTCGCGCTGGCATGTCATCGAGACCGAGCAAGTCGGGCCTCCGCGAGATCGGCCGATGAAGTACATCGTCAGCCTGGACCCTGAAGTCGAGAAGCTTTTGCACATACCCTTTGTCGGTGCGGCTCCACCGGTAGTTGCTTGCCACGCCGGCGAAGGTGGCACAGCCGAGCATCGGCGGGATGTGATCAAGGATTGCCCTCAGCAGAGCATGCGCAGCATACGCATTGCCCCGGCCGTAGCTATCGTTCAGTTCGCCGATCAGCCTCAGCAGCTTCGAATGATCGAAACGTCGGGCCTCAGCCCCCGCCTCAAGGCTTGCGATCACTTGCAGGTCGATATAGCGCCCTCGCTGCCCTGGGGCGGCCCGCCGGGCTGGCCTGGCTGGGTCCGGCATGCTGACCTCGCGGGAATGGGCCTCAGGGTCGAACCTGACCAGCTCACCGGACGGTACGCGAAAGAACAGCGGTTCCTTGGCCCCAACCCCGGGATGATGGCGTCGGCTGGGATCGTTCGCGGTCATCCCCCGCACGTGTGCCTCGACAGTGCTCCGCTTGATCTTCGGGTAGTTCCCCCGGAACCAGTCGTCGATCGTAGCTAGCGTGCACGGCTGGCCAACTGCGTCGGCAGCGTCAGCCATAAGCTGCCAGACCGGGCGATCGTAGATCACGGCTGCCCAGCATAACCGCATCCACCCAGAATGCACGGTCGCAGACCCGCTCATGGCGCTCGCATTAGAGGACTCTCAGGTGTCAGGGATCGCCGATGTCGGCCTCGCTGATCTACCGGCTCGAAGGCGCGTACAGCACGGTCGGCGACGCTGACACCGCCTTCAGCGGGGGTGCTCGCCGCGAAACGCGGCCTTCATCCTCGGCGTCGCAGAGGCGGGAGTGGGCCAGGTGGTTCCGCAGGTCGTGGAGATTGGCCCAGGTCCGGTCAGCGCGGACGGGCTGGCCGACCGCATGGGTGTAGGCCAGGGGCCCATTCCGGCGGCGATCCATAGCCGGTGCAAAGCCACCGGTACCGGTCGTCGGCGGTGAACGGGTCAGCGTCGCCCTCGCCGTGTAGGACGGCGATCTGGATCAGTAACACCGCAAGGTTCAGGAGGGCGTGCCGTTGTTCAGGGCGCGGCCGGAGCACAGCGCGATCTCGGCGCCGAGCAGGCTGGCCTTGCGGCGGCACTGCGCTAGCGTGCCGGAACCGCTGCCGTGGCGGGCTGACCGCGACAGCAACGGCGCTGTCGCCGCGCTGCAGGTTCTCCGGCGCCCGTTCGACGATCACATCGTTGCCGACGGTGACGCCCGCATCGCGCACTCACGTGCGGCCAAATGGTGAAGGCCCGCCCGCTGCCAGCCGAAGACCCGCCCGGCGGGCCGCTGACCGCACCGCTAGCGGCCTGCTGCCGCGCCTGGTACGTAGGACACGTCCTGGCCGCTGTCGTGCCACGATAGGCGGGATGACTCCCAGTCCGGCGCGGGCGCAACCGCCCACCAGCTGATGGTGCTGTTGTACTTCCAGCGGCCAGTCGCGGGTCCCAGGTGGTACAGCACGGTTCCGCGCTTACTCAGCACGCCGAGCACGCCGGCAAGGAAAGCTGATGCGGTGTATTGCTTGGGTCTGACTGCCGTGTGACCGTACCGGCTCACGAGAGCTGCGAAATCGTCAGGGCATCGTAGAGCGTACGCTCGCTCGGCCACGCCGTATTCGATCCACTTTTCCCGGTACTGCGCGATCGCTGCAGGCAGTTCCGTTGCCAGGCCGAGTTCTGCCGCGTAGCCGTCGATACCGGGTAGCCCGTCCGGCTGCGGCACGTACAGCCAGCTGTGCGGGCCGCCGTGTGGATGGCCGCTGGTCCGCGCGCAGGTAAAGGACAGCGAACCCCCATCATCGCCCGTCGCAACCCCCCGGATGTCTTCGTCGGCGTGGAACGGGCAGACCTGCCGGAAAACGGTCATGATCACGGGCTCTCGGAGTCGCAGCGCCTAGGTAGGAGGGGCGCTGACCAGTGGGATGAGACAGAACCTACCCACATGCCTCCGCAGAGGATACAACTCACTTTTCAGGCCGCGGTCAGGTCATTTTGCAACGATCCGTTGAGCGGGAAGCCTGCACGGATCGCTTCGCCAACAGCGGACTTGCTCCCGGCCGGCACGACATTGCTCCCGGCGCAGCGCGGGCTCGAGGCAGTGGCCACCGTCCTGCCAGACGGGAAGATCGCCTACGCCGACGACATCTACAGCACCCCATCCGCAGCCAGCGGCGCCGCATCCGGGACAGCCACCAACGGGTGGACATTCTGGGCCGCAGATACACCCGAAGGACGATTTACCCTTGCGGCACTACGCGAGGAGTTCCTGGCCCGGCAACAGTGACCAACGCCCGCGAGCGAGGAGCCCTCTGGACCAGAATTCACCGAACGTCCGCTTGCCGTCGACGCAGCGAGCAACGCGTTGCCTCCGACCGGCCCAGGGTCCGCGGGACTACCACGGCCCGTAATCGAGGCAGTCCTGACACCTGGTCATAGCGACCAGGTCACGGCGCGAGCCGCCCGTGGCGGGCAGTTGCTCGCCGTTTCCCAGGCGTTCCCGGGCGCGCGGCGTATCAAGCTCGGCCCAGCGGCTGTAGTCAGGGTCGTCTTTGTGCGGGCATCGCGGAAAGTGAGCCATGATGGCAGGGGAGATCAGCAGGGCCGAGGTGCTCGCGCTCGCTGTCCGGCGTCGCTCGGCCAGCCCGTCTCGCACGAGTCGCGGTCCATCTCACAAAGACTGCAGTAGGCCACGCTCTCCATGATGGCGCGAAAATAGCCGGAATGGCAGTACGGCGAGGAATCGCGCTGCTCGGTGGGTGCCTCGCCGAGGATCAGTACGCGTTCCGGCATTCCGCCGGGCCTCGGCGCTCGTTGTCAGCGCTCAGTCATCGCATCGGGTGGCGGCGGGATTGCGTCCGGGTCATCTCCTACCGTATAGACGATCTCGAAGCGATCGGTCAGCTTGCTGATGTCCTCATTCGTAATACTGATCGCAGGCGAGCGCTTCTTCAGTATCATCCGGAGTTCGCGCGACGGCCAGAAGAGCCGGTCAACGAACGTGCCGAAGGAGCGGCCGCTTGCGTTCGTATAGGCTAGGACCCGATCCACGTGGCGATCCCCGTTAGTTTCGCGGCGCACTGTGGTTATGGCCAGATCCAGATCGCCGAGCCGATCGGCAGCAGGCTCGAGATAGCTTCCGAAGACTGTAATTTCTGCGATCGTTAGAAGGTACCTGGAATCCGCATTGTAAGCACGTGCCCGCTCGACAACCTCGGCTAGATGACGCGAGGCCGTCGCGCGACTGATCGGCTTGCCGAAGCTTGCCTGTGCCAAAGCATTGCCCTGCACGGTGGTGACCCATCGCTCATCAGCGAGCGCAGCTTCCTTCTCAACCAGGCGGACGTAGCCAGCGGCCTCAAGCAGGCGGAGCTGGTCTCGTGCCGCCTCACGGCCAAGGCCAAGGATTTCGGCTGCGACTGCAGCTGAATGATCATCGAAATAGGCGCGCATTAACTGTCTTGCCGCGGGAGCCGGAAGCCCGCAGATCATGTCATCTTTCGAAACCCGCATTTAGGCTCCCATCGTTTCGACGATTACAGGACCATCCTAACCACCGCTCGTGACTTTCCATAGCCTGAGCTCGTGGGTCCGATGGCCTTCTGCTCAGCGTCGTGAGCGTGGCGGCCTCCGCCCGCTGGGGTCGGCCGCTGGGAACCCAATGACCCGGCGGATGAGTTCGGCTCAGCAGCGGGGTGCACAGTCCTTTACTGTGCCCGTTTTACGCCGCCTATCTCCGCTGAGATGCCGAGCTGCTGAATCGCAGCGCAGGGCGGCCGGAGCAACTCTTGGCATCGTCTCGGCTGCCGCCGGAGACGCGTTTGCCGGGACGACTTTCATCGTGACGGAGCGCGACGGCGATTGGTGATTCGGGACAAGCAGCAGGGGGCGGCCGTACGCTGGCGCAGTAGCCGGACGGACAGCGCGCCGAGTGCACTGCCCGGACTGCTCCAGTCGGTCCGAGGGTTCTGGTTAGGGTCGCGTTTGCAGGTGGTACTGGGTGGTGGCGCGGAGGGCGTCGAGGCGGGTCCAGGTGAAGCGGCGGACGAGGCTTTCGTCGATGTCGGGGAGGCGGGAGTGGGCGAGGTGGTTGCGCAGGTCGTAGAGGTTGGCCCAGGTCCGGTCGGCGCGGACGGGCTGGCCGGTCGCCCGGGTGTAGGCCAGGGCCTCGTTCCCGGCGGCGATCCACAGCCGGTGCAGAACCCACCGGTACCGGTCGTCGGCAGTGAAGCGGTCGCCGTCGCCTTCCCTGCAGAGGGCGGCGATCTGGGTCAGTAACGCCTGGAGCTCCAGGAGGGCGTGCCGGTCGGGGCGGGCGTAGTCGGTCACAGCGGGGCGGTGGCGGCGAGGTCCGGGCTGACGTGGTCGTTGTTCAGGGCGCCGTCGGAGTACAGCACGATCTCGGCGCCGAGCAGGGTGGTGGCGGCGCGCTGGAACTCGAACATGTCGAACAGGTCGCGGTCCTCGGCGACGTGGCCGCGGAGCCGGCCAGGGGAGGCGAAGGCCAGGTCGGTGATGCCGTGCCGGGCGGCCAGGCTGACGAGGCGGCGGGCGTGGGTGCGGACCTGCTGCTCGGTGGCGGGCGGCAGCTGCGGCGGCTCGGCGAGGGGCTGGCTCACGCTCTCAGTGTAATAGCCGCCGCTGTCACTGGCTGCTTGGTGCGGCGGTCGTGGCGGGTGTCGCGAGGCTGGTCCGTGGCGGGTCGACGATACCGGCCATCGTGCTGTTCGGTAGCGGTAAGGGAATTAGCGTTCGATAGCTGTCCCGTCGCTGGCCGGGCAGTGTCGGCCTCGATTTCCGAGGGGCAGTCTGAGGGGCAGCATGCCGCTGGTGGGTGCTCGCCGGGGCCAGTCGCAGCTTGCGTGAGCTCGCATGTGGCCTGGTCATACTACATATCGCCTGGTCGTGGGACGGGGGAGTGATTCATGGCATGCAAGAGGTCTGGGGTTCGAATCCCCATAGCTCCACGCAGGTCAGTTGCGTAATTCGAACGCTGAACCGATGAGCAGGCGCCCGCTGAGGGGCATCTCAGGGGCGAGATCTGCCCCCAGGATGGCAGCCTGCTCAGCATTGGCGCGGCCCTCGGCCAGGTGGGCGGCACGGGCGGCGCCTTGGTGATCTACAAGAGGTCACGGGATGCCGTGCGGCCTCCAAGTTGGCCGGGGGAGGGGCCGCGCCGGTCCGTGCTGTTGTCACGGTCGTCGCGATGAGATCTGCGGCGACCGAGTCGCGGGTGCTCCGTGGGGTTTACCGGGCTGTGCGGAAGCGGGAGATCAGCTCGGCAGCAGACCCGGTTTTTCCCTTGACCTCACTGAGCGGCCCGCCAGGCGGTCGGTCTTGCGCGCGGCATCAAGTGGCCTGCTGGGCTCAGATCCTGGCTGAATGGACTGCTCCCGTTCGTCCTGCGGTCGGGATCGACCCGGCGCGACTGATGACATACGGTGAGTAAAAGGGTCTACGGCGTTCGCGTTGCCGGAGGCGAGAATGGATCCGATTGTGCAGGCGGCGGGGACGGCGCTCGTCGGGGCGATCACCACGGATGCCTGGCAGCAGGTCAAACGGGCGATCACGGATTTGTGGCGCCAGGTGCATCCGGGGCACGCCGATCAGGTTGGCGGCGAGCTGGACGAGTTGCGCCAGCAGATATTGCAGGCCCGCGCCGGTGATGATTCCGCAACCGAGCATGCCCTGGAAGGCGCCTGGCAACTCAGGCTGCAGGCTCTCTTGGTTGCAGACCCGGCGCTGGCGACTGACCTGCGGCAAGTTCTGGACCGGGTGCTTGCGCCGGCGCTTTCAGCGGCCGGGCAGGCCCAGATCGGGAGCATCACAATGACGGGCATCTCCCGCGACTCCAGCACGTTCACTCAGATCGGCACCCAGGTCAATACCACCAGTCATGACCACCTCGCCTGAGCCTGCCCCCGCCGTTCCGCCGGCCTTCATGCTCGCTGAGTCCCGCGACGAGAGCACGCTGGTCCAGATCGGCACCCAGCTGAATGTCCTGCCCGCGCTTCCGGCCGCGCCGGAGGTACGGTACTCGCTGCCTGCCGACACGGCGGCGTTCACGGGTCGCAGCGAGGAGCTGGGCCAGATTACGGTGGCGGTAACGGGCAATGCCGGAGGCGTGGTGCCGGTTGGCGCGATTGACGGGATGCCAGGGGTGGGCAAGACCGCGCTGGCGGTACATGCCGCGCATGCGCTGCGGGCGCGGTTCCCGGACCGGCAGCTGTTCATCAACTTGCACGGGCACACCCCAGGGCGGGAACCGGTCCGGCCGGAGGACGCGCTGGCCGGGCTTCTGGCCGCCGTGGGTGTCGATCCCCGGTGCTTGCCGGGCGACCTAGACGGACGGGCAGGGATGTGGCGCGACCGGATGGCCGGGCAGCGGGCGCTGCTGTTGCTGGACAACGCCGCGAGCAGCAGCCAGGTGACCCCGCTTCTGCCGGGGGGCGAGGGCTGCGCCGTGCTGGTGACCAGCCGCCGCCATCTTGGCGACCTGCCTGGCGTGGTCATGACTGTCCTGCTGAATGCCCTGTCTCCGCAGCAGGCGGCGGACATGTTCACCCGCCTGGCTCCCCGCTCCGCGGCCAGCCCCGGCGAGGTAGCGGAGGTGGTACCGCTGGCGGGGTTCCTGCCGCTGGCGATCAGCCTGCTGGCCAGGGTGCATGCGCGGCATCCGGCTTGGTCCCTGACGGACCTAGGCGCCGAGACCCAGGCCCGGCTGCTGACCATGTCCGCGGAGCGCGACAGCGTCGCCGCGGCCTTCGAGGTTTCGTTCCGGCACCTGGACGGCGCGCTCCAGGAGTTGTTCTGCGCGCTGGGCCAGCATCCGGGGGCATCGGTTGACGCCTACGCGGCCGCAGCCGTCTGCGAAATCGGGCTAGACGAGGCTGCGCGGCGGCTGGACGCACTGCATGGCGAGGGCCTGCTCACCGAGACGGGCTACCGCCGGTACGGGATGCACGACCTGATCCGCCGCTATGCTGCGGACCTTGTCCCACCGGGCTCGGCGCAGACCGGCCGAGATGTTCTAGGTCGGCTGATGGATTATTACGCTCGCGCCGCCGCCGATACCGAGGCGCAATTGGGTCGTCGCTGGGCCAGCACCAGACCGGCCCGCCCGCCCTCTATGACCACCGGGCCCACATCGCAGGCCACGCTGCCCGACCAGGGCGACGACGCCCGCGCGCTGGCCTGGGCGCGGGCCGAGCGGGCGAATCTGCTGGCTTGTATCGACCACGCCGCGCGCACTGGCCAGGACAGCAGGGTCGTCGCCCTGACCGCTGGCATCACGGCGCTGCTGCGGCGGGACGGCCCGCATCCTGAGGCTGCCGCCCTGCACGCCGCCGCAGCCCAAGCAGCCGCTCGCCTCAATGACCGGGCCGACCAGGCCGACGCGCTAATCAGCCTCGGGAACCAGCGCTGGCTAGCAGCGGATTACCACGGTGCAGCCACGGCCCTTAACGAGGCGCTGGGGATTTACCGTGGCCTGGGCGACCGTCCCGGCCATGGCATCGCACTTATGCATCTGAGCCATTTGTGGCTGTCGATGGGCGATGTTCCCGCCGCCCGGCAGGCCTTCGAGGCGGCGCTGGCAACCTTCACGGGCCTAGGTGACCGGCTGGGCGAGACCAACGCACTGCGCGGCCTGGGGATCGCCGCATACCTATCCGCTGACTACGTGAATGCGGGCCGGCTGCTCAGCCGCGCGCTGGAGTTGTCGCGCGACCTCGGCGACCGGCCGAGCGAAGCTAATGCCCTGCACGGGCTGGGCATTGCGCGCCTCCTGTCCGCCGACTACTCCGGCGCTGCCCGTGCGCTCGCCGCGGAACTGGATATCGTCCGGGAACTCGGTGACCGGCTAAGTTTGGCCAACGCGCTGATCGGGCTAGGCAGTGTGCAGCGCGAGACCGGTAACTATGCCGCCGCTGCCAGGTCACTGAGCGAGGCTTACGACATCTCGCGGGAGGTCGGCAGCCGCAGTAGTCAGGCCAGCGCGCTCAGTGGCCTCGGTGCTGTGCTTCACCTGTCCGGGGCTCACCTAGACGCGGAGCAGGCCTTGGCAGAGGCGCTTGCCACGTTCCGGGCTACCGGCTCCAAACTCGGCGAAGCCTACTCGCTGCGGATCCTGGGCGCTGTGCGGCGCGCGATCGGAGACCGTCAGGGCGCCGGCGAGGCACTCGCGCATGCACGGGAAATCTCCCTAGACATCGGCGACCGCGAAGGCCATGCCGAGACGCTCAACGAGACCGGCATACTGCAACTGGACAAGGACGAACCGGCAGCTGCCGCCGATACTTTCCGCCAGGCGCTTGAACTGGCCCAGGAAATCTCGACACCCCACGCCGAAGCTGCTGCCCTGGCCGGCCTGGGCCGCTGCGCTGTAGCCGCCGGCCGCGACGCAGAGGCCAGGATCCTCCTGACACAAGCACAGCAGACATTCCAGCGCATTGGCGCGGCCGAAGCTGGCGCCGTCCTCAGCGAGCTCGACGTCCTAGCCCGTTCCGGACGCGATCGGCAGCCCTGAGGGTACCCAGGTAAATTCGACACCCAGGACGGACAGGCCCGCGGCGCCAACGCTGAGCGACATCGGACCTGACCGGCGCGTACCCTTGGCCGGGATGATGTCAGGTCGATTAACTGCCGAAACTTTTGCAGTCAGCGCGCGGCTCGTGAGCTCAAGTCTGCCGTCTTCGGTGGTCTCGTCGTAGTTCTTCGTGCAGAATCAGCCGAGCGGAGCGGAATCCTGATGTAGCTTTGACTAATCTCCGGAAAACGACCCGTGACAACGAGACTGCCAGGGAACATTCTTAAGGCGCCTGACCAGGCAGTTCGCGCTAGTTTGGCTGTATTCACATGTGATTGCGATTGGACGGGCTCGGCGGCATGGCCACAACGTTGTTCAAGGACACGACCTATTCGGTGTTCGGGCTGATAGAGGACATCAGGCAGGGGGAGGTAGCGCTCCCCGACATTCAGCGGCCGTTCGTGTGGGGGGCGAGCAAAGTCCGTGATCTCCTTGATTCGATGTACAAGGGTTTCCCCGTCGGCTACCTGCTGTTCTGGGAGACCGGCGTGGAGGCTGGTGCCCGGCAGATCGGCATCGAGGCGAAGCAGAAGGTGCCTCGCCTGCTGATCGTGGACGGGCAGCAGCGCCTGACGTCGCTGTATGCGGTGATCACCGGTTCGAAGATCATCAAGGATGACTACAGCGAGGGCCGTATCCGCATCGCGTTCCGCCCGACCGACGCGACGTTCGCTGTCGCTGATGCTGCCAGCGACAAGGATCCCGAGTTCATCGCGGATGCCTCTACCCTGTGGGTGCCCGGGCAGCGGAAAAATGTCGTCCGCGCCTACCTCCAGCGCCTGGCGGGAAAGCGGGAGCTGGACGACGCGGAGAACGACCGCCTTGACGAGGCTGTCGACCGGCTGCACGACCTGCGCGACTATCCCTTCAAGGCCGTGGAGCTGGCCTCGTCGGTGGAGGAAGAGCAGGTCGCTGAGGTGTTCGTCCGGATCAACTCCGAGGGCGTCACCCTGAACCAGGCCGATTTCATCCTTACCCTGATGAGCGTCTTCTGGGAGAAGGGACGCCGCCAGCTGGAGGACTTCTCCCGGGGATGCAAGGTTCCGACGCTGTCGGCGGCTTCCCCGTTCAACTGGTACATCCAGCCCTCGCCGGCGCAGATGCTCCGCGTGTCAGTGGCTGTCGCCTTCCGCCGGGCAGTGCTCAAGCACGTCTACACGCTGCTGCGCGGCAAGGATGTCGAGACGGGCCGGCCGGATCCGGGGCGGCGCGATGCGCAGTTCTCCGTCCTGCAGGCTGCGCATGACAAGGTCCTGGATCTCACCAACTGGCATGAGTTCCTGCAGTGCCTGGAACGCGCCGGGTTCCGGGGATCCAAGATGATCTCCAGCGATAACGCGCTGCTGTTCTCCTACGCGATGTGGCTGCTCGGCCGGGTTGACTACCACGTTCCGCTGGACCGGCTGCGGGAAGTCATCGCCCGCTGGTTCTTCATGGCGCACACCACCGGCCGGTATACCGGCGCCTTCGAGTCTCGCTTCGAGCAGGATGCTGCGCGGCTGGGCGACCTCGGACCCGGCGACGCCGATGGCTACATCCAGATCCTCTCGAAGATCGTTGACGACACCCTGACCGCTGACTACTGGTCCATCACCTTGCCCAACGAGCTGGCCACCTCCGCGTCGAAGTCCCCGGCCCTGCTGGCCTACATCGCAGCGCTGAACATCCTCGACGCCGACGCGCTGCTGTCTACCGGGAAGGTCCGCCGGGCGGCTGGACCCGGCGATCACGGCGAAGAAAGGCATCGAACGGCACCACATCTTCCCCAGGGCCTACCTGCGGACCGAGCTGAAGGTCACTGACAACAGGGAGATCAACCAGATCGCGAACATGGCCCTGGTCGAATGGGCCGACAACATCGCGATCTCCGACGATGCCCCCGAGGTGTACTGGCCAGCTCAGCTAGCTGCCAAGAACCTCCCGGCTGAGATGCTGGCCCGCCAGCGGCACTGGCATGCCCTGCCCGACGGATGGGAGAACATGGACTACCCGGGTTTTCTCGCTGCCCGGCGCAAGCTCATGGGCCAGGTGGTCAGGGACGCATTGCCGCCAGGGAGGGCTCGTCTGAGCCTGCCGCAGCTAGCGTGAGCTGGCGTCTGGCCTGGTCAGGCCGCATATGGCCTGGTCGTGGGACGGGCGAGTGATTCATGGCATGCAAGAGGTCTGGGGTTCGAATCCCCATAGCTCCACAGCAGGTCAGACGCGTAATTCGAACGCTGAAACGATGAGCAGGCGCCCGCTGAGGGGCATTCTCAAGGGCGAGATCTGCCCCCAGGATGGCAGCCTGCTCAGCATTGGCGCGGCCCTCGGCCAGGTGGGCGGCACGGCCGGCGCCTTGGTGATGTGCAAGAGGTCATGAGTTCCGGGTCGTCGTGGGCTTCCGGATCGGCCTGCGGCATGCTCAGGACACTTGCAAGATCTAGCTCAGCAGCGGCGCCGGGGGCGTCCCGACTACTACGACGGTGGTCACCGCGATCAGGCGGCCAGCTGGCCGCAGCGGTGCCGCCTTCTGCGCCGCGTTGACGAGACTGAGCAGCCGCCGGCACCATCGTCACCGGGCGCCTGCGAGCACCGTCCTGCCGTACCTAGCCTGCAGCCTCAATGTGGAGTGCGCGCCAGGCTGGCGGCCAGGACCTCGCGATCAGAACCGGGGGCCGGCACGGCGCCCGGTTGAGGCTCCTAGCGGCCCGCCGCCCGCAGGCTGAACAAATGGTCGCCCGTACGCAGCAGGCTCAGGACGGGCGGCTCCCCGCGAGTCCATGGTGCCAGGTCATTCAGGATCAGCCACCGGCCGATCGACGCGCTGCGCAGTTCGGTGCACGATCTCCAGAACGACCCGGACACCGGAACGGCGACGGGGTCCTGCCCTGGCAGCTGGAGAAGAATCTCCTTCCAGCTGCGGTCGAAGAAATGGTCGCGGTCCTCGCGACTGATCTTCAGGCCGTAGCCTGCCCCGGATGAGATGGGACTACCGTTACTCCATGCTGTTGCTCGCATGGTCCCTCCCTTTCCGCGGCCAGGCCGGTGCGCCGGGCCAGTTCCCTGTTCAGGCCGGTGTAGTTCGTGAGCCCGGCCCTGGCGCTCCACCAGGAAATCCAGGCGGGCGTCCTCTAGCTCGTCTCACTTGGACTCGGGCCGCTCGTAGGCCAGCTCATTTGTCTTCGTCATGATCATTTCCTCTCTATTCAGGGTATGCGATGGCCAATGGCGGATGCCGGATCGCGGTCGGCAGTGCAGAAACGGAATATCGTACTCAGGCGCGTGATCTTCAGGCCCGTACGTCACCTGCTGGACGATCAGGTGCCCTGCAACCTCAGGCAGG
>Ga0193728_1000764_pt1 | contig 15954 bp, 10 predicted proteins | sample U1c1metaG_FD_143037 | JGI IMG/M metagenome (GOLD analysis project Ga0193728, IMG submission 143037) | Soil microbial communities from a riparian zone of the East river system, Colorado, United States - U1c1 | ecosystem: Environmental > Terrestrial > Soil > Riparian zone | place: USA: East River...
GGCAACGCGCGCGTACGATTTGCGCCATCGCCCACCGGTTATTTGCACGTGGGAGGAGCTCGCACCGCCCTCTTCAACTGGCTCTTCGCGCGCCAGCAGAACGGCACCATGATTCTGCGCGTCGAAGATACGGATGCCGAACGCAATAAACCCGAGCTCGTCGAGGGTATTCTAAGTGGACTCAACTGGCTGGGCCTCGACTGGGATGAAGGCCCGTTTTATCAATCCCAGCGCACGGAACTTTATCGCGCCGCCGCCAAAAAATGCCTTGCCAACGGCAACGCGTTTCTTTGTTACTGCCCCGCCGAAAAATATGTCGGAGGTGATCACGCCGAAGATGGTACCGAAGGCGCCCAGGTCCGCCGGGTAGTTCGCTGCAGCTGCCGCGATGGAATACCTTCCACACCGGGAACCAAACCGGCAATCCGCTTTAAAGTTCCCATCGGCGGAAAAACAACTTTCTATGACGTCGTTTTCGGCGACACCGAATTTTCCAACGACGATATCGAAGATTTCATGCTGCTGCGCTCAGGCCAGGGAGATGAAGAATTTGGCCAGCCCATGTACCAGCTCAGCGTCGTCGTAGACGATATCGACATGCGCATCACTCACGTCATTCGCGGCGCCGACCATCTTTCCAATACTCCCAAACAGGTTCTGCTGTACCGCGCGCTCGAAGCTAAGCCTCCGATTTTCGCGCATCTCCCACTCATTCTGGGACCGGACCGCAAGCGCCTCTCCAAGCGCCACGGCGCCACCAGCGTCACCATGTACCGCGATGAAGGCTTTCTGCCCGAAGCCTTTCAAAATTTCCTCGCGCTCCTTGGATGGGCTCCGGGAGGCGACGTCGAATTTCTCCGTACTCCGGACTTGATTCAAAAATTCAAACTCGAAGGCGTAAGCCGCACCAACGGCGTTTTCGACAAAGCCAAACTCGAATGGTTCAACACGCAATATCTTCAGCATTTGCCGATTGAAGATTTAGTCCCGCAAGTCGAACAGGAATTGAAGCGCAGCGGATTGTGGAAAGCAGAGTGGGCCTTCGGGGACGGACGCGAATGGTTTAGTCGCACCGTTGACTTATTGCGGCCCCGCGTGCGCTTGCTACCTGATTTCTCCACCTGGGCCCGCGCGTTTTTCAGCGACCAGTTCGCTATCGATCCCACGGCCGAAGCAAAATTCTGGAAAGATCCAAAAATCCCCGATTTGCTCGCGAAATTAGCCGAGAAGTTGGCCGCAATACCGGAATGGAATCACGACGCCTGCGATCACGCCCTGCGAGCGCTCTGCGAAGCCGAGGGTGTTAAGGCCGGCCTGCTGATCAATGCCACACGCGTCGCCATCGTAGGACAAGCCGTCGCTCCGCCGCTCTTCGACACCATGGTGGCCCTGGGCCGCGACCGTGTAGTGAAACGTTTGCGCGCCGCCGCACCCGCCGTCATTTCGAAAACTTAAGCCGCGAGCGACGCGAAGGGTGCCCCACCCTCGATTCTCAAGGGTGGGTCTTGAATTTTTTTCTTGGAAGTCTGTTCGTTTTAACTAATTACTGCTGTCGTTCTTATCGCTGCCGAAGCTCTTCCTCATCTTGCGATGGAATACGCTGAATTCCAGCGTGGGATTGTCACGCGTGCCTGTAATCGTGATCGGGATTAGTGTTCCGGCCCCGCCCTTGCTAAAAAAGGGGTCAATCGCTTTCAGGAAAAAAGACTTTTTGCCGCTCACCAACTGCGAAAGCTTGGCCTCCATGCGCAGCTCTCCCGTGAAATCCAGATCCTCGCCGCGCAATTTGTAAGTCCCATTCAACTTGATCACCGCGCCCGGAACGCTAAAGGTCAATCGATCGAATTTAATCACTCCATTTTTCAACTTAAATTTCCCTCGCAAATCCGAAATCGCGCTTCCCGCGTCAGGATTATCCGGTTCCCCCAGCGCATGGCGGCTGAATGACGCCAGCTTGTCGCGCACATCGGAGCTCGCAAAGCGCGCATCAGTCACATCGAATTCTCCATCGAGTGTCAGTTTGTCCAGCACCTTTACCTTGCCAGGCGGCAAAGCCATCTTCGTCCTCAAATTAACCAATCCGCTCATCATCGGTTGCGTCGATTTCGTGGCTAGTTGAAGCAAATCTTCCAGCCGCGCTTTGGGCGCTATTACATCGAGAACAATCAAGTGCCCCTGCTTTTCGGGCACACGCACCACGCTGCCCTTCGCCGTAATTTGCGAGTGGATCAACGTCGCGCGAACTGGATGCAGATACGTATCACCATTGGTGCCATCCACGGTGGCTGAAAATTCCGTTTTCAACAGCACCGCTCGCCCCACCGGATCAATCGAAAAATTCGGCGTGTCCGTCACCCCTTCCACCTCGATGCTCTGCAGCACCCCGGAATACTTGCCGCTTGAAGACAAGATCCCGCCAATCCCCGGAAGCGGCCCGAGGTCTGCATCCTTAAATGTGTACGCGCCGGAAACCGCCGTGCTCCCCGGATCGTCCACTTGCCAGGGTCCAAAGTCTCCACTGGTGCGAATTTCCCCCACCGGCTTCGCGTTCGTCAAGTTGCCGCGAAATGAAAACGGTTTACCCGCACCCACGGATCCCAAAACTAAATCGTGAATATCAAAATCGAGCGGCTGTTTCCCGCTTTGCTTCGGAAGAATGAGCAGCGTCGTGTTATCGCACACCACCTGGTCAATCGTAATTCTGGGAAGCGGCGTTCTTATTTTTGTTGCCGGCGGAGGCGCAGGCTCCCCCGGTGGTTGTCCCCGAGGTGGAACGTTGATCACCATATTGTCTAGATGCACTCCTCGGATATGCCGCGGAACCCGCAAAATCCCCAGGAATCCCAGGTGAAACGTGAATTGCTGGATCTGAATCATCGGCGGAACGTCAGTGCGGTTGTGATAATAAATTGCCAGCTTTTCGCCCGTGACGCTCATCTCCGGAAAAGCCGTCACATGAATGGATTCCAGCTCAACGCGGCTCTCGAATCGTTCTGAAAGCGCGCGCACCACCCAGTCCCGAGTTATGTCATCTACGTCCCGGACCCGCTGATATATCAGCGCCGCAGGAACAATAAATACGAGGAGAAAAATACACAGCACCGCAATCCACGCGCGTGATCGCGGTTTTCCGCTCTCTTCGGACGCCATGACGGAAGAATACCGCAGTGCAGCTTACGGAGATGGGAATAATTCCGCGTGCGCTGGCTTGGCCGCAGCGGCGTTGGCCACAATATTTATCGCGGCCTGAAGATCTAACGTCACAGGCGGCAAACAAATTTCCGTGCTGCATGCTTGATAGCGCAACTTCAACGGAATTTGTTGCAAGCCCACAGGAGCGCTAGCCAGCGCGGTCACCGGTAGGCGCAATGTTACCGTCCCCTCATAAACATTCAGCGGCTTTTTCGAAAAGGTGAAAGTATGCAACTGGCCTTTTGGATAAACAACCTGTCCCGCTTTAAAACCGGCGGGCATCTCCGCGCGCAAATCCGTGGCAATTAAATAATCTTCCGATTTTTCTCGCGCATTCACGTGAAACCCGGGACGAATTTTGAATACCACCGCCAATTGAAAGGGAACGCCGCGCGCCGCTGGCTCTGCCGATACATAAACCGCTGGAGAAACGACATCCCGAGGGGAGGGAGTTTGCGCCTGCGCGCGCCGCGCACCAGAAAAAAATACCAGCGCGGAAATTACTAGAACCGCGTCACTCAGCCTGCGAATTCTCAATCTGCGAAAAGTCACAAAGCGACCTGGGCCCCGAGCTGTTGCGAAATTACCCGCGCCATCACCGCGTTCAGATTTTCCCCAGTCTTTTCCAGCACAAAAGCATTTTGCTCTTCAGACCATCTCAGCTTAAAGCTGGTCGACAGCGCCGAAATCCAAATCTCTCGCACCGGAGTATTCGGGGAAACGACAAATTTCGTTTCGTCATCATCCTCAAACAGAATCTCCAGCTTCCCGCTTTCCCCCTCCACATCAAAACCATGTGCGTCGCCCGCGGTGAGCAATCGCCTTTTCAGGTCCTCAAAAGCGGCATCTGCTTTTCGTTGAAAGTCTTTTTCTTCCAGCATGTTTGGAGCGTACACGAAGAAACTATCTTGAGGGAAGCAGTTCGCCTTTGTCGGCCATGGTGAGCAGCTACAGCAGCGACTCGATCGCGTGCGACATCTCAGCCTCGCTGATAATCCCGGTGATCCGTTTTACCTGCTTGCCGTCTCGCGAGATCAGCACGCTCGTGGGATACCCCAGCAGCCCGCCAAACTTCTCGGCAATCTCGTCATTTCCGATCACAATCGGATAATTCATCGTCAGCTTCTGACTGTTGACATCAAAATGCTCGTTGGAAACATAGGGGGCCACCACCTTCTTCCCTTCCTCATCCATCGCTACACCCAGCACTGTGAATCCCTTGTCCGCATATTTTTGTTGCATGTCAATCAACCACGGAATTTCTTCCCGGCAGGGATCGCACCAGGTAGCCCAAAAATTTACCAACACCACTTTCCCATTGTAGTCACCAAGCGAAGTGTCTTTCCCCTCGAGATCCTTGAAATGGACCACCGGTGCGGGAAATCCAATGGATTTATCCCCTGAATAATCCGTACGCGATGCTCCTGCTACATTGTTGGATACCCGCGTTTTCTTATCCGCATAGTAGGTGAGCCCAATTAGAGCCAGCACCGTTAAGACAATCACCCCAACATTTTTCATTTTCATTTCCAGACCTTAAACCAGCCGCCCTAAAGTGAGAACCGGTTCAGAAAAGTTAGTTTCCCAGAGAGCCACGTCAGTTTGTTCACGAACACTAGCCCGCCGACAAAAATTAGCAGCGCCCCGCTGAAAACTTCGACAGCGTGCAGATATTTGCGAAAATTCTGATAGAAACGCAGGAACTGTCCGATGCCCAGCGCCGTCAGCAGAAACGGCACCGCCAGTCCCGCGGAGTAAACCGCCAACAGCAAAATTCCCCGAGCGATAGTGTCGCTGGCCGCCGCGAGCGCCAGAACCGTTGCAAGGATTGGCCCGATGCACGGGGTCCAGCCGAATGCGAAAGCGAATCCCAACAAAAACGCGCTCCACACACCAGGCTGTCCGATTTTGCTTTGTATCCGCACATCGCGATTAAGCCAGCGCGCCATCGACGGACCAAAAAAACCTATCAGCGACAACGAAAAAAAGTGGATCGCGCCAAACCCCGCAAAAAGCGGCCCATGTCGTAACAGTGAGATAACGCCGAGAACAACCAAAACCATTCCGATGATCAGTCCCGTCTTTAACGTCAGCTTGATCAGCAATCCCAACAGATGAAGTCCAAAAAGCAAAATCAATGCGCCCGCAATGGGCGCCAGAAAACTTCGGTTTTGGCGCAGAAATGATCCCACCGCGCTGGCCGATGCCCCGAAAGAAATAAATACCGCGGAAAATCCCGCCACAAAAGCCAGTGAAGAGCTGAAAAGTCCGGAGCGGGGCAATTCACCCTTGCGGAGTTGTTCCATGCCGATTCCGGACAACATGGAGATGTACCCCGGCACCAGCGGCAAAACGCAAGGCGATAAAAACGAAACCAGGCCGGCTAGAAATGCGCCGGCAAGAGAAACGTCGCTCATACGTTAGCGTTCCTGTGAAATATGTTCATCGCGAACTCCTGCCCGATGTCCCGCCCGAACACACTGGTGACACACTCCATTCTCCCACAAATGCATTAGACGCACTTACGCCGCAAAGGGTTCGAGCTAGGTCCTGAAATTGGGTGGTACTCTGAAGGGATTCGAACGCTGGTAAATATCGGCGATCTCCAGCAACACCCGCTCTTTACGTTCCGCGCCGATGAATTGCACGCCAATCGGCAATCCCGCCGCGATAAGACCGCATGGCACGGAAATCGCCGGCACCCCAGCCAGATTTGCCGGCCGATTCAGCCGTAACAGAAGCGCCCGTGTTGGATAGTCGATTTGCCCAACGCGGGTAGTTTCTTCACCGATCAGCGGCGCCGCAATCGGAACGGTCGGAACCATGAACGCATCGATCGCCTCTTTCTCCATCACTTCACGCAATTGCGAGATGAAGCTCCTTCTCTGATCCATCGCTTCAAGATATTCAGCCGCCAACATTTTCATCCCCATCTCAAGCCGCGAGCGAACGTCCTCGCCATAATCCGCTCCCCGGCCGGGAAACCACCCTGATTGCTGGTGATAATGACTGGCCTCTGCCCACGCAATGCGATTGCCCGCCTTTTCCGTTTGCGCCAAAAGCGGTATGGAAACCTCTTTTATTCTTGCTCCCAGTCCGCGAATCGATCGAACCGCAGCATCAAAACTTTTCGCGACTTCGCCGGAAATTACCTCAAAGAAAAATTCTCGCGGTACCCCCAGTCGAAGCCTGGACAGTTTTCCTTTTGCACTCTTACGGTGTGGTTCACCTTCTCCTTTGCCATTCCCGCCGTCGGCCATAGCCTGAAAAAGAATCGCCGCATCCGCTGCCGTGCGTGCCAGCGGCCCAACACAATCGTGCGTTACCGACAAAGGAATCACGCCCGTGACGTCCACGCGACCAAAACTGGGCTTAAGCCCGGCAACTCCACACAGCGCCGCCGGTATCCGAATGGAGCCTCCCGTGTCCGTACCCACACTGCCAAAACAAAGTCCCGCAGCCACCGCGCCTGCCGAACCTCCGCTCGAGCCTCCTGGAATTCTCGCCGCGTCCCAGGGGTTTCGCGCCGGCCCATAGTGCGGATTGTTATTTGTGACACCATAAGCAAACTCGTGCATGTTGGTCTTGCCTAGCAAAACCGCGCCAGCCCGCTTCAAGCGCGTAACGACACGGGCATCCTGTTCCGGAAAATAATCGCCGAGAATTTTCGATCCGGCAGTAGTCCGAATTTCCTCAGTACAAATATTGTCTTTCAGCGAAACCGGAATGCCATGCAGAAGCCCGCGATCGATCCGCGTTTTTCGCTTCCCCCTTGTTCCCAGCTCCGCTTCCGCCCTCTTCGCCTGCCTGCGTGCCAATTCGTGCGTCACGGTGATGTACACGTTTAATTGTGGGTTGAATCGTTCAATCCGCGCGAGCATCAATTCCGTCAGCTCAACCGGAGACAGTTTGCCGCTGCGAAAGAGACGCGCGATCTCAGCGATCGTGGCAAACGCTAGCTCGGTCTCATTCATCTAAATTAATTTCGCGAAGGTTTCCCGCATTCACCCAAGGCGCGTTCATCAGTTAACACACATCTCAATAAATTCTTTCTTGCCTGCGCAAATTTCCAAACGTGCCGATATTCGCGATTATAAACGCCACCCTGAACTGATTTTCCGTGCGCACCTGCCCCAGCGCGATGCGCCGGTATTCCAGCGACAATCCGCAGCACCGCCCGTTATAGCTGACCTGCACCAGCTGGCTCTGCAGCGCGTTATTCGTAAAATCGTAGCTGATTCCCGCGGCCGCGCTCAATCCCTCGGTGTTTTGGCTCCCGTAGCCAAATAATGTGCGCACCTGATTCGAAATCGGCTGCAGGATCGGATTAGCGTCCAGCCGAAAATGCGCTACTGTCGCGTACCACTTTCCATACGGTTTCACTTTTAGCAGCGTGCCGATAGTCGTCAACTTTGCAATATTGGGGTCGTACTCCAGGATCTGCTCGAAGTCGTATTTACTGCCCGGCTCCATGGTCACATCGCTGACTAGTGGAGACCAGTGCACCGGCCCTAGCGCGAACGCGAATGGCGTGATGGAATCTAGCGCCTGAAATACGTTGCGCGCCCCGGCCACCGCGGCTCCTCCAAAGGTCGGATCAAAAAAATGTTTCTGAACCAATCGCCACGAAACTAGCTCACGTGCCTCGCCGTCGCCGTCCTTCCGCACGAAAAATCGTTGTGTGACTCCGTACTCTATTTCGTTCGTGTCTGTGAGGGTAGAATCCGTATCGAAGCGAATAAAGTCAGCGAAATTGTTTACCCCTGTAACATAACGATAGGTAATTACTGGCTCAATCGAATGCTTATATCTCTTCTTTGATTCCGGCCGCTCAAAGAAACGCTCCAGCGTTGGAGGCCGCAGATCTACTGTAAATTCCCCGGTGTTGCGCACAATTGCTTGATTGCTGACCTCGCCAGCAGGCGTCAACGAGGCCCCATAACGCGTGGTTCGAAACGCTGCGGTACTTGTGATGCCCAGCCAATCTCCCAGATGCATCGGCACCGTCACTCGTGGAGCAAATTCCGTGCGGCCCACAAAACTTGGCGTATTGATTTCGCTATCGGCGCGGTGCAGCGCATCCACAAAACTGTCGAATCCCAAATAAACCGGAAGATTCCGCCATGGTGCTTGCTCCACGGAATCAAAACGCGCCTCCGGAAAATTGCGAATGCTGACGCTGATATCCGGGTTTACCTCCAAAAAGCTTTTGTCCGTCAAACCCCCAAAATTCAGGCTGAACCCGTGGAAATTGTTGCTGACAAAAACGGCGCTCCGCACTTCGGAGTTGATCGCGTCGCCATATGTGTCCGCAAACGCCAGTCGAAACGTCAGCGAAGAAAGCTGGTTATAGTCCGTTACGAATCGCCAGCCGCCTGGCAGCTGCGATTGGATTTCGAGACGCTGCTCCTCGCCGCCCTGCGGCTGCCGCACTCCGCCGACAATCAAGCCGCGGTCGTCAACGCCGTAATACGTGTAGTTGATCGAAGTCCCTTCAAATGGCTTGGCGCGCAGCGCGCCTCGTTCCGCAGCTCCGCGTGAGCTCATGTATTGCGCTCCCAGCGTGGCGTCAAACCACGGCTTGGGAGCCCAGTAGAAAGCGTCGCCGAACGTAAACCCCTTCCGCGAACTGTCCCCTATATCCGGGATTAGAAATCCGGACTCCCGCACTTTGCGCCCCGCCGGCGCCGTCGCATACGGCAGCCAAATAAGTGGGACACGAAACAACCGAAAATTGGCGTTGACCATCGCAACGGTCTTTTCCAGTTGCACGCGCGCGTGCGGCGCAAAGAATTGCCACGTGGGATGCGTCGGATCGCAGATGGTGATCCACGCTTGCTCAATTACATAAACATCTTTTGCAAAACGCTCCACGTCCCGGGCTTCGAAGTAAAGAGGATTGTTTGACAGCAAAACACTGGGATTCGGCCGCCGCTCGATTTTGACCGTGCCCCGTACATTATGGAAAACGCCGTGACCGGTTTTAACGTTGTAATGCGCCTCGTTGGCCTCCACGTGCTGATTCTCAAAATCGAATTGCACGTGCCCACGCGCAAATGCTTCGGACGTCTTTTCGTTATATTCCACGTGATCCGCTCGTAATCGCGAATCCCCGTAGCGAATGTCCACATCATCGTCGGCGATATACAAATCCCCGCGACGGCTTTGCGGACCGCGAGACGAAAGATCAGCCACGCCTCCGCTTTTAAAGGGCAGATGCGCCTGCTGCGCGCTGGCCGTTCTTACCCCCGGCACCGCAAAAATATAAATCAATAAAAAAGTTGGAACGAGCCAGCGGTAAGGCGCGGCAGCGGCATTCTGCGCGGCGATACGGCGGTTTACAAAAGACATGTAAGCCATGAAAGCAGTTGGATAGCCTAACATGGGCTCGCCACCGTGAGTAGGCGACGAGCTACAAGATGCCGCTGGGATGCCAGCAGATGCCCTAGTACATGCCTGGAATCGAAATTACTGCGAAATTAATCCTGCAGAGTATTTCTAGCCACCACGAAACCGCGCTCAGCAGTCAGTTTCACTGTGTAGATTTCATCGAACCCCTCGTCCGCCGTCGGCGGTATAAGTTTCTTAAATGCTGCAGCCACAGCCGGAGGCGGAACTTTTTGTTTGCCGGCCCGCAAATTGTTTCGCTCCATGGCTTCCCGCAAGCTCGCTTCGAAAAAGTAAGCCACCACGCGAAACCCCGCCGCGCGAGCAGGCTGTACGTAACGCATACGGTCGGAAGGCTGCGGGTTGGTATTGTCAACGGCAAACGACTGTCCGCCCTCGAGGCACGCAGCCACCAGCAACTCTTCACGGCGCCGCGTGCGCAACATATCCAGATTGATGCGCACGTGAGTGTCAAAAAACCGCTCACGAAAAAAAGTGCTTTTACCGGATCCCTGAATTCCAATAAAAATTACTGCTTCCATCCTGTTATGGACCCCTGTGGCCGTGTGGAGATGGTGGCGAATCGCCGCGATCTTGCCGCAGCTCGGACTTCTTATCGAATCGAATTCGCGTTACGTGTACCTTATTTTCGGCAATTTCGGTGGTCGCGGCCCGTGCCGAATCGCCGAGCCCACTGGCTCGTAACCGAGCTCGGCGCCTTCCCGCACGGACCGCAGCATCAACCCGCCCCGGCTCATATCCCCGCGCCCCACGAACGCCGACGGAAAAAGTAGCTTCTCATCGAAAATACCTAGCAACGGTTCTACGTATTTCGCTGTGGCGATGCTCCCGAGCAGCACAATCTCGCATCTCTTCCCCGCCTTGCGCAGCAATTCCTGTGCATCGCGTTCCAGCGGCTCCCGGTACCGGGAATCAGCTGCATCCACCGGAACGTCCGCAATCTCCAGCATCTCGTCGTGTGTCATGAGCGCGTCCGGCGAAACCAACCCGCGTCCCGCCGTGATCACCAATATTCCCGGCACTCCCGCGGGTGGCGACGCAAACGCGCGCGCATACGCGAGCTTGCTCCGAAAATACAATCCGCTGATGAAGCTGAATAATTCCCCCAACGGCAGCCCGTCATTACGCAATCGCCGCGCCAGTATGAACCGCGCGTTCTCGCTCATGATCATTTTGGCGCGAACCCCGCCGGCATTCGCCGGCGAAAGAAGAAAAATCCGGTGGGCCACACGCGGCTGCGAAGCAGGCCTCGCTTGCCGATCGTTTGATTTGGCCCGCTGGACTCGTTTCGTTTGTGTCATGGCAGGTAATCGACGAGGCAAAAACTAAAGTAAATTCATAGCTGATTTATTTTCGCGCTTTACTTGTTTCATGGTGCAATCGCGTGGAGCCTTCTCCGGTCGCCAGCGCAGAAATTTGGTTCCATGACGGGAATCTGCCGCCCGTGAAGTGATCAAACTGCACTTCTGCCACCAACTTCGGATCGAGCGGCTGCCACTCCATCGAATGTTTTGTGCTCCACCGGCTCAACCCGCCCGGCGCTTTTCCCGTGAATCCCGGCGGCTTGATCATTTTCTCCAACTTTTTCGTTAACGCCAAACGCTCGTCCGCCTGAATCGACGAACTGAATCCCACGTGGTCGAGCAATCCTTCATCATTGTAGAGGCCCAGGAGCAATGAACCGACCAGAGGCTTTTTCTCCAGGTATCTGAATCCCCCCACCACGCAATCGGCAGTGCGCTGCTTCTTGATTTTCTGCATCCCGGTGCGCTCGCCGGTTTGATACGGCAAATCCTTGCGCTTGGCGACAATTCCATCCAGTCCTACGCCCATGTGAAACCATTTCCGCGCAATAGATAAATCATCCGTAACCGGCGACAAGCTGAGGGCAGCATTCTTGTCAAAAAAGAGTTTCGCGAAACGTTCCAGTTGCTGACGCCTCTTTTTCAGCGGCAGTTTAACCAGCGATTTTCCCTTTTCATCCACCAGCAAATCAAAAACAATGAACACGCTGGGATGTTCCTGGCTCAATTTCAAAACGCGGCTAGCCGCCGGGTGGATGCGCATCAACAACTCATCGAACGACAGATCTCCGTCCACCGGGATCACGATCTCGCCATCGAGAACAAATTTCTTCGCTTTAAGCGCCCGCAAGCTCGCAGCCAACTCCGGAAAATATCGCGCCAGCGGCTTCCCCGATTTGGATTGCAAATCGATCTGCTCCACATCACGAAACGCCAGGCATCGGAACCCATCCCACTTAGGCTCATATTGCCACTCCGTCCCCTCCGGCAGCTCCGTCGCCGGCAATGCCTCCATCGGCGCGTATTTTTTGTTGACCGGTAGCGTCATAGAAACGTTTTCAAGTCCACGCGATTTTTTTCTTCCAACAGCGGCTTCCACAAATCGCCGATTTTCCTGAGCCGCGCCGGAACATTCTTCACCGTGAAATCTTCAAGCCGAAGTCCGCGCTCCACTTCTTCCCAGGTTACCGGTGTGGAAACCGTCGCGGCGGGTTTCGGCCGCACCGAATAGACCGAAGCCAGCGTCCGGTTCCACGCATTCTGATTGTAATCAACCAGCACACGCCCGTGTGGCCTCTTCGCCACACGGTATTCCGCCGTAATTATTTTCGGATGCCTCGCTTCCAGTTCCTTCGCGAAGGCCTTAGCAAAACTCCACACCTGCTTCTGCGTCGGTCCTCGCTTGATGGCCACGTAAACGTGAATCCCTCGTGAGCCGGTGGTTTTCGCGTAATTTTGTATTTTTATGGAATCCAGCGCTTCTCGAACGATCAGCGCTGTCTCCAGCACGCCTTTGAAAGACGCGCCCACTACCGGGTCCAGATCGAAATGAAGATAATCCGGCCGGTCCACATCGTCGCATCGCGCGTACCACGGATTCAGATCGATGCACCCCAGATTCACCACCCACAATAGTGACGACAAATGTTGAATCACCGGAAAGTCAATCACATTGCCAGAACCGTGCTCGATGGAACATGTCGGAATCGAATCTGGCCGCGGCGACGGCGCGCGCTTCATAAAAAAGAATTCCCCTTTGATTCCGTTGGGATAACGCTTCATGACCATCGCGCGATTCTGCAGATGCGGCAACAGCCACGGAGAAACATCCAGATAATATTGCAGCAGGTCTCGCTTGGTCAGGCCCAGCTCAGGAAAGTATGTTTTATTCAAATTGGTGAGATTTACCGGCCCGCCGTCGACGTTTAGAGCCACAGTCTCAACATTACGCGGTATCTCCAGACCGCCCGGTTGCGGGATTACATCACTTTTTGCCGAACGGGAACTTAGCGAACGTGGGGCAGCCGCAGCCTTACGCCGAGCAGCCTCCGCTTTGCGCTTGGGCGCTGATTTCGCCTTGGCTTTGGATTTCACGCTGGTTAGATGACGCTTCGTAGGATTGCGGTCGTTTTATTATTGCCAGTCGTGGTTTTAACTTAATGAAAATCGTGCGACGTCGTCGGCGCGCTGGTAATTATTAACGGCCGGATGCGTTGCGATTTTACCGAAACCACATTGTCCTGGTTCTGCAATTGCCCCTCAATCATCAAAAATTGTTGATGCACTACCACCACGTGGCATTCTTCAAATAGCTGCGGCGAAATTATCGCGTTGGCAATCCCCGTTTCATCTTCCATGCTCAAAAATACGAATCCCTTGGCTGTGCCCGGACGCTGCCGCGCAATCACCCCACCAGCAATGCGCACCTGCATGCCATCCGGCAATCCGGCTAATTCCGCGGCGCTACGAATCCCCATTTTTCGCAGCTCCGCGCGATGATAACTCATGGGATGCGGCCCCACCGTCATTCCCGTGCCACGAAAATCGGCTACCAATCTTTCTTCCGCGTTCATCTGCGCAAGCGGCGACTGCGCAGAATCGTAATTTTCTTCCGCACTTCTACTCAATTCTTTTTCCTCATCATCTTTCCCCACATCGTCGCAAAGTTCATATAAAGGACCGGCAGATCGCGCCGTCCTCTCCACTTGCCACAAAGCACTGCGGCGATGAAATCCCCGCTGGTTCCCCAGCCGGTTCAAAGCCCCCACTTCCGCGAGCACCGCCAATTCCCCCTTCTGAATTCGCGGAACGCGACGTTTCAAATCATCCACAGAAGTAAATGGACGCGTCGCGCGTTCCCGAACAATCTCCGCTCCAATCTCCGCGCGCAATCCTTTCACATACCGCAGCCCCAGTCGCACCGCAAACTTCTCATCGATTTTTTCCAGCGTACAAAGCCAATTCGAACACGTGATATCAATCGGCCGCACCCGTAAACCGTGCCTTTGTGCATCGGTCACCAATGAAGGCGGCTGATAAAATCCCATGGGCTGATTGTTCAGCATCGCCGCCGTAAATGCCGCCAGGTAATGACACTTCAAATACGCGCTGGCATACGCGATCAACGCAAAACTAGCCGCATGCGATTCCGGAAATCCATACAGCGCAAAAGATGTAATCGACCGAATAATCGTTTCCTGCGTTTCCCCGCTGATGCCATTTTTGTCCATACCCCGTCGCAGCTTCAGCTCCACATCTTTCATGCGCTTTTCCGAACGCTTGAAACCAAAAGCGCGTCTCAACTCTTCCGCTTCGCCTCCGCTGAATCCCGCGGCAATCATGGCCATGCGCAGCAGTTGCTCCTGAAAAAGCGGCACCCCCAGTGTGCGCGCCAGCACCGGCTCCAGCGAAGGATGCAGACACGTCACCGGCTCGCATCCTTGTCGCCGTTTTAAATAAGGATTCACCATTTGCCCCACAATCGGCCCTGGCCGAATAATCGCCACTTGCACAACAATGTCGTAGAAACACTTCGGGTGCAGCCGCGGCAAACACGCCATCTGCGCGCGGCTCTCAATTTGAAACATCCCCACCGTATCCGCTTTTTGCAAAGTTTTATAAACCAGTGGATCGTTGGCCGGCAATCGGCTCAAATCCACTTCTTCGCCATAATCATCACGAATAATTTTCAGCGAATCCTCCAGCACCGCCATCATTCCCAACCCCAACAGATCAACTTTCACAATGCCCATATCCGCGCAATCGTCTTTATCCCATTGCACCACCACACGCCCAGGCATGGTCGCGGGCTCCAGCGGCACCACAGAATCCAGTTGCCCTTGGCAAATCACCATTCCTCCCGAATGTTGCCCAAGGTGTCGCGGCAAATCCTGAAATCTCAAACACAACTCGCAAAATTTGCGAATCTGCGGATGCTGCAAGTCCAGGCCGGCATCCTGAAACTGCCGCTCCAGCGTGTCGTTGGCGTCCTTGTATTCCCACGCGCCCACAAGTGACGTCAACCGATTCAGCACCTCCGGATCAAATGCAAAAGCTTTTCCGATTTCGCGTGCCGCCGAGCGTCCACGATACGTGATGACATTCGCAGTCATGGCCGCGCCCAGTTTTCCGTAGCGCTCATAAACATATTGAATGGCGCGTTCGCGCTGATCGCCACTCGGAAGATCGAGGTCAATGTCCGGCCACTCACCCCGCTCTTCGGATAAAAACCGTTCGAACAGCAGCTCCATGCCCACCGGATCCACCGCCGTAATCCCCAACGCATAGCAAACCGCGCTGTTCGCCGCCGAGCCGCGCCCCTGCACCAGAATATTTTGCTGCCTGCAAAAACGAATGATGTCCCAGACAATCAGGAAATACCCCGCCAGATCGAGCTTTTCAATCACCTCAAGCTCATGCGTGATTTGTTTTTGGGCGTGCTCGTTGTCCGTTCCGTAGCGCGCCAGCATGCCGTCGTAAGTGCGATCGCGCAAAAACTGCATCTGCGAGCGCCCATCCGGCACCGGATATATGGGAAATTGGTAGCCCAGATCGTTCAACGTAAATTGCAGCCGCGAAGCCAGCACCTGCGTGTTCGCGATGGCTTCTGGAAGATCCGCAAAAAGTTTCACCATCTCCGTGCCAGACTTCAAATGGCGCTCGGCGTTGCGCGCCAGCAGCCGTCCGGCAGTAGCCAGTGTGCGGTGATGACGCACACAAGAAAACACATCCAGCAATTCACGCTGCTCCGGCAAGGCGTGACAAACTCCGTTGGTAGCCAGCACCGGCAGATTTAATTTTTGCGCAATTTCCAGCGCGCACCGATTGCGCACCTCTTCATCGCGGCAATAATGCCGTTGCAATTCCACATATACATTGCGCCGTCCAAATAATTCGCAAAGCTGCTGAATGCTGCTCATCGCCGCTTCCATTCCGCCCGACGCCAGCGCATGCGCGAGCGGCCCTTCATCTCCCCCGGTGAGACAAATCAATCCGCCGCCGTCATTTTCCAATTGCGCGGCTATTTCCCCGCGCGAAATCTGCCCTTCAC
>Ga0193728_1000765_pt1 | contig 15953 bp, 16 predicted proteins | sample U1c1metaG_FD_143037 | JGI IMG/M metagenome (GOLD analysis project Ga0193728, IMG submission 143037) | Soil microbial communities from a riparian zone of the East river system, Colorado, United States - U1c1 | ecosystem: Environmental > Terrestrial > Soil > Riparian zone | place: USA: East River...
TGGTTGATGGTCGCGGCCGGCACGACCTCGCTGAGCGTCAACCTGCCGGGCGTCGCGCTGCCGATCACGCCCGGCACGCACCGCCTGGTCCACCTGCACCGCAACGTCCCCGGCGTGCTCGCGACCATCAACCAGGTCCTGGCCGAGCACCACGTCAACATCGAGAGCCAGCTGCTCGGCACCCGCGACGAGCTCGGCTACGTCCTCACCGACGTGGCCGCCCCGTACACCGCCGGCATGCTGGCCAGCCTGAACGACCTCGACGTCACCGTCCGCCTGCGGACCCTGGCCCCCGTCGTCCCGTAACCGCCGACCGATACGAAACGGGGTCGCTCAGGCCTCCGGCAGCTCCGTCACGAAGTCGATCAGCTCCTCGACGCGGCCGAGAAAGGCGGGCTCCAGGTCCGCGAACGACCGGGCCGAGCGCCGGATGCGCTGCCAGCCAGCCGCGGTGTTCTCCGGCTCCGGCCAGCCCAGGGCGCGCAGCACGCCCTCCTTCCACGGCTGGCCGCGCGGGACGTCGGGCCAGCCGGGGATGCCGACCGCGGACGGCTTGACCGCCGCCCACACGTCGATGAACGGGTGCCCCACGATCAGCACGTGCGCCGACGCGGCCTGCGCGGCGATCCGGCTCTCCTTCGAGCCGGTCACGAGGTGGTCGACCAGCACGCCCAGCCGGCGGGCCGGGCCGGGGGAGAAGTCCCTGACGATCGCGGGCAGGTCGTCGATGCCGCCCAGGTACTCGACGACCACGCCGACGTCGCGCAGGTCGTCGCCCCAGATCTGCTCCACGAGCTCCGCGTCGTGGCGGCCCTCGACGTAGATCCGGCTGGCCCGCGCCACCTTGGCCCGGCTCTGCGGCGCCGCCACCGAGCCCGACGCGGTCCGGCCCGGGCGCTGCCCGGCGCCCGGCGCCGGCACCGAGGCGGGCCGGACCAGCCGGACCCGCCGGCCCTCCAGCAGGAAGGTGCCAGGCAGCGGGAACACCCGCCACTTGCCGTGCCGGTCCTCCAGCGTGACCGCGTCCTTCTCGCAGAACACCACGGCCCCGCAGAAGTCAGCCGCCGCGTCCTCGACGACCAGGCCGGGCTGAGCCGCGACGCGCGGCAGCTCAGCCTCGGCCGGGCGCCGGGGCGCGGGGGCGAGGACGTCCTGGCCGTACCGCTGGCTCGCCACTCCAGCCGGACGCTGTCCAGGTGGGGGCGGCCCAGGTGGGCGCTGCACTCCCGGCGGCCGCCGCTCGCTCAGCCCGCGAGCGTCGCGGTGAGCGTGATCTCCGGGACGCCGGCCAGCGCGCGGCTGACCGGGCAGCCGGCCTTGGCCCCCTCGGCGTACTCCTGGAACTTGGCCTCGTCGAGGCCCGGCACCTTCCCGGTCGTCACCAGGTTGATCGAGGTGATGGTCGGCGTCCCGTCCACCATCCGCAGCGTCACGGTCGCGTCGGTCCGCACCGAGTCAGGCGGGCTGCCCGCCCGGGCCAGGGCACCCGACAGCGCCATCGAGAAGCACGAGGCGTGCGCGGCCGCGATCAGCTGCTCGGGGTTGGCACCCGGCCCGTCCTCGAAGCGGGACTTGAAGGAGTACTCGCCGCTGATCGTGTCACCGGCCGTGAACGTGCCGTTCCCGGTCGGAACGTCACCCTTCCACTCAGCGCTTCCCTTTGCCGGCATGGCTACCTCCTCGAGTGTGGCCCCATAGCGTGACTCGCCGCCGGCGCTCGTCACGCCCGCGCCCGCAGACACCGGAACTCTACCGGCCGGGGCCGAGCTGGAGTACCACCGCGCGATCGAGGCCGGTACGGTCCCCGGGCTGGCCGTCAGCCCGGCCCCCGGCGCGGTCCGCCTGTGGCTGCTGGACGGCGACCGCCAGCGGCTGGCGTCGGCGCGGCTGGCCCGGCTGGACGGGGCTCCGGGGCCGGGGCTCCGGCGGCGGGCATGACGGCTGTCATGGGCAGGTCGTGACAGCGCGCTCAGGCCGCGGCGCCCGCTCTACCCAGAGAATGAGGCCATGACATCGACAAGTGCAGACGCAGCGGCGCGATCGCGGGGGGTCGGCCAGCCTCATGCCGTCGACCTCGCCGGCGTGCACAAGAACTTCGGGCCGGTTCACGCCGTCCGGGGACTCGACCTCAGCATCGAGTCGGGCGAGATCGTCGCGATCCTGGGGCCCAACGGGGCGGGCAAGACCACCTCCATTGACATGATCCTGGGCCTGTCCCAGCCCAGCTCCGGCAGCGTGTCGGTGCTCGGCATGCACCCGCGGCAGGCCATCAGCCGCGGGCTCATCTCCGCCGTCATGCAGACCGGGGGGCTGCTCAAGGACTTCACAGTCGCCGAGACGGTCGAGTACACCGCGAGCCTCTTCACGCACACCGAGTCCGCCGCCGAAGTGCTGAAGCGGGCGGGCATCGCGGGTATCGCGGACCGGCGGGTCGGCAAGTGCTCCGGCGGCGAGCAGCAGCGGCTGCGCTTCGCCATGGCGCTGCTGCCCGACCCGGAGCTGCTGGTGCTCGACGAGCCGACCACCGGCATGGACGTCGAGGGCCGGCGCAGCTTCTGGTCCTCGATCCGGCAGGACGCCGGGAAGGGGCGGACCGTGCTGTTCGCGACCCACTACCTGGAGGAGGCCGACGCCTACGCCGACCGCATCGTCTTGATGCGGCAGGGGCAGATCGTCGCCGACGGCACCTCGTCGGAGATCAAGGCCATGTCGGCGGGCCGCACCGTGCGGGCCACCCTGCCGGCCGCCAGCGAGGCCGAGCTGGCCGCCATCCCCGGCGCCGACAGCGTCGAGCTGCGCGGCGACACCGTGCTGATTCACGCGACCGACAGCGATGCGGTCGCCCGGTACCTGCTGAACTCCACCCCAGCCAAGGACCTGGAGATTATCGCCCGCGGCATTGAGGACGCGTTCCTCGCCCTGACCGGCGATGCGGCCACGACGAGCACGAGCACGAGCAGCCAAGGAGCATCCCGATGAGCGCCGAGATTCCGGTGGCGCGGCACGCCGCCGTGCCCGACATCAGCGACCGCCGCGCGCCGGGCCTGGGCGGGCTGAACCTGACCATCCTGAAGCTGGAGATCCGGCGCCTCACCCGCAACCGGCGCACCATGATCTTCGCCGTCGTCGCGCCGGTGGTCCTGTTCCTGGCCTTCGGCCTGAACAAGGCCTACGCCGGCCAGCGGGCCGGCGAGGGCAACGTCTCGGCCTTCATCATGATCAGCATCTCGCTGTACGGCGCCGCGCTCGCCACCACCGCGGGCGGCGCCATGGTGTCCATCGAGCGCGCCGCGGGCTGGAGCCGCCAGCTGCGGCTGACCCCGCTCAGCCCGGCGGCGTACATCGCGGTCAAGACGCTGACCGCGATGGTGCTGGGGCTGGTGTCCGTGATCGTGGTCTTCGCCGTGGGAAAGGCCACGGGCAAGCCGTCGCTGCCCGGTGACCTGTGGTTCGCGACGGCCGCCAGCGTATGGGTCGGCTCCGTGTTGTTCGCCGCGTTCGGACTGTTCCTCGGGTTCGTGCTGCCGACCGAGAACGTCATGCAGTTCCTCGGCCTGATCATGGCGCTGCTGTCGTTCGCGGGCGGCCTGTTCATCCCGCTCAGTAGTTTCCCCAAGCTGGTCGCGACCATCGCCCGCGGCACCCCGCTGTACGGGCTCAACCAGCTGGTGCACGCACCCATGCTGAACCAGGGCGTGCACCTGGCCTGGGTGGCCAACGTGGTCATCTGGCTGGCCATCTTCGTCGGCGGCGCGGTCTGGCGCTTCCGCGCCGACACCGGGCGGGTGTAGCGGGTGTAACTGCGTCCCGCCCGGCCGCAGGGCCCGGCTGACTCCGGGCATCCGTCCGGAATCAGCCGGCCCCGGCCGCGTTGCCCGCCACTCTCCGTACTCGGGTTAATTACTATTCGTGACAGGGCGCAGCGGTTCTAGTAATCTCCTGACCGGTTCCGGTGACGTTCGCGCGCCGGGTTCTGCGGCGGCCGCGTGCACGGAACGGGGGCGTGGTCTGCCGCGCGTCGACTGCGCGGCCGCCCGCGGCTGCCCCGCGGCGCCTTTCTCCGGCAGCCTGATCAGGGGGGATCATGCCCGAGCCTGTCCGCGGTGGCCAGCGTTACCTGCCCGGCCTGGACGGGCTGCGCGCGCTGGCCGTGCTGGCCGTGCTGGCCTACCATCTCGGGCTGGGCTGGGCGCCGGGCGGATTACTGGGCGTCGGCGTCTTCTTCACGCTGAGCGGCTACCTGATCACCGACCTCCTGCTCGGCCAGTACGCGCAGGCCGGCTCGCTGAAGCTGCTCGACTTCTGGCTCCGGCGTGCCCGGCGGCTGCTGCCCGCCCTGTTCGTGCTGCTCGCCGTGGTGATCGCCTGGGTCGCGCTGCTGCACCGGCCGCAGCTGGCCGGGCTGCGCGGGGCGGTCGCGGCGGCCGCGGCGTACGTGAGCAACTGGTACCTGATCGGCCATCACACGTCGTACTTCGCGCCGTTCGGCCCGCCGTCGCCGCTCGGCCACCTGTGGTCGCTGGCCGTGGAAGAGCAGTTCTACCTGGTCTGGCCCTGGCTGCTGCTGCTCGGCCTGGCCGTGGTCGCGCCCCGCCGCGGGACCGGAAGCCGGGCCGTGACCGGAACCGGGGCCGGGGGGCGCTACGGGCTGGCCGTCGTCACCCTGGCGCTGGCCGGCACTTCGGCCGCCGCCATGACCATGCTCTACCATCCGGGCTACGACCCGACCCGGGTCTACGACGGCACCGACACGCGCGCCTTCGCGCTGCTGATCGGCGCGGCGCTGGCGTTCGCCTGGCCCACCCGCCAGCCGCGCCGCGACGTCAGCGCCGCCTCCCGCTGGTGCCTGGACGGCGTCGGATTCGTCGGGCTGCTGGTCATCGCCGCGCTCGTCTGGCGCACCACCGAGTACTCGCCCTTCATGTACCGCGGCGGCCTGGCCGTCCTGTCCCTGGCCACCTTCCTGGTGCTGGCCGCCGTCGCGGCGCCGGCCGGCCGCCTGGGCCCGCTGCTGGGCGCCGGGCCGCTGCGCTGGATCGGCGTCCGCTCCTATGGCATCTACCTGTGGCACTTCCCGATCATCGCGCTGACCACCCCGGCCGGCGGCCGGGACCCGGCCAGCCGGGCCGCCCTCCAGGTCGCCGCGACGATCGCGGTGGCCGCGCTGTCCTGGCGCTTCATCGAGGAGCCGATCCGCCACGGCGCCCTGAGCCGCTGGTGGTCCGGCCTGCGGGCCCGGCCCGCCCGCGGGGCGGCACCGGGGGCGGCGCACGGCGCGGCTCATGGGGCGGCGCACGGCGCGGCTTATGGGGCGGCGCATGGGGCGGGTCAGCGGTCGGCGCACGGGGCGGGTCAGCGGTCGGCGCACGGGGCCGGCCGCGGGGCGGCGGGCCGGCTGGCCTGGCGGCCGGCCGCGGGGCTGGCCGGCGGCGTCGGCGCCCTGGCCCTGGCCGGCGTCTGCCTGGCCGGGGTCATCCCGGCGCTGCCGGCCAGCCTGACCCACCCCGCCCCGCCGCCCGCCGCGGCCGGGCCGGCCGGCCATCCCGACCGGGTGACCGGCCCCCGGTCCGGATCGGGCGCGGGCAGTTCATCCGGGCACAACCCTCAGCAGGCCCTCGGCCCCGGCACCGCCGGCCGGCCGCGCACCTCCTGCCAGTCCGTGGTCCACATCGGCGACTCGACGTCCGACGGCCTGATCTCGGCGGCCTACCTGCCCAAGAAATGGGAGCGGATCACCGCGCAGTACAAGCGGGTCGGCCTCCAGCACGTGCACCTCGAGATCTCCGGCGCCCGGTCCATCGTCGAGACCTGGGAAGGCCAGCCCAACGCCCGCACCGTGGCCGAGAAGCTGAAGGCCGAGGACTATAACGGCTGCTGGGTCCTCGCGCTCGGGACCAACGACACCGCCGACGTCTACGTCGGCTCGCCCGTCGGGCTGGCGGCCCGGATCAAGGAGATGATGTCGGTGATCGGCAACCAGCCGGTCATGTGGGTGAACGTCATCTCGCTGCCCGAGGCGCCGGTGGACTACTCCGAGTCGCAGATGCAGCTGTGGAACCAGGCCCTGACCCGTTCCTGCGCCAGGTACCCGAACCTGCGTGTCTTCGACTGGGCGGCCGCCGCGAAGCCGCAGTGGTTCATCAGCGACGGCATCCACTACACCTCGGCCGGCTACGCCGCCCGGTCCCGCCTGATCGCCCGCGCCCTGGCCGCGGCCTTCCCGGCCGGCTCCCGCACCTCAGCCGCCCCCGGCTCCAGCTGCGTCGTCCAGTAGCCCGCGCCGCAGCCACCCCACCCAGCCGCCGGACCCGCCGGCCGCCCGGTCCCGCCGTCAGATGGGCTAGGGTCCCCGTCGCCGGGGGTGACGGCCTAAACCAGGCGACACCACCCGGCAACAGCGCGCTCACCTTCCCGCGGCGGCCACCATGATCACGCAGTGCAGTTAGGGCGGCCGCCATGATCCCGAAGAGTCGTGGTTGTCCTGGCAGCCATAAGCCTGCGCGATCATGTGAGTGCCCCCGCAGGCGGCTACGGCGGCGGAGCGGCCGCCGCGCCTGTGAGGCTGATGTGACTGGCGGGGTCAGTGGGGCGCAGCCTGGCCCCGGCGTAGTGCTTCGCCTTGGGAATCTCATGATCCCGAAGGATTTGGCATAGCCGTGCCTACCTTCGCGATCATGATGTACCCCCGTGAAAGGCGTCAGCGCCCAGTCCCGGCACCGCCGCTCCCAGCCCCGCCCGCCTACTAGTGGGCGGGCCAGGCGATGCCGTGGCTGAAGTCGGCCGCGAAGGTCCTGGCCATCGCGGCCAGCACCGGCGGCGTGGCGATGATGAGGCCGAGCTCGCGGTTGCGGTTCAGCGAGGTGCTGGAGAAGTTCTCCGAGCCGATGAAGGTGCGGCCGGCCGGGGTGCCGTAGTCGGCCTCGACCACCTTGCCGTGGATGTAGAAGCCGCTGGGCGACTTGTAGTACCGGATCTGCACGCCGCCGGCGGCCAGCTTGGCGAACGCCGTGTCGTACTCATGATCGGTGTTCTCGCCGACGACCTGCACGGCCACCCCGCGCTTGGCCGCGCTGATCAGCGCGTTCTCCATGGTGGAGTCGGCCATCTCCTCGGTGTAGACCCGCAGGCTGTGCCGGGCGCCGTTGATCACCGACAGGATCCGGGCCTGCGAGTCAGTCGGCGACCAGGCCAGGTCGTCTCCGTCGCCCGGCGTCACCGCGGCGTGGACGAAGTCCGCGTTGAACACGGCCACGATCGCGGCCACGTCCCGCGGGTCGCGGTCGACGACCCCGAAGTCCCGCGTCGTCGAGTAGTACTTGCTGGTCAGGTTGGCCGTCAGGATGAACGCCGTGGCGTTGTTCACGACCAGCGTCTTCTGGTGCGTGTACGTGTACGCCGACGAGGACCAGGTGACCTTGACGCCGCGGGACTTCAGGTAGCTGTAGGCGGCGGAGTTGGTGTGCTCCGCGCGCTTGTCGAGGATGACCCGCACCGTCGCGCCGCGGTGCGCGGCCGCCGCGAGGTCCTTCTCGGCCGTGGTGTCGCTCAGCTCGTACATGGTCAGGTCGACGCTGGTCTTCGCCGCGCCGATCAGGCTGTAGACCGGCCCGAACCCCTGGGCCGGCTCGGTCAGCAGCGTGTCGGGCCCGCTGCCGTCCGCCACCTGGCTCGGCTGGGCGGCCGGGGCGGGGCTGGCCGGGGCGGAGCTGGGGGCGGCCGCCGACGAGGTCGCGGCGGGCGGGGCGGGCGTGGCCGTGCCGCCGGCCGTGAACTGCACATTGCACCCAGCCGCGCCCAGGGCGACGCCCAGGGCCAGGGCTGATGTCAGCAGGCTGCGGTGTCGCATGAGCGTCCTCCAAAAAAGGGCAAGCGGCCAGACGGCCGCCAGGTACCCACGCAGCCCTATCTGAATCAGCCGCCGTCGCCCGATATGCGGCCATTAACGGCCGCCATTCCCAGGGCGGCCCAGCGGCCCTAGCGGGGGAGGATCTGGCTCAGGTCGTAGCTGACCGGCTCCTCCAGCTGCGCGAAGCCGCACGACTCCGGCGTGCGATCGGGCCGCCACCGCGAGAACTGCGCCGTGTGCCGGAACCGGGTCCCCTCCATGTGCTCGTAGCGGACCTCGAGCACCCGCTCGGGCCGCAGCGGCACGAACGACAGGTCCTTGCCCGCGTTCCACCGGCTGGTCTCCGACGACCGGGGATTGCGCACGCCCTCCTGCTGCCCCGCCCCCCAGTTCCACGGGTGGCCCTCGAAGCTGGTCACCAGCGGCTGCAGCTCGGTGAACAGCTCCCGCCGCCGCGCCATCGGGAACGCGCCCACCACCCCGACGCTGGCCAGCCGCCCGGAGTCGTCGTACAGGCCGAGCAGCAGCGAGCCGATGACGTCATCGCCGCTCTTGTGCGGCCGGTACCCCGCCACCACGCAGTCCGCCGTGCGCTCGTGCTTGACCTTGAACATGACCCGCTTGTCCGGCTCGTACGGCCCGTCCAGCGGCTTGGCCACCACCCCGTCCAGCCCCGCGCCCTCGAACTGGCTGAACCACTCCGTCGCCAGGTCGCGGTCGCGGGTGGCCGGCGTGAGGTAGACCGGCGGCCGCGCGCCCGCCAGCGCTTCCTCAAGAAGGGCCCGCCGCCGCTCGAACGGGAGCCCGGTGCAGTCCTCGTCCCCGATGGCCAGCAGGTCGAAGGCGACGAAGGACGCCGGCGTCTGCTCGGCCAGCAGCTTCACCCGGCTGGCCGCCGGGTGCACGCGCTGCAGCAGGGCGTCGAAGTCCAGCCGGCGGCCGTCCCGGTCGGGGATCACGATCTCGCCGTCCACCACGCAGCGCTCCGGCAGGTTCGCCAGCAAGGCCGCGGCCACCTCCGGGAAGTACCGGGTCATCGGCCGCTCGTTGCGGCTGCCGATCTCGACCTCGTCCCCGTCGCGGAACACGACGGACCGGAAGCCGTCCCACTTGGGCTCGAAGCTCAGCGCGCCGGCCGGGATGTCCTTGACCGACTTGGCCAGCATCGGCGCGACCGGCGGCATGACAGGCAGGTCCATGCTCCCCATCCTCGCCGACGCGCCGTCATGACGTCGCCAAACGCCACGCGAGCCTTGATCACCGGACCGATACCTGACTAAGGTCAGACAATGCAGGCTGACCTGACCGAGCCCGTGCGCCGCTTCAACCGGACCGTGACCGAGCGGATCGGCGCCCTCAGCGACGACTACCTGGCCCGGTCGCGGCCGCTCGGCGCCTCGCGGGTGCTGTGGGAGATCGGCACCGACGGCGCCGACGTCCGGTCCCTGCGGGCGCGGCTGCGGCTCGACTCCGGCTACCTGAGCCGGCTGCTGCGCGGGCTGGAGGCCGAGGGGCTGGTCGCGGTGCAGGCCGGCGACGGTGACCGCCGGGTCCGGGCGGTGACGCTGACGGCGGCCGGCCGCGCCGAGCGGGCCGAGCTGGACCGGCTCAGCGACGCGCACGCCAAGTCGCTGCTGGCCCCGCTGACCGGCCGCCAGCGGGACCGGCTCATCGAGGCGATGGGCACGGTCGAGCGGCTGCTGACCGCCAGCCTGGTCGAGATCGGCGGGTCGGATCCGGCCAGTGAAGCGGCCCAGTTCTGCCTGAAATCCTATTTCTCCGAACTTGAGACCAGGTTTGACGAAGGGTTCGACACGGCCGCCGGCCTGGCCGGGGCGGCCGGTTACGCGGCGCCGGGCGGGCTGCTGCTGGTGGCCCGGCTCCGCGACGAGCCGGTCGGCTGCGGCGCCCTGTGCTTCCTGGACGGCGAGCCCGACCAGGTCAAGCGGATGTGGGTGGCCCGCTCGGCCCGCGGCCTGGGCCTCGGGCGGCGCCTCCTGGCCGAGCTCGAGCAGCGGGTCCGCGAGCGCGGCGGCCGGGCCATCCGGCTGGAGACCAACCGGCGGCTGGCCGAGGCCATCAGCCTGTACCGGTCGGCCGGCTACGTCGAGGTGCCGCCCTTCAACGACGAGCCCTACGCGCATCACTGGTTCGAGAAGCAACTCCCGCCCCGCTAAGCCCCCTTCTCGCCGAAACGCGGTGTTTCCGGTCCTGTCGCCCGCCGGCGCCAGGCCCGCAAGCAAGCCCGCGCACGCGGAAGCGCAGTACACATTGACTCCCGCCCTCCCGCCCTCCTGCTATGCGAGTAGCACGCGCCCGGTGACTTGTCCTTTGAACACCGTGGACGGCAGGGTACGGGCGGGATGGCTCGGACTCGCTGGAGTAGCTTGCAGGCAGGTGCCTGTTCGTCTCGCCGCGCTAGAGCTGCCCGGCCTTGATCATCCCGAGGAACGTGTGCCACGAATCGGGCGTGAACGTCAGCGCCCCGTCACGCGCTCTCGTGAGCACGCGCAAGGCCACCGGCCCGGAGTTGCTGGCGCACTCCAGAACGGCGAGCTTGCCTTTGTCAGCGTGGCCGAGTTCGCCCGGATACTGCGGGTGTCCGTGATGCTGGTCTACAGGCAGATTGAAGTCGGCGCTTTGGAGGTCAACCAGGTGGGGCCACGCCTGCTCCGAATCCCCGCAGGCGTCGCGCTGGCCTACATCAAGGAGAGCAGGCGAGGCGGGTGAGACCGGGATGTCTGGGGCGTGACGGGGATGGCGAGCAGAGGCGGCGATCACCGCGCTCGTCGACACGGCCGGGCTGGCCGCGGTGATCGCGGCCAGCGAGGCGCCGGACAGCTTCCGCGGCGTCATCCCGCTCGGGGCGGCGGCCACGCTGGAGTTCCGGGCGCCCGCGCGCGGGCGGCTGGTCGCCGCCTGCACCCTCGACCCGCCCGCCCGGCAGGCGCTGGGGCCGGTGCTGTCCGGGCGGCGTGATCGGGTCAAGATCGCGACCGTCGCCGACATCGAGGACAAGGCCGGAACGCTGACCTGCCGGGGCACCTTCGAGTGGAGCATCCGCCGCGCCTCGCCGGTCCCGGCCTCCTGACCGGCTCGGACGCTCCGGCTGGTGCTTCCGGGCGATCGGCGAGAGGGTTGATCTATGGCCACGGCAGATCACAGCAGCGATCCCGGCGTGGCCGCCGACGCCGAGGCGGGTCCCGGCACCGAGACGGAGCCGGACGCCCGATACACCTTCGCCAACGAGCGCACCTTCCTGGCCTGGACCCGCACGGCGCTCGCCTTCATCCTGGCCGGCCTGGGCATCGTCCAGCTGCTGCCGCCGTTCCCGGGCGTCCCGTGGGGGCGGCACCTGCTGGGCGTCCCGCTGATCGTGATCGGCGCGGCCATCGCCGTCGTCGGCTACTGGCAGTGGGAGGGCAACCAGAAGGCGCTACGCCGCGGAGAGCCGGTCCGGCGGTCGCCCCTGCCGCGGCTCCTGGCCGCGGCCATCGGCGGCCTGGCCGTCGTCACGGCGGTCGTCCTGCTGCTGTCGGCCATGCACTGATGCCACCGCAGCGCCGAGCCGAGCCCCCGGAGCCGCGCCCGGCCGAGCCCCCGGAGCCACGCCCGGCCGAGGATTTCGACCCCGGCCTGGCCTGGGAACGGACCCGGCTGGCCTGGACCAGGACCGCGATCGCCTTCGCTGCGGTCGGCGCCGCGGTCCTGAAGTCACACCTGGTGGCGGGCTTGACCGTGCTCGGCCTGGCCGGGATCGTCTGGGGTCTGCGCCAGCTGTTCCGGGACCCGGCCGTCACCCGCAGCCAGACCGCCAGGCTGCTGGGCGTCACCCTGACCGTGGTCGCCGTCGCGCTCGTGGCGCTCGTCCTCTCCTTCGTCGGCTACCCCCGGTGAGCCGCTCTTGCCCGTGAGAGGGTTAGGCAGCCGGCCGTCGAGACCCGCGGGAGCCCGCCCCATGGCGCTGATCTACCACATCACGGCCGGATCCGACTGGGAGCAGGCCCGCCGGGACGGGACCTACCTGCTGTCCACGCGCGGGATCACGCTGGCCCAGGAGGGCTTGATTCACGCCAGCACCGCGCGCCAGGTGCCGCTGGTGGCGAACGCCTTCTACCGGGGCGAGGCCGGCCTGGTCGTGCTGGTCATCGACACCGACCTGGTCGAGCCGGAGATCCGCTACGAGCAGCCGCCTGGCTCCGGCGAGACGTTCCCGCACATCTACGGGCCGCTCAGCGTGGCCGCCGTCGTCGGCGTGCGGCCGCTGGCGGCGGACGCGACGGGCCGCTTCTCGTTCGAGCCGGACGGCCCCGGTCCGGACGGCCCCGGGCCGGGCGGGCCATAGCGCCGGTCCCGGGGACAGCACTGCATAACGACATGGCCGCTGACCTCACCCTTCGTCTTTCTGTTCTACTTCCAATAAGTTCATGCTAACGCACCGAAACAGTGTTTGACACCGATGCCGCCCGTAAGGCAGTCTGAGCCACGCGAATGGCGCAGACGGACGCGCCGCCGATACGCAGGGAGGCACCCGAGATGGGTCAGAAGACGGTCCGGTTCAGCGACCTGAGCGGCGAGATCATCACCGACGAGGCGCCCGCGCGCATCGTGATCCACGAGCACCCGGACCTGGTCGGCGGGCCGGTGGAGATCGACGTCCTCGGCGACGAGGCCCTGGGCGTGGAGAAGTCGGCCGTCCGGGTGACCGTGCTTGACCTGTACTTCCCCGGGAGCGACGAGCCGCACCGCGTCACGGTGCTGGCTGACGACTTCGACAAGGCGGCCACCGATAGCCCCATGAGCGAGCTGCTGGCCGCCGCGCGGCCCGCGCGGCGCAGCAGCCGGGCCGCCGCGAGCGGCCCGGCCCGCGGTGCCGCGGCCAGCTTCGCCACGCTGGAGACCGCCGGGCGGCCGCACAAGGGCCGGATCACCGAGGCCGAGCAGAGGTTCGTGCGCGAGCACTTCGATGCCATCAACGAACGGCTGGCGGCCGAGGGCCTGCGCCCGATCGACCTGGACGACCCCGCTCACATCGAGCGCTACGACCTGGGCGACCTGGCCGCCAAGCGCAGCGCGGCCGCCAGCGAGCCCGTCGCGGCCACCGGCCGGTCCAGGGCGGCCGCCGCCAGCGCCGCCGCCTGACCCCGGCCGCGGGCCTGGTGCATCAGCCGCTTCAGGCCCGCGGCGCGGCCGCAAGTAGACCGCCCGGTCCGGTCCGAGCCGCCGTAATTCGACATTCCTGATGGCAGTCATTGACGCAGTGGGCGGCGACCGGCTGGCGCTCGCGGCCCAGGCCGAGGCGCTCTACAGCGACCCCATCCCGGTCCACCTGATCAGCGCCCCGACGCTCGTTCTGGCCGGCGACGCCGACCCGCTGACGCGCGGGGCCGACCAACTGGCCGCCGCCATGCCCCGCGCCACCCTGACGACGCTGCCAGGCGATCACCTCGGCGTCCCTCCCGGCCAGCGCGGCCTTCGCGATCGCCCTGGTCGAGTTCTTCGGCCCGCGCTGAGCTCCCCGGACCGCCCGCTCCCGCGCAGGGCGGGGGGCCGGCGGGTGTCCTCGCCGGGGATGTCCTGATAGGAATGCAACCAGTGGCTCCGGCGCCTTGTCCCGGAGGCCGCCCGCCTGCTGGCCGTCAGAGGGGATCGCCATGAAGGTGCCGCTCACGATAGGGGATTTCCTGCGCCGCGCCGCCGCCGTCTACGGCGGCCGCCCGGCCGTGATCGATGAGCCAGGGACCGCCGGGTCCCTGGGCACGCTCACATACTCCGACCTGGAGAGCCGGTCGCGGGGGATGGCCATCGCCCTGGACGACCTCGGAGTCGGCCAGGGCGAGCGGGTCGCGATCGTCAGCCCGAACGCGGCGCGCTTCCAGATCGCCTACTTCGGGGTCAGCGGGTTCGGCCGGGTCCTGGTCCCGGTGAACTACCGGCTGAACGCCGAGGAGATCCGCTACATCATCGAGCACTCGGGCGCGACCGTCCTGCTCGTGGACCCCGAGTCCGACGAGGCGCTCCGGGACGTGACGGCCAAATACCGCATCGTGCTGGACGGCGTGGCCGACGAGGCGCTGTTTGCCCCGGCCGCCCCCGGCGCCGAGCCGGCCGCCTGGGAGCCCGACGAGGACGCCACCGCGAGCATCAACTACACCAGCGGCACCACGGCACGTCCCAAGGGCGTCCAGCTCACGCACCGGAACTGCTGGCTCAATGCGACCACCTTCGGCTGGCACACGTCCATCACCGACCGGGACGTGTTCATGCACACGCTGCCGATGTTCCACTGCAACGGCTGGGGCATGCCCTACGCCGTGACCGGCATGGGCACGCCCCAGGTCATCGTGCGCAAGATCGACGGCGAGGAGATCCTGCGCCGCGTCGAGGAGCACGGGGTGACCCTGATGTGCGGGGCCCCGGCGGTCGTGGCCGCCATCCTCGACGCCGGCGCCAAGCGCCTCGCGGCGGGCCGGCTCATCCCCGGCGCCGGGCTGACCCGGATCGTCGTGGCCGGCGCGCCCCCGCCGTCCAAGACCATCGAGCGCGTCGAGACGGAGCTGGGCTGGGAGTTCATCCAGATCTACGGGCTGACCGAGACGGCCCCGCTGCTGACCGTGAACCGCGCGCCGGCCGAGTGGGACGGGCTGGAGCCCGCCGAGCGCGCCCGGCTGCAGTCGCGGGCGGGCGTCCCGGCCATCGGCGTGCAGATCCGGACCGACGAGGACGGCGAGGTCCTCGCCCGGTCGAACCACGTGTTCGAGGGCTACTGGCAGCAGCCCGCCGAGTCGGCGGACGTCCTGGCCGGGGGCTGGTTCCGCACCGGGGACAAGGGCCACATCGAGGCCGGGGACTACCTGGTCATCTCCGACCGCAAGAAGGACGTCATCATCTCCGGCGGCGAGAACGTCAGCTCCGTCGAGGTCGAGGACTGCCTGTACCAGCACCCGGCCGTGGCCGAGGTCGCGGTCATCGGCGTCCCCCACGCCCGGTGGGGCGAGACGGTCAAGGCCCTGGTCGTGCTCCGCGACCCGGCCGTCGACGGTCCCGAGGCCACCGAGCAGGCGCTGATCGAGCACTGCCGCGGCCGGCTGGCGCACTACAAGTGCCCCACGTCGGTCGAGGTCCGGGAGGCCCTGCCCCGCACGGCCACCGGCAAGCTGCAGAAGTTCAAGCTGCGCGCGCCCTACTGGGACGGCTACGAGCGGGGCATCAACTAACTTCCTCCGAAACGGATCGCTCGCCGGGCGCCCCCGCCTCCGGCTATCCGTCGTCCCCGCCGAGGCCCGTACGACTCGGGTAGCGCGCGGTAGCTCGCCAGTTCATCCTGTGGTCGGTCGACGCCCCGCCGGCGGCCGGATACCGTCAGGTCTCATGCAGCCGACCGGCGGATGTCCGCAGTGACCGTCCGCGGCATCAGCCTGCGCCCGGCCGCGGTGCTGCGCCGGGACGGCTCGCCGTCACTGTGCCGCCCGCCCGCCCCCGCCGGGCCCGCAGTCCCGCCTGCCCCGGCGGCCCGGCCGCGGTCCCTGAGCGCCGGCTACCACCGGGCGCGGCAGTTCGCCCTCACCCACGCGCTGGTCACCGACGCCGTGCTGGCCCTCCTGCTCGCCGGGGTCTGCACGCCATGGCTGGTGACCACCGATCCCAGCCCGCTGGCGTGGCTGCTGCAGGCTGGCCTGCTGACCCCGCTGGCGTGGCGGCGCCGCTACCCGTCCGGCGTGTTCGCCGTCGTCTGCACCGTGGCCCTGGTCCAGTGGTTCGTGGGCATCCGGCTCGTCGCCGACCTCGCCCTGCTGGTGGCGCTGTCGACGCTCGCGACTTACCGGCCGCGCCGGGTCGCCCTCGCGGCGGCGGGCGTCCTGGAGGTCGGCGCGGTCCTGGCGTCGGTGGCCTGGAGCCTGGCCGGGTCCTGGCTGAGCTCCCTGGTGTTCCTGTCCGGCATGGTCGCCGCGGCCCTGCTGCTCGGCATCAGCGTCCGCGCCCGCAGCGCGCTGGTGGCCACGCTCACCGAGCGGGCCGGCCGCCTGGAGCGGGAGCGGGACCAGCAGGCCCAGATCGCCGCCGCGGCGGAGCGCACCCGGATCGCCCGCGAGATGCACGACGTAAT
>Ga0193728_1000766_pt1 | contig 15953 bp, 18 predicted proteins | sample U1c1metaG_FD_143037 | JGI IMG/M metagenome (GOLD analysis project Ga0193728, IMG submission 143037) | Soil microbial communities from a riparian zone of the East river system, Colorado, United States - U1c1 | ecosystem: Environmental > Terrestrial > Soil > Riparian zone | place: USA: East River...
CAGGCGCGGCATGTGGATCAGACCGAGGATCATGCAGGTCCAATTCCGACGCTGGGATTCGACGCGACCTACGTGGTGAGCAAGCGATTTTATTTCGACGCACGCGCCCAGTACTTGAGGGTACGCATCGATGACCTCGACGGCTCTCTGGGCATTTACGAACTGGATGGTCTGTACCGCCTGCGCCCCAACATCTCCTTCGCGGTCGGCTACTCCTCCTTGCGCGCGCGCCTGACCTCGGCGCAGGCCCGCCAAGGGGGAATGTTCAACTTCAATTCTAGCGGTCCTGAGATTTTCGTCAGGGTCGCTTTCTAGGCACCGTGAATTTGACGGGTTCGGAATGGCCTCAGTCCTTTCATACTGGACCGCCAACATTACGGTGCAGAGGAGGAGTGTCAAAGGGCCATCCTCGGTCGTGTGGCCTCACTCGCACTCGTCGGCTGAGACGTGTCGTCCAACACCCGCCAGTAGGATCGACGTCGTGATGTTGATCGGTGCGAGCATTCGTCAGGAAGGGAAAGTAGCCTCGAGGGAACTGGTTCTTCTCGTTGCCTCGAGGCGACTTACCCTTCCGGGCGATCGCTACACCACAGGTCAAAATCACTGAGCCGAAGTACTGGGCGTGCTGGATTCCGCGGAGAATTCGACCCGATTGTTCGCTGCGGCGACGCGATTCCATTCACCGGCCGTGAGGCTTTCGGTACGCGACGGATACGGCGTGCCGGCGTGCGTCGTGCCGGTACTTTCCAGCGCGACCGTTATCGCGCCTGAGGTGCGTTGACGCACCCCCGCGACGAGATTTGCAAATGCCAGCGATTGACGCTGCTGGCCCGACAGCGCTTCATCGAGGGGATTGCCGATCATGTCGCATCGATTGATGGGCAGTGTCGGCACCGCGGGTACATAACCGTCGGAGGCATTGCCGCTCAAGCAAAACAGTCCCGCCGAACTGGAAATCTTCACCACCCCATGAAACGCTTGAGCCTCGAGTTTCGTCAGCAGATCCCGCAGCACCTCGAGCCGGCTGCGATCAAAGGCGATTTCGCCATAGGGTACGGGCTCGACCCGCGGCGCTATGACGGAGCCTGAGGAACCGGCCGCCGCCGGCGATTGGCCGGTGTTCGCCGTCGCCAGCGCGCCGGTAAGATCTTTCACCGCAGCGGCGAGATCGAGTCTCGCCTTTTGCAATTCGCCGTTGGCGGATTGCAACCCCGCGATGTCCGCATGAGCGCGAGCCAGTTCATTGCGCGACGTCAGCCAGCTCGCCGCGAACGCGACCGCCACGGCGAAGACCGCAAGTACCGCGGCCGCCCAGGGCCAGACGGGCGGCGGCGGCGCCGGCGGCGGCGCAATCGGATCGGGGCCCAGCACCGGCATGTCATTGCGAATATCGCTGACGATGCGCGTCGCGAAGCTATCGAGGCTGGCGACAATGAAGCGGCGAATGTCCACCGCTTGGTCCTTCACCGCCGATTCAACCCGGCGTCCCCAATCGACGGCGCCGCTTCCCGCGGCGGGCCGCGCAGGCGGTCTTTCGACGGCGATGCCGGAGTCCAATTCGACCGGGTGCAATGTAGGCTCCGCCATGTCGCGGCGCTCCGGCAATAAATGCAGCTCGTACAATACTTTCGACACATCGACGGGCCGAACCTGCTTCGGCAACACCCCCATCGCGCCGAGGGCGCGCGCCTGACCGACATACAGTTCACCCTCTTGCGAGGTGTACATCATGATCGGGATCATGGCGGTCTGGGGATTTCCCTTGATTGCCTTCACCGCCTGCAGGCCATCCATCCCCGGCATGAGATGGTCCATGAAAATCGCATCGGGACGATTGCTTTTCAAATATTCAATGGCCTGCTCGGCCGACTCGGCCATGTCGACCTCGATGTCGTACTTCTCGAGCATGCGGCTCAAAATGACGCGAGCTGACTTGGAGTCGTCGACCACCAATGCGCTTTTGCGGGCCATGGGATTAGTGTAGCGCAGTCACGCCCGTCGCGAATCCGCGACGCGCATCGTGTCCCTAAAGGCCTAAAGCCTTGGCCCATGGGCGTTGGACTGGAAGCGGACCCGCGCAGACTTACGCGGGATCCGCGCTCTGCGATTCCTTATTCTGGGAAATCCAGGTCAACGCGGATTCAACGTCGGCGAGTTCACTGGCCGTGAATCCTTCGATTCTCACACCCGTGGCCTCCGCCTTCTTTTTGGCGAGTTCCGCGGCCGCAACGGAATGTACCCACACCAAACCGCGGCGCACCTTGGCCGTGAATTTTTGCTGCTTTTCTTCGGTCATTACCCACACTCCTTAAAGTATCTACCGCAGTCTACGGGGCCGCGATGGCGCGGTCCATTCGAGCACTGTAGTTGTTGAGAGCGCGGGAGACCACCCCTATATATTGGTTGGCCTCTTCCCATCGCCGCTCCTCGATCGCCTCGCGAATCCCCGGCAAAGTCTTGACGCCGTACCCGGTATGCAGTCCCGGCGCATAGATCATGTGCTGGTACCACTCGCGGCCGGGTAAACCATGCGAATCCGTCAGATTTTGCTCCAGAATCGCGAGGGTCGAATTTACGCGCTCTCGCTCGGCGCTGCCGGCCGCATCATTGGCCGCACCGAGGCGCGCATACTCCTTGTCGAATGCCATTGCGCTTTGTTCCAGTTTCGCCACCGCATTGTCGAGCTCGGCGAAATTGAGGTACGGCACGTCGGCGACGCGCGGCGGCGGCGCACGCGGATAGTCGGGATTCGTCGTCAGCTTGTAGGACTCGTCGTCCTGCAGCTTGGCGAGCTCCCGGGTCTTGCTGCGCATGCCGTCGGCCAGCTTGTGCAGCTCATCGTCGTACCCTGAGACCGAGGCGGCGAAATCGCCTTCGCGCGCCGGAATCAATTCCGCCTGCGAGGCTCGCAGCATGATCCGGCCCGCCACCTTGGCCAGCGCCACTCCATACTCAAAGCTGGGGTCGACAAAACGGCGATAGTGATCGAATGAATCATAGGCCGAGTGATAGACACCGTACTGCGATTCGCCCTCGAACCCTAGATTGACGGAATTGATGCCCAAATGTTGCAGGAAAGGCGTGTAGTCCGACCCTGATCCCAAGGCGCCTAGCGCCAAGTCTCCGTTCGCACCGGTTCGCGCTGCGGAATCGACTTGGCCTGCCGAGTCGTAAGCCGAAACCCGTCTGTGGGCCAGCGCGCGCGTGAGCACGCTGGCGCCGGTTTCCGGATCCTTCACATCGCGCGCCACTTCGCTCAAGAAATGCTGCAAAGCGTGGCTGCCTTCCGCCTGCAAGAAGCCCCGGCCATTCGTATCGGAATTGACATACATCACGGCCTTTACCTTAAGTTCCGCGGCATGTTGTTCGGCCCATTCGGTCGAACCCAGCAGTCCCGGCTCCTCGCCGTCCCAGCTGTTGTAGACCAGCGTGCGGCGCGGACGCCAGCCTTCCTTCATCAAGCTGCCGATCGATTTCGCTTCGGCCATGAGCGCCACTTGACCCGCCAGCGGATCCATGGCGCCGAACACCCAACCATCGTGATGGTTGCCGCGAATGATCCACCGGTCCGGCTCATCGCTGCCTTTGATTTTCGCGACCACATCATAAATCGGCTTCTGACTCCAATCCGACAGCACCTTCATGTGCACTTGGGCAGGGCCCGGACCCACGTGGTAGGTCATCGGCAACCCGCCGCGCCAGGCGGCCGGCGCGACGCGGCCGCCCAATGCCAAGAGCAGGGGCTCGGCGTCCGCGTAGGAAATGGGCAGCACCGGAATTTTCAACAGAGTCCTGGCATCTTTCAGCGCGAGGCGCTTGGCGCCGGGCACCGCTCCGACGCCGGGAGTCAACGGATCGCCGCTGTACAGGGTGAGATCCTGTACCGAGCCGCGCTGCACGGCATCGGGCGGGCGGAAACCGCCCTTCGGATAGGTATCCCCTGCGCCGTAGCCATCATCGCGCGGATCCGAATAAATCAAACAGCCCACGGCGCCATGTTCATACGCCAGCTTGGGTTTCAAGCCCCGCCAGCCGCCGCCATACCGGGTCAACACGATGCGGCCCTTGACGCTCAATCCTGCGCGTTCGAGCTCTTTGTAGTCGTCCGGCATGCCCTGATTCACGTAGATCAGCTCCGCGGTCACATCGCCGTCGGCGCCGTACACGTTGTAAGGCGGCAACTCGTCCTTGGTTTGCGTCGACGTGCTGTCGCCCGCGATGGGCGGCTCGCTCAATCGCGCCTTGAAATGCGTGGGTGCGATGAGTTCCACCGACACCTCGCGCGGTGTCGGGTACAGCACCGAGAATGTTTCGATCGAGGCATCCCAGCCCCACTCGCGAAACTTCGCGAGTTGAAATTCCGCATTGGCCTTGTCATGCGCCGAGCCCACATGGTTCGGCGCGGAGGACATCTGTTGCATCCAGGCGCGCAGCTCCGCCGCCGACAGGTCGGCATCGAAACGCTGTTCCAAGCGCATTTCGGCCGCCGCGGCACCGCTTGAAAAACCTTCAAGATCGTTCGCTCCCCCAGGGGCATCGGCCGCAACCGCCCCGGCAACGCTCAAGGCCGCCATTGCGGCGATGAGAGCGCACGAGGTGCGCGAAATCGTAAATGACAATGGACTCTCCTCTATTCGCGGATGCCGGTGCCGCGGTTCAACAGGGTTACCGCCAGTGTAAACATCACGGCGGCTGCGGAAATCATGATGGCATAAGCCAGACGCAAATCGACGTCCGAGGTGCCGAGAAACCCAAATCGAAATGCGCTCACCATGTACAAAATGGGATTGGCATTCGAGGCCATGTGCGCCCAGACCGGCAGCATGCTCACCGAATAAAATACGCCGCCCAAATAAGTCAGCGGCTGCAGCACGAAAGTGGGGAACCAGGAAATCTGATCGAAATTCTTCGCGAACAAGGCATTGATGAAACCGCCCAGCGCGAAGATGAAACTCGTCAGGAATGCCGCCGTGATGATCGCCAGCACGTGCGTAATCGACAGACGGGTGAAGAACAATGAGATGATGGTCACCACCGCGCCCACCAGCACCCCGCGCAGCACGCCGCCCATGGTGTAGCCGGCGACGATCAACCAATTCGGCAACGGCGACACCAGCAGTTCCTCGATGTGCTTGCCGAACTTTGCGCCGAAGAATGAGGACACCACATTGCCGTAGGAGGTTGTAATCACGTTCATCATGATGATGCCGGGCGCCATGAACTGCATGTAGTCGTAGCCGCCGATCTGGCCGACGCGCCGCCCGATCAAGCTGCCGAAGATGACGAAATAGAGCGTGGCGGTGACCGCCGGCGGCACGAGAGTCTGCCCCCAGATGCGCACGATGCGGCTGAATTCGCGGATGATGATGGTTTTGAAACCGATCCAATCGGTGGCCGCGCGCGATTCGGCCATCATGAAGCCTTCGCGGCGGCGGTCTTGACGCTGCCGTCGACCAGGCGGATGAACAATTCCTCGAGCCTGTTGACCTTGTTGCGCATGCTGTTCACGACGATGCCCTGCGCCGAGAGCTGCTGAAATATATCGTTCAGGCTTTGCGTCTTCGACATCTCGATTTCCAGGGTATGATCGTCCGACAGCGCGGCCGTGAATCCGTTGAGCTGCGGCGCCACGCTGCGCGAATCGCGCAAGTTGAACACGAACACCTCGGTCTGCAGCTTGCGCAGCACATTCGCCATGCTGTCGCGCTCGATGATATTGCCGCCCTCGATGATGGCGATGTTGCGGCACAGATTCTCGGCTTCTTCGAGATAGTGCGTCGTCAGGATGATGGTCGTTCCCTGCCCGTTGATATTGCGCAGGAATTCCCACATCGAGCGGCGAATTTCGATATCGACGCCCGCGGTCGGCTCGTCCAGAATCAAGAGGCGCGGCTCATGCATCAAGGCGCGCGCAATCATCAGCCGGCGCTTCATGCCGCCGGACAATGCGCGCGCGATCGAATTGCGCCGGTCCCAGAGCTGCAGCTGCTTGAGATATTTTTCCGCCCGCTGCTTCGCGAGAGGCCGGGGAATGCCGTAGAAGCCGGCCTGATTCACCACGATGGTGAATGGGGTCTCGAACATGTTGAAATTAATTTCCTGCGGCACCAGGCCGATGCAGGACTTGGCTGTTTCCAGCTCCTTGTCGATGTCGTGGCCGAACACTTCGACCACGCCGCTGGTTTTGTTGACCAACGATGTGGTGATGCCGATGGCGGTGGTCTTGCCCGCACCGTTCGGCCCCAAGAGCGCAAAAAAATCGCCCTCATCGACCTCGAGGTCGATTGCTTTGAGCGCTTTGATGCCGTTTTTGTATACCTTGGTGAGTTGTCGGAGGACTAGGGCATGCATAGGAGCCGGCTAGACTAAACCTCGCGGGGCTCGCTTGGCAATTGAACCGCGGCGGCAAGCTGCAGCCCGGACAACTGCACGCGGCGCAGGGCGGCGGGGTCGGGCCGCGCCGCCGCGTTGATCAGGGCGCTCCAGTAGGCATGGCACTGGCTCCATCGGGGGGTGAGATTTGGCGCCTCGGTCGCGGCCAGCGCCGGCAGTGCATCGACCGAGACGCGCCGAAAAGCATCCGCCGTGTTGGCGTGCATCCCCAAGAGCAGATGGGCGTCGAGGCCGGCGCTCGACGCGAGGTGCCAGGTATAAAAGAGCGCCAGCCGCACGAAATCGACGGTGTCCTCATCGGCGTTGGGCGCATCGGCGACCTGCATGGGTTCGGCAGTCTGCAGGCGGCTCCTCCAGTGGGCGTCGTCCTGAAAACGGAGGTCGAACAAGGCATACGGACAATCCGCCGCCGCCGCCCGCTGCGCGGACGACAGCGGCGCGACTCGCGCGCCCAATCCGGGCGCGAGGACGCCTTTGCCGGCCAAATCGAGAAAGCGGCGGTTCAGGCCGTGCATCGAGCTTCGCTGTTCGGCCGATACGTGGGGCTGCTGCGCCCAATCGCCGATGAATGCGTGCTGCATGATCGCCTCCGTTCGCATTTCGCCATAAAGGCAGCGGCAAAATCTCGCAAAAACCTCTTGGCAGTCAAGCTAACTTTGTGATTAATTTCTGTCAAATTCTTTTTGACCCAAAAACGCGTGAATTGCAACGAGGGACCGACCATGAGAGTGTCAGACGATCGCTATACGAGAGACCGGCAGAAATTCGATCTTGCCCTGCGGCTGATCCACCACGAAGCCCGCACCTTTACCATTCGCCAATGGACGGGCTTGAGCGACGATCGAATACGCAAGCTGTACCGCAGTTATGTTTTGGAGAGTGCGCCACGCGACGTACTGCGCCATCGCGGCAAGTCGCCGCGCCAGGCGGCATTTTTCTTCAGGAACCCCGAACTCAATTTTCAAGCGGCGCAGCTCGCCAGCCTCTTCGTCATGTACGGACTGGTCCACGGCAACGATCGCGGCGTCGAGCCACGCTATCGTGTGGGATCGCTCGAGTCCGGTGCTTTGCTGTGCCGCGCGTACGAGGCCTATTTGGAAATGCACGAGCCGGCGGGCATTTCGTTCGAGCACGCATGGTTTTTGTTGCTGGCTCTGGCGCGCCACGATGAGGTCGGGATTGCACGCTGCGAAATATGCGGCGGCGTGCACGTGCGGGATCTGTTGGCAAGGCACCGGCTTGATTGCGGCAATTGCGACGGCGCCATAGGGCGCGCCCCCTGCTAGAATCTGAACGATGCAGCCAAGGAATATTCTGTCCGGTCCGTATCTGGACCGAGCCGCTCACTTGCGCAAGGATCCGGCATGGTTCGAAAGAGCTCTGGCGGATGAACGCAGCCGCGTCCTGCCCGTTTGGAATTCGCGCAATCTCATCGTCGAGGGTGAAGCGCCGCGGGCGGCACTCCTCGAACTATCGGCGATACCCGAAGAGCGGCGCAACGGCAACGAGCTGATTCTTCTGGGCCGATTCCGCGATTCTGAAGTTTTTGCCTGCGAAGTCGAAGCGCTGGAGCCGCCGCAGTTTCAAGCCGGTACGCGCTTCGAGGATTTGCGCATGCTGGCTTCGATTTTGCCGGCCGAGGATGCCGGCCTCTTGGGATACGCGCGCGGCATGGTTTCGTGGCGAGCCCGGCACCGTTTTTGCGGCACGTGCGGCGCGACGACTGTGGCTGCCAGAGGCGGGCATGTTCTGATATGCACGAACCCTGCATGCCGCCACGAGCAATTTCCACGCATCGATCCGGCCATCATCGTTTTGGTGAGCGACGGCGAGCGCGCCTTGCTGGGACGCCAGGCTGCCTGGCCGGTCGGGCGTTATTCCACCATTGCCGGTTTTGTCGAACCCGGAGAATCCCTCGAGGATGCCGTGGCGCGCGAGGTTTTCGAAGAGACCGGCATCGACGTCGATCGCATCCAATATCATTCCTCGCAGCCCTGGCCTTTTCCGTCTTCGCTGATGCTGGGATTCACGGCGCACGCGCTCCACACGCAGATCCAGCGGCGCGACGATGAGTTGGAGGACGCGCAGTGGTTTACGCGCGAAGATTTGGCGTCGGGCAGGCCCATCGTACCGCCGAACGTGTCGATCTCGTTCCGCCTGATCGAGCATTGGTTCGATGCCGGCGCGGGCAAAAAACTCCGGGAGATTCACAAGGCCTCATCTTGGCCCGCCGCTCGCTAGCCTAAAGGAGCGTTAGCCGCGTTCCCAGTGGCCCGGCCTCATGCGCCAACCATCACCCTGCCGTACCCATGAATGTCCGACCCAATGATGGCCCGGCCGCCCGGCCACCCAATGACCGCCGACCCACTCGTGGCGGCCGCCGACCCAATTCCAATAGCCCCCGACCCATACAAAACCCGGTGACGGCGCGACGCCGATGACCTCGACTCGCGCCGGCGGCGGCGCCACCATCACGACACCGCCCGCATAGTGACCCTGATCGGGGACGACCACACACCCGGGCAGCGCCATGCTGACGAGGAGGCCGAAGGCTAACGCTGCGTTTACCCACTTGCGCTGATTCATGACCGCTACCATTGGCGTTAACAACGATAAAGACCTAACGTCTTTCGTCCCACGCCGTTGACCTGACTCTCAATGGCCAGCGAGCATACCGCCGTCGCCTATGGAGTTCCACCCGGGCGCGGCTTGGATTTGTCATTGCGGCGGCGGGTGAGCCGCGCTTGAGGCCCAGGCGAGACTTTCGCAGCCGTGCTCGGCCGAACGATCCGCGCCTTCAATCGATACATGGCTTCATCGGCGCGATGCAAAAGCTTCGCGGCATTCTCGCCATGATAGGGGTACATGGATTCGCCGATCGTCGCGGTCAGATGCTGCTGCTCGTTGCCGATCCAATACGGCAGCGATACCCGCTCGCGAATCGCATCGGCGACCCGGCTTACGGGAAAAGGATCGGGAACACCCGGCAGGATCACCACGAATTCATCGCCGCCATAACGGCAGCAGATGTCGCCGGTGCGCACGCGGGCGGAAATGCGAGTCGCCACGGTAGTGAGAATTTCATCGCCCGCTGCGTGTCCGTACTTGTCATTGATGGCCTTGAAACCGTTCAAGTCGATGAACAGCAACCCAACGTGCAGATCCTGCAGGACGGCATCGCTGATCGCCGCTTCGAGCAGCTCGAGCATCCGCCGCCGGTTATAAAGACCGGTGAGCCCATCGCGCTCCGCGAGCCTCTGTGTTTCGGCCTCGCGCGCTTTCAGCGCCGCCAATTCGCGCAGCAGGTGGGCATTGATGGCGCGCAAGCTCTCGATTTCTCGCAGCTCCGCTGAACTGGTTATCCGGCGCCCGCGGGAATTCGGCGCGCCATCGCGCACAACCGGATCAAGAGCCGTAGCGACGTCCGGAGCCACTTGGGGCTGTGCATATGCCATAGTTAATTCTCGAAATCCTTATTCTCGAAATCCTTAAACTTGTACCTGGTCATTGTCGCGATCTTGGCGGGTCTTGCGGGATCGGGTGGCGCCTGATCAGTGTGTAAGACTTCACTGACTGGCTTTAAGTTCGCGCCTTGGTCAAAGGAGTGAATATGTCTTATACGGCAGATCCCCGGGTGCTCTTCGCGGCAGAGCGAACGTTGCTGGCCTGGCAGCGCAGTGCCATTGCGCTCATGGGATTCGGTTTCGTCGTGGAGCGCTTCGGCTTGTTTTTACAGTTGGTCGCGCACCTACCCGAGTCGGGTGCCCAGCGAAGCTTCTCTTTGGGCACCGGCGTATTGCTCCTGATCCTGGGCGCGGCGGTGGCGTTGATCTCGGCGCGTCAGTTTCGCCAGGTCGCCCGGAATTTGGACCCGGTGGTGGTGCCGCCGGGGTATTGGACGCAAATCGGCGTTGTGCTCAATGTCATCATCGCGGTCATCGCACTGATTTTCGCGCTGCATTTTCTGATGTCCGCAAAGGGGTGAGAATAAGACGGAATTTAACAGTGGCTGTTGCGGCGCAACTGCCAATCGTTATAGCCGGCTCATCGGAGCGCGTCACAGCTACCGCGACCGCTCGCACTTCGACGGTCAGAATGTGCTCGAGAACGGCCTGGCCAAACCCATCGGCAGTGCCGACGGATGGCTCAATCGTGCGCTCGCCGCCCTGCCCGCTTCCGGACGAGCCGCGGATCGCGCCGTGGCCATCAGTCAGAATGTGCCGTTGATTTTGCGCGGCGAGGCGGCCGTGATGTCGAAGTCCCCGCAGGCCATGCAGGATGTCGATGAGGATCTGTTGGCGCGCCTGGCGGACCTGTATTCCCAGGACGATTGGTTTTCAGCGCGTTTGAGCGAGGCAGTACAGACCGACAAGATGGTGGAGGGCGCGGATGACTCCGGCAATCCCAAACAACCGGAGCGCTCGAGGGTTCCGGATCGAATCACCGCGGTGGCTCGCATGGCGGCCAACCTCATGCGCAGCGACGGCGGTCCCGAGATCGCTGTCATCGAGGACGGCGGCTGGGATACCCATGCCAATCAAGGCGGCGCCAAAGGCATTCTCGGCACACGCTTGGGCGGCCTCGACAAAGCGTTGAAATCGCTGGCAGATGAATTGGGGCCGTTGTGGCCGCAGACCGCGGTTCTCGTCGTCACGGAGTTTGGCCGAACGGCCGCCGTCAATGGCACGCGTGGTACCGATCATGGAACAGGCGGTTGCGCCTTTCTCTTGGGCGGAGCAGTTCGCGGCGGGCAAGTTATTGCCGACTGGCCGTCCTTAAGCCGCACGGCACTGCTCGACAATCGCGACCTCAAGCCCACGCTCGATTTGCGCAGCGTATTTAAATCCGTGCTCGACGAGCATATGCACGTCGATGCGAATACGCTCGCCAAACGAGTATTCCCTGACAGCAGCGGCGCGCGCCCTCTACAAGGGCTGATACGCGCCTAGACTACTGCCCGGCAGAATTACATCGCCGATGATTCCATGCCGGAATTCATCGCCGGAGGCATTTCAGGCTCCGCGGCCGGCATGGAAGGCGGCGTAGCCATCGGCGCAGGCGTCATCGGCGCAGGCCTGGGCTTCGGTGCGGCCTTCTTGGCGACGGGCTTCGGCGCAGCCGGTGCTGCCTTCTTGGGCGCCGCTCTCTTGACGGCCTTCTTTGCCTTCGCCGCGACCTTTTTCTTTGCCTTCACCGGCCGTGTTTTCTTTTTTGCGGCGCTCTTCTTGGCGGACACTCGTTTAGCCGAACTGCGCTTGGCTTTGGCCATCGGACGCTTCGACTTGCGCTTTTTCGACTTGCTCTTTTTTGCCATGATCACTCTTCTCCTGAACATCGTTCGAACTCACCGCGAGAGTAGCCCTGAAAAAGTCTGCTGTCATCTGTGCGTGACCACTGGAGTCGCTCTCACGGATTGCGTAGGCTGCCTTGGGTGTCGACAACAGAACCCATTCGCCCGCTAAAAGATGTCTGGCTGAGACCCAGGCGCGTGTTTCGGGAATTGGCGACACGCCCGATCGGCGTCGCCGACTATTTGTTGGCGGCGAGCCAGGGCATTGCGACCTCGATTATGGTCTATCGAACCCAATTGGCGGGACCCAACGCCGGCACGGCGGATATTCTCGGAACATCCTTTGTTTTCGGCCCCCTGGGCGGCGTGGTGAGCATGTATTTATTTGCCGCGATCTACGGACGCTTAGGGAAGCGAGCCGGCGGCAAGACCACACGCAATCAGGTGTTCCATGTCCTGGCTTATGGCGGCATCCCGGTGGCGGCATCGCTGCTCGTCTGGATGTTTACCGTGCTGCTGGTCGGTGAGGCCGCCGTGGTCGAAAGGCCCGGCGCCGAGATCGACGGCTTCGTGTCGTTCGTGCTTCGAGCACAGTTCGCCTCCTACATGCTGCTATGGCTTTGGAGCGTCGTTCTGCAGGTGATGGGGTTCAGCGAGATCTTGGGGTTGACCACGCGCAAGGCTTTTGGAGTGTGGGTATTGGGTCAGGTCTTGGCACTGCTCTTGTACCTGTTCTTGAACATTCTGATCGGCGTTATCTTCCCAGGAGTCGCGCCAAGCGCGGCACCTTAAGCTTACGAAGCAGCGGCATTGGCCGGCGGGTCCGGATCCGCAGCGATCACGGGGGTCGGCGCCAACACCGGGGACGGCGCCAGCACCGGCGGCGGCCTGTGCAAGCGCTCGATCACTGTTTTGGCGACCTGTGCCGCCGTGCGCATCGTCTCGGGCGATTTCGCGGCGCGCGATTTCGGCGCGCGCGGTTTCGACGCGCGCCGCGAAGCGCGGCGGGCAGGCTTCGGAGCAGGCGCGCGCTTGCGAACGCTCACCGGTTTAGGAGCAGCGACGTGCTTCGCAGCGTCGAGGGGCTTGGCAACGGCGGCCGGCTTCACGGCGCGGACGGGCATCATCGCGGCCGCCGCGTCCAGTTTCTTGCGCGCCTGTTTCGCGGCTTTTTTCTCTGCTTTGAATAACTTCCGGGCCAGCTTCAGCTGTGCCTTCGCCGCTCGGACCTTGTCCTTCGCGGCAGCCGCGCGGGCCGCAGCTTTGACGGCGGCGGCCTTGAGCCGTTTCATCGTTGCAGGATGGGTTGCCATGGCATTCAAGGTAGTACTCGAAATAAAAATTGACGGATATCCGCGACTTCCTCAGCGCAGACGGCATGCGCCATGGGGTATTCGTGCCACTCGACTTTATAGCCCTGTGCCAGCAGAAAGTCGCGGGATTTCAGGCCCAACATCATCGGCACGGTGCCGTCCGCCAACCCATGGGCCATGAATATCGGCGTGCCATCGTTTGCCGGTGTGCGCTCGGCACCAAACGTGCTCTCGCGCGGCAAATAGCACGAAAGTGCCATCACGCCGGCCAGTTTCTCGGTCAGCCGCGGCGCCGTATACAGCGAGACCGCGCCTCCCTGGGAAAACCCAGCGAGCACGATGCGGTTGGCCGGGATGCCGCGAGTGACTTCCCTGCCGATCAGTTCTCGAACTTTATGGTCGCTATCCTGAAAGCCCGCGGCGTCTTCCGCGGCCCGCCGATCCAGCCCCACAATGTCGTACCAGGCGCGCATCCGCATGCCGTTGTTGATGGTGACGGGGCGGGCCGGGGCATTTGGAAAAACGAACCGCCAGGCGCGCGCGCCTCGCGAGACCAATTCGGGCACGATGGGTTCGAAATCATGTCCGTCGGCGCCCAAGCCGTGCAGCCAGATCACCGCCGCGTTAGGGTTGGGCGCCGTTTCTACTTCGATGGTTTCCAGCATGTAACTTAAGATACTAGGAATCGCGGCATGCGGCGATTGGCTATGATCGCGGTATGCCCACTTTGAGTCATTTGCGCCGTTATGCGATTGCACGCTCGCTGTTCAAACCGACGACGCTGAAGCGCGCCATCGAGAAACTGGGATTCGTCCAGGCTGATCCCATCCGCGCGCCCGCCCGGGCGCAAGACCTGACCCTGCGCCATCGCGTCAATGGATACCGCGCGGGCGATCTCGAACGCCGCTACCCGAAGTTGGGGTTGGAAGAAGATTTTTTCGTCAACTACGGGTTTCTACCTCGCGTTCATCACGCGCTGATGCACCCGCGCACGGTGCGAATCAAATTCACGCCAACTCGCACCAAGCAGGCGGAGGCGGTCCTTGCATTCGTCCGCGAACGCGGCATCGTGCATCCGCGTGAGGTGGACGCGCATTTCTCGCACGGCCGGGTCACCAATTGGTTCGGCGGGACCTCGAACGCCAGCACTCAACTTTTGAACCTGATGCATTACCGCGGGCTGTTGCGCGTCGCCCGGCGCGACAGCGGCGTTCGCGTCTATGCGGTGCGCGAGCCGGCTCCGGCAGGGATTTCCGAAACGCTTCAGGCGGCAGAGACGGCCGCGGCATCGAAAATGGACGCGCTGATAGATGTGATCGTTCACAAATACGCACCCCTCCCGGCGAGCACCCTCGCCTCTCTCGTGAACCTGTTGCGATTCGGCGCGCCGCAGTGGACCAAGGAACGCTCGGCGGCCCTGGCGCGCGCCAAGCGGCGTCTCGGCCACGCGCGAGTGGAGGGCATTGATTGGTATTGGCCGGCGGCAGAAAAGCCTCAGTCGCGCCGTTGGCGGCCGGATGACGGCGTGCGCCTGCTCACGCCCTTCGATCCGGTTGTTTGGGACCGGCGCCGCTTTGAGATCTTCTGGAACTGGGCGTATCGCTTCGAGGCCTACACACCGGCTCCCAAACGCAAGCTGGGCTACTACGCGTTGCCGCTCTTGTGGCACGAACGAGTCATCGGCTGGGGCAATTTGACAGTAGCCGATGGACGATTGAATGCCGCCTTCGGCTACACCGATGGCCGCGCTCCGCGCAACCTGAAGTTTCGAGCGGGTCTCGACCATGAACTGAGCCGGCTGCGCGCGTTTTTGAAGACGACTACTGACGAGGCTTCCGGCTCTTGAGGACTGGCCCTCGCCTGTGCGAGGGCCAGTCCGATTGAGCACCAACAATTACGGATTGCGCGAGGCTGTCGCTGAACTTGAGCCTGCGGCGTTGACTGAGGTCGCGCCTTTCGAATGCTGCGCATCGACCGCACCGGCGGCATTAGCCGAAGCCGAACCCCCGCGGGTCTCGGCACCGGCACCGCCTGTGCCCGCAAGGCTCATCGAAGAAGCCGGCTTTCGCGCCGCTGCGGACGCCGATGGGGCCGGAGCTGCGCCGGCGCTCTTGGCGGGCGGCGGGGCCTGCGTCCGAGTGCCCTGCGTCTGCGCCTGAGTGGCGGTATTCGCAGCGCTCGATGTCGCGCTTGATGCTGCGCCCGATGCCGCGCTCGATGTTGCGCCCGATGCCGCAGGTCGCGACGCGGAAGCCGTCGAATCCAACGAACCGGCCGCCTCAGCAGTGGCTGCGCCGGACGTTTTAGAAACGCCGCCGGCAGTCTGAAGCGCCGTATCGGTCGTCGCCGAACCCTGCTTTACGACATTCGGACTTGGAATAGTCGGACTTGGAATAGTCGGACTTGGGACAGCCGGACTCGGAATAGCCTGACTCGGAATAGCCGGACTCGGAATAGCCGGACTCGGAATAGTCGGACTTGGAACAGTCGGCTTTGGGACATTTGCTGCCGGGTGCAGCTTGGGCTTGTCGAGTGACCCGCCGATTGCACCCTGACCCTGGAATGCGCCTTGGCCGGACACGCCGCCGAGACGGTTCATGCCGCCCATTCCGCCGGCCAGGCCGCCGCCCAAGCCACCACCCAACCCGCCGCCCAAACCACCGGCGTAGGCGGGCGTGATGACCGCCAGCGCGGTCGCGACACTGACCGCTGCAATAATATGCTTCGTGTTCATCGTCGATCTCCTGGTGACCGCTGCACGTCGCGCGGCCTTCACCGATTGATACGACCGTCCGTCGGCGTTTCTTCCTTGGATGCAGAAATTCTTTCGGCGCCCACCAGACCAAAGCCATATGTCAAATCGCGGCCCGGGGGTCCTAAATCGATCGCATGCAGGGCGAGCGCCTCCACGGCAGCGTCGCTGGCATTGATATCGGGCGCCGAAACAGTCTCCGCCA
>Ga0193728_1000767_pt1 | contig 15947 bp, 9 predicted proteins | sample U1c1metaG_FD_143037 | JGI IMG/M metagenome (GOLD analysis project Ga0193728, IMG submission 143037) | Soil microbial communities from a riparian zone of the East river system, Colorado, United States - U1c1 | ecosystem: Environmental > Terrestrial > Soil > Riparian zone | place: USA: East River...
AGAAGGTCCGTGAAGCCATCTTCAACATCCTGCCCGACGTCGCCGGCGCGCACGTGCTCGACCTGTTTGCGGGCTCCGGCGCACTCGGGATCGAAGCGCTTTCACGCGCGGCGGCGCATGTGACGTTCGTCGATTTCGGGAAGCTGCCGCTCGGGGTCATCCGCGGCAACTTGAAGGAGCTCGGGCTCGACGGGCGGGCGACCGTGGTCGGCGCGGATGCGGTCGCGGCGGCGGCACGGCCGGGGCCGGCGCCGTGGGATCTCGTGTTCATCGACCCGCCGTATGCGAGCGACCTCGCGATCCGTGCGGCGCAAGCACTTGCGCACCTCGCGGATGGCGCGACGATCGTCATCGAGCACGATCGGCGGCACGCGCCTCCCGACCACCTCGGATCTCTGGTACGAAGTGACGAGCGTCGCTACGGCGACACCTTGGTCTCGTTTTATCAGCGCGGGCCCACATGACCAAACCCATCTCGGTCGCCGTCTATCCCGGTACGTTCGATCCGATCACGAACGGCCACCTCGATATTCTCGAACGCGCGCTGCGCGTGTTCGACCGGGTGATCGTCACGCTCGCGGTCAACCAGCGCAAGGCACCGTTATTCACCGCCGAGGAGCGGATCCAGTTCATTCACGACGCGATGCCGACCGAACGCCTCGAGTTCGCGCAGTTCGACGGCCTGATCGTCGATTTCTGCGTGAAGCACGGCGCGAAGACACTGGTCCGTGGCCTGCGCGCCCTCGCGGACTTCGAGTACGAGTTCCAGTTCGCGCACATGAACCGCCGGCTCGCGCCGACCGTCGACACGATCTTCTTCATGACGGACGAGCGCAACCACTACGTGTCGAGCTCGCTCGTCAAGGAAGTCGCGAGCCTCGGCGGCGACGTGAGCGGCCTCGTGCCGGCTCAAGTCGTCGAAGCTCTCGCGCTGAAGTACGGCAATAAGGACAAGGTATGAAGTTGAAGATCGCGTCGCGCCTCGATCCCATCAAACCGTCGATCACGCTCGCGGTGACCGCGAAGGCCGCACGCCTCAAAGCCGAAGGCGTCGACGTGATCAGCTTCGGCGCCGGCGAGCCGGACTTCGATACGCCGGAGCACATCAAGCAGGCGGTGCGCGAAGGACTCGACAAGGGCGTCGGCAAGTACACCGACGTCGCCGGCATCGCGATCCTGCGCAAAGCGATCGCGAGCGAGATGTCGCGCGTGCACCACGCGAAGATCGAAGCCGAGAACGTGCTGGTGTCGGCGGGCGCGAAGCACTCGCTGTTCAACCTGTTCATGGCGCTGCTCGATCCGGGCGATGAAGTCCTGATCCCCGCGCCGTACTGGGTGAGCTATCCCGACATGGTGATGCTCGCCGGTGGCACGCCGGTGATCCTGCCGACCAAGGCCGAGGACGACTTCGCGGTGACGGCGGCGCAAGTCGCAGCGGCGTGCACGGTGAAGACGCGTGCGATCGTGCTCAACAACCCGTCGAATCCGACCGGCGCGGTGTACACGCGCGCGCAGATCGAGGCGCTCGCGAAGGTCGTGCTCGACAAAGACATCCTCGTGATCTCTGACGACATCTATCGCTCGCTGGTCTACGCCGGCGCCGAGTACGTTTCGATCGCAGCGCTGTCGCCGGAGCTCGCCGATCACACGGTATTGATCGACGGCGTGTCGAAGACGTACGCGATGACCGGCTGGCGCATCGGCTATACGGCGACGACGGCCGCGCTGTCCCCGTTGATCAAGGCGATGAACAAGATCCAGGGTCAATCGACCTCGAACCCGAACCACGCGGCCCAGGTCGCGACGTTCGCCGCACTGACCGGCACGCAGGAGCCGGTCGAGATCATGCGCAAGGCGTTCGACGAGCGGCGGATCGAGATGGTCAAGCTGCTGCGCGCGATCCCGAACGTGAAGTGCCGCGAGCCGAAGGGTGCGTTCTACGCGTTCCCCGACGTCTCGGCATACGTCGGCAAGACCTCGCCCGAGGGCAAGGTGCTCGCGACCGATGTCGAGCTGTGCGACTGGCTCGTCGATGTCGGCCGCGTCGCGGTCGTGCCGGGCAGCGGGTTCGGCGCGCCGGGGCACGTGCGATTGTCGTACGCGACGTCGTTGCCGAACATCCAAGAGGGCGTCGGTCGGCTCGGCCGCGCGTTGGCGACGCTGGTGTGACCTCACGCGAGTTTGCCTTCCCCGGCACGCAACCGAAGTTTGCGCCCGACCGTGTCGTCGACATCCTGCACATCGTGCTCGAGATCGAGGTCGATCCGGCGGCGCGGACGGTCGCTGGCACCGCGACGCTGCGCGCGGCTGGACTCGCGGCGACGAAGATCGTCGAGCTCGATGCCGTCGAGCTGACGATCGATAGCGTGACCGCGAACGGCAGCGAGGCCGCGTTCCGTCACGACGGGCGCAAGCTGCGCATCGAGCTCGGCACGACGCTGCAACCGGCCGAGGAGCTCGTGCTCGCGATCGCGTATCGCGGTGCGCCGCGCCGCGGGCTGTACTTCACCGCGCCCGACGACGGTTATCCCGACAAGCCGACGCAGGCGTGGACGCAAGGCCAGGACGAAGACTCGCGCTATTGGTTCCCGTGCTTCGACGCGCCGAACGAGAAGGCGACGAGCGAAGTGATCGCGACCGTGCCGGCCGGAATGTTCGCGCTGTCGAACGGCACGCTGGTGTCCGATCGCACGCACGGCGCCAAGCGGATCGTGCACTGGCGACTCGACGTCCCGCACAGCTGCTACTTGATCACGCTCGCGGTCGGCGACTTCGCGACGATCGAGACCAAGTGGCGCGACGTGCCGGTCGTGTACTACGTGCAGCGTGGCCTCGAGGCCGAGTGCGAACGCACGCTCGCGCGCACGCCCGAGATGCTCGAGCTGTTCTCGACGAAGTTCGGTGTCGCGTATCCGTACCCGCGCTACTCGCAGGTGTTCGTCGCCGACTTCATCTTCGGAGGCATGGAGAACACGAGCGCGACCACGCTGACCGACACGGTGCTGATCGACGAGCGCGCGTCGATCGACTACGACATCGACTCGCTCGTCGCGCACGAGCTCGCGCACCAGTGGTTCGGCGATCTCGTGACCTGCCGCGATTGGGGTGAGGGCTGGCTCAACGAGGGCTTCGCGACCTACGCCGAGTACATCTGGCGCGAGCATCACGAGGGCCGCGACGCCGCCGACCTCGAGCTCGAGGAGTGGGGCGACTCCTACATGGGCGAGGACTCGGGCCGCTATCGCCGCACGATCGCGACGAAGCTGTTCGACGAGCCGATCGACATCTTCGACGCGCACCTCTACGAGAAGGGCGGGCGCGTGCTCCACATGCTGCGCCACTACCTCGGCGATGCCGCGTTCTTTCGCACGCTCGCGCACTACCTCACGAAGCATCGCCACGGGCTGGTCGAGTCGCGTGACCTCGCACGCGCGGTCGAGGATGCGACCGGCAAGGTCGTCGATTGGTTCTTCAGTCAGTGGGTGATCGACTTCGCCGGTTATCCCGAGCTCGACGTCGCGTTTCACTGGGAGCCCGATGCGTCGGTGATGGCGGTGACGATCGATCAGCGCCAGCACCTCGACGCGCGCACGCCGCTGTTCCGGATCCCGACGACCTTGCGGTTTCGGCTCGGCGACCGCGATGTCGATGTCGCGATCGAGATCAAGGAGGCGAAGCAGACGTTCCGGCTGCGCCTCGAGGCCGAGCCGACCCAGGCGATCTTCGACCCCGGTCACGTCGTTCTCGCGTCGCGCAAGATCGACAAATCCGAGCCGCTGTGGCGCGCCGAGCTGGAGGGCGCGACGCTCGGCCTCGATCGCGCGGCCGCCGCCGCGGCACTCGCGAAGCGCGCCGGCCGCACCGCCGAGGAAGCGCTCGTCGCCGCGCTCGCCGACGACAAGTTCTGGGCCACGCGCGGAGCCGCCGCCGCCGCGCTGTCGAAGATCCGCAACGCCACCGCGCGCGACGCGCTGATCAAACGGCTGCGCGGCGAGGTCCACCCGCGTGCGCGCCGCGCGATCGCCCGCGCGCTCGGCGAGTTCGTGCTCGACGTCGAGGTCGGTGCCGCACTCTCGCAGCTCGTCGACAAGGGCGATCCGAGCTACTTCGTCGAGGCCGAGGCGTGCCTCGCACTCGGCAAGACCCGCACGCCGCGCGCCGGCGAGCTGTTGCGCAAGGCCGCCGGCCGCGACTCGTTCACGGACGTCGTCCGCCAGCACGCGTATCGCGGCCTCGCCGAAGCGCGCGACGACTCCGCGCTCGGCCTGCTCGCCGACGGTGTCCGCTGGGGCCATCCCACGCAAGGTCGCCGCGCCGCGGCCGGTGCGCTCGCACAGCTCATGCGCGGCCGCCGCGATCGCGAAGCGCGCGACGTTCGCGAGCGGCTCGAGCTGTTGCTCTCCGATCAAGACTTCCGCGTCCAGGCTGCCGCGATCGAAGCGCTCGCGGTGATCGGCGATCCGGCTGCGATCCCTGCGCTCCGCCGCCTGATCGAGCGCGAGCTCGACGGTCGGCTGCGCCGCCGCTCCAAAGAGGTCGCGCGCGATCTCGAAGAAGGCGCGCCGATCGCGGAGGACGTACGCCGGCTGCGCGACGAGCTCGGCGAGCTCCGCCAGCTCGCGGGGACGCTGCGCGAGCGCGTCGATCAACTCGAGGCCGCGAACACGCCGCCGCACGGTAAGAAGGACAAGCACTCCAAGAAGAAGAAGAAGCGGTAACGGTCGCCATGTCGTGGGATGCGCTCGCCGTGGTCGCGCTCCGGCTCGGTGCCGATGGCGAGCCCGTGCTCGCGCGGATCGGCGGCGTGCTCGGCGCCCACGCACGCGCGGCCGCGGCTGCGATCGCGAAGCTCGATCCCGGTGCGCAAAAGCTCGAACGCGCGCGCGTGCGAGCGACCAGCCGCGTGCTGTGGCCGGCCGGCCTGCGCGCGATCCATCCGACGTGGATCGAGGCTGTGCTCGCGGACCTGCCGGCACGTGCGCGGACCGCGGTGGCGAACGGGCAGGGCGATGCGAGCGACACCTGGCTCGGACGCTGGGCGCTCGCGGGGTTCGTCGCGATGCCGCTGGCAGGCCCCGGAACGACGGACGCGGTGCGCGTGCCCGCGGATCTGCCGGCGCTCGCTGCCGATGCGCTGCGCGCGTGGCTCGAGCGAGCGGGCGCCGATCAACTCGCGCGCGCGCTGCAGCTCGGAGGTGGCGCCGTCGAGGCAACGTGGTTCGTCGAAGCGGCCACGCGGATCGCGGTGCCGCCGCGGCTCGGCCAGCTCGGCGGCGATCGCGCGATCGTGCGGCGGTGCGCCGGGATTCCCGATGACGACGTGCGGCTCGTGAGGATCGGTGCGCGTACGGTGGCACCGCACCTCGACGTACTCGTGCAGCGTCAGCTCGTGCAGCGCTTGCCGCGCGCGCTAGGCGTCATCGTTCGCACGGAGCTATCCGCATTTGCCGGCGATCTGAATCGCGCGAGCTGGCCCGCGCTCGCGTGATACCGTGGAGATCACATGAAGGCTGGGCGTGTGATCGACGGGGACGAGCACGACGCGCGCACGCTCGCGCAGCAGCTCGTGGCTGATGCCCGCGTCGAGGCCGACAAGCTCAAGAGCGACGTCAAGGCGCTCGCCTCGAGCATCCTCGCCGACGCCCGCAACGAAGCCGAGCGGATCACCGCGCGTGCGGAAGCCGACGCCGCGAAGTTGCGCGACGACGCGCGCCACCTCGCGAACGAGCTGGTCGAGCCGCTGCGTCACACCGGCGATCCGACGACGACCGTGCGGATGTCGAAGGTCGAGCTCGAACAGGACGAGCCCGGCAAGGTCGACGAGGTCGTCGGCCTCGTGGTGCGAGCGACCGTGCCCGGCGTCGCGCTCGGCGAGCTCGTGCGGATCGATAGCCAGCCGCGGCCGATCACCGCCGAGGTAGTGGGGTTTCGCGGCGAACAGGCGCTGCTGTTGCCGCTCGGCGATCTGGCGGGCGTTAGCCCGGCGAACGCGGTCTGGCGCACCGGCGAGCCGCTGGCGATCCGCGCCGGCGATGATCTGCTCGGCCGCGCGCTCGACGGGCTCGGCTTTCCGATCGACAACGGTCCGGCGCTGACCGGCGAGCGCTGGCCCGTCGATCGTTCGGCACCGCCGGCGCTCGAGCGCCCGCGGATCACCGCGCCGCTAGCGACCGGTGTGCGCGCGATCGACGCGATGCTGACGCTCGGCCGCGGCCAGCGCGTCGGCTTGTTCTCGGCCGCGGGCGTCGGCAAGACGACGCTGCTCGGCCAGATCGCGCGCGGTACCGGCGCGGACGTGATCGTCGTGTGTCAGGTCGGCGAGCGCGGCCGCGAGCTGGCCGAGCTCCTCGGCGACGAGCTCGCACCTGCACGCGCGAAGACGATCGTCGTGTGCGCGACCAGCGATGCACCGCCTCTGGTCCGGTTGCGCGCGGTCCACGTCGCGACCGCGATCGCGGAGTGGTTCCGGGAGAAGCGCGGCGCGAGCGTGCTGTTGCTCGTCGACTCGTTGACCCGGGTCGCCCGCGCGCAGCGCGAGGTCGGGCTGTCCGCGGGCGAGCCGCCGGCCCGCCACGGCTATCCGCCCAGCGTGTTCGCGCTGCTCCCGCGGCTGATCGAGCGCGCCGGTGCAACCGCGGCGGGCGCGATCACGGCGATCTACACCGTGCTCGTCGCAGGCAACGATCTCGACGAGCCGATCGCCGACGAGGTTCGCGGCCTGGTCGACGGTCACATCGTGCTCGATCGCCGGCTCGCCCAGCGCGGCCACTTCCCGCCGATCGACGTCGTGGCGAGCGTGTCGCGTCTGATGCATCGCGTGACGGATCCTCAGCACGCCGAAGCCGCCGCGCTGGTCCGCGCGCGCCTCGCGGTCTACGAGGAACACCGCGACCTCATCACTCTCGGCGCCTATCAGCCCGGCCGCGACCGGATGCTCGATCTCGCGGTTAACGCCTATCCGGCGATCGAAGGCCTCCTGCGCCAATCCCGAGACGAGCACGCGGAGTGGGATCGCCTGCTCGGCCAGCTCTCCCTGCTCGCGACTGGCAGCCGCTGACTATTTTGGGGTGCGCGGCTGGGGGACGGGGTCCCTGCCGATAGGTGTGGTTCGCGGTGTAGAGGCATCACTGTGTGCAGTCGTGGCAAGGTGCCCTACAGTGAGAAACGTAGTTTCGCAGAGTTGACATGAGCTTCGGCGTGTAGCGATCTGTTGCCTGACGTGGCGCAACTGTTGCTGTTAGCCATCCTATGCGCCGACGCTCCGCAAAGATCACGAGTCCCATGACCCCCCTCGGTCCTGTGCCGTTCGTCGGCCGGCAGCAAGAGCTCGCGGAGCTCAAGCAGCATCTGGCCGTCGTGTCGTTGGTCTCGTTGCACGGACCTCTCGGCGTCGGCAAGAGCCGGCTCGTGCAAGAGCTCGCACCCCTGCTCGGCGCGCCGTGCAGCGTGATCGAGTGTCACCTCGGCGATCGCGCATCGGCGCTGCGGTCTCGCGCGGAGCGCGCGTTGCGCTGCGTTCCCGGCTCGCTCGCGCAGACGCTGACCCACACCGCGCGCGTCCTCATCATCGACGACATCCAGCACCTCCGCGTCGACGAAGCGACGAACCTCCTGTCGCCGCTCGCGCTCGGCCAGACCGCGCTCGGTCGCGTCGTCGTTGTCGGCCGCGATCCGCTCGCCGCCGCCGTCGGTGCCGCGATCGCGGAGATCGAGCTCGCCGGCCTCGACATCGACAGCGCGTCGGCGCTGTGGACGAACCTCGAAGAGACCTTCGGCGAAGCCGACGGTTGGGACAACGCGTTCTCTCGCACCCGCGGCGTGCCGCTCGCGCTGCGCCGCGAATACGCCCGCGCGCGATTCGGGCAGAATGCGTGGGACCTCGCCTCGCTCGACAAAGGTGCGCGCGCGGCGCTCGAGGCGCTCGCGATCTTGCGTCAGGCCGTCGCGCCCGCCGCGGTGTCGGCGCTGACCGGCGAGGGCGATACCGAAGCCGCGCTGACCGGCCTGGTCGCGCGCCAGCTCGTCGACGCCGTCGGCGATGGCCGCGTCGTCGTGCACGAGGTCGTGCGCGTCGACGTGCTCGCGCAGATCGATCCGGAGCGCAAGCTCAAGCTGTCGCACGCGGCGGCCGAGCTGGTCGCCAGCACGTCGGCGGTGTCCGCGGGGCCGCGCCTCGCGTGGCAAGCCGGCGACGACGGCGCGTTCGGCGCGATGGATCAGATCACGCGCGTGCGCGAGGTCGTGTGGCACTGGATCGCCGCGGGCGAGTTCGGCCGTGCGGCCGACGTGCTGCTCGACAACCGCGAGCTCGCGGCCCGCAGCGGCGGCGCCGGCGAGTTCGAAGCGCTGCTCGACGCGCTCGGCGATCACCGCCCGCGCCAGCGTCGCGGCGACGTCACCGCGACGGGCCAGGTCTCGACGCTGACGTCGTTCCTCGATCCCGATCACACGCGCGCGCTGAGCCAGCTCCGCATCGAGATCGCCGTGCGCGGCGGCCGCTACACCGAGGCGTTCGAGCGCGCGAGCTCATCGGCCGGCGCGGTGTCGCCGCTGCTCCACGCCGAGCTCGTGCTCGCGTCGGGCGACGTGTCGACCGCGCGCCGCGCGTTGACCGCGCTGATCGTGTCGCCCGACGTGTCGGAGCGCGCTCGCGCACTCGCGATGCTCGCCGAGCTCGAGCTCCTCGCCGGCAAGCCGGATACGTCGGCGGCGCATCTCGGCGCGCTCGGCGATCTCACTGGCGCCGACCCACTGGCGCGCGCGCGCGTCCACCTCGCCGCTGCCCGTGTCGACGAGTACGTCGGCCGCGTCGCCGCGATGCGCACCGCCCTCGCGCGGGCTCACGGCGCGTGCAAGAGCGTGCCCGCGTGCCTCGAAGCGAGCGAGCTGTCCGCGATCATCGACGCGCGCCGGGCCGTCGGCCTCGCACGCGAAGGCCGGCTCGTCGAAGCCGCGTCCGCGCTCGATGCCGCCGATGCCGTCGCGCGCGACCTCGACGCCGTGGCCGTCGCGGACGAGGTCCTTGCTGCCCGCGCGCTCGTCGCACGCCGCCGCGGCGACTCGACGACCGCCGCGGCGCTGCTCGGCGATCTGGTCCGCGCGCGCCGCGAACGCGGTGACGAGCTCGGCGCCCTGCGCGCGGAGCTCGATCTCGCGGAGCTCGAGATCCTGCGCGGCCAACCCGCCCTCGCAGCCGAGCTCGCCTCCGCGGCGCTCGCGTCGTCGGTGCGGCGCGAGCTCGGTCACCTCGCAGCGCGCGGCACCGCCGTCGTCGCCGCGATCGATCTCATGGAGCTGCGCACCGAGGTCGCGCTCCCGCGCCTCGAAGAGCTGCACGGCTCCCCCGCGCTCGACGCCTCCGCCGCCGCGAACGTCGCCGTTCTCCTCGCGACCGCGCGCGCCCTGTCGGGCCAGCGGGCCGGCGCGATCGAGCTCGCGCAGAACGCAGGCGCCGAGTCGCGCGACGAGCTGGATCGCCGCCTCGCGGCCGCCGAGGTCGCGCTCGCGGCCGGCGATGTCGGAGTCGCGCTCGAGCTCGCGCGCGATACCGCCGTGCTCGCCGAACGCTCGCATCGCACGATCGAGCTCGCCTCCGCGCTCGTGATCGTGTCGCGCCTCGAGCTCGCACGTGGCGACCGCGGCAACGCACGCGCCGCCGCGACCCGAGCCGCGCGCGAAGCCGCCGCCGCCGGCCTCGTCCGCGCACGCGTCCACGCGTTGCTCGCACTGTCTGCGCTCGCCCGCGACGACGACGATGCCGCCTCGGCTGTCGCGTACGCGCGCGATGCCTCCGAGCTCGCGTTGACCGCCGGCCTGCCGGTCGAGCGCCTCGTCGCACACGCCGCACTCGACGCGATCAGCGGTCACGAAGCCGTCGCCGATCCTTCGGGGCCGAGCGCCGCGACGATGGCCACGACCGCGATCGAAGGCGCGGCTCGCCTCCTCACCGACCTCGGCCTCACCGCCCAGCGCCCGTTCCGCGTGATCGACGCCGAGGGCGTGCCGAGCGATGTCGCCGACGCGAACCCCGAGATCCTGCGCCTGCCGGGCCGCGCGCTCGCCGTCGACGGCGTCCGCGAAGTGATCTGGCGCCACGGTGCCGAGCTCGCCGACCTGCGCCGCCGCTCGCTGCTCAAGCGCCTGCTGTTCTTGTTCGCGTCCGCGCCGGGCAAGGTGTTCTCGAAGGAAGCGATCGTCCAGGCCGTGTGGAACGTCGAGTACCACCCGCTGCGTCACGATGCGGCGCTGTTCACGAACATCATGCGGATCCGCCGCCTGCTCGGCGAGGACGGCTCCGAGATCATCCGCGTCACCGAAGACGGCTACCGGTTCGTGCCGCCGCGCGACTTCCTGTTCGTCATTCCACGCTGACGCGCGCTAGCCGTAGCGCCGGACGACCGCGAGGAGCTCGTCGCCGAACCGCGCGATCTTCGCCGCGCCGAGACCGGGGATCCGGTCGAGCGCCGCGTGCGAGTCGGGCCGGTCGCGATCGATCGCGACGATCGTGCGGTTGTGGAAGATCATGTACGGCTTCCAGCCGAGCTGGCGCGCCATCCGCTTGCGGAAGCGATCGAGCTCGACGGTGATGCTGCTTCCGGCCGAGCCATCGCGGCCGCGCCGGACGAAGCTCGCTCGCGTCGCACGCGCCTGCGCGTTCGCGGCGGGCAGCGCGACCGTCGGGAACTTGCGGCCGCGGCGGACCAGCCGGCGCTCGCGCACGAGCGCGTCGATCGTCGCGGCGATGTCTGCCTCGGAGCACGCGGCGAGCGCGCCGTGCTGCGCCAGCCGATCGAGCCGATTGATTTGCACCGGCTTCGCGTGGCTGCCACGCAGCGCCTTCGCGAGCGTGCCCTTGCCGACCGCGCGGCCGTGCTCGGCGAGCGCCGCGAGGATGATCTGTTGTTCGGCGGCGCCGAGCGCATGCGCGGGCGGAACGACTCGTTCGGGCTGCTGCTCGCGGTCCGGATCGCGGCAGGCGTCGCAGGTCGCACACGCGACCGGGTCAGGCTCCCCCGTAAAGTGCTCGCACAGCATCTGCTGCCGGCACGTCCACTGCGTCGCGTACCGCGCGATCCGGGCGAGTGAGTCGTCGAGCGTGCGCGCGCGGCCGCCGCCCTCGGCGATCCGGCGCTGGGTCACGAGATCGCCGGTGCCGAACAGCAACAGGCAATGCCCGGGCTCGCCGTCGCGGCCCGCGCGGCCGGCCTCCTGGTAGTACGCCTCGACGCTGCCGGGCGCCTGGAAGTGCACGATCACCCGCACGTCGGGGTAGTCGATGCCCATGCCGAACGCGTTGGTCGCGACGAGCACGCGCATCTTGCCGAGCGAGAACCGGCCTTGCGCGCGTTCGCGGGCGAGCGCCGTGCGCCCCGCGTGGTAGTGGCCGGCGGCGAACCCGGCCTGGCTCAGCGCCGCCGCGACGTCCTCGGCCTTCTGGCGCGTGCTGCAGTACACGATCGCGCGGCCGGGGCCGATGCGTGCACGCAGGCCCGCGCGGTCGAGCGCCTCGATCGTCACCGCGATGCGCGCGGCGTCGCCGCCGGGCTGCTGGACTGTAAATGCGAGGTTCGGCCGGCGAAAGTCGCCGCGCACGATCGCGGGCGCGCGCAGCTCGAGCGAGCTCGCGATCTCGTCCATCACGCGCGGCGTGGCGGTCGCGGTGAGCGCGATCATCGGCGCATCCGGCACGACCGCGCGTAATTCCGCGAGCCGCATGTACTCGGGGCGGAAGTCGTGGCCCCACTGGCTCACGCAGTGCGCCTCGTCGATCGCGAGTATCGCGATCCGCGTGCGCGCGAGCAAGCGCTTGAACGAATCGAGCACGGCGCGCTCCGGCGACACGTAGAGCAGCGCGAGCTCGCCGCGCACGAGCCGGCCGACCGTGTCGGCGCGCGCGTCGTCGTCGCACTGGCTGTGCAACGCCGCGGCCGCGATCCCGCGGGCCCCGAGCGCACCGACCTGATCGTTCATCAGCGCGATCAGCGGCGAGATCACGATCGTGGTGCCTTCACCCGCGGACGCGCGCACGACCGCGGGGACCTGGTAGCACAGCGACTTGCCGGCGCCGGTCGGCAACAGCACGACCGCGTCGCGCCCCGCGAGCACGGCATCGACCGCCTCGCGCTGGCCGCCGCGAAACGCGTCGTGACCGAACACGGTCCCCAGGACCTCGAGCGCGCGCATCCACCGTGTGTATCAGGACGGTCTGATACCGCAGCTCACGGACGCGGATGTGCGACGAAGAACGCGAGGACTTCTTCGCCCCAGGTAAACGACGCGGGCTGCTCGCACTTGAACGAGAACAGCTGGCCGGTCAGGCCTCCCGGATCGGTCGAGCCCGGATAGCAGTGGCCCTCGAGCTTGGTCTGCGGGATGAACAGGACTTCCTGATCCGAGTAGTAGTCGTGCGAGATGAACTCGAGCAGGCCACCCGAGGCGTTCGTCCAGCGCGTGCGCCGGTACGTCGCGTCCGAGGCGATCACGCCCTGCGACGTCAGCCCCCACGCCGCGACCATCGCGTCGATCTGCGGCTGCGCGCACTCGTACTGGACGTAGTCCTCGTCCGCGGTGCCGTGCATGTAGAGCACGGGGACTTGCCGGCTCGGCATCTGCGTGCCGGTGAACGAGCACGCGGGAATCTGCAGGATCGTGCAGTTCGATGCCGCGGCACCGGGCGCGACCGATGCGAACACGTCGGCGTGGTCGCACAGGAACCGCCACGTCATGAAGCCGCCCTCGGAGAACCCGGTCATGTGTACGCGGTGTGGATCGATCCGATAGACCGCCATCGCGCGCGTGAAGAAGTCGTAGAGCTTGCCGTCCGACGCCGGCGTCGGGTCGTACGTCGATTCGGGCGGCGCTGGATTCGCGTTCGGTTGGATCACGACGTACCCGGCCGCGCCTCCGCGCGCGCGCATCTGGGTGTTCGCATCCTCCATCGCGGCATTCATCGTGCGGCCGGCGACGTCGAAGATCACGCCGCAGCCGCCGGCGAGACACGCGGCGGGGACTTCGACGTCGAACGCGAAGCCGTTGCACGTGTAGACCTCGTGCCCGGCGTGCGGCGAAGGCAAGCACGGATCGTCGACGGCCATCGCGGCATCGGGCGGAGGTGCGTCGGCGCCGGCCGCATCGCTGCCGGCGCTGCCGCCCGCGGCATCGTCGATCGTGCCGGTGTGCGGCGGCGAGCTGCACGCGACGCACGCCGCGCCGAGCATCACCCACGTGCGGAGCCCCATCACGTTTGTGATATCGGTCAGCCCGCGAGAACGCGCAAGTCAAAATGCGCCGGCAGCTGCTCACCCGGTGCGATTGCACGTGATGGACGCACGAGTTGTGCACGAACCTCGTCGATCTGATCATCTACATGCGAAGCTCGCTGCGTGAACCCGCTCATCGACGATCGCGATGTCGAGGTCATCCTCGACGAGCTGCTCGACCTCAGCGTGCTGCGCGTGCCGTACTTCGCGGATCACGACCGCGAGACTTACGAGCTCGTGCTCGCGTCGGCGCGCTCGCTCGCGCGCGACGCGTTGTTCCCGGCCTATCGCACGCTCGACGAAGCGCCGCCGGTGCTCGCGGACGGCAAGGTCACCGTGCATCCCGCGCTGCACGGCTTGTTCGCACGGCTCGTCGAGCTCGGCTTCGCCGCTGCGCCGCGCCCGCACGAGGTCGGCGGGGCGCAGCTGCCGCTCGTCGTGTGCTCGCTCGCGACCGCGTATCTGATGGCCGCGAACCTCTCGGTCTACGGCTACATCGGGCTCACCCAAGGCGCCGCGCACCTGCTCGAAGCGTTCGGCAGCGCCGAGCTCCGCGACGCCTACATGGCGCCGCTGTATCGCGGCGAGTGGACCGGCACGATGGCGCTCACCGAGCCGCAGGCCGGCTCGAGCCTCTCCGACATCACGACGACGGCGACGCCCGACGGCGATCACTTCAAGATCCGCGGCGCGAAGATCTTCATCTCCGCCGGCGATCACGATCTCACGGCCAACATCGTCCACATGACGCTCGCGCGGATCGCCGGTGCGCCCGCGGGCATGAAGGGCGTGTCGCTGTTCTGCGTGCCGAAGCGCCGCGTCGAGGCTGGCGCGCTGGTGGACAACGACGTCAGCGTCACCGGCCTCGTCCACAAGATCGGCTGGCGCGGCTTGCCGAGCATCCTGCTCGCGTACGGCGAGCGCGACGATTGCCGCGGTTGGCTCGTCGGCGAGCCGCATCAGGGCATTCGCTACATGTTCCAGATGATGAACGAAGCGCGCATCATGGTCGGCCTCAACGGCGTCGCGACGGCGTCGGTCGCGTATCACGAGGCGCTCGCCTACGCGCGCGAGCGCAAGCAGGGCCGCCCGCTCGGCGCGAAGGACGGGCCGCCGGTCGCGATCGTCGAGCACGCCGACGTTCGCCGCATGCTGCTGCGCCAGAAGACGATCGTCGAAGGCGGGCTCGCACTCGTCGCGCGCGTCTCGCTGTATAGCGACCTCGCGCACCACGCTGGCGACGTCAATGCGCAGCAGCTGCTCGATCTGCTGACGCCGGTCGTCAAGTCGTTCCCCGCCGAGCGCGGCTTCGAAGCCAACGCGCTCGCGATCCAGATCCACGGCGGCTACGGCTACTCGAGCGAGTACCTGCCCGAGGCGTGGCTTCGCGATCAGAAGCTCAACTCGATCCACGAGGGCACGACCGGCATCCAGGCCGCGGACCTCCTCGGCCGCCGCGCGGTCGCGAAGGGTGGGGCGGCGCTCGTCGCACTCGGCCGCGAGGTCGAGAAGGCGTGCGAGCGCGCGCGCGAAGCGAACTTGATCGCGGATCGCCACGCGAGCGGCCACTCGACCGATCGCGTCGACCCGGCGTGGATCGCCGCGCTCGAGCACGCGGTGCGCAGCGTCGGGGCGTTGACCGGCGAGCTCGCGGCGCGCGGCGACCTCACGCACGCGACCGATTACCTCGAGCTGTTCTCGATCGTGGTGATCGCGTGGCAGTGGCTCGAGCTCGCCGCGGTCGCGACCGAAGCGCTGTCGGCTCCGCTCCCGCGCGGCCGCGCGACCCGCGATGCCGGCTACTACCGCGCGAAGCTCGCCGCGGCGAAGTACTGGATCCACACCGAGCTCCCGCGGGTCGCGCATCTCGCCACGCTGTGCCGCAGCGGTGAAGATTCGTACGCGGCGCTGGACCCGACCTGGCTCTAGTCTGCCAAGCTGCCGGCATGCAGACCCGAGTCTATGCCGTCCCCGCCGCGAAGCAGCCAGTCGCTCCGTCGACGATCGAGCGCCGCGCGGTCGGCCCGAACGACGTCCAGATCGAGATTCTGTTCAGCGGCATCTGCCACTCCGACATCCACCAGGCGCGCGAGGAGTGGGGCAAGGCGATCTTCCCGATGGTGCCGGGCCACGAGATCGTCGGCCGCGTCGCGAAGGTCGGCGCGAACGTCACGAAGGTGAAGGTCGGCGACCTCGCCGGCGTCGGCTGCCTCGTCGATTCGTGCGGTGACTGCACGTACTGCCGCGAGGATCACGAGCAGTTCTGCGAGCGCGGCAGTGCGCCCACGTACAACGGCACCGAGATGGATCGCAAGACGCCGACGTACGGCGGCTACGCGCAGCAGATCGTCGTGACGGAGAAGTTCGTGCTGAAGGTGCCGAGCCACCTCGATCCCGCGGGCGCGGCGCCGCTCCTGTGCGCCGGCATCACGACGTACTCGCCGCTGATGCAGTGGCAGTGCAAGCCGGGCTATCGCGTCGGCGTCGTCGGCCTGGGCGGCCTCGGCCACATGGCGGTCAAGCTCGCATCCGCGATGGGCGCCGAGGTCACGATGCTGAGCACGTCGGAGAACAAGGCGGCCGATGCGAAGAAGCTCGGCGCCGCCGACTTCGCGCTGACGACCGATCCGGCGACGTTCAAGAAGCTCGCGAAGCGGTTCGACCTGATCATCGACACGGTCAGCGCGG
>Ga0193728_1000769_pt1 | contig 15933 bp, 14 predicted proteins | sample U1c1metaG_FD_143037 | JGI IMG/M metagenome (GOLD analysis project Ga0193728, IMG submission 143037) | Soil microbial communities from a riparian zone of the East river system, Colorado, United States - U1c1 | ecosystem: Environmental > Terrestrial > Soil > Riparian zone | place: USA: East River...
GGGTCTCGGTGCTGGCGTTGCCCAAGCAGCTGCCGCGCCGCAGTTGACTTCGATCAGCCCGATCACCGGGTCGATCGCGGGCGGGACGTCCGTGACGATCACCGGCTCCGGATTCACGGGCGCCATCGCGGTCAGCTTCGGCGGGACGGCGGCGACTAGCTTCATCGTCAACAGCGACACAAGTGTGGTCGCCGTGGCGCCGGCACACGTGGTGGGTGTTGTCGACCTCAGCGTGACGGGAGGCGCCGGCACCGTCGGCACTCTCACGAACGCGTTCACCTACTTCGCGGCGCCGGTCGTGACGGCGGTGAGCCCGTCGACCGGCGTGCCCGCCGGTGGTGGGACTGTCACCGTGACGGGCACGGGATTCTCCGGCGTCACTGCCGTGCGATTCGGTGCGGTCGCAGCGACCTCGATCACCGTCCAGAGTTCCACCTCTCTGACGGCGACATCGCCTGCGGGCACGGGCACTGTCGACGTCAGGGTGACGACGAGCGCTGGCGGCGTCTCTGCTACATCCGCCGCAGACCAGTTCTCGTACATCGCGGCACCCGCCATCGCCACGATCACCCCGAACGCTGGTCCGCTCGCGGGAGGCGTGACCGTCACGATCAAGGGTGCCAGGTTCTCCGGTGCCACGAGCGTGATCCTTTCTACGGTCGCGCCGACAAGTTTTACTGTCGTGGACGACAGCACTATTACGGCTGTCATGCCGAGCGGCATAGCCGGCAAGTACGTCGTCCTCATCACCACCCCATATGGAACCAACGCGGGCACGTCGACCAGCAGCTACAGCATCGTCGCACCGCCCACCGTCACGGCCCTGGGCACCAAGACGGGATTGTCTGCGGGCGGAAACACAGTTGGGATCGGCGGCACCGGCTTCAGCACTGCGACCGCCGTCTATTTCGGGAACACGCTGGCGACGGGTTTGCATGTCAACAGCGACACCGGGGTCACGGCAGTCGCCCCCGCCGGGTCCGGGACCGTCGACGTCACCGTTGTCACGGCCGGGGGCACCAGCCCGACCAACGCGACTGACTCATACAATTACGTGAATGCACCAGCCATCACAGGGCTGAGCCCTTCTGCGGGGCGGACGGCGGGAAACACCCTGGTCACGATCACCGGCAGCGACTTGACGGGAACTACCGGCGTCTCCTTCGGAGGCGTTGCAGCGATCTACTTCACGGTGGTGAACGCTACGACGGTGACGGCGCTGTCCCGGGCGGGGAGTGTCGGCAGCGTGAATGTCACGGTATCGACGGCCTTCGGCACGTCGCCCACGAACGCGTCCGACGTCTTCACGTACGTCGTGCAACCCGTCGTCACCTCATCGAGTCCGAACGCGGGACCGATGACGGGAGGCACGTCGGTGACGATCATCGGCACGGGCTTTACCGGTGCGACGGCGGTGGAATTCGGCAATATACCGACCACCAATTTCGTCGTCAACAGCGACACGTCCATCACCGCGATTTCCATCGCGGGGATGCCCGGGCTTGGGTACGACGTGAACGTGTCGGTCGACACGCCTGGTGGTTCGGCGCCTCAGGTGAACTCGGCGACCTTCTACTTCGCACCGGTACCCACGGTGACGGGTGTGAGTGCCGCATCAGGTAGTGCGGCTGGTGGAAACACGGTGACTATTGCGGGAACTTTCCTGAATTACGTATCAGCTGTGCACTTCGGTTCGGTCGCTGCCACCTCATTCACCGAGGCGACTGGGATTGCCACATCGATGACCGCGACGGCACCTCCGGGAACTTCGGGCACGGTGGATGTCACCGTGACGACTCTTGGCGGCACAACGGCCACCAGCGCGGCCGACCAGTACACGTACATCTCCGCCCCTGTCGTCACTGCACTGAGTTCGACAACCGGTCCGATGGACGGCGGCACGCTGATCGTGATCACCGGAAGGGACCTGGCGGGGACGACCGCCATCAAATTCGGTGCTGTAGCGGCGACGAACTTCGTCATCAACAGCAACACGAGTCTGGGGGTCCTCGTGCCAGCGGGCACGGGCACCGTCGACGTGACGGTCACCACCGCGTACGGTACGAGCACGGCCAACGCCGCGGACAAGTTCGCCTACGTCTTGCCGCCTACGATCACGGGGCTAAGTCCCACATCGGGGCGCACGAGCGGCGGCACCGTCGTGACCATCACGGGGACCGGTTTCACCCCGGGAAATTTTGTCGAATTCGGCGCATCCCTGGCGACCAGCGTGACCGTGGTGACGTCGACCAGCATGCTTGCAACCTCGCCGGCTGGGACCGTCGGGACCACGGACGTCACAGTGACGACAGCAGTCGGCACTTCCGCTACAGTCGTCGGCGACCAGTTCACCTACCTTCCCGCCCCCACGATCACCAGCGTCAGTCCCTCATTCGGCTCCGCAACCGGGGGAATGTCGGTGACGATTACTGGAACGAACTTCACCGGCGCCACGGCGGTGCACTTCGGCACATCGGCGGCAACCGCTGTCACCGTGGTTAACGCGACAACGATCACAGCACAAGCTCCCGCGGGAGCCAGAGGGGTCGTGGATGTCACCGTGACGACCCCGAACGGAACTACCGCAGCGAATGTGGGCGACCAGTTCACGTACATCACCGCACCGACCGTCTCGAGCGTGAGTCCGTCAGCGGGTCCCGTTGCTGGCGGAAACTCGGTCACGATCGAAGGAACCGGGTTCACCGGAACCACGGACGTCCATTTCGGCACCGCATCTGGAACCGGAGTGACTGTCGTCAACGACTCCGAAGTGACTGTGACGGCGCCCACGGCTCTCCCGGGCATCGTGGACATCACGGTGACCACGGCCGGAGGCGCATCGGACACCGATGTCGGTGACCAGTACACCTTTCTCGCAGTACCGACCGTCGTCTCGCTGAGTCCGACTGCCGGCCCCTCGACAGGCGGCACGACCGTCACAGTCACCGGCACCGGGTTTACGTCCGACAGCACGGTGGAGTTTGGCAGCACGGCCGCGACGACCGTTACCTACCTGAGCGGCACCGACTTAACGGTGGTTTCGCCTGCGGGTTCGGGAAGCGTCGACGTGACCGTGACCACCATGGGTGGCACGTCGTCCTCGCTCGACCAGTTCACCTTCATCGCACCGCCGCCAGCAGCTCCGACGATCACGCAGGTGACTCCCGGCACTGGCTCGATCACCGGCGGCACTATCGTGACGATCACCGGCACCGGGTTTACCGGGGCCACGTCGGTCACCTTCGGCGGCGTGTCCGCCGAGAGTTTCACGGTCAACAGCGACACGTCTATCACTGCGACGGCACCGGTCGGCACGACCGGAGCGGCGGATGTCGTCGTGACGGGAGCGGGCGGACCCTCCCCCGCCGCGACCTTCACCTACGCGCCAGCCAGCACGACATCCATGCCACTGGTGCTGGGCGCTACGGGCATGGAGAACCCGTTGCCTTGGCTGCTGCTGGCGGCCACACTGCTCATGCTTGGAGTCGGTCTCGTCGTGACGCGTCGCAGACGAGGGGCGCTCGGCTGAAGTTCGTTCGCCTGCCGCCATGTTCACGAAGACGCGGGTCTACTAACATGACGGCATGCGCGCAGCGAGCAAGACTCACAAGCTCAGCGGACACGAGCGACGCGGTCTTCACCCGTGGTATTTCCTCACCATCGGCGTGGTCTGTGGGGCTGCGGTTATCGCGGCTGCGGTGCTGCCGCAGCAGATCGCTGGTTTCACTTTGGTGCTGGTGCTCGTATTGCTGAGTTTGGTCGATTTACTTGCTCGCCGGTTCTCGACTTCGCCCGCCTCTACCCGTTTGCGAAGGGGGCGGTGGAGCATCGCCTATGTTGTGGCGCTTGGCGCCGTGCTAGTCGGCGCATTTGCATTGGACTGGGCGATCGTGCGCCGCGGCGATGTGCTCTGGCTGGCTTGGACCATGGCCGGCTTGGTTTTTGTGGTCTTAGCCGGCGGGGCTTGGGCGGTTGATGGGCGCTCCACGAGCAAGGAGACTTCTGTCTATTGAGGATCGTCTCCCCGCGGTGCGCCTTCGCAGACGCTAGATCGATATGCAGAGCGAGTGACGGGAATCGAACCCGCGCTATCAGCTTGGGAAGCTGAAGTTCTGCCATTGAACTACACTCGCGCGCTGCCTATTGCAACCCATTTATCGTAGCCGACGCGCGTCTGCCCCCGGCCGGAACGTTTGCCTCCTTGCGAGCGGGGGCGGATGCCCGTACGGGGGCACACCAAGGAGTTACCGGGTAGTGTCGTGGCCATGCTTCTGAGTGACCGTGACATCAGGGAACAGCTCGAATCCGGCCGCGTCGGCCTCGACCCGCTCGACCTCGGGATGATTCAACCGTCCAGCATCGACGTGCGACTCGACAAGTACTTCCGACTGTTCGACAACCACAAGTACCCGTTCATCGATCCTCGCGAGGATCAGGATGAACTTACGCGACTCGTGGAGATCCAGGAGGGCGAGCCGTTCATCCTGCATCCCGGAGAGTTCGTGCTCGGCTCCACCTACGAACTGGTGACGCTGCCCGACGACATCGCGGCACGCCTCGAGGGCAAGAGCTCACTCGGACGTCTCGGGCTCCTGACGCATTCGACCGCGGGCTTCGTCGACCCCGGCTTCTCCGGACACGTCACGCTCGAGCTCAGCAACGTTGCGACGCTGCCAATCAAGCTGTGGCCCGGGATGAAGATTGGTCAACTGTGTTTCATCCGCCTGACTACCTCTGCCGAGAAGCCGTACGGATCCGCCGAGTACAGCTCGCGCTACCAGGGCCAGCGCGGGCCGACGGCATCGCGCTCGCACCTGAACTTCCACCTGACGCCAATCCCCGCGACGCAGGCGCCGCTCACCGACGATCCCCTGTCCTGAGTCACTGGGTCCCTCGGTCTCGATGACGCCGGGCTGCGCCGCGGCTACTCGACCCGAGGGTGCTGCGGGACCCTCGGCCTCGATGACGCCGGGCTGCGCCGCGGCTACTCGACCCGAGGGTGCTGCGCGACGGCTACTCGACCCGAGAGGGAAGCTACGCGCCGAGCTGTTCGAGCTGCCAGACGAGCCAGGGGCTGAAGGCATAGGGGGCGGCGCTCGCCGCGGCCGTGAGTGAACTCGGGTCGACCCACTCCCACTCCGAGACCTCGTCGGGATTGGCGTGGACGGCATCGGTCGAGACCGCGCGATACACCGGGCAGATCTCGTTTTCGACGATTCCGGATGCGTCGATCGCGCGATAGCGAAAGTCCGGTAGCACGAGCTTCAGGTCGCGAACCGTGATTCCGAGCTCGGCGGAGGCGCGGCGCGCGATCGCATCCTCCACGCTTTCACCTGGCCCGGGATGACCGCAGAACGAGTTGGTCCAGACGCCCGCCCATGTCGTCTTGGTGAGCGCGCGGCGGGTGACCAGCAGCTGTCCCGCGCCGTCGAAGACGTGACACGAGAATGCGAGATGGAGCGGCGTCTGGGTTGTGTGCACGGTCGCCTTGTCGGCGGAACCGACGACGTGCCCGTCGGTGTCAAGCAGCACGACCTGTTCAGAGGGTTCAAGCATGGTCGCGATAGTCTGCCTAAATGGATGGTTCTGGCCTGCTGGCGCTCGGTGGACTGACGCAGGCGCAGGTCGATGGAGTCCTCGACTGCCGCTTAAGCCTAGCTAAGAACCGTATTGCTGCCCCTTCACTGAACAATGACGCGGTCCTCGGGCGCAGGAGATGAGCGCTGGTTCCGGCCGGCGGGCGCGCCTCTACGATCGCGTCGCCGAGGAAACGGCGAGCGTGGTCATCCGGCGCTACTCGTCGTCGTTCGGCCTCGCGTCACGCCTGCTCGAGCCGCGGGTACGACAGCATGTCGAGAACATCTACGCCCTGGTCCGAATCGCAGACGAGATCGTCGACGGGGAGGCGACCGCGGCGGGCCTCACGGTCGAGGAGGCGGGCAGGGCGCTGGACAACCTCGAGCGCGAGACCGAGATTGCGATGGATCGGGGATACAGCTCCAACCTGATCGTGCATGCCTTCGGGATGACCGATCAGGTTGGAGCTTTCAACCGAAGTCTCACTGAGCCGTTCTTCGATTCGATGCGCACGGATCTCACCACGACCGAGCACTCTCGCGAGAGCCTCGATCGCTATGTCTACGGATCCGCCGAAGTGGTCGGTCTCATGTGCCTCCGCGCGTTTCTGCAGGGCACAGACCACACGGATGCAGAACTCGCGGAGCTGGAGACAGGCGCACGAGCCCTGGGCTCCGCGTTTCAGAAGGCTAATTTCCTGCGGGACCTCGCGAGCGACTTTCGGGATCTGGGACGTAGCTACCTTCCGGGCATTCGACTCGATTCGCTCTCCGAGACAGACAAGAACAGGCAGGTCGACGATATCGACGCCGACCTGAGAGTCGCAGCGCACGCCATCCCGAGGCTTCCGGCGGGTTCGCGACGCGCAGTCTCACTTGCCTGGTTACTGTTCGCAGATCTCGCAGCCAAGCTGCGCGCAACGCCCGTCGAACGGCTCGTGAGGACACGCGTGCGCGTGCCGGGTCCGACCAAGGCGCGGATCGCTGCCGCGGCTGCGCTCGGAAGGACGCCTCGCGTATGAGCCAGGTCGTGATCATCGGCGGGGGAATTGGCGGACTCGCATCCGCTGCTCTCCTTGCACGCGCGGGCCACACGGTCACGTTGCTTGAGGCGCACCCCACCCTCGGAGGCCGGGCCGGGAGTTGGGAAAAGAGCGGGTTCCGCTTCGACACCGGACCGTCGTGGTATCTCATGCCCGAGGTCTTCGATCATTTCTACAAGTTGCTCGGCACATCGGCCGAGGAGCAACTCGAACTTCTGACCCTCGACCCCGGATACCGCGTGTACTTCGAGGGCAAGGCCGCACCGCTCGACATCTCGGCAAGTCGCGAGGAGAACCTCGAGCTGTTCGAGAGCATCCAGCGAAAGTCGGGGAGACGGCTCGATGGCTACCTCGACTCCGCGGCGGCCACCTACGAGCTGGCCAAGCGGTACTTCCTGTACACGTCCTTCCAAAAGCTCGGCCCACTTTTCAATCGCGAGGTATTGGGCGATTTGCCGCGCCTGAGCCGCCTGCTGCGGCGGTCCCTGTGGTCGCTGGTGGCGCGCACAGTTCGGGATGACCGGCTGCGAAAGATTCTGGGGTATCCGGCGGTTTTCCTTGGCACGTCCCCGTTCCGCGCGCCGAGCATGTACCACCTGATGAGTCATCTCGACCTGGACGAGGGTGTGTTCTACCCGATTGGTGGACTGTCGCGCGTTATCGAAAGCATCGCGGACCTTGCCGTAGCCGAGGGCGTCACGATCATCCGTTCGGCGAGGGTCACGCGGATTATCGTGCAGGACGCTACCGCGACCGGCGTCGAGTATGTGGATGGCCGAAAGCGCACACACACCATTGCCGCCGACATCGTGGTCTCCGCCGCGGACCTGCACCACACCGAGACCGAGCTGCTCGAGGAGCGCCAGCGGACCTATCCGCAGCGCTATTGGGACAAGGCCACTCCCGGCCCGAGCGCGGTGCTGCTCTATCTCGGCGTGCGTGGTGACCTGCCGGAGCTGGAACACCACACCCTGCTATTCGCCAAGGACTGGCGCGCCGGGTTCGATGCCATCTTCGGTAGCGACCCGCACGTACCCGCGCCGGGATCCGTCTACATCTGCAAACCGAGCGGCGTGGACTCTGCGGTCGCTCCGGACGGACACGAGAACCTCTTTGTGCTCGTGCCGGTTCCGGCCGATGTGAGCCTCGGCAAGGGTGGAATGGGCGGCAAGGGCGATGCGGCGGTCGAGGCGGTGGCGGATGCCGTCATCGAACAGATGGCCGCATGGACGGGCATCCCGGAGCTGTCCTCGAGAATCACGCTTCGCCGTACGGTGGGTCCCGCGGACTTCGCGAGCGAGTTCAACTCGTGGCGAGGCACCGCCCTTGGCCCAGCACACATCCTGAAGCAGAGCGCATTCTTCCGCGCTCGCAACGTGAGCAAGAAGGTGCGCAACCTCTACTTTGTGGGCGGCTCGACGATCCCCGGCGTAGGCCTGCCAATGTGCCTGATCAGTGCGGAGGTTCTACTCAAACGGATCAATGGCGACACCACGACGACGCCGCTGCCGGAACCGCTCGGACAATCCGCGAAACCATGACGAGCTTTCTCTATCTGGCCGCGCTGCTCGTTGCGCTCGCGGGCATGGTTGTGCTGGATCGTCGTTTTCGGTTGTTCTTCTGGCGGTCGGCATGGCGCGCCGCCATCGTGCTGGCGGTCGGTCTGACGTTCTTTCTCGTCTGGGATCTGCAGGGCATCCGACTCGGCATCTTCTTTCGCGGCGAGACCTCGTTCATGACCGGGTGGCAGTGGGCGCCGCAGCTGCCTCTCGAGGAGCCGTTCTTCCTGCTGTTGCTCTGTTACCTGGCCATGAATCTCTACGGGTTCGCCCTTCGCGGACGGAACGCGCGATGAACTACTGGATGCTCGACGCGATCTTTCTGGCTGTCGTGGCCATCGTCGCTATCGTTGCGCTTGTCACCCGCCGGTCGCCCCGGTGGGTTGCCGTCCTGATCGCAGGCGGCGTGCTGCTGGTGCTCACCGCAGTCTTCGACAACGTCATGATCGGGATCGGCCTGGTCGGATACGACCGCGCACTCATCAGCGGAGTCTTCATCGGCAGGGCGCCGCTCGAGGACTTCGCGTACACGGTCGCGGCAGTGGTGCTGCTTCCGAGCCTCTGGGTGCTGCTCTCCCGGAAGCGCGATCGTGCTTAAGGCACTTCTCGTCGCATCTCGCCCGCTGAGCTGGGTGAACACGGCGTTCCCGTTCGCCGCGGCCTACCTGCTTACGACCGGATCGGTCGGGCCGGTCCTCGTCGTCGGCACGGTCTACTTCCTGATTCCGTACAACCTCGCGATGTACGGGATCAACGACGTGTTCGACTACGAGTCAGATCTCCACAATCCGCGCAAGGGCGGCGTCGAGGGCGCGTTGCTCGGTCGACGACTGCACCGCGCCACCCTCGTTGCCGCGGCCGTGACGAACATCCCGTTCCTGGTCTATCTCGTGGTCGTCGGTTCGCCCCTGTCCTGGCTCGTGCTGGCGATCAGCATCTTCGCGGTTGTCGCGTATTCGGCGCCGGGGCCGCGCTTCAAAGAGCGACCGATTCTGGACTCGCTGACCTCAAGCATCCATTTCGTCTCGCCGGCGCTCTACGGCCTCGTGCTTGCGGGCGCCGTCTTTACCCTTCAACTCTGGCTGCTGCTTGGCGCATTCTTCCTCTGGGGAGTCGCCTCTCACGCGTTCGGCGCGGTTCAGGATGTGATGGCCGACCGAGAGGGTGGGATTGCGTCGATCGCTACGGTGATTGGAGCGCGAGCGACCGTCCGGCTGTCGGTACTCGTTTATCTCGCGGCGGGCATCCTGCTGCTGTTCACCAGTTGGCCAGGGCCGCTGGCGGTGATCCTCGCGCTGCCGTACGCGGCAAGTTGCGCGCCATACTGGCGGATTCAGGATGCGGCGGCGGCATCCGCAAATCGCGCGTGGAGGCGGTTCCTCGTGCTCAACTACGTGACGGGCTTTCTGGTCACGCTGCTTCTGATCTGGTTTGTCGTCCTTCAGGCGCGCTAGGCCTCGTCGCTCCAGCCCAGGTTCGTCGCGATCCGCTCCAGTGTCGCGATCGTCGTCAGGTAGTCGGCCTCGGTCACTCCGGCCGACATTTCGGTGCGCTGGGTCGCGACCACGGTCGTCAGACGCTCCAGCGCAGCCCGGCCGCGCTCGGTGAGTTCGTACCCGGTCGGGGTCGCATCCACCCACGCGCTCTCGATGAGTTCTGAGAGGTGATCGAGTGACGTCGTTGCGCCATCCGCGGCAAGGAACGGCGCAACCGCGGCATCCAACTGCTCCACGGTCGCCGTGCTCCTCGTGAGGACGTTGAGCAGCTGCCACTGCATTCGCGTGACGCCGTGCTCATCGAGCGTTTGCGCAAACTGTTCGTCCACGCGTTTGTCGACGACCTTGAGCCAGTATCCGATCGGGCGCTGATCAGCCATAACGCCACAGTACGCCGTGGTGTCGCTTCGGATCGATAGCGTGGGGAAACGAAGGAGGACCATGTCGTTCGAGAAGTACCCGCTCGCCGAGGTGATCGAGGATCCCGCGCATCCTCTGCCGAGGGCAGTCTGGCTGGCCACTCTCGCGCCCGTGGCCCAGCTGCTCAACGACGGATTGCCGCTTGGGCCCGCTACCGTTCTTGTCGGCGAGAACGGATCCGGAAAGTCCACTCTGATCGAAGGCATCGCCATCGCATTCGGGCTTTCCGCCGAAGGTGGTTCCGTCAACGCGCTGCACGCGACCCGCGCGTCAGAGTCGTCGCTTCCGGACCACATCGTGCTGCGACGCCATGCCGGCGCAAGTCGCCGCGGATATTTTCTTCGGGCAGAGACGATGCACGGCTTCTTCACCTACCTCGAACAGAACCCTCGCACGACTGGTACGGCGGAGCCCAGATTCCACGAGATGTCGCATGGCGAGTCGTTTCTGGCGCTCGTGGCCGATCGGTTCCGCAAGCCGGGCCTCTACATTCTGGATGAGCCGGAGTCCGCGCTCTCGTTATCCGGATGCGTTGCGCTGGTGTCTGCGCTCACGGAACTTCTTGAGTCGGGTGAGTCCCAGCCGGACAGGTACCTGCGTGACCGGTAGGCCGTTCGCGATCAGTATTCGAACGCAAGCTCTGGCGGGTACTCACCGCGCGACGTGAGTTGCTCTGTCGCATCTCGAAGATGCGACAGCGTGAGTCCGAGGATGCCGGGACCAAAGCTGACCCGGGAAACCCCGAGCTCTGCCAGCCGCTTGAGCGGTACGGATGTCGCCCCCGCGATCACGGAGATCCTGCCGTCGATCGCGGCGACCGCCCGCGCAACCTCGTCCTCGTTGCTCAGCCCAAGAACGAAGGCGCAGTCGCCGCCCGCCGCCAGGTAGGCGTTGGCGCGGGCGACCATGTTGTCCCAGTCGCCACCGCGCACAAGGGCGTCCACTCGTGCGTTGATCACAAGGGGTATACCGGTCGCGTCGGCGGCGTGACGGGCGGCACTAACTCGTTCGGCGGCAACCTCGATCGGGAACAGGCTCGCGCCATCAATGCTGTCCTCGAGGTTGAGCCCGACCGCGCCGGTCGCGATCAGGCGGCCGACGTTTGCTTCGACCTCGGCCGCATCCTTCGCGTATGCCTTCTCGAAGTCGATCGTTACTGGCAGGTCAACCGCGCCGACGATGAGTCGCGCGACAGCGAGCGCCTCGTCGAGCGAGAGCCCTTCGCCATCGGGGACACCGTGCGCGTACGAAACCGAGTGGCTCGCGCTCGCGATCGCCTGGACGCCGGGCACGCCCGCGACCAGCCGCGCAGTAACGGCATCCCACACGTTGGTCACGATCAGCGGGTCGCCCGGCACGTGTAGCGATCGAAGAAGCTCGGCCTTCTGTGCTTGCGTTGTCATCGCCCCAGCGTTGCAGCAGCCACCGACGAGCGCCAGCGACTTTCCGCCAACCAGAGTGAGCAGATGCAGTGCGCTACTTCAGCGCGGTGGCGTGCTCCTTGATCGGGATGAGCAGGGCGAGGCCGACGGCCAGCACGATGACGATGCCGATGATGCCGTAGATGCTCTTGCCAAACACCGCAACGAAGAACGTGAACAGGAATGGTGCGAGGACAGTCGCTGCGCGCCCGGTCGTCTGGTACAGGCCGAACACCTCACCCTCGTGACCGGCCGGGATCAGACGGGCCAGGAAGCTGCGGCTGGCCGACTGGGCGGGTCCGACGAAGACACACATCAGGAGGCCGAAGACCCAGAAGATTGTGGTGCCGCCGGAGTGAAGGACGAAGACGGCGAGTCCGGCAATGACCGTCCCGGCTATCGAGGCGACCATCACTCGCTTTGGACCGATGACATCGTCGAGTCGGCCGATCAGCACGGTCGAAATGCCGGCGACGACATTGGCCGCGATCGCGAAGACGATAACGTCTCCCGCCGAGAAGCCGAAGGAGACTCTCGCGAGAACCCCGCCGTAGGTGAAGACGCCAGTCAGGCCATCGCGGAAGATGGCGCTTGCGATGAGGAATGCCACGGTTGCCCGGCTCACGGTCCACAGGCCGCCGATGGTACGGAAGAGCTCGCGATAGGACCCGATAATGCCTGCAATGAACTGGACCGGATTCTTTCGTGGCCCGCGCTCGATCGTGACCGGAGGCTCGGGCACCGCGAGGAAGATCGGGATCGAGAAGCCGAGCATCCAGATGGCGGCGAGGACCATTGACACCCGTACCGACAGTCCGTCCTTGGCGGTTACGCCGAACAGTCCGACGTCCGGATGGATAAAGCCGAAGTAGAGGATGAGCAAAAGGACGATTCCGCCGAAGTAGCCCATCGACCAGCCGAAGCCGCTCACCCGGCCGACGGTCTTCGCCGATGAGACCTGGGAGAGCATGGCGTTGTAGTTCACGGTCGCGAGTTCGAAGAACAATGTGCCGACCGCCAGCAGGACGAGTCCGAGCAGCAGGAACGCGTGATCCGGCTTTACGAAGAACGTGCCGCCAATGCAGAGGACGACGATCGCGGTATCGACCCCGAGCAGGAGTTTCCTGCGTCCGGTGCCGTCCGAGCGCTGGCCGGTGACCGGTGCAATGAGGGCGACCAGAACGCCGCCGATGATGCCGGTGACTCCCAGCGCCGCCGTCGTCTTGTCGGGGTCGCCGAAGCCCGTCGATGTGAGGTAAACGCTGAAGACGAAGGTCGTCATGATCGCGTTGAAGGCCGATCCGCCCCAATCCCAAAATGCCCACGCCGCGATGCGTCGACGCGGCACTGTGATGTCGTCAGGAAGCGAGAGCCCGGCTGCGATGAGACGTGCTGCGGCGGGAGTGGTTGACAGGCCCTGATCGGGTAGCGCGTCGGTCATGGTCGAAACACTAGTGTTCGCGGGCTTCCAATTGGCAAACGCCGGGAGGCTATTTCGGGGAATTTGTTGCCCGGACAACGCGTTTTCAGATTGAGTCGGGTCGACTCAGGTTTGGGTCGATTCGGCTTGACAAGAATGTCGCGTTGGACCAAACTTGACAGGGCGGGACTCAAGTTCTCGCAGGACTCGGTCGCTGAGGCTCTCGAAGCGATCGTTAGGACAATTGCCACGTCCCTTCGAGAGCCTCAGGGATCGCACGGAAACAGGAGTACAGAGCATATGGCTCGATCAGTAGGAATTGACCTCGGAACCACGAACTCGGTGGTCGCCGTTCTCGAAGGTGGAGAACCAACGGTCATCGCAAACGCAGAAGGTTTCCGCACGACGCCATCCGTCGTGGCCTTCACCAAAGACGGAGAGACGCTCGTCGGTGAAACCGCGAAGCGCCAGGCCGTCACCAACGTCGACCGCACGATTTCGTCGGTCAAGCGCCACATGGGCACCGACTGGACCGTCGACATCGACGGCAAGAAGTACACGCCGCAGGAGATCTCGGCGAGGATCCTCGCGAAGATTAAGCGCGACGCGGAGCAGTACCTGGGTGAGCCGGTGACGGATGCCGTCGTCACGGTCCCCGCATACTTCAACGACGCCGAGCGCCAGGCCACGAAGGATGCCGGCGAGATCGCCGGCCTCAACGTGCTGCGCATCATCAACGAGCCGACCGCGGCCGCGCTCGCCTACGGCCTCGACAAGGGCAAGGAAGACGAGCTCATCCTCGTCTTCGACCTCGGTGGTGGAACCTTCGACGTCTCGCTCCTCGAGGTGGGCAAGGATGACGACTTCTCGACCATTCAGGTCCGCTCGACCGCAGGCGACAACCGCCTCGGTGGAGACGACTGGGACCAGCGCATCGTCGATTACCTTGTCACCCAGTTCAAGTCGACCACTGGCGTCGACGTGTCGAAGGACAAGATCGCCCTGCAGCGTCTCAAGGAGGCCGCAGAGCAGGCCAAGAAGGAGCTGTCGTCCTCGATGTCGGCGAGCATCCAGCTGCCCTACCTGTCGCTGACCGAAAACGGCCCGGCCAACCTCGACGAGTCGCTGACTCGTGCGAAGTTCGAGGATCTGACCAAGGATCTGCTCGAGCGCACCCGCAAGCCCTTCCAGGATGTCATCAAGGAAGCCGGTGTCAAGGTCGCCGATGTCTCACACGTCGTCCTCGTCGGCGGCTCGACCCGGATGCCTGCGGTACAGGACCTCGTCAAGAAGCTGACCGGCGGCAAGGAGCCGAACAAGGGCGTGAACCCGGATGAGGTCGTCGCCGTCGGCGCGGCACTCCAGGCCGGTGTGCTGAAGGGCGAGCGCAAGGACGTTCTGCTCATCGATGTCACCCCACTCAGCCTCGGTATCGAGACCAAGGGCGGCATCATGACCAAGCTCATCGAGCGCAACACGGCCATCCCGACCAAGCGAAGTGAAACCTTCACGACGGCGGATGACAACCAGCCGTCCGTCGCGATCCAGGTCTTCCAGGGCGAGCGCGAGTTCACCCGCGACAACAAGCCGCTCGGAACCTTCGAGCTGCAGGGCATCGCACCGGCTCCTCGCGGAGTACCGCAGGTCGAGGTCACCTTCGACATCGACGCCAACGGCATCGTTCAGGTACACGCTCGCGACAAGGGCACCGGCAAGGAGCAGTCGATCACCATCACGGGCGGCTCTTCGCTCGCGAAGGAAGATATCGAGCGCATGGTCCGCGAAGGCGAAGAGCACGCTGCCGAGGACAAGGCGCGTCGCGACGCTGCCGAGACCCGCAACAACGCGGAGCAACTCGCCTACTCGATCGACAAATTGATCAAGGACAACGAGGACAAGCTGCCCGAGGACGTCAAGACCGAGGTCCAGGGAGACGTTGACGCTCTCCAGGCCGCGCTCAAGGGCGACGACGAGGAGGCGGTGAAGACCGCGTTCGACAAGCTCGTGCTCTCGCAGGGCAAGCTCGGCGAGGCGATCTACTCCTCTACACCCGACGGCGGCTCCGCGACCGACGAGTCCGGCGAGCAGGCCGAAGCTCCAGAGTCATCCGATGAGGACATTGTGGACGCCGAAGTTGTCGAGGACGAGCCCAACACCGACCCGAAGAAGTAGGCGATGGCTGACAAGAACACTTCAAAATCCTCTGGGCGGGAGCCTGACGATGGCGAGAATGGGGACGCCGAGTCGATCCCTACGTCCGAGGATGGCGACACCGCAGACGTTACATCGGTCGACGATCTCGTCGACGCGGAGGACGCCGACGTTGAACTGCTGACCCCGGAAGAGCTCTCGTTCCTCGAGGAGGGAGAACGCGATCTTCTCGCGGACATGCGCAACGATCTCGCTCGCGCGCAGGCGGAACTGGTCAACTTCCGCAAGCGCGTCGAGCGTGATCGCGCGGCGAACCGGGACTCGGTCATCGCGGAGGTCATCCGCACGATGCTTCCCGCGGTGGACGACCTCTATCGCGCGGAAGCCCACGGTGATCTCGCCGGCAGTTCGCTCGAGCTCGTCGCCCAAAAGCTGCACGCTGCCTTCGCTCGCTACGGCCTGCGCTCGGTGGGTGAGAAGGGCGAGGCATTCGATCCTCATCTGCACGAGGCCGTCGTCCAGATACCGACCGCTGACGTGACCGTGAACACGGTCGCGGATGTGATCGAGCCAGGCTACGCGCTCGGCGATCGGCTGCTCCGTGCGGCGAAGGTTGCCGTCGCGGTGCCCGAAGGCCAGTAGGGGTCCAAGTGGCAAGCCAGGATTGGTTCGACAAGGACTTCTACAAGGTCCTTGGCGTCTCGAAGGATGTCTCGGACGCCGAGCTCAAGAAGACCTACCGCAAGCTCGCGCGGCAGTATCACCCCGACTCCAATGCGGGGGATGCCAAGGCGGAGGCGCGCTTCAAGGAAATCAGCGAGGCGTACTCGGTACTGGCGGACCCCGA
>Ga0193728_1000770_pt1 | contig 15926 bp, 10 predicted proteins | sample U1c1metaG_FD_143037 | JGI IMG/M metagenome (GOLD analysis project Ga0193728, IMG submission 143037) | Soil microbial communities from a riparian zone of the East river system, Colorado, United States - U1c1 | ecosystem: Environmental > Terrestrial > Soil > Riparian zone | place: USA: East River...
CCCCGTCGACTGCTTCCACGAGGGCCCGAATTTTCTCGTGATCGATCCCGACGAGTGCATCGACTGCACTCTGTGCGAACCGGAATGTCCGGTCGAAGCCATCTATTCCGAGGAAGAGATTCCGGACGGTCAGGGAAATTTCAAAGAGCTGAACGCCGAACTCGCCAAGAAATGGCCGGTCATCAGCGAAAAGAAAGCGGCGCCCGCCGACGCCAAGCAGTGGGAAGGCGTCAAGGACAAGGTCAAGCTTCTGGAGCGTTGAATCCGGTTGTCGCCGCTCATCACGCCGACGCAACCAACGTAAATTTGATTGCGCCAGGCGTGCGCCGATCTCATCACGATGAAAAGAGGTCCTGCGTGAAGTCGCAATTTTTTGCCGCCGCGGCGGCGGCGCTCTTGGGCCTTGCATCCGTAGGCTTGGCATCCGTAGGCTTGGCATCCGTAGGCTTGGCATCCGTAGATTTCGCGGATTCCGCGCCTATCTCCGGAATTCAAACCGCCGACATGGATACCAAGGTTCGTCCGCAAGACGATCTTTTTCAATATGCCAATGGCACCTGGCTGCGTGACGTGCCGATTCCGCCGGATCGGTCCTCGTATGGCGTGGACTCCCTGATGACTGAACACTCGCTGGCCCAGCAGCGCGAACTGATCGAAGCGGCGCAAATTTCGACGGACCCGGAAGTTCGCAAGATCAGCGATCTTTACAGCAGTTACATGAATGAGGCACGCGTCGAGCGCAACGGAACCAGGCCGCTTCAGGCGGAGCTGCAGCGCATCATCATCATGAAGCGCGCGAGCGACATAGGTCCCATGATCGCGCATCTCGATCGCATCGGCATTCCCTCGCCCATCGGCACCGCCGTTCGCCCGGATTCGAAGCACTCCACGCAGTACGCGTTCTGGCTGACCCAGAGCGGCCTGGGGTTGCCGGACCGCGATTACTACTTGAGCGATGACGCGCGCCTGATCGGATTCCGCACCAAGTACCGCGAGCACGTCGAGAAAATGCTGCGCCTCTTGGGCGATTCCGCTGCCGCCGGCGAGGCCGACAAGATCCTGGCGCTTGAAACCGCGTTGGCCAAAGTACAGTGGACGCACGTGGCCAATCGCGACGCCCAGAAGACCTACAACCCGCAGACGCTCGAGCAACTCGCGCAGCTCGCACCCGCGATCGACTGGAATGTCTATGTAAAGGAAGCTGGATTGCCCAGCGCACTGCCGACGTTGATCGTGCGTCAGCCCGACTATCTGACGGGGCTGTCCGCATTGGTGGAATCCACCCCGATAGCGGCATGGCAGGCCTATTTCCGTTACCGGGTCCTGTCGAGCCGGGCTCCGTTTCTTTCCCACGCCTTGGTCGAGGAAGACTTCGCGTTCAATCAAGGGATCCTGCAAGGCACCGAGCAAGTTCCGGAACGCTGGAAGCGCGGGACGCAGCTCGTTGACCGGCTCATGGGCGAGGCCTTGGGAAAATTGTATGTCGCGGAATACTTCCCGCCCGCAACCAAGGCACGCATCGATGAGCTGGTGCGCCATCTGCTCAAGGCCTACGCCTCGAGCATCGATCAACTGCCGTGGATGAGTGCGCCGACGAAGCTGGAAGCCCAGGCAAAATTGCGCAAAATTGGCGTCAAGATCGGCTATCCGTCGCATTGGCGGGACTACAGCAAGCTGATGATTGTTGCCGATGACTTGCTCGGCAATGTCCGGCGCGCGCAGCAGTTCGAACGCGACCGCAAACTCGCGCAGCTCGGCGCCCCGATCGATCGCAGCGAATGGAACATGACCGCGCCGACCGTGAACGCCTACTACAACCCCGCCGTGAACGAGATCGTTTTTCCCGCCGGCATTCTGCAGCCGCCGGCATTCAATCCGGCCGCAGATGATGCCTTCAATTATGGATCAGCCGGCGCAACGATCGGGCATGAAATCAGCCATGGCTTCGACGATCAGGGCAGTCAATACGACAGCGACGGCAATTTGCGGGATTGGTGGACCGCCGGGGATCACGCCAAATTCAAGGCCAAGACCGAACAGCTCATCAGGGAATACGACGCGTTCGAGCCGCTGCCCGGCTTCCACGTCAACGGTGCGCTCACCCTGGGCGAGAACATCGCGGACATTGCCGGCATCGAGATCGCCTACAAGGCCTACATCGCATCCCTCAACGGCGCCGCGCCGCCCGTCATCGACGGCATGACGGCGGATCAACGCTTCTACGTCGCATTCGCGCAGAGCTGGCTGGGCAAGCGCCGCGATGCGAGCACCATCGCGCAGGTCAAATCCGATCCGCATTCCCCAGAAAAATACCGCACCAATGGCGTGGTCATTCACATGCCGAGCTTCTACAGCGCTTTTAGGGTGATGCCGGGGGATAAGATGTATTTGGCGCCCGAAAATCGGGTCACCCTTTGGTAGCTTAGCTTGCGGCGGCGATCAGTCCGGAAATGCATTTCCGCTGATCGCGCATCGAGCGTCAGCGCTTCGCCACCTGTTGAAACTCTTTGAGCTGATCGAACAGATCGCGCGGCTCCATGTAGCCGTTGATGTAATCGCCGTTTTCAGTAACGATCGCAGGGGTGCCGCGAACCCCGATGCTTTCACCCAATTCATATTCACGCTTCACAGGCGTCGGCGAACAGATCTTGTTCATGTCCAGCGCGGCGCCGGCCTTGGCGCGAGTCAGGGCATCGTTGCGATTGGGGGAGCACCAGACGACTTCGGCCTTCTTCCAGCTCTCCGTTCCGGGTCCGGTGCGCGGGAAGAACATGTATCGAACGCGGATGCCGAGGCGGTTGAGTTCCGCCATCTGGCTGTGCAGTTTCCGGCAATAGGCGCAATCGACATCCGTAAAAACGGTGATGGTGTATTTCGGGTTTGCAGGCGAGAAAATCAGCATCTCGGATTCGGGGACCGCATTGATCAATGCGACGCGTGCATGCGTGCGCAGCGCCTCGGTCAGGTTGTCGCGAGATTTCATGTCGTACAGATTGCCGTCGATGAAATACTTGCCGTCCGCGGTCAAGTAGCTGATCTCGGCGCCTTGCCTGTACTCGTAGATGCCGGCAATCGGCGACGGCCGTAAATCGTCGAGCTTCGAACCCGCCGGCAATAGCTTGAGCAAGGCCGCGCGCGGATCGGCGGCCGCCTGCTCGGCGGTCGCCGCATTCGCCGCATTCGCGGGATTCGCGGGATTCGCGGGATTCGCGGCGCGCGCGCACGGCTGCAGAGCGCAAAGAATCAGGGTGAAGACAGCGGCGTATCGCAACATGCAGGGCTCCGGAACCTTAAACCGATTTGACCTCCGCAAAGCAAGGAGGTTCACCCAATTCTAGCAGACCGCAGGCTCGTGCCCGGCGGATCAGCCGCGCGGGTGATGTTGGGAGTGCAGGTCCTTCAGGCGCTCGCGCGCGACATGAGTATAGATCTGGGTCGTCGACAGATCGCTATGACCCAAAAGCATCTGCACTACGCGCAGGTCCGCGCCGTGATTCAGTAGATGCGTCGCGAAGGCATGGCGCAGCGTGTGGGGAGAGAGTTCCTTCTCGACGCCGGCCTTCTTGGAATAGCGCTTGATGATGTGCCAAAAAGCCTGGCGCGTCATACGATCGCCGCGGCGCGTCGGAAATAAATAATCCGTCTGGCGTTCCAGGAGAATTTCGACTCGCGGGCCTTGCATGAATTGCTGCAGCCACTTGACTGCTTCCTCGCCCAGCGGGATCAAGCGCTCGCGATTACCCTTGCCGACCACGCGCATGACGCCTTGGTTCAAATTTACTTGATTGTGCTTGAGGCTGACGAGTTCGGAGACCCGCAGACCCGTGGCATAGAGAACCTCGAGCATGGTGCGATCCCGATGCCCCAGAGGGTCGGTCACCGTGGGTGCTTCCAGCAAGGAATCCACTTCGGCTTCGGTCAGCGATTTGGGCAGCGAGCGGCCGATTTTCGGCATGGCAATTTGCGCCGTGGGATCCAACGTTATCAATCCCTCGCGCATCATGAAGCGGAAAAATCGGCGGAAGCTAGACAATTGGCGGGCGGTCGATCTGGGACGGGACCCACCCTCGACACGAGCGGCAATGAAACCGAGCAACTCGATGCGCGTGGCCTTGAGCAGTGCGCTATCGCGCTCTTCCAGCCATCGTGCCAATGCGGTCAAATCAGCTCGATAGGCCGCCAGGGTATTCGCCGAGAGGCCGCGCTCCATCCACACCGCATCCAGGAAGCGCTGTAAGGCGGGATCCGCCGCCTCGCGAACAGCAGGTACCGCTGCGCCCGAGGTGCGTGTATAAACCGTCCGTTTGAGAACCGTCACCATAATTTCTCGCGAGGGGTTACGCACGAAATAGTGCCTGTCCGCGCTATCTGTCATCAGTATGCGAGGGGTGCCTGTAGGTCGGCGTGACCAGAATCACAGTACGCTTAAGTATTAACATAAGGAGAACCAGATCACAGAAGTGAAGCATTCAGAGTCGTCGGCAATTTGGAATTTGCCGTACGTTGCGTACTGTCTCGTGGCCTTCACGGCCTTGGGTTTGACCGCGCTGGCCATCAATATGTTTCTGCCGGGCCTGCGTCAGCGCCGCTTGGTGGCCGGTACGGTCGGACGGGTGTTTTTATGGCTTTCGGGCATTCCCTTCACGGCCGAGGGTTTGGAGCGCCTGCCGAACACCCCCTGCGTGGTGGTGGCCAATCACGCCAGCTACATCGACGCCATTGCGATCGTGGCGGCGTTGCCGCCCGAGTTTGCCTTCGTCATCAAGAAGGAAATGGTGCGGGTGCCCTTGGCCGGTCTGTTATTGCGCCGCCTCGGCTCCCAGTTCGTCGAGCGATTCGACCGGCACAAGGGGGCGACCGACGCGCGCCGCGTCTTGAAGTTGGCCGCCACCGGTCAGTCCCTGATGTTCTTTCCGGAAGGCACCTTCGACGAAACTCGCCAGATCGGTAAATTCTTGGGGGGCGCCTTCACCACGGCAAAACGCGCTCAAATGCCGGTGGTGGCCGTGGCCATTCACGGCACCCGCGATGTGATGCCTCCCGGCAGTCTGCTCATACGCCGGCTGCCCATTTGCGTGGAGGTTCTCGCTGTTCTCTCGGCCGACGAAGCCCGCTTGAAAAGCCGCGAATTGATCGCCAATTCCGTGGGAGACCCCCTGGCGCCGTAATTTCCGGCGTCGCGGTTATACTGTTCGGCTCGAACCCTTGGGAACGCACTTTATGAATTCGGATCCTGTCGTTATTTTGGGCGCCCGGCGAACGCCGGTCGGCGCCTTTCAAGGCGCGTTGAGCACCGTGACCGCCCCGCAGCTCGGCGCCGTCGCGATCAAGGCCGCGTTGGCGGATTCGGGATTGGCAGCCTCCCAGGTGGACGAAGTCATTTTGGGCTGTGTCTTGTCGGCCGGCATCGGCCAGGCGCCGGCGCGTCAGGCGGCCTTGGGCGCCGGACTGCCCACCAGCGTGCCCAGCACCACCGTCAACAAGATGTGCGGCTCAGCGATGCGCGCCGTGATGCTGGGCGCCGACCAGATCCTGGCCGGCTCTGCCCAAGTGGTCGTGGCCGGCGGCATCGAATCCATGACCAATGCCCCTTACCTGCTGCCGAAGGCGCGCGCGGGCTATCGCATGGGCCACCAAGAAGTGATTGATCACATGTTCTTCGACGGCCTGCAAAGCCCGTGGGACGGACAGCTGATGGGGTGCTTTGCGGACGCCACGTCCGAAAAATATGGATTTACACGCCGGGCCCAAGATGATTTCGCCGCCGAGTCGGTGCGGCGCGCGCTTGGCGCAGTCAACAAGGGCGACTTCAAGGCGGAGGTCGCGCCGGTGACGGCCAAAACCCGCAAGGGCGAATTGCTGGTGGACAAAGATGAAACACCCTTTACGCTCGATATCGCCAAGATTCCGACCCTGAAGCCGGCGTTCAAGAAAGACGGCACTGTCACGGCCGCAAGTTCCTCGGGAATCTCGGATGGGGCCGCGGCCCTGGTCTTGGCGCGCGAATCTTTCGCCGCATCGAAAGGGCTGAAACCGCTGGCGCGGATTCTCGGTTACAGCAGTTTTGCGCGCGAGCCGGAATGGTTCACGTTGGCGCCCGTCGGAGCGATTCAGAAACTGCTGACGCAACTGAACTGGCAGGCCCAGGACGTGGACCTGTACGAGATCAATGAAGCCTTTGCGGCGGTGCCGATGGCCGCGATGAAAGACTTGTCGCTGGATCACGCCAAAGTGAACGTCAACGGCGGCGCCTGCGCCCTCGGGCACCCGATCGGCGCTACCGGAGCGCGCATTTTGACCACATTGCTGTATGCGCTGAAAGCTCGCGGCAAGAAACGCGGCATCGCCAGCCTCTGCATCGGCGGCGGCGAAGCCACCGCGATCGCCGTCGAACTCGTGTGAGTACCGACACGCCGGTCACGCTCGAGATTTCCGGCGGCGTCGCGCGCCTCACCCTCAATCGCCCGGATAAACGCAACGCGCTGGATAGCGCGACCATCGCCGCCTTGAGCGCGGCTCTGGATCGCTGTGCCGATGATCCCAACGTGCGCATGCTGCAGTTGACGGGCGCAGGAAACGTATTTTGCGCAGGCGCGGACTTGGGCGAAATGCAAGCACAAGTCCAGGCTTCTGAAAGTGAAAACTTGGCGCATGCAAAAAAACTGGCGAGTGTCTTGGGCGCCTTGGATTCCATGCGTAAACCCACCGTGGCCAGAGTCAACGGAGACGGTTACGGCGGAGCGCTCGGCTTGATCGCGGCTTGCGATATCGTCATCGCCGCTGAGGGCGCAAAATTTGCTTTCACAGAGGTGCGCCTCGGCATCATCCCCGCCGTGGTTTCTCCATTCGTGCTCGGCAAAATCAGCGAAAGCGCGGCGCTGCGCTATTTTCTGACGGCGGAAACGATGAGCGCGGCGACCTTGAAGGAAATGGGGCTGGTCCATGAGGTGGTACCGGCTGAAGCACTCGATGCGGCCTGCAATCGCATTTCGGATGCTGTCTTGAAGGGGGCACCGGGCGCCCTATCGGAAGCCAAGGCACTGATTCGCGACGCCGCTCACCGATCGGCGGAGGGCCGCGCGAATGCGTCAATTCGAATGGCTGCGCGGTTGGCGAAGCTGCGGGTGAAACCGGAAGCCCAGGAGGGGTTCAATGCCTTCTTTGGAAAGCGCAAGCCAAATTGGCGCCCCGATTAGAGCCGATAGATGGGGCGGGCGTCCTTGCCCAAGCCATGCCCAAATCCTTTGGCCATCCTGGAAGACGGCGTCCGTGGCCTGTCAACATGGTAGTCCCCACAGGGTAAGGCGACGTTCCTCCGCAAATCTCGTCATGGCCTGTCCGCCTGGTGGATTTCACTGGCCCACGAGCCTGTCTGAGCAGTTTGTGATCTACTAAGCCGCCTATTTTCAGGCGGTTATCTCGATTCTAGGTGTCAGTTTGATGAGCGAAAGCCAACGCGATGTCATGGAGTATGAGGTTGCCATCGTGGGCGCGGGGCCCGCGGGGCTGTCCTGCGCCATCCGGCTAAAACAGCTCAACCCGGCCTTGAATATCTGCGTACTGGAGAAGGCGGCCAGTCTCGGGGCGCATTCCCTGTCGGGCGCCGTCATGGAGCCGGGCCCCTTGGATGAGCTGCTGCCTCAGTGGCGCGAGAATCCACCCGAAATCTGCGTTCCCGCAACTCGAGACGATTTCATGTTCATGACGCGCCGCAGGCGCTTTCGCTCGCCGATCACACCGCCGCAAATGAACAATCACGGCAATCTGATTATTTCCCTCGGCCAACTCGTGGTGATTCTGGGCGCCGAAGCAGAGAAGTTGGGCGTCGATGTGTTTCCGGGATTCGCCGCGGCAGAGGCCCTGTTCGACGCGGCCGGCGCCGTCAAAGGCGTTCGCATCGGGGATATGGGTCTCGAGAAGAGCGGCCAGCCGGGACCTAATTTTGCGTTGGGCCCGGAAATTCACGCCAAGATCACCTTGTTCTGCGAGGGCTGCCGCGGTTCCACGTCCAAGCAGTTGATTGCACGTTACAAACTCGATGCCGGGAAGTCGCCTCAGACTTACGGCTTGGGATTGAAGGAATTGTGGCAGCTGCCTCCGGGACGAGTGCAGCCGGGCCTCATTCAACACACCGCCGGCTGGCCGCTCGACAACAGTACTTACGGCGGCAGCTTTCTCTATCATCTGAATAAGGATCGTGTGTACGTCGGTTTCGTCGTCGGCCTGGACTACGAGGATCCGCGCTTCAAACCCTTTGAAGCGTTCCAGCAGTGGAAAAATCATCCTGAGGTGAAGCGCCTGTTAAAGGGCGGCGAAATCATCGCCGGTGGCGCGCGCACCATCATCGAGGGCGGATATCAGTCCATGCCCAAGCTTGAAATGCCGGGCGCGTTGCTGGTAGGGGATGCCGGCGGCACGCTCAACATGCCGAAGATCAAAGGCATCCATCAGGCTATCCGCTCCGGCATGACCGCGGCTGCGCACTACGTGGAAACAGGCACGAGCGCCGGCTTCGACAAGCGCTGGCGCGAGTCTCCCGGCGGGCGCGAACTCTACAAGGTGCGCAATATCCGCCCCGGTTTCCGCCGCGGACTCATTCTCGGCACCGCAAATTTTGCCTTGGAGACGATCACCATGGGCAAAGTGCCCTGGACTCTCGCCAATCACGCGGACGACACCGCGCTCCAGCGTCTCGATGATTACGTCTCGCCCGACCGTGGGTGGAGCGACCGGGAGCTGCCGCCGCGCGATCGCGTGGCCTCGGTGTTCTTTGCCGCCACGATGCATGATGAGAATCAGCCCGTGCACCTGCATGTAGCGGACACCACCCTCTGCGCCACCCGTTGCATCACGGATTTCGGCAACCCCTGTACTAATTTTTGTCCTGCAAATGTCTACGAAATGATCGCGGACGGCAAAGGCGGCCAAAAATTGCAGATCAATTCCTCGAACTGCGTGCATTGCAAGGCATGCGACATCAAAGAGCCCTATCCCGGGCAGATTACCTGGGTCCCGCCGGAAGGCGGTTCCGGCCCCAACTACCAGAGCCTCTAAGAAAAAAGCGTCGGTTGTCTACAGAAGTGAAGTCGATCGTATCGCGCCTACGGCAAGAGACCGCGGCGCACCGGCTTGAATTCGACGCCGGCCAGCAGGACGCGGCCGAGCGGCTCGATGAGTTGCGCGCCAGGCTTTGGGAGCAATCGCAGTCCGTTGGCCACAAGCTGCGCTCGCAGTTGCGCCGCCTTTCCGCGCAGCCGGCCGAGACGCCGGTGCGCGGCCTGTACCTATGGGGCGGTGTCGGCCGCGGCAAAACCATGCTGATGGACTTGTTTTACGACTCGCTCCCCCCCTCCTTGGGCGAGCGCACTCATTTTTATCGCTTCATGCGCCAGGTGCACGCGGGAATGCGCAAGATCAAGAAGCGCACCGATCCGCTCGACGCGGTTGCAGAGCAACTCGCGGCGCGCGTCCGCGTGCTATGCCTCGATGAATTTTTCGTCTCCGACATTGCCGATGCGATGATCCTGGCAGGACTCTTCGAAGGATTGTTCCGCCGCGGCGTGTCGCTGGTCGCCACTTCCAACATCGCACCCCAGGATTTGTACCAGGACGGCCTGCAGCGGCAACGCTTCCTGCCGGCAATCGATCTGATTCGAAGTCTTGACGTCGTGCACTTGGACGGCCCCGTCGACTATCGATTGCGGCAGTTGGAACAAGCGCCCACTTACTTGGACTCGGCATTGCCGGATACCGGCGATAAGCTCGAGCAGCGTTTCGCGGCGCTCGCCGGGGGCACGGCCCAAGGTCCCACGACGCTGTCGGTGGAAAATCGGCCCATCAAAGCCCAGGCCACCGCTGCCGGCATGGTTTGGTTCGAATTCAAAGACATTTGCGAAGGCCCGCGCAGTCAGAATGACTACATCGAACTCGCACGCCTGTATCACACGGTTTTCATTTCGCACGTTCCCGAATTCACGCGCAACAGCGACAACGCCGCGCGCCGCTTCATCATGCTGATCGATGAATTCTACGATCGCAATGTCAATGTCGTAGTATCGGCAGCCGCCGCACCCGGGTCGCTTTATCACGGCGAACGGTTGCAATTGGAATTTTTACGCGCAGCAAGCCGGCTCATCGAAATGCAGACGCAGCACTACCTGGCGGGGCAACATCGTCCCTAGGAGGCTGCCTGGGTATTTCGCGTGGCATAATCGGCGGCTGACACACAAGAGATCAGATATGTACCAGGTTTCCTCTGAACAACATCGCCGCATCGTCTCGGCAATTCTGCGCAGCCCCGTGCGACCGCCCAAATCCATGCGCGGTTTGGACTGGCGGCGCTTTCTTCAGAATTATTTCGCCAACGTGGATGCGAAGGATCTCGCCGAGCGTGATCCGAAAGATCTCGCCGGGGCGGCGCTGTCACACCTCGTATTTGCGATGCAGAGACGCAGGTCCGCGTTGGTGCGCGTATTCAACCCCACATTGCGCGAACACGGATTTGTCTCCCCGCACACGATCATCGATGTGGTCAACGACGACATGCCGTTCCTGGTGGATTCCATCAGCCTGGCGCTGACCGAGCGGGCGCTAACCCTGCATTTCCTGGCGCATCCGATTTTTGCCGCCACACGCGAGCGCTCCGGCACGTTGAGCGCCCTCGAGAGGCGCGGCGCGGCGAAAAATCCGAAGCAGCGCCTGGAATCCTTCCAACACGTTGAGGTGGATCGTATCGTCGATCCTGCGATGCTGAAAGCCCTGGCCGCACAGATCGAGCGCAGCATGCGCGATGTGCGCGTGGCGTGCGCGGACTGGGCGCGCATGCGCTCTGCCGTGCGCAGCACCGCACAGGATTTGAGCACGATGAGTGGGCGCGTCGACGCGGCCGAATTGAGCGAAACTTGCGCCCTTCTGGAGTGGATGGAAAATCGTCATTTCACGTTCTTGGGTTATCGCGACTACCGGCTGCAAGGCGGCAAGGGCCGCGAAACGCTGGAACCGCTCAAGGCCACCGGACTCGGCATCTTGCGGCCGGGTCACCGGAAAACGGAGAGCACGAACCGCGTGCTGCCGAGCGACATCAGACGACAGAGCCGTTCTCGCAGCTTGAGCCTGGTCACCAAGGCGAATTCACTGTCGACGGTGCATCGACCGGGCTTTCTCGACTATATCGGCATCAAGCGATTCGACGCCAAGGGCCGCTTGATCGGCGAGCGTCGCTTTCTGGGTCTGTGGACTTCCGCTGCCTATAACAGCAACCCGCGGGAGATTCCTCTGCTGCGCCAGAAGGTCGCGCAAGTGGCGGAGCACTTTGCACTGGCGCCCGACAGCCATGATGGCAAGGCGCTGCAACACATCCTGGAATCCTTCCCGCGCGATGAATTGTTCCAAGCCAGCGTCGCGGAACTCAATCGCATCGTCACGGGGATTTTCGGCTTGCAGGAAAGACCGCGCGTGCGCGTACTGCTGCGCCGCGATCCGTTTCACCGCTTTTACTCCTGCCTGGTGTTCGTACCGCGCGAAAAATACAACACCCAGGTGCGCCAGCGCATCGAACGCGTGATACGCGACGCATTTTCCGCATTCAGCATGGAATCCCAGGTGCAGATCGCGGAATCGAATCTGGCGCGGCTTCACATCGTGGCCCGGACCGCGCCCACCGAGAAACCCTTGGTCGATGCGGATGTGCTGGAGCGCCGGGTCGCCGCGGCGGTGCGGTCGTGGCTGGACTCCTTCAAGTCTTCGCTGTTGGCCCGATTCGACGAGGCATATGCCCTGCAACTCTTCGGCAAGTATGCGCAGGCTTTCCCGGCCGCCTATACCGAGGACTTTTCAGGAGACGGCGCCGCTCTTGACGTCTCCTTCCTCGAGTCCATGGAGAAGGAACCTGCCCGGCTGCATTTGGACATCTACAGGACGGACCCTAGGCGCAAGGAGAAGTTATTCCTGAAAATCTTCCGCAGCCAGGACGCAATCCCGATCTCCGACTTGTTGCCCATGCTCGAGAACATGGGCCTCAAAGTCATCGCCGAGCGTCCTTATGAACTGGACTTCTCCGGCGGCCGCCGCGCGTGGATTCAAGATCTGGAACTCATCATGCAGGCTTCCCCTGCGATTGCCTCCGACGCGTTGGACCGCGAGATCAAGAATGCCATAACCGCTGTGTGGACCGGCCGCATGGACAGCGACAGTTTCAATCAACTAACCCTCTCTGCGGGAATTCCGTGGCGCATGGTCACGGTGCTGCGCGCCTATTGCCGCTACCTGCTGCAAACCGGCCTGCCCTTCAGCCAGGGCTACATTGCGCAAGTCATGGCAAACAATGCGCACATCGCCAAACTGCTCTCCGACCTGTTCGCCGCGCGATTCGATCCGCAGCTCACGCCGGCGGCGCGATCAAAGTCGCTCGCGCGTCTGGGCCGGGACATTCCATCGGCGCTCGAGGAGGTAACGCGTTCCGACGAGGATCGGATCCTGCGCGCCTTGTGGAATGCGCTGTCGGCCACGGTGCGCACCAACGCTTACCAGCCCGGCGCCGCCGGTCAGCTCAAGGAATATCTGTCCTTCAAGCTCGAGAGCCAGCAACTTCGGGAGCTGCCTCTGCCTAAGCCGCTGTTCGAGATCTTCGTGTTTTCGCCGCGCATGGAAGGCGTGCATTTGCGCATGGGGTACGTGGCCCGCGGCGGCATTCGCTGGTCGGATCGGCGCGAAGATTTCCGCACGGAAATCTTAGGGTTGATGAAGGCGCAGCACGTGAAGAACACGGTTATCGTTCCGGTAGGGGCCAAGGGCGGATTCATCGTCAGACGCATGCCGGCGGAGCGCGAGGCGCAGCAGGCCGAAGTGATTGCCTGCTACCAAACGCTCATTCGCGGACTGCTCGATGTCACCGATAATATCGTCGGCGACAAGATCGTCCCGCCACGGATGGTGGTTCGCCACGACAAGGACGACGCGTATTTGGTGGTCGCTGCGGACAAGGGCACGGCCACGTTCTCGGACATTGCCAACGCCATTTCCCTGGAATACGCCTTTTGGCTCGGCGACGCGTTTGCTTCCGGCGGTTCGGCCGGATACGACCACAAAAAGATGGCGATCACCGCGCGCGGCGCGTGGGAATGCGTAAAGCGCCATTTCCGCGAGATCGGCGTGGACATCCAGAGCCAGAACTTCTCGGTTTGCGGCATCGGCGACATGGCGGGGGATGTCTTCGGCAACGGCATGCTGCAATCGCCTTGCATCCGCTTGGTCGCGGCTTTCAACCACCAGCACATTTTCATTGATCCGCAGCCGGATCCGAAGCGTTCCTTCGCTGAGCGCGAACGCATGTTCAAGATGCCCCGCTCCTCCTGGGATGATTATTCACTCAGCGCGATTTCCAAAGGCGGCGGTATCTACTCGAGGTCCGCGAAAAATCTGACGCTGTCCCGCGAGGCGCAGACTCTGCTGGAGCTTCCGGCGCAGGTCACGCCCAACGAGGTCATCAAGGCCATCCTAAAGGCGCACGTAGATCTGTTGTGGAACGGCGGCATCGGCACTTACGTCAAGGCGAGCAGCGAAAGCCACAGCGATGTAGGCGATCGGAGCAACGACGCGGTGCGCATCGATGGGCGCGATTTGAATTGCAAAGTGATCGGCGAGGGCGGCAATTTGGGCCTGTCGCAGCTCGGGCGGATTGAGTTTGCGCGCCGCGGCGGTCGGCTCAATACCGATTTCATCGACAATTCCGCCGGCGTGAACTGTTCGGATGTCGAAGTCAATCTGAAGATCCTGTTGAACGGCGCCGTGCAGGCCAAGGAAATCACGCAGGCGGCGCGCAATCGATTGCTGGTGCAGATGACGGACGAGGTGGCGGGACTGGTGCTGCGAAACAACTACCTGCAAGGTCAAGGCATCAGCACCAGTGAATTCCAAGCGAAACAGCGCTTGAGCGAGAGCGCCTACGTGATCCGCGCGCTGGAGCGCTCCGGCGATTTGAACCGCAGCTTGGAATTTCTGCCCAGCGATGAAGACCTGGCCGAGCGGCGCCAGGCAGGCGAAGGATTGACGCGCCCGGAGCTTTCCATCACCTTGAGCTACGGCAAGATCTGGCTGTACCGGGCACTGATCCATTCGAACGTGCCGGAAGATCCGTACCTCTCCACGGAGCTGAACCGCTACTTCCCGGCGCCGGTGCAGAACCGGTTCGCGAAGCGCATCAAGCGGCATCGCCTGCGGCGCGAGATTATCGCGACAGCCATCACCAACAGCTTGATCAATCGCATGGGGCCGGTTTTCCCGGTGCGTGCGCAAGACGACACCGGGGCGGATCCGGCCGCAATTGCACGCGCCTATAGCATTGCGCGCGAAGTATTCGCGGCGCGCAACATTTGGTCGCAGATCGAAGCGCTGGACAACCACATCCCCGCCGCCGTCCAGTACACGGCGATGTATCAGACCACGCGCCTGCTGCGGCATATGACCTATTGGCTGCTGGAGAACCGGCGCAACGACCTGGACATCGAGCGCGCGGTTTCGCGTTATGCCGGCAAGGTGACGGAACTGTTCCACGAATTGCCGGGCGTGCTCAGCGTCACGCAAAAGGCCCGCATGACTGCGTTGCGCTCGCAGCTGGTGGAGCAGCGCGTTCCTGAACAGCTCGCGGCGCGCATCGCCTCCCTCGAGGAGTTGCACAGCGCGTTGGACTTGGTTGAAGTCACCATGGCGGCGCGCGTGAGAATCGTCTACGCAGCCAAGGCGTATTTCGACCTCGGTGAGCGCATTGGCCTGACCTGGATCAAGGAACAAATCGAAGCGTTGGCTGCCGATGGTCATTGGCAGGCGGTCGCGCGCGGCACGCTGCGCGATAACTTGTACGCGCTGCAAAGCAAGATCACCCTGGCGGTGCTGCGATGCAAGGGCAGAGACGCCGAAGCACGGGTCGAGCAATGGCTTTCGCGTCATTCCGCCGCCGTCGATTCGCTGAAGCGAGTCGTCGTGGACCTGCGCACCGGCACGCCGCCGGATTTCGCGACGATTTCCGTCGCGCTGCAAGCGGTCAGACGCCTTGCACAGGATTAACGAGATGCTGCAAACGGTGGGATACGGCGCGGATTATCTGCAGAATCGCATCGATCGGGAAATCATGCTCGCAAAACCCATGGGGGTGATCGTCGAGGCGGCGGACGAAACGGCCTTGATTTTGCGTGCGCCCCTGGCGCCCAATGCCAATCACAAAGGGACCGCGTTCGGCGGCAGTCTGTATTCGCTTGCCGTATTGACCGGCTGGGCCTGGATCACGCGCTTTCTCGCCAGCCGGAAACTCGATGCCGATGCGGTGATCCAGGAGTCGAACATGCGCTTTCTGGCGCCGGTGCACGGCGAGATGCGTGCTTGCATCGAAATTCCGGCCGAGGCCGACATCGACAAACTGCAAAGGATGCTGTTGCGCGCGGACCGCGGGCGCATTCGCCTGCTGGTGAATATTCATCAGGGGCCGAGGCTGGCTACGGTTTTTGACGGCTTGTTTGCGGCAGCCATGCGCCGCTAGCCGCCGGGTTGCGAGGAGGAATAGTGAGCGGAAAATTGATCTTGGTTCGTCACGGCCAAAGCACTTGGAACGTTGAAAATTTGTTCACGGGCTGGCACGACGTCGACCTGAGCGATCAGGGCCGCCTGGAGGCGCTGCAGGCGGGGCGCGAACTGCTGGCTGAAAAGCTCGAGCCGCAAATTGCCTTTACGTCGGTATTGAAGCGCGCGATCCGCACGCTGTGGCTGATTCTGGATACGACCGATCGCATGTGGATCCCGATCGAAGGCAGTTGGCGCCTGAACGAGCGTCACTACGGCGCCCTGCAAGGACTCAACAAGGCGCAAACAGTCGAGAAGCATGGCGACGCACAGGTCAAACTGTGGCGGCGCAGCTACGATATCCCTCCTCCGCCCCT
>Ga0193728_1000771_pt1 | contig 15925 bp, 12 predicted proteins | sample U1c1metaG_FD_143037 | JGI IMG/M metagenome (GOLD analysis project Ga0193728, IMG submission 143037) | Soil microbial communities from a riparian zone of the East river system, Colorado, United States - U1c1 | ecosystem: Environmental > Terrestrial > Soil > Riparian zone | place: USA: East River...
TCAGCCGTTCGCGGCGCAGCGGCGGCTCGACGATCGCCCCGGTCGGCGCGTAGACGTCGGCCATGCCGCCGATCGGCGCGTACTCCTCGGCCGCGATCGCAAGGTCGGGCGCGGCGTGGCGGCCGGTGCGCGCGCGCACGATCACGACCGGCGGTGTCGTGTCGCTGACCGCGAACGTCAGCCGACCGACGACCTCCTCGGGTAGATACTCGAGCAGCTTGTCGACCTTCGCGACGGCGTCGTCGCGGATCACCCACATGCTCGTGACGTCGCGGCGGCCCGCCGACAGCCGGAGCTCGACCTTGCGGCGCTCGGGCAGGGCACCTTGCGCGAGCTTGTCGGCACGCTCGGGCACGACGAGCTCGAGCGCCGCGTCGAGCGGCATCCAACCCTCGTCCGCGATCGTGCGCCAGCCGTCGCGCGAGATCAGCAGCAGCACGCCGCGATCGGGACGCAGCTGCTCCGCGAGCGGGTGGTGATAGCCGAGCTCGGTCCACGTCGCCTCCTGGCCCGCGAGATCCGGTGCGAACACGCGGAGCCCGTGATCGCGATCGAGCGCGCGTACGACCGTGTAGGTCGGCGGATCGACGACGCGCAACACGCCGTGGTCGCCCGCGATCGCGAGGTCCATGCGATCGCAACCGAGCCGCACGAGCTCGGCGGCGACGTCGAGCAGATCGGCGACGCGCTCGGTGACGAACAAGGCGAGTGCGGGCACCTTGTCGACGCCGACCGCGACCGGCAGGAGCGCCTCCGCCCAGCAGCGCACCGCGCGCGAGCCGCCCGGCATCGCAGCGTCGGTCACGCCTGCGGCGCGCAGCTTCTGGAGCACGCCGGCGGGCACGGCCTTGTCGGGCTCGACGACGACGAGCTTGTGCGCACCGAAGCCGACGCGCGCACTGCCCGCGGCGACCTCCTTCGAGACCAGACCGGTCTTGATCGCGACCAACAGCGCGTCGCTATCTACGAACCCGAGCGCCATGCTTACTGCTTGGTGGCCGTCGGCGTCGCGGTCGGTTGCTCGGCCGCCGGTTCCTCGGTCGTGCCGGCCTCTTGCTCGCGGCTGACCTCGACCTTGGGGTTCTTGAGCCCACCGTTGACGACCTTCTCGGCGAGCTGGCGATGCTCCTCTTCGTGCTCGAACGGCAGCGCGTCGGAGTCGCTCGAGTAATCGATCACGATCTCGCGCCGGCCGGTCACCGGGTCGACGCGCAAGCGCAGGGTCAGGTCAGCCATTAGGTCACCAGGTGGGCAAACGACGAGCGGTCGAGGACCTTGCGTTCGATCAAGAGATCTCGCAGCGCGATCACGAGCGCGCGTTTCTCGGTCAGGATCTGGCGGCAGCGCGCGCGTTCGTGCTCGAGGATCTTCGCGATCGCGTTGTCGAGCAGCGTGCGCGTGGTCTCGGAGTGGTCCTTGTCGCGCTCGTGCAGCGCCCAGCGGCCGATCGCGAGCTCGGGGACCTCTTCGCCGTATTCCTCCACGAGCGCCTTCGCGATCGAGGTCGCGTTGTGCAGGTCGCTGCCCGCGCCGATCGAGACGTCCTCGAGGATCATCGCCTCGGCCTCGCGGCCACCGAACATCGTACAGATCGTGTCGCGCAGCTGCGCGTAGGTCACGACGTAGCGATGCGCGCGATCGGCGTGCTGGACGTAACCGAGCGCGCCGCCGATGTCGCCGCGGATCGAGATCCGATCGATCGGCGGTACGTGCTTGCAACCGAGCGCGGTGACCGCGTGGCCGGCCTCGTGCGTCGCGACCACGAGCTCCTCGCTCTTGGTCAGCTTCGGCAGGTCGAGGTACTGCTCGATCGCGCGATCGATCGCCGACGGTTCGGTCGGGCCCTCGAGGCTCTCGCGCAGCCGCGTGCGCGCGAGCTGGCGACACAGCGCCTGCAGGTGATCGCCGGAGTAGTGCGTGCCGCCGCTCGGACCGGGCACGTGCTCGGCAGAGCGCTTGACCGCGTACTCGAGTGCGGGCTCGGTCATCTCGAGCTCGAGCCGCTTGTCGTGAACGCGGAGAATCTCCCGGCGGTCATCCGCGTTCGGATACGGGATGTGGAGTGCGAACTCGAACCGGCCGGGGCGCAACAGTGCCGCGTCGAGCGACTCGACGAAGTTCGTCGTGCCGACGACGAACACGAGCTCCTCCTTGCGGAAGCCGTCCATCTCGGTGAGCAGCTGGTTGACCATCGAGTGCTCGACGCCGGAGCCGGTGTACGTGCCGCGCGCGGCCGCGAACGAGTCGAGCTCGTCGAACACGATCACGCTCGGCGCCGCTTGCCGCGCCTTCATGAACACCGCGCGCAGGTTCTCTTCGCTCTCGCCGACCCACTTCGACTTGAGCTCGGGGCCCGATACGATCTGGACCGCCGCGCCGAGGGCGGTCGCCATCGCCTTCGCGAACAGCGTCTTGCCGGTGCCGGGAGGGCCCCAGAAGATCATGCCGCGCGGCAACAGGCTCTCGAGCTTCGCGATCTGCACCGGGTCGTTGAGCTTGTCCTTCGCGGCGAGGATCGCGAGGATCTCCTGGCGCAGCCGGTCCTTGACCGTTCCGTAGCCACCGATGTCGGTGTCGAGCGAGACGTTCGGCAGCTGGACGTCGTTCGACAACGTCGCCGTGCGCAGCTGCGCGACCGCGGGCGCCGGATCGGTCGGATAGTCCTCGCCGGTGAGCGACGCGAGCAGCCGGCGCAGGCGCACCGCGTTGACGCCGGAGACGTGCTTGTAGAGTTGATACGGATCGAAGCCGCGGCCGAGCTTGCGCGCCTCGCGCTGGGTGATCAGATGCGCGAGCCGATCGCGCGGGATGCCGATGATCGACTCGCGATGCGGAAACAGATTCGTGATCGGCGCCGGCAGCGGGAACGCCGGATCCTTGAAGCCGAGCCACAACACCTCGGGGTTCTCGTAGAGCAGCGGGATCAGCTCGCGCGCCTCCGCGCCGAGGAAGCCCGCGCCACCGCTCGCGCCGAGGATGTCGAGGTGCGGCAACACGACGATGCGCTCGCCGACCGCGCCGCGCACGACCTCGCGGATCTGGTGGATCATCGAGCCGACGAGCGACGCACCGGGCGGCGGAGGCGGCAGATCCGCGGACGCGCGGCCGTCGAGGTACAAGCAGCGCGTGCCGTCGACCTTCAGCCGATCGCGCAGGCTGCGATAGAGGTACGGCGCGAGCTCTTTCTCGGCCTCGATCAACACGGGGAGCCGGCGGCGAAGCGCGTCGTAGCAACGCGTGAGCTCTTCCGGATACGCGGCGTCGACCGCCTGGAACGCGGACAGCTCGCTCGGCAGCTCGGTCTCGGCTAAGACCCTGCTCAAAGCTTCACCTTGATCGTTACATTGCCGGCCTCGTCGGACGCGATCTCCTCGATCTTGCCGAGTTGCTCGGCGCGCTCGGTCAACGCGGCGACGGTCGCGCGGCCGATCGAGGCGTCGAGCTCGCCGCGCAGATCCGCGAGCTTCTTCTCGAGCTTGTCGGTGACGCCGCGGCGCAGCGCTTCGGTCTTCGCGGCGAGGCGTTGCTCGAGCTCGTCGATCGCGGCATCGCGCAGGCGCGTCTCGGCCTGGGCCTGGCCCTCGACCGCCGCGCGGGTCTCGAGCTCGACCTGCTCCGACAGCCGGCTATCCGCGCCGAGCTTGACCGAGACCGTCGCGGCCTCGAGGTCGACCGTGATCTCGACGCCGTCGGGATCCTTGCGCTTCGCGAGCTTGCCATCGCGCTTGAACCCCTGCGCCTCGAGCTCCTTGGCGAGCAGCTCGGCCATGCGCTCCGGTGCGAGCACGGGCAACAGCTCGAGCGGCGACTGCACGCCGTCCTCGACGTGGACCGTGCGCACGACGGACTCCGAAACGCGGACTTGGATCGCTCGGCTCATGGTGGTTCCTTGCTGACTTCGATGGTAGCCGAGCCCGAGCCCGACGGGGGTGCCAGTGATGCGAGCTGCGCGAGCCACGCCGGCACGAGGATGTCGGCGCCGTGGCGGGCGGATTTTTCGAACCGCATCAGTAACAGTTGCGAGGCCTCGTAATCGTCGTCGAGAAACCGCACGCCGCGATGCGCGCGGTCCCACTCGCACCACTTCGCCATTCCGCGGAGCAGTGCGCCCGCGGCGTTGCGCGCCGCCATGCGAACCGACAACGGTTTGGTGCGATCGAGGTCGTTCGGAAACGGCGCGACGTCGCGTGCCAACAGCGGCAGCATAGCGTCGAGCACGAAACCGGCAAGGTCGCGCCGGCCCGCGCGCGTGCACGCGTCCATGAAGCGGGTCAGCGTCAGGTCCTGACCGCGGCCGAGCTTGACCAGCTCGTCCGGATCGGACAGCGCGCGTTTGCCGAGCTCGACGGTACGCCAGCGCTTCGCGAGATCCTGTTGTAGTGCGTCGACGACGACCGCACCGGTCCCGGTCACGAGCGCATCCCACGCTTTCGGGTCTTCCGGCGGATCGCCGGGCAAGAGGTGCGCGAAGCCGAGCCACGCGAGCGGCGCGTGCGCGACCTGCGACGATCGCGCGATCGTGAATTGTGCCGGCGTCTCCGTCGCGACGTCGAGCGCGAGGTACGCGACGACCTGATCGCCGATCGTCATCGGGCGCGTCGAGAGCTTGTCGACCGCGCCGGGCGTCGCGAGCGGCATTTCGACGAGCCAGCGCAACAGCGCGAGCGTGAACGGCGAAAACTCGAGCGGCGCGATCGTGTTGCGCTCCCAGCCGCGGCCGCGCACGACCTTGCCGGCACGAATTGAAGTGCCGGGGCGAGCGCCGTCGCGCCGCCACAACGCGGGCCACAGCTGGTCGAGCGCATCGCCGACCAGCTCCGCGCACGTCGGTCCGATCTTCGCCGGCATCGCGCGCGAGCCCGCGAGCAGGCCCCACACGTCGAGCGCCTGCGGCGCGGTCAGCGCGCGCGCCATCGAGATGATCTCGGCCTCGCTCGCGGCGACGGTCGCGGGCAGCTCGTACTCGTCGTCGTCGTCGCTCATGGCTTGCGCCGGACGAGCCGATCCGCGCTCGGCCAACCGTTGACGAGCAGGCTCTTCGCGGAGATCCGGATCTCGATCGTATTCGCCGCGCGCATCTGCGGATCGTCCGCGGAGTACGCGCCGGTGAGGTAGTGCATCTGCTGATTCGCCGAGCCGATCCAGCGCCGGCCTTCTGGCGGTTTCGGCTCCGGGCGATCGCGGTCGTAGCGCCCGTCGACGAGCAGGTCGACCTGCGCGAGCAGCGCCGCCGAGTCCGGTCGCGCGCGAATCTCGTCGATCGTATAGCCGCTGAACACCATGCAGCTGAGCCCGCGCGCCTTCGCGAGTCGCACGAATTCAGCTGCTTCGGTCGCTTGCTCGAACGGCTCGCCGCCGAGCAGCGTGATGCCCTCGACCGTCGCGGGGATCCGCGCCGCGAGCTCGGCCGGCGTCATCGCGTCGCCGCGGCGCTCGTCGAACATGTCGGGGTTGCAGCAGCCCGGGCAGCGGATCGAGCAGCCTTGCAACCATACGGCGAAGCGATGGCCGGGCCCCTCGGCCTCGGTCTCGGCGACGATCGTCGCGACGCGGAGCACGGCTAGAGCGTAGCAGGCCCGGTTGCAGTTGGTGCGCGTGCTAGTGCAGGACCGGTTGTCCGTCGCGGTGGCGTTCGCACGCGATCGGCGTGACCGTGATGAGCAGTCGCCGTCCCGTTAGCGGCGGCACCGGCAGGGGCTCGTCGTCGATCGGTCCAGGTCGCTCCTGCTTGCACTCGTGGCCGGTCGCGATCACCTCGTGCAGCGGGCCCGGGGGCATCGCGGTCAAGAGCTCGTAGTCCTGGCGCACCTGCGTCACGATGGGTGTCGGCAACGCCGCGGCAAGTGGCGCGATCGGCGCGGCGTGGACGACCGTCGGCGCGGGCGCCGGATGGCAGGCGGCGAGAACGGCGGTCGCAAAAACCAAGCGCAGCATGGCGTGATAGTACCCCGTTATGCCCAACCGTCTCGCCACCGAAAGCTCGCCGTACCTGCGGCAGCACGCCGACAACCCGGTCGAGTGGTGGCCGTGGGGTGAGGCGGCGTTCGCCGAGGCGAAGCGGACGGGCAAGCCGATCTTCGTCTCGATCGGCTACGCGGCCTGCCACTGGTGCCACGTGATGGCGCACGAAAGCTTCGAGGACACCGCGACCGCGAAGCTGATGAACGAGCTCTACGTCAACATCAAGGTCGACCGCGAGGAGCGCCCCGATGTCGACACGATCTTCATGAACGCGATCCAGGTGATGGGCGAGGGCGGTGGCTGGCCGCTGTCGGCGTTCTGCCTGCCGGATGGCCGGCCGTACTTCCTCGGCACGTACTTCCCGAACACTGCGAAGTTCGGGCGGCCGAGCTTCTCCGAGGCGCTGCGCGCGATGCACGACGCGTTTGCGAAGCGACGCAGCGATGCCGAGGACAATGCGATGGCGCTCGTCGATGGCCTCCAGCGCGTCGACGATCATTATCGGCGCGGCGCGCTCGGCGGCGAGGCAGCGCGGTTGAACGCGTCGCTGATCATTTCGGCGGGCACGCAGCTCGCGGAGCGCTGCGATCCGAAGCACGGCGGGCTCGGCGGCGCGCCGAAGTTTCCGTCGAGCTCGAGCCACGAGCTGCTCGCGCGCGCGAGCCGGTTGCCGTTCGGCGAGGCCGCGAAGACCGCGTTCCTCGAGTGGGCGCGCGGCATGGCGGAGGGCGGCATCTACGATCACCTCGGCGGCGGCTTCGCGCGTTACTCGGTCGACGCGAAGTGGCTGGTCCCGCACTTCGAGAAGATGCTGTACGACCAGGCGCAGCTGCTCGGCATCTACGGCGCGGTCTACGCGATGGCGGCCAGCGAGCGCGCACGCGAGGTGATCGTCGAGACCGTAGCGTTCCTCGAGCGCGAGCTGTCCGACAAGGACGGCGGCTTGTGGTCGTCACTCGACGCGGATAGCGAAGGCGAGGAGGGCAAGTTCTACGTGTGGACGCCGGCGCAGGTCAAAGCCGCGCTCGGTCCGTCGGCCGCGTTGATCTTCAACCACGCGTACGGCGTCACCGATGCCGGCAACTTCGAGCACGCCACGACGGTGCTGTCGCGGATCACCGCGCGCAGCTCGAAGGACGAAGAGGCCCAGCTCGCCGAGCTCCGCGCGAAGCTGCTCGCGGTGCGCGCCGGCCGCGTCCGCCCGGGCACCGACGACAAGGTGCTCGCCGCCTGGAACGGGCTCGCGATCACCGGCCTGCTCGCGGCGTGGCGCGCGACGGCGTACGCACCGGCGCTCGCACTCGCGCTGCGGGTCGCGACGTTCCTGCGCGACCGGATGATCGCTGGCGCGACGATCAAGCGGGTCCACCACGAGGGCGTCACGAAGGACCTCGAGGGCACGCTCGACGACTACGCGTTCTGCGCCGACGCGTTCCTCGAAGTCGCCGAGGCAACCGGCGACCGCGCGTGGTGGGATCTCGGCGCGAAGCTGGTCGCGACGATCCGCGAACGCTTCGTCAGCGACACAGATGGCGTCGTCGTGTTCTACCTCGCGCCCGCCGGCGACGCGCTGCTCGTCCACCGCCCCGAGTCGCATCACGACAGCGCGATTCCGGCCGGCGCCGCGATCGCCGTGCGCGCGCTGTTGCGCCTCGGCCTCGTCGCCGGCGACGGCGAGGCCCTCGCGCTCGCCGAGCGCTATCTCGCGCAGCGCCTCACCGGCACGACCGGCGTCAACGCGTGGGCGACCTCGGCCCTCGTCGGCGCGCTCGATCTCTACCTCCACGCGAAGGTCTGCGTCGTCACCGCGGGGGCAGGCCGTGACGACCTCCTCACCATCGCGCGCCGGGTCTACGCGCCCACCCTGTGCCTCGCGGGACCCTGGGCGCAGCCGTCGATCCTCGAGGCCAAGAATCCGCTGGCGGATCGCGCCCGTGCGTTCGTGTGCACCGGACCGACATGCTCGCCGCCGACCGACGATCCGGCGGAGCTATCATCCGTCCTCGGCGAACATTCGCTACCCGCGCGCTGACCGTTATACTGGGTGTGATGTCCCGACGCCCGTGGCCGCTCTGCCTGGTCGCGGTGGTCGCGTGCGGGCGGTTGGGCTTCGACGCGATCGGCGATCGCAGCGGTGACGGCGGTGGTAGCGACGATGCGCCGAGCACCGGCTCGGCAGGCCCGCGCTACCTGATCGAGCTCGACGCGAACCCGACGGCGCCGGCGATCGCCGGCAAGCAAGGGCGCGTCGCCGTGCTCGAGGGCTTTCAAGGCGCGATCACGGTCGTGGGCACCGCGCTCGCCGGCCAGGCGATGTACGCGAGCAGCGGTCTGGTCTGGCTCGACCCGACCGGCGTCGCGGCTTCCTCGACGGTGCTCGACTCGACGTCGACCTGTCAGATCCGCACGCTCGGCAACGCGGTCGCCGGCGACGGCGTGCTCGCCGCGGGGTTCAGCCAGGCCGGCGCCACGACCCCCGGGTACGGCCCGTGCGCGATCGCGACCTCGCGCCAGGACGGCATCGCGATCGCGATCGACACGGCCGCAAGTCAGTCGCTCGTCGCCGACGTCCAGTCGTCGCCGTTCAACATCCAGACCTGGTTCGCAGCCGGTCATGCCGGCGGCGACGTCGCGCTGACCGGCATCTACGGCGGTGGCGGCATGCTCGGCTCGGCGAGCCTTCCGGCGACGAGCTCCGACGAGAATCCGTTCCTCGCGCGCGTCGATCCGACCACGCACCTGCCGCGCTGGGCGCTCGCGGTGACCTCCACCGACAGCATGGGCGCCGGCCCGATCGATCCGGACGGCGACGATCTGTGCGCGACCGGCAGCTTCTCGGGCAACCAGACCGTGTTCGGTACGGCGCTGATCTCCGCGGGCCTGCGCGACGTGTGGATCGCCCGGTTCGATCGCGACGGCACTCCTCGGTTCGTGCGCGCGCTCGGTTCGTCCACGCAAGACAGCGTCGGCGCCGGCGCGTCGATCGTCGCGACCAGCGACGGTGGCTGCACGCTCGCCGCGCCGATCGCCGGCGATGTCGCGATCGACAGCTTCTCGCTCCCCGTGGCGCAGGGTCCGGTCGTGGTCGTACGGTTCGACGCGACCGGTGTCGCGACCGCGGCGATCCGCACCGGCGGCGTCCAGCTCGCACACCTCGGCGATCGCGTGTTCGCCGCGCTGCCGTGCACCGCGACGTGCAAGCTGTCGGATCTTTCCTACGCGGCGATCGGCGACGACGTCGTGATCGCGTCGCTCGATCCGCAATTTCACGCGACCCAGATCGCTGCGCTCACAGGCGGCGCGAAGACGCTCGTCCAGCTCGCCGCCGTCTCGCCCGACGCGCTCGCGGTCGCGTTCTCCGCGTCGGCGCCGACGACGTTCGGTGCGCTCTCGCTGACGCCCACCGCGCCGGGGCCGGTCAACGCGCTCGCGCTCTACGGCGTCGCGCCGGCGCAGTGATGGCAGGTGAACCGGCGCGTCGACGACGATCAGTGCCGCATCACCGACTGTTGCGGATGCCGTACATCAGGAGCAACAGGAAGATCGCGACCGGGATCAGGTACGGGACCACGATCAAGCCGCCGACGTCGAGGCGGCCCCAGCCGACGATCAGCTCGAACCACACCGCCGCGCCGGCGATCAAGAACGCGCCGATCGCCTCGGGCCAATCCGGCTCGACCTTGAGCCCGGCCCAGAAGATCAACGCGCCGACGACGAACATCACCGTCGCGAGCGCCCAGCCCGGCAGGCCGACGAACGACTTGACGTGCGCGCTCGCGGCACCGGGGTTCTTCCAGACGAGGTTGACGACGACGACCAGCGCGATCAGCAGCGCTAGCAGGATGAAGTAGGTCCACATCTTGTCTCGGTGCCGCCCGAGGAAGTCATGTTCAGGATCTTCCACCATCCCGGCCATCGTACCCGCTTCGCCGCGCTTAGTGCTGCGCGCGGGCGCGTTCGAGCAGCGGCATCCGCGGCGCGGGCAAGCGCCCCGCGGCCGCGAGCGGCTCCAGCACGTCGCGCACCTTCTTCCACTCGCCGGCAGTACCGAGGTCCGCGAGCCCGGCGTGGGCCTCTGCGTTGTAGCCCGGCCACTGCACGTTCTGCGGCGTGCGGCGCATCGCCTCCTCGGAGATCGAGCGCGCCTCGTCGAGCGCGGTCTGGCGCGCGGGTTTGTCGCCAACCCCGTGGCCAGTCGCGAGCAGCCCCTGGACCAGCGTCTCGCGCCACTCGAGGTTGATCGGATCGCTCTGGACCAGGGCACGGGCCCGCGTCACGCCCGACGCGATCAGCTCGGTGCCGCGCTTGGCATCGCGCGCGATCACGAGCGAGCCGAGCGCGATCTCGGTCATCGCGAGCTCGTTCTTGAAACCACCGTTCGCGGGCGACTCGGTCACCAGCGCGTCGCGGAGCTCGTGCGCGCGCTCGTGCATGTCGATCGCCTTCGCGGCGTCGCCTTTCTGCGCGAACGCCGTGCCGAGCTTCGCGAAGCCCCACGCGTACGAGCGCCGGAACGCGACCGACTTGGCGTCCTTGTCGACGAGCTCTTTGCGGAGCTCGAGCGCCGCCTTGAACTGCTGCATCGCCTCGTCGGTCTGACCGACCGAGAGGTGAGCGTCGCCATCGCGCGTGTACGATCGCGATAGCGCGATCTGGTAGCGCGTGCTCTTCGGGTCTTTCGCGACCAGCGCCTTCTGCACGTCGATCGCTCCCTCGAGCGTCGAGCTGCCTTCCTTGAACTCGCCGCTGTCGATCAGCGACAACCCGAGGTCGGCGAGGATGTTGCCGCGCTGGTATTGCCAGTCGGTGTTCGTCGGGTCGCGGCGCTGCAGCTGCGCCATCACCGGCAACGCGCGGCGGTACGCGTCGATCGCGGCCTTGTCGTCGCCGACCGAGCTCTCGAGCTGAGCAGTCTGCTCCTCGATGTCGATCACCTTCTTTTGGAACTCGACGTTATCGGGCGACGCCGACAGCACCGACTCGCGCAGCTTGAGCGCGGTTTGCAGCTCGTTCAACGCGAGCTGCGAATCGCCGCGCGCCTGATAGATCGAGCCGAGCTTCATGTGGCTCGCCGACAGCGCCATCACCTCGTCGGTGACCGTGCCGTTGCCCTGGCTCGCCGCGGTGTCGCGCAGCGTCTTGGCTTCGGTGTACTCGTCGAACGCCTGATCGATCTTGCCCTCGTGGCGGTATAGATCGCCGAGCAGGTCGCGGTTCTCCGCGGCCGCGAGCATGATCTCTCGCGCCTTCGGCTGCTCGCGCTGGAGCGCCGCGTACTCGTCGCGCGCCTGCTCGAAGTACTTGTGCGCCGACGCACCGTTGCCGCGCTCCTGATAGATCTGCGCGGATTCGAAGTCGAGCTTCGCGATCATCGTACGCAGCCGGAACGTCCCGCCTCGCTGGTCGTTGCCGATCAGCGCGATCAGCTTGTCGCGCGCTTCGCCCCAGGTCTCGAGCGCCTGATCCGGCTTGCCGGAGATGTGCTCGGCGCGGCCGATCAGCTCGATCGCCTCGGCCATCCGGCGCTCGTCCTCGGCGGGCATGCCGCCGGGAATCTTCGACAGCCGATCGTAGTAGCGCTTCACTTCGGCGCCGAGGCCCGCCATCAGATCCAACCGGCCGATGCCGGTGAGCTGGGTCTGGACGTGCGTGAACATGTAGTCGATCAGCCGCTCGGCCGCGACCTTGCGGGTCGTCGCGATCTGGTTCTCGTACTCCGCGCGATCGCGCTCGCGGACGACGCGGTTGACCGCGAGCGTGCCGCCGACCGCGAAGCCGACTAGTGCGATCGCCGAGATCGTGACCGCGGCGCGGTGCTTCTTCACGAACCGGCCGACCCGTTGCAGCGCGGTGTAGCGATGGGCCTCGACGAGGTTGCCGGTGAGGAACCGGCGCAGCTCCTCGGCGAGCTCGCCGGCGTTGGGATAGCGGTCGGCTTGCTTCGGCGCCATCGCGCGATCGAGGATCGCGACGAGGTCGCGTGGTGCGTTCTTCACGCGCTCGCGCAGCGGAATGATCTTGCCGAGCGCCGCCGCGGCGATCACGTCGGTCGCGGTGCGCGCGTTGTACGGCGGCGAGCCCGCGAGCACGTGATAGAGCATCGCGCCGAGCGCGAACACGTCGGCGCGTTGATCGACGGATTCGCCGCGCGCTTGCTCGGGCGCCATGTACGCGGGCGTGCCCATCACCGAACCGGCGACCGTCAGCGTCGACGAAGCAGTGTCGTGTGCCGTCTTCGCCTTCTTCGCGCGCGGCGCACGATTGCCCGAATCGAGCGAGTCGGCCGCGTCGAGATCCTTCGCGAGGCCCCAGTCGATCACGACGGTCTCGCCGAAGTCGCCGATCAGCACATTGCCCGGCTTGAGATCGCGGTGGATGATCCGCTGGCTGTGCGCGTACGCGATCGCGTCGCACGCTGCCGCGAGCCGCGGCAGGAGCGCGAGCCGCTCCGACAGGGTCTCGGTCTCGGCGATCACCTTGTCGAGCGGCCGGCCCGACACCAGCTTCATCGCGAAGAACGGCTCGCCCGTCGGCCACCGGCCGGCCTCGTAGACCGGCACGATGCCGGGATGCTGCAGCCGCGCCGTGATCAGCGCCTCGCGCTGGAACCGCGGCATGCTGTCTTCGTTCGGATCGAGCAGCTCCTTGAGCGCGACCGGGCGGCCGAGCCGGCGATCCTCGGCGGCGACGATCCGGCCCATGCCGCCGCGGGCGATCTCGTCGGCGGTCTCGTAGAGCGAGCGCTGCACCTCGGGCAAGGGCGGCAGCTCGCCGGTCACCGGTGCAGCCATCGTCGCGTCGGAGCTGAGCTCGTTTACGAGCGGCGCCGGCGGTTGCTTCACTCCGTCGCGCGTGCCGAGCACGACCTTCTTGAACGATGGTGTCTGCGCGTCCTTCGGGATCGACGGCGCGAGTGGATCCGCGACCGGCACCGGTGCGACGTTCGCGACACTGGGTGTCGGCGCCACGGTCGCGGCGAACGCATCGTCGTCGTCCGGTGCGGGCATCCTCCTCGATCATAGCCTATTGATCGCGGCTTCGAGTAAGGTGCGCGCGATGTCTCGGCCACGTGTCGTCCTGGTCCACGGCAGCGCGACGGATCATACGACCTGGGCGATCCAGCTCGGCTCGTCGCTCCGGGACCGCTTCGAGCTCGTCGCACCGGATCGCGACTTCACGCGCACGACGGTCGCGGAGCACGCGGCGGATCTCGCGGCGGTCGCCGGCGACCACGCGCTCGTCGTCGGATCGAGCTTCGGCGCGGTGATCGCGCTCGAGCTCGCCCGCACGCAACCGGCGATCGTCGCGGGCATGATGTTGATCGAGCCGCCGATGCCACCGTCCGACGATCCGGCGTTCGCCGGCGCGCAACAGGCGTTCTATGCCGAGTTCGAGCGCCGCGCGCGCGACGAGGGCGGGCCTGCCGCCGGCGAATACTTCCTGCGCACGGTGCTCGGCGACGAGGCCTACGAGCGCATCCCGCATGCGTTTCGCGAGCGCTCGCGGCAACGCTGGGCCGAAATCCGCGCCGATTCCAAGGCGCTCGTCGCCTATCATCCACGCTACGTCGAGCTCCACACGTGCGAGGTCCCCGCAGTGCTGGTCGGCGGCGAGCGTTCGGCGCCATTGTTTCGGCCCACGCTCGACGCCCTCGCGGCGGCGTTGCCCCACGCCGAGCTCGTCACGATCCCCAACGCCGGCCACATGTTGCACGCGGAAGCCCCTCGCAAGTTTGCCGAGCTGTTGATCCGGTTCGCCGCGGACCTCGGGATCGAGTAAGGTCCGCGACCTTCATGTTTGACTCGAGTAGCATCAGCAGGCTGACGGCGGGCGACGAGCGTCCACCGGCGGTCGTCGTCGCCGTGCAGTTGCCCGGCGTGACGGACGGCGAGCTCGAGTCATCGATCACCGAGCTCGAGCGGCTCGCGAAGACGCTCGGTCTCCAGCCGGTCGCGCGCATCGTGCAGCGCCGCAGCAAGCTCGCCTCGGGCGTCGTGCTCGGCGAGGGCAAGCTCGTCGAGCTCGCGGCGTGGACCGGTGGCTCGGGCGAGATTCCGAAGTACGTGCGGCCGGGCTCGAAGCAGGCCGACGCGGCCGCCGCCGAAGACGACGAGGACGACGAGGACGACGAGACCGAGGAGCCCTACGCCGACCAACCCGCGGCAGCGCCGGCGCACCGCGCGAAGGTCGTGCTCGTCGATCACGATCTGACGCCGACCCAGCAGCACAACCTCGAAACCGCGACGGGCGTCGACGTGCTCGATCGGACCGCGGTGATCGTCGAGATCTTTCATCGTCACGCGAAGACCCGCGAGGCGCGCCTCCAGGTCGAGGTCGCGCGGCTGCGTTATCTCGCGCCGCGGCTGCGCGCCGCCGGCGGTGGTGGCGATCGCGTGCGCGGCGGCATCGGCGGCAAGGGCGCGGGCGAGAGCTCGCTCGAGCTCGATCGCCGGCGCATCCGCGATCGCATCGCCGAGCTGCGCGACGAGCTCGGCCGGATCGAAGGCGGCTCCAAGACCCGGCGCGAGCGGCGCAGCGAGCTCCCGACCGTCGCGCTCGTCGGGTACACGAACGCGGGCAAGTCGTCGCTGATGCGCGGGTTGACCTCGACCGAGGTCTACGTCGCAGACAAGCTGTTCGCGACGCTCGACACCACGGTGCGCCGGCTCGTGCCGCCGACCGAGCCTCCGATCCTGGTCAGCGACACCGTCGGCTTCATCAAGAAGCTGCCGCACGATCTGGTCGCGTCGTTCCGCTCGACGCTCGAGGAGGCGGCCGAGGCCGACCTCTTGCTCCATGTCGTCGACGCGAGTGACGCGGCGCATGCCGACCAGCTCGCGGTCACGCGCGAGGTGCTGCGCGAGATCGAGGCGGACCACGCGCCGGCGTGGCTGCTGCTCAACAAGATCGATCGCGTCGACGCCGCCGCGCGCGAGGCGCTCGCCGATCACTACCCCGATGCGATCCAGCTGTCCGCGAAGGCGCCGGCCGATCTCGCCGCGCTGCGCGATCGCCTGATCGAGCATTTCGGCGGCAAGCTCGAAGAGGCGCTCCTCGAGGTGCCGTGGACGCACCAGCGCATGGTCCACGCGATCCACGAGCGCACCACCGTGCTCGCCGAGGAACACGACGAGGACGGCACCAAGCTGCGCGTCCGCGCGCCGGCGAACGTGCTCGTCAGCCTGCGCGCCGAGCTCACTCTTCCATCGGCGTGAACTCGTCGGCGCCGTAGTCGCACGCGTTGTTCTGCGGGCGTGCGTCACCGTCGATGTCCTGGCCGTCGTTCGCGCAGTTCGTGTTGCCGTCGTCCCGAACCTTGCCGGTGCCCGTGGGCGTGGAGAGCGTGAGGTGGAGGTCGGTGGGCGGCGCGACGAAGTTCGCGTCCGGGGCCTTACCGATCAGGTTGTCGGTCGTGTAGTTGCCGCTGCACGCCGTGTAGCGCACGGCGACCTTGCCGTCCTCGATGAACAGATTTCCGATCACGGCGACGCTGTTGTTGCCGTTCTGATCGCAGTCGAGTGACGACGGCGCCACGACCTCTTCCTTGTCCTTGCCGAACCCGATGATCTGGTCGTAGCCGACGTTGTACGAGATCGTGTTGAACAACAGCGTGCCGGTGGTGTCGCCGCGGAGCACGACCGCGGCGTACTGGTAGTTCGCCGCGCCGTTGCTGAAGATGAACGAGTTGCGCAGGTTGATCACTGCGTCGTCGGCCCACACCGCGGTCTGCTTGTTCGAGTAGATCCGCGAGCGCTCGATCGTGACGTTGCACTTGCTCGAATTGATCGAGTCCTTCGAGCTGCCGTGCACGCTGACCTGCTCGAGCACGAGGTTCGCGCGGCCCGCGCTGCCATCGCACACGATGACGTCGTCGTTCGTTCCCGAGATCTCCATGCTGTCGAGCTCGACCGACTTGGTCACATGCAGCACCGTACCGCTCGGCGTGGTGATCACGGGCTTGCTG
>Ga0193728_1000772_pt1 | contig 15923 bp, 11 predicted proteins | sample U1c1metaG_FD_143037 | JGI IMG/M metagenome (GOLD analysis project Ga0193728, IMG submission 143037) | Soil microbial communities from a riparian zone of the East river system, Colorado, United States - U1c1 | ecosystem: Environmental > Terrestrial > Soil > Riparian zone | place: USA: East River...
GTCCAACTTCGAAAGCCGCAGCGCGCTGTTCTCCTCCCGCACTTCCGCGCGGAGCAACCGGCCGGCGTCCAGAACGATCCACACCGTCTGGCTGCGCTCGATTTCGAACACCCGGGTGGTGAGGCTGTGACGGCGTGCGGTAGCCGTCCAGCAAATATCGCGCAAGTCATCGCCTTGCCGGTAGTCGCGCAGACTTTGAAATTCGCGTCCTTGGCCTTTTTGGCGGCGCCGCCGCTTTTCCATTTCCACTTGCTTGCTACGAATTAAATACAGAGCATGTTTCTGCGCCTGCGCAATATCAGGCAGCACACGAACAATTTGCGAAATTTCAGCGACGGCCCACTGCTCGGCGAACCCAAACCGCGTTTGATAACGCACGAACAGCCGGCCTATACGAGCGTCGCCACGTTCGCGAGGCAAAATCCGGTAGTTCAAGCGCGCTGGAATTCTGGGAACAACGATCGATTCCAAGGCCGGTGGCATGTTGCGGAGCGAACCTGGAGTTTCGTCGACCAGCCCGCACCGAATGGTGGTACGGCCAAAATTCTCAACATTTATAATCACATCGGAGGCCGTCGCCAGCGCTGGCGCATGTTCCCATATTCGCGAAACCTGGATATCACCGGGCTTGGGAAGACACAGCAAATCAAACACGAAGGCCGCTGCGACCAGAAAGTCCCACACAAACAGGCCGGCGATCATGCGCGGCGCCCACCACGCCGGCACCACCCACAGCAATCCCAACAACATCATCACCAGAAATCGCGGCCCGAATCCAAACGGCAACCTTCCGAATTTCTTCAGACGGGCAGTGGTGTCCGGCGGAGCGAGAGACTGGGGTTCGTTCATCATGTCCTGCTCATTCGCGTGCTCACTTGGGGACTTCGACGGCCCCGATGACCTGGCGGATGACTTGATCAGCGGTCAATCCTTCAAGATCGGCTTCGGGTTTGAGCAAAATCCGATGCCGGAGAACCGGCAGAGCTGCATTTTTCACGTCGTCCGGCAGCAGGTAATCGCGGCCGTCCATCCCTGCCAGCGCGCGAGCCACAAAGAAAAGACCAATCACCGCGCGCGGACTCGCGCCCAGAGAAATAGCCGGCCAGTCGCGCGTGCGCCGCGCAAGGGCTACCACATAGCCACGAAGCGCCGGTTCGACACGCACATTTCCAATTTCTTGCCGCGCCGCCGGAAGCAGCGCCGGGTCGAGCGGCACAAGATTAATTTCGTTCACGCGCCGGGAGTCGAAGCCCGTTTCGTATCTAGAAAGAATCTCAGTTTCATCTTCCGCCGAAGGATAGCCGACATGAATCTTCAACAGGAATCGATCCAGTTGCGCCTCCGGCAGTGGATAAGTGCCTTCAAACTCGATGGGATTCTGCGTGGCAAAGACCGTGAAGTTATCTGGAAGTGGATAACGCACGCCATCAATGGTCACCTGCCGTTCTTCCATGGCTTCCAGCAGAGCCGCCTGTGTCCGAGGCGAAGTGCGGTTAATTTCGTCGACCAACAACAAATCGGTGAAAACCGGCCCGCGGTGCATGGAAAAGGTATTCTTGCTCAAGTCAAAAACATTGGTGCCGGTGACATCCGAGGGCATCAAATCGGCGGTGCACTGCACGCGTTGAAATCCGAGACCGCAAATGCGCGCCAAAGATTTAACCGCGAGCGTTTTGGCTAATCCCGGAACGCCTTCCATGACCGCGTGCCCACCGCAGATAAGTACGAGCACCAGTTGATCGACCACCTCGCGCTGGCCGATTATTATTTTGGATAATTCATCCCGGACATGCTTGGAAAGCGCGGAAAGGTGTTCCACAGTTAGGTTTTCTCCTGAGAAAGTCGTGGGTGCACTTCAAGCTTCTGTGCGTGGCGCTCCAAATCCTGCACCAGATCGAGGGCTTCGCGAGACTTCAACTTGACGGCGCGACTGGCAACATCAGCGCGCCCCAGCACATTTTCTACGGTGAAATCCTTCCATCCGAGGCGTTGTTCCGCGGCCTGCGCAAGCTGCACATCGGGAGTATCGCCCGGCAATCCGAATTGTCGCGTCAACAAATAACGCAGCCTCGACTGCGAGACCGCGACCGCGGACGACCCCGCTCCGGCACGCTGGTACAAGCCGCCGAGGGTATCCACAAATTCCAGCGGCGACAACCGCGAGACGGTTGCTTGACGGTACACCGGCCCTCTGCGGCGCCCAAAAGTGAAAATCACTGCGGCCGCCATCAGACCAATTTGCATCAGGGCCCACGTCAGTGGCGTGTTGCGCGTGTAACTCCACAGCGAGCTGCGCTGCCCGTGAAAATACTCATCCCAGTAGATTTGGTAAGAATTCCCAGGCGACCAATTGGAGACTGAGTTCAGAAAGAACGCGAGATTGTCGTCCTTGGTAATTCCTGAATTGATCAGCGGTGTCGGCCCGCACCACCAGAGTATGGCGCCATCGTCAATTTGCCATGACACTACCGCGGGCGAATCCGCATCCCCGTACAACGCCAATTGTTCTTCGGTTGGTTCACGCCAGTACGCCTGCGGTTGAATGGTGATGCGCGGCGCGTTGCGGCTGATGGCGCTGGGAAAGTTCGGAGCGTAGGAGACCCACTCGGGATCTGGCGCTTTCCAGGAAACCGTTGCGTCCCGGAAGAAGTTGGCAATATTCGGGCCGGTGAAAAGCACATGCCCGCCGCTCTCTACAAAATTTTTCAGCGCCTCGCGTTCTTTTTTGGAAGGCGTTTGCGTCGGATTGGAAAAGATCAGCAGCGTATTGCTGCCATCTTTTGGGAGTTCAGTCGGCGCCTCTTCCCAGCGGCGCACTGGATAATGCAGCTGCGAAAGAAGCATGTAAGCGGCTTTCGCTCCGGCTGATTGCGTGGAGTATGTGGAAGGAACGGGTGAGGACATGCTCCCTTCAGGGGGCGATAAAGCTACGGAAGCGGCGAGCATCACGATGAGCAAGGCTCCGCCAATCATCAGCAGCTTGCGATCTGGGCCTGCTATTCCAAGGAACATCCCAATGCCTCCAATTGGCGCAGGGTGTCATCGAAGTCTTCGAGGCGAGCCATGCGATTGGCGTACCAGATTCGCTCCAGCCGCGACGTCAGCGCGGCGAGCGGTTTTTTGTAATCCTGCGCTACAAGATCGCCCACTTCCGTTTCGAGAGGCCGGGTATCTATCAGGCGCAAATATTCGCGTGGCGTTTTGGTGCGGTCGCGGGGCAACGTTCCGGTTTCTTCCAGTCGCGTAATTCCAGCCCAATACGCGGAATGAACAGCTTCGCGAAAATCTCCCCGCGCAGCCGCTTCGCGGGCGGCGTGAATCCATTCCTGCCACGTGCGAGTTGTAACGGTTGTGGATCCAGGCTGGAAGAAATTCATCGAGTCCCGCCCGCTGATATAGCGGAAAATCCAAAGCGCGACAAATCCCACTCCCGCGATCAGAACGACCCAGAACAATACCTTCGCTCCAATGGGGTGACGCGACACCCCAGAGAAGAGTTTTATCAGCATCCTCTGCAGCCACGCGCTAGCTCGCTCGCGAAGAAGCTCGAGGTACGTCGGCGGTCGCACCCCTTCGAATCCTCTACCGGCCAGAATTTTATTCAAGTGCGTATGCGCTGCTGCCAAAGACTGACCTTCGGCTCGTTGCGTAGATTGCACTTCCACTTGAAGGTGCTCAAGCCAAGTCTCCGCATTGTCATTGTCAGCGGAGTTTTCGTTCAGTTGATCGCGCAACGGCTTTGTGGAAATCGAATAACTGTGTTCCGGGGTGGAGACGTTCCATGACCGAGGCAACCCGTCGCGGAAGCTCTTAATACCAGCTGGGGAAGGTTTCTGTTGAAGCTCCGCCTCCAGCCTCTGTAGTTCTGCCGCGAAGGACCTAACATCGTAGACTTTTTCCCCCGGGTGTGGATTAGAAGTGGCCGGAGCTTGCGTTGGAATTGCTATGCTGCTTCGTGACGAAGCGCCCAGAACAATGAGAACAACAAACACGCGAAGTTTCATTCGTAGCCGCTGGACCCGGGGTTCAGAGCGCTCACGATAGTATCGATGGAAGTCCGCCGGAAGCAGGCAGAGCCGCTTCATGGGGATTCATCATAATCTGTAAGTCGAAGGCCTCCTTGCGAACTCGCAAATCATAATAAAACACCGTGCTGGCGATGGTAAAAATCGGAGTTACCAATATCGCCGCCAGCGAACTTCCAACCTGCATCAACATCGTCCATACAGTCATCATTGCGGGATTTTTTGCCGAAAGCCCGATGGCCACCATAAACGGGAAAGCCAACAAAAAGAATATTGCGTAAAAAATAGCAAAATACAGCAGGTAGATCACGAAAGAGCGCCCGGCGTTATCCTTCGTGAGCGCGAAGCTGCGCTCCAACGATTCCCGCGGACCGAGATTTTCCAGGAGCGCCGCGGGAATACAGGTAATGAGCCTGCAGGCCACATACACACCAGGAATTATCAGGCAAAAAAAGGCGATCATCACCGCCAGGCCATTGAGTATCAACACGCCCAACAAGGTCCCGGCCTGCCCGCGCATTCGCCGCAAGGAAGCTCCGATGGAAGTGCTGCGTCCAAGATAAAGATCGGAAATCGCATACACCGTGCCGCCATGAGCGAAAAGATAAGCGACGAAGTACACGATAAATCCTGCCAGCGCTAAGAGGATTCCCAGACCGATTGTGGTGCCGGACATGACTTTCGGAGTTCCGGGGCGCCCGGCGAATAGCACCTGGCACAAATTGAATCCGAGCACCAGCAGTTGCGGCAGCGCGGTGATGCCAAAGAACAGGAGGAAATTTCGCCGGTACAGAGTGAATGTGCGATCAAGAATTTCGCCCAGCGACAAGGGCCGTAAATCCAGTTCTGGCATGAAACCTCCGAGAGGCACCCGAACCTGTTACTAGGACGGCACTTTATCAGGAATCGCAGCAAATGCGGGCAATAATGCCGCCGGGGTTGCTGACTTTGCAAATATATTTCGCAAGCAAGACCAACTAAATCTGCACCGTGGAGTCGCGGTTGACTAGCTGCGATAGCTTCCTGTAAGTTAGCTAGTGACTTGATAGAGGCGCGGAGGCCATGAGTAGCCGAGCCGGTTTTCCCGAGTAGCTTCGGGGGCTCGCGCAAAAGGGGCAAGATTCTAATCTCCGCCGAAATCTTCACGGGAAGCTAATCTCGCGAAGTTTGGGGGGCACGGTTAACACCTGCCCACTGTCATCCGGTAACAGCGGATGGAGAGCTATTGAGGAGCGAAGAAACTCGCGCCTGTATCCCTCGCGGTTTTTCCTTCCTTTTTTCTCCATTCCAAACAATAGAAAAATGGACCTTTTCAAACTTACTCGTACGCTTATCGATATCGATTCGGTGACGTCGAACGAATATGAAGTCGGCACATATCTCCTCGGGTATTTGAGCGATCTCGCTAACCGGTACGGGGGAGAAGTGGAGCGGATGGAAGTGGCGCCACGGCGATTCAATGTTTACGCGAGCTGGGGCGAGCCCGTCGTAACTCTTTCTACGCACATGGATACTGTCCCTCCGTTCGTTTCTTCCCGTGAGGATGACCAGTACATCTGGGGTCGCGGCGCATGCGACGCCAAAGGAATCGTAGCGGCGATGATCGCCGCGGCGATAAACTTACTGGAAGTCGGGATCCGGAATTTTGCTCTGCTCTTTGTGGTTGGCGAAGAACGCGGCAGTGCGGGAGCCAAGGCTGCGGCCAAGACCGGGCGGGGTTCTCAATACTTGATCAATGGCGAGCCTACGGAAAATCGCCTGGCACTCGCCTCCAAGGGCGCCCTCCGCTTTGAGATCGTTGCGCGCGGCAAGCTGGCGCATTCCGCCTACCCGGAGTTGGGTCACTCCGCGATTCACGCGCTTCTCGATGTGCTGCAAGACGTACGCCGCATCCCTTTGCCGCACGATCGTCTGCTCGGCGACGGCACGCTCAACATCGGCACGATTTGCGGCGGCCACGCGCCGAATGTTGTCGCCGATGAAGCTCGCGCCGAGATCATGTTTCGTACCGTAGGGGACGCGTCTCCGATTCGCAGAGCGCTTCCCGCCGCCGTTGCAGGCCGCGCGCAGGCCCGCGAAGTCTCGCACACCTCCGCGCAGCGCTTGAGCAGTTTTGATGGCCTTCCGACCACCGTGGTGAGCTTCGCCATGGACATCCCCGCTTTGGGCGCTCACTGGGGGAAACCGTTCCTCATCGGCCCGGGCAGCATTCACGTCGCACACACCGCCGACGAGCACATCGCGAAGACTTCGTTAGTAGAAGCCGTAGAAATTTACACCCGCATGGTAACGCAGCTCCTCGCATCTCGGCACGTCGCGCAGGCGGCAAGCTTATGACCCTGGGCCTGGCCATCGTCGGGTACGGAAAGATGGGCCGCCTCATCGAGGAGCTTGGACCGGAATACGGTTTCGATGTGCGCGCAAAATTCGACAGCCAGAATAATCTGCGCGCCACGGGACTTACGCGTGCGGCTCTTAACGGCGTTGACGTCGCAGTCGAATTCTCTACACCGGCCTCCGCCGCCGAAAACATTCGCCAGCTCGCTGCGGCCGGCGTGTGTGCCGCGGTAGGGACAACCGGTTGGATTGAGCATCTGCCAGCCGCGCGCCAGGCGGTAACACAAAATGGAACTGGGCTAGTCTGGGCGCCAAATTTCTCCGTTGGCGTGAATTTATTTATTCAGGCCGTGGCGCAGACAGCGGCGCTGTTTGCAAAGCAGCAGGAATACGAGGCCTGGGGTTGGGAAATTCACCACAGCGCCAAAAAAGATGCGCCATCCGGAACGCTGCGTAAGTTGGCTGAAGAAATGCGCGCCAGCGGTTACGAACGTTCCGTAAACCTCAGTGCCAACCGCGCGGGAGTGCATCCCGGAACGCATGAAATCGGCTTCGACTCTCTGGCGGACACCATTGCGTTGCGCCACACGGCGCGCAGCCGTGAAGGTTTCGCCCGTGGAGCGCTTCGCGCGGCACGCTGGGTAGCGGGCAAAAAAGGTTGGTTCGAATTTCGAGAGATTCTCGGCGAATTAGCAAGCTAACGTCGAAAGTCCCAGAGGGAGCAACAAATGTTTACCGAGCAAATGTTCACCGGCTGTGGCACAGCAATGGTTACGCCGTTTCGACTCGATGGTGGGCTTGACGAAGCCACCTTAATTCGTTTGATTCATCGGCAAATTGACGCGGGCATCGATTTTCTGGTGCCCTGCGGCACGACTGGCGAGAGTCCCACACTCTCGCGCGAAGGACATCTTCGCGTCGTGGAACTCACCGTAGATGTGGCCAAGGGAAAGGTTCCAGTGCTCGCGGGCGCCGGAGGCTACAACACCGCCGAAGTTATCGCGCTCGTGCGCGAACTGGCCAGTATCGGCGTCGATGGCGTTCTTTCTGTCACGCCCTATTACAACAAGCCAACCCAGGAAGGTCTTTACCAACACTATCGCGCGATCGCGAGCGCCACGACTCTGCCCATCATTCTTTACAGTGTGGCCGGCCGTACCGGGGTGAATATCGAACCGCCAACCGTAAAGCGCCTCGCCGGAATCGATAACATCGTCGGCATCAAGGAGGCATCGGGAAGCATGTCGCAAATTGCCGCGATACTGAGCGCCGTGCCGGAAGATTTCATCGTGCTGTCGGGCGACGATGCCATCGCTCTGCCGCTTATCGCTCTTGGCGGCCGTGGCGTTATCTCGGTGGTCTCCAACGAAATTCCCGAAGAGATGACACACCTCATCACCCTATGCGTCAACGGCGATTTCGCGGCGGCACGTGAGGTTCAGCGGCGTTATCAAGCACTGATGGAAGTGAATTTTGTGGAGAGTAACCCCATTCCCGTGAAGGCCGCAATGGCAGAAATGGGTTTGCTCGAGCCGGTGTGGAGGCTTCCGCTGGTACCACCCAAGGCGGAAAATCACGAGCGCATTCGCAGTGTTCTGGCGTCGCTGAGGCTGGTTGAGAGAGTCCATGCAGCCCGCACAAATTGAGGACCTGTTCGACAATCCACCGGCCGAATACAACGATGATCATTTCAAGATATTTCGCGAATTCAAAGAGGCGCTAGATCGTGGACAAGTTCGTGCCGCCGAACCCGATAGCAACACGCAAAGCGGCTGGCACCCTAACGCCTGGGTAAAAAAAGGAATCCTGCTGGGCTTTCGTATGGGAGTCATCGTCGATATATCCATCGATGCTGCCCGCCAGCCATTCATTGACAAGTCCACTTATCCACCGCGCGCCTTTACTCCCGCCGACGGAGTGCGCATCGTCCCGGGTGGTTCCAGCATTCGCGACGGCAGCTACATTGGTCGCGGCGTCGTCTGCATGCCACCTATGTTCGTCAACGTTGGAGCTTACGTCGGCGAAGGAACCATGATCGATTCTCATGCATTGGTAGGCAGCTGCGCGCAGATTGGCCGCAACTGTCATCTTTCCGCGGGGGCTCAAATCGGCGGCGTCCTTGAGCCGGTTGGCGCGATGCCGGTGATCGTCGAGGACGAAGTGATGATCGGAGGAAATTGCGGGGTATACGAAGGCACGATTATCAAGCGACGCGCCGTGCTGGGTACCGGCACGCTATTGAATCGATCTACGCCGGTATACGACCTGGTGAAATCTCTCGTGTATTCCGCGGGTCCTGATGGCCCACTTATCATTCCGGAAAACGCCGTAGTTGTGCCTGGATCCCGGCCAATTTCAAAAGGCCCCGGAAAGGATTGGGGACTGTCCCTTTACACTGCGGTCATCGTCAAATACCGGGATGCCACGACCGACGCGCGCGTTGAGCTCGAGGATCTTTTGCGGTAACAATCAGGTCAACGCAGTCGCGGAGCGGCCCCGCCCCATTGGTCCGTGACCCCACAGACTTCGCTCACCCTTTTGCCGGGCGCACGCCTACGTGAACGCAATTCAAGCATTGTTACCAAGAGGGCATGCCTGTTCTTTTTCTGTACCGGCGTCATCTGGCCTCCCTGTGCACGGATGAAGGAGAGTATGGGTGGAGCGCTAACGCTTATTTCACTCATAAGTTAAATTACCGTTTGTAAATAGGTGGCTTCGGGATAGAATCTGCGGCAAATACGACCGCTCTTGGACTCAGTAACAAGTTAGAGAACAGGAGACTTTTATGCGAATGGCACGCATCAGTCTGGTTGCGATCTGCGCGCTGACATGCGGGTTCGTCCAGGCCCAGGAAAAAAATGAGGGGCCCACCAACGAAAAAGCGCAGAAGACTTATCAGGAGGCGCTCCGCTACTTGCACGAGCGCGAGAAAATTCCAGCATTCGAGAGCTTCAAAAAAGCGGACAAACAGGACGGCGGGCATTGTGTGGCCTGCCAGAGGCAGGTAATTAAATTCGGAACGGAGCTGGAAGATTGGAAGGCCGCTGAATTCGCCGCACAAGAGATGGTCGCGGAAGCGCAGGGTGATCGCGGGATGGCACTCGCGCACTATGAATTTGCGAACGTGCTCATGACCGAAGGAATGGTAAAGAAGAAAGACGAGTATTTATCGCGGGCGCACGAGGAAATCGTTAGAGCGATCACGGCGTTTGCTAATTTTCCTAACGCGCTATTCATCGATGGGCAACTGCTCGCGCGTCTGCAGCAGGACGAGGCGGCAAAAGAACGGTTCGCACAATTTGCAAAGATGAGCCCGGCCACCGATCCCAACCACGGTCGAGCCCTGCGCTACATCAATCGCCCGGAACTGGCGCGCGCCAAAATGTCACCGGCTTTTTCCGTGACCACCATGGATGGCAAGCAGGTTTCCATGGACGAGCTGCAAGGCAAAGTAGTGCTGCTCGATTTTTGGGCCACGTGGTGCGAGCCGTGCCGCGAAGCGATGCCGCATGTCCGCAAAGTAGCGAAGAAATTCGAAGGGCAACCGCTAGTGATTCTAAGCGTGAGCCTGGATAGCGATGAGCAGAAGTGGAAGGAATACGTCGACAAAAATGAAATGACTTGGCTGCAATACCGTGATGGCGGTTTCACCGGGCCGATAGCGACGATGTTCGGGGTGAAGTCGATTCCCCATACTTATACGATTGACGCGGACGGCGTCCTGCAAGAGGAACACATCGGCGACTCCGCGGTGGAAGGCAAGCTGAAGAAACTGCTGGAGCGCGCCCGGGAACTGCAGTCACAGGAAAAAGCTACTGCCCCGCTCGCCGACACCGCCGCCAAGCGCTGATGGTACAAACTATGTTGCCCAGTTACCTTCACGGCCTTGGAGGAGCCGGTGCTTTGGCCGTGACGGCACGCCTTCGGAGATATGGGCGCAACGAGAAGACTTGAGCGGAGCCCCCCTACCAGCGCTTCGAACTCGGGTCTCCGCGGAATGACTATTCTGTGCTGCGGAGCCATTTTCGCAATTGAACGGCAAAACTGCCCAAAATGGAACATTTCCTGGCCGAAGCGCTTGCTATGGTAATTCCATGAAGAAGAGCGATCTAACGGCCAAACAGAAACTTTTTGTTTGATGTCCTGTCTGTGCTGCGGGTGCTGGCGAGCGGTGCAGGATGTACTCAGGTTTTGCGCGGCGCAACGAAGCACATTCCGAGCGGAAATATTTCGCGATGCAAACCATGGAACATGACTATGGTGGGGTAACGCAAATTGAGCGAACCAGAGGTGGAACTTCCTCAGACAGTTTATAAAACGGCTGTGAGTGAACTGTGCCGGATTGAACGGAGGTTCATTTCACTTCATGCAAGCGTGCGGGATGGTTAAGAGGTGTAAGTCGGCCAAAGCAATTCTTGCCTCATTGAACATTGAGATGCGGCAACCGCACATTACTGCGTCAGCTCTCGCAGCGATGCACAAAGGACTACGCAAGCTCGTATCTATAGACTCATTTCACGGCCACGGCTGTAGTAGATGTTACTGCAGGTTCCCGGAGACCAAACCGCGTATACCGCGCGGTTCCTCTCTTGCCCAAAGACGCCGGCTGTATTTAATCCATCGGGAAAAAGAATTCGCTGCACACCATTGTTCCAAATGATTCTTTAGATTTGAGTTGGAGGATCCTTGCATTTTGTCGATGATCACAATGCATGCAGCCTTGAGGCGCTGCAATCGGCAAAAATATCTGCCACCAGACTCACCTAAAATGGCCGGTTCAATAGCCCGCACCGATAAGCTCTAATTGGGTCTGCATCAGCAAATCGATCCGAACCCGGGATTCATATCTCACCAGTATCCTGGTCCCCTCACGGCTCACCAGCAGCCATAGACCATCCGCACATCCAGTGGTTTTCGAGGGGTTGTACGCGGCGGTGATGTCCGCTGTGCCCGGCGCTGCCAGCTCCTCCAGTTTCATCCCCAGTAGTTCCGCGCGGCTGTAACCGACGAGTCTGCAAAAGCCATCTGACACTTCCAGGTAGCGGTTGTCCTTCCCGATTAGGATCGTGCATGTAGCAGAGGCCGCCCGCAGGTCGAATGAAGGCTTCTGTGCCTCGATCGCGTTGGCCATCGAAGCGGGGTACGCGGCCTTACAAGTAAGTTGAACAGCAGGTGGAGGGGTGTAGCGCGGATCTCTACTGGGCATGAAATGGACACCTAGCAGGATCAGACTCCTTTTACCGGGGGAAGTATATAGTACCAAATATTAGACGTATCAAATATGTATAGTGTCAAGTGTTCGCGAGCGGACCCGCCCGCCCCAATGACAACCGCGGAGGCCCTGCCGCATCGAGACGGGTGTTCTCAGCGACGGGGCTGCCAGATACGTGTTTAGATCGGTGCGAGCTGCTTGAAGGTGACGCGAAAGCGCGTAAAGTCCAGCGTGTGTGCAGGGATGCTGGAGTAGGTGGCGGTCAGTGCAAGTGATTTCAGGGTGTTAAAGGCGGCCAGGTAGAAAAAGTGGTCAGCGCTCCAGGATGTCCTTGTAGGCGTTGAGGGCAACTTTCTTCGGTTTCTTGTCCACGGTTATATTGATGGTACGCATCGAATTACCGACCATCTCGAACTGTCCGAGGCGTGCTATACCGTTGCCGAAATCAGCAAAGAGTGGAATCAAAGTGGCAAAATCTGCATCCACTTCGGACTGGGTAATCTCTGTGTGGATTTTGAATTTGCCGCCTTCGGCGGGCTGCACGTCATACTTAAAACTGTAGCGAGGCACCTCAGTACCCAACAGCCACTGGCGAAAAAACCAATCCAGGCGGCCATTTTTCTCCAGGTCCATCTGCTTGGTCATGTGCTTTTCCGCCACGGTCTTGAACGATTCACTGGAGGCGCTGTCGCGTTGATTGGCCATGAAGTCGTGCATCATGTCGATAAATGCCTGGTCGGCGTTCTTCTCCTTATCGCCGCCATCGGCGCGCATCATGGAGCGCAACATGGACAATACGAAAGCGCCCTTGGCATAGGTGACGCCCTGGTACGCTTGTGCAGACTTTGGCGAAATCAGCCGTGTTCCGAGCCAAAGGGGCCCGGCATCGTTGGGCGAAACGCCAAAATTGTTTTTCTCCATCAGGCGATCATGTTGGCGCTGCCAGAAATCGATGTAGTCCTTTTGCCACTTCGGGCCCATGGCCTGTTGCAAAAATAATCCGGCGGCAAATTCCGCAAATCCCTCGGAAAGCCACTGATCATGATAGGTAGCCCACCCTACGGCATGGCCGAACCACTGGTGGGCGACTTCATGGGGCGTCACCTCCTGGACGAAACCAGTGAATCGCGAATTGATCTGTCCGAACAAAAGCCAGCGTTGCGTGGAATCGATGTATGCGGAAATCGGCAAGTACACCAGATTGGGCCATGATTGGCCAAAATTAAAATTAGGCTGCTCGGTAATATATAAATTTTCAAAAGGCGCGCGGCCGAAAAATAGCGTACACACCTGCATTTGCGCACGCGCCTGTTCCAACGCATATCTGGTCATCGCGCCGGGCGACATTCCTCCCAGGGCCCCGTTTTCGTAGGGCTTAAGACTGTTCGGCAACTCCTGCAGGTAATATCCCGAAATCTCGTAGTGCGTGATGGTATCCGGGAAATCAATTTTCTTATATTGTCCGTAATTAAATCCGGCCACCGCTATGGGTACGGGCGTGGTCCAGTGCGTCACCGAAAAACCCGCTTCGGTGTGTTCGTCATCCTGTTTCCCTACGCTGATCAACACGTTCGAATGCGGCACTTTGAAGGTCAAATCGTAAAGGGCCTTCTCTCCGAATCCGTTGAGCTTGGGATACCAAGAATCGCGGGACCCCACGTAGTAACTTCCGCTACCGGCGTTGGTGAGCACCTTGTCGCCGCCGTAGTCCACGGTGATGGACTGAAGCTTGCCTATGGGGGCAGCTTCATCGAGCACCGCGTAAAACGAACCGTCCTCCTTGCGATTTTCCTGAATGAAATGCAGATCCTGGCCCTTTTCGCCGGTCACACGGGTGACCCGCAGAGTGGGCAACAACGCAAATTTCATCACTCGCTCACCGGCAAGCAGCGGCTCAAAATAAATGGTGGCGCGACTCGCCAGATGATCGTTCTTGCCAATTACGGTTTCGATTTTGTAGCGCCGCGTGGCGAAGAGCCGTTTGTCTTCGGAGGAATTCGCCGTGCGGGCGATGAGCTCCGATTTCAAATGCTGGGAATACCAGATCCCATCATCCATACTCCCGCCATTAAAATTGACAAGCGCTACTTCCTCGGGTGAGTCGATTTGCGGGAGTGCTCCAACGCGCGCGCGCAAATAAAACCGGAGGTCTTTATGCGGCGTCCCATGAATGTAGGAATTAAAAAAAGAGGGATGTTGACGATTGTAAATCGCGGCCAACATGTCGGCGTCCACATTGTCGATAGTTTCGCTTTCAAAAAACGCCTGCGTGAGCCCTTCGGGAACTTCGTGGCGGTGGCGTACCTTTTCTTTCCAGTGACGAAAAGCCTCGGCAGCTTGCGGTGGGGTATCGGCTTTGGCGATCAGCGTAGCCTTAAATAAGGGAAATTGTTCCGGGGTAAAACGAAACACTACTTCGCTGAAATCTTCCTCGGCGGTGGCGCGGCCATTGCGCCGCAGCAGTTCGCTGGTATCGAGTTTGCCGATGGGTTTCAGGGAGAAGTGCCCCTGGCCCACAAAGACCGCGCCGGTTTGCAGACCATTGAGGGGCCGCAAAAGGGAGATCGTGCCGGTCTTGAACTCAAAAGTTCCCACATCCATTGGCAGGGTAAAATTGTCACAGCGAAACGTGTCTCCCAAGCCGGCATCGCGTAACTGGCGGTACACCGGATCGGAATTTGCAAAAGCCGCGCTGTTGCCTGTAACGGTCACTGTGGTTTGCTGCGCGGTGATTGTCAATGTAAAGGGCACTTCCGCGGTGCCATGCAAGTCCAGCGCGGAACTGAGTTCGTCGAACCCCGCCTTCACAACGCGCACCAAGTATTTGCCTGCGCGCAAATCTTGAGCGATGAATCTACCGTTAGCATCCGTAACGAGCACCAACGGCTGTGGTAGATCTTCGCCGGTAATTTCTACCTTTGCGCCCGCCACCAGGGCTCCAGATGGATCCTTAACGGTTCCCGAGATGGTATCTGCGCGCAGGCTGCCGCAAAGTGCCGCTAGCATAAACGCGCAGATCGCGCCACGCATCAGCTGCAAAACGAATCCACGAAACCGGGCGGGATTGTCGCGAGAAAATCCAGGTTTAGAGGAGGAAGGGCGGCTTTCACGCAGTTCGTGCATGCGGTCTCCTGGGAAGGCTTTGACGATTGAACGAACACACGAGTGCGCCATAATCCGAACAAAAAATACTTCTACTATTAAGGCACAAAAGGTTGCTGGCAAAGGTACTGTCTCTAATGAGTAAAACGACGAGGATATGTGTTTTTTACCATCGAGCGCGCCTATGGCGCCGTTCATCGGGTATCGCTAGTGCGTGGTTTCGCGAGAAAGTTTTGGCAGCTCGCGCGCAAAAGCCGCCGGAATCATATCAAATGATTAATTAATCGTCGTATACTTCCGGCAGGGTTTTCGCATGCCAAGACTTCGCGTCCTCGTTCTCCCGCTGGTTTTTCTCTTGGCGCTCTCCACCTGCGCCCAGAAAAATTCAAAACCCCCGAAGGAAGAGACCTGTTCCGTCTCCGGGATCGTAATCAAAATGGCGGATAGCGCGCCTCTCAGGAAGGCGCGGCTGGTATTGAGAAGCGTGGCGGACCCCAATCGCACCGTGGCTGCCGTAACGAACGCGGATGGGCGCTTCGCGCTAAAAGACATCGAGCCCGGCGCTTACCGCCTGACTGTGACTCGCGTCGGCTTTGTTGCCGACGAGTACGGCCGACGCAAACCCAATGCCCCGGGGGCGGTGCTGACGCTGCACGCAGGCCAGGAGCTAAAAGATTTACAATTCCGATTAATTCCAGCCGGCGTTATCTCCGGCAAGATTTACGATGACGATGGCGAACCGTTGCCAGGTGTCCAGGTGGGTGCTGTTCGTCAGGTGTACTCACAAGGAAAAAGAAGCCGCACTTCTGCAACGACGGCCTCGACTAACGACCTCGGTGAATATCGCCTGTTCGGACTTGCACCCGGACGCTATTTTGTGAGCTGTGTTTATCCTCGCTGGAACCGAGGCGGTTCGGAAGATGACCCCGTCGATGCGCAGGACGAAGGCTACGCGAAGTTGTATTACCCGGGAACCGCGGATGCGGCGAAAGCTGGTCCGATTACGATCAAGCCGGGCGAGGAAGCTTCTTCTATTGATATCCTCATGCGCAAAGTTCCGGTTCGTCAAATCCGAGGTAACGTTTACAACCTGATCACTCACAAGCCCGGAGTTGGAGTCACGCTTATTTTGCTGCCCAAAACCCCTAACCACGAGTGGGATTTCGCGTCACCGACGACGGTGCAAAAGTCCGATGGTTCGTTTGTCATACAAGAAGTTCTGCCGGGCTCCTATACACTGCTGTCTT
>Ga0193728_1000773_pt1 | contig 15911 bp, 11 predicted proteins | sample U1c1metaG_FD_143037 | JGI IMG/M metagenome (GOLD analysis project Ga0193728, IMG submission 143037) | Soil microbial communities from a riparian zone of the East river system, Colorado, United States - U1c1 | ecosystem: Environmental > Terrestrial > Soil > Riparian zone | place: USA: East River...
CGGCTCCATCGTGGTGTCCTCCAACCGCGATGAGGGCGCGGCCACCTCGGTCGCGGTCACGCTCCGCAGCGAGATCAACCTGGCCCGGGGCGGCGCGTTCAGCGGCACCCTGACGGGCGGCAATGGCCGGCCGAACGGCGAGGGGCAGCAGGACTACTACCAGTTCAACGTAGCCGCCGGGACGAAGAACCTGACGGCGAATGTGTCCCTGGCCAACGACGCCGCCGACCCCGTGGGCGCGTACCTGGTCAGCCCGGACGGCGACGTCCTGGGCTACGGCCAGAACACCGTGGGCACGAGCGTTGATCAGAAAACCGGAGCGATCGTCTTCACCCCGGACAAGTCGCTCACGGCCTACACCCTCAACCCGGTGGCGGGAACCTGGACGCTGATCGTGGACTTCGCCGAGCCGGTGGTGGGCAACGAGATCTCGGAGCCGTTCACCGGTCACATCCTGGTCAACGATGTCCAGGCCAGCGCGGCCGGGCTGCCCGGCAGCGCGGCCACCAAGCTGGCCGCGGGCCAGGCGGTCACCATCCCGGTGAAGATCACCAACAACGGGGCGGCCCCGCAGGACTTCTTCGTGGACGCGCGGCTGAACAGCACCGCGACGGTGGCGCTCTCGTCGCTCACGCCCGCGACTAACCTGGCCCTGCCGCTGACCGGCGCGCCGGCCGAGTACGTCGTGCCGACGCAGACGTCGGCCCTCTCGGTGTCGCAGACCTCCAGTCTGCCGACCATGTTCGACTTCAGCCCGGCCGCCGGAGACCCGGACCTGGCCAGCTCGGCCGCCGGGACGGGACCGCTGTGCTCCACGTCGCCGTCGGCCTCGTACAGCCCGGCGGGAGGCACCGTCACCTCAGGTATCTGGACCGTGGTGCCGGACGAGTGCGGGCCGTTCCCGGCCTCGGCTCCGGCGGGCACCGCCAGCGTGTCACTGAGCGCCACGACGAAGGCGTTCGACCCGGCCGTGACCTCGGCGCCGGGTGACCTCTGGGAAGCCTCAGTCAACCCGAACGCCCAGTTCGGACTGTTCGTCATCCAGCCGGGCCAGACCGCCACGATCCCCGTGACCATCACGCCGTCCGGCGCGGCGGGCACGGTGGTCAGCGGCAACCTGTACGTGGACGTGCTCGACGGCAACGTGCCGCCGTTCGGGCAGACGGGCGGCGATGAGCTGGCCGCCCTGCCCTACACCTACACGATCGGCTAGCAGCCGGCGGGCCCGGTAATCCCGGGCCCGCCGGGAACGGACACCGGGCGGGAACCTGATCTCAGGTTCCCGCCCGGTGTCGTTATGCGATGGGGCTAGCGCCCGGTGCCGGCGGCGCCAGGGCCTGCGGTCAAGCTCCGGTCCGGTTTCCGTTGCGGCGAGGGCTGCCCGGTCCGCCCGGCCGGCGCCGCGCCGGGTGCCCGTCGCGCGAGCGGCCGGGCTCCCCCTCGCGGGAGGAGCCGTACTGCCCCTCACGTGACGAGCCGTACTGGCCCTCACGCGTCCCGCTGTACTGGCCGGCCCTTGGCCGTCCGGTGTGGCCGCTGTGCGGCCGGGCCGCGCGGGGCCTGCTGCCGGCCGGACGGTTGCGGGCCGCCCCGGTGCCCGTCCCCGGCTCGGGCTCGGGCTCGGCGGGCGGCGGCGGCACCGGGGTACCCGAGGTGGCGATCTGGCGGACCACGTGGTGCCCGGCCACTACGTCATGCCGGATGGGCCGGACGCCCGCGGACCGGTGCAGCCGCTCCAGTTCGCGCACCTGGCCCTCCTCGACTAGCGCCACGACCATCCCGTCAGCTCCGGCCCGGGCCGTGCGCCCGGAGCGGTGCAGGTAGTCCTTGTGGTCGTTCGGCGGGTCGTAGTGCACGACCAGCTCGATGTCATCCACGTGGATGCCGCGGGCCGCCACGTCGGTCGCGACCAGGACGCGCGGGTACCCCGCGGCAAAGCCGGCCAGTGCGCGGCGGCGCTGGTTCTGGTTGAGGTTGCCGTGGATGGCCGCGGCGGCCACGCCGGCGCGGTCGAACTGCCGGGCCAGGCGGTCGGCGCCGTGCTTGGTCCGGACGAAGAACAGCGTCCGGGCCGGCCTGCTCGCGATCTCGGCCGCGACCTGGACCTTGTCCTGCGCCGGGAGCACCAGCATGCTGTGCTCGGCCGTGCCGTTGTCGATCTCCGTCGTGGCCACGGCGCACAGCGCCGGGTCGTTCAGGTAGGTCATGACCAGCTGGCCGACGCCCCGGTCGAGCGTCGCCGAGAAGAGCAGTCGCTGGCCGCCCGCCGGAGTGGCATCGAGGATCCGCGTCACGGCCGGCATGAAGCCCAGGTCGGCCATGTGGTCGGCCTCGTCCAGGATCGTGATCTCGATGTCGTCGAGCGTGCATGCCCCGCGGTCGAGCAGGTCGATCAGCCGGCCGGGGGTCGCCACCACCAGGTCGACGCCACGGCGCATCCGGTCGATCTGCCGGCCGATCGAGACCCCGCCGTACACGGTGGTCACGGTGACGTCGATCGAGCGGCCCAGCGGCTCCAGGACCTCGGCCACCTGAACCGCGAGCTCCCTGGTTGGGACCAGCACCAGGCCCCGGGGGGCCTTCTCGCGCCGCCACGGCCGGCGGCTTCCGCCGGGCGTGCGGCCGGCGCCGGGCCGGTCCGCACCGCTCTCGCGGCGCTGGCTGGCCAGCCGGGCCAGCACGGGCAGGCCGAAGGCCAGCGTCTTGCCCGAGCCGGTCTGGGCCTTGCCCAGGACGTCCCGCCCGCCGAGGGCTTCGGGGAGGGCGCGGGACTGAATGGCGAAGGGCGCCTCGATGCCGCGCTCGGCCAGCGCACGGACCAGCGGGGCGGGCATCCCCAGGGCGGCGAACGTGGTCGGCTCCGGCGGGGCCTGCGCGGCGGCCGCCTCCAGGGCGCGGTCTAGCTCGGACTGCGGGGGCGGCGCGGCGGCTCGCCGGGGGGCCGGCTGGCGGGGGCGGCCGCTGGCGCCCCGGCCGGCCCCGGGCCTACCACGGGCCGGCCGGCCGGCGGCACGCTGACGCTGGGGGTTGTCACGCATGACGGAACTCCATCTGTGCTCAGGGCCGCGTCGCGGGAGAAGACTTCGGCGACACAACGCCCACGATGAAGGACCACCGGGCAGTGCAGCGCTCACACAACCGACCGCACGGGCCACTCGCCCGCGGGAGTAACGGCAGCATCCTGCCGCTTCGGTCGCAACGTTATCAGTACGCCAGTTGTTCCGCGGCGGCGTCGCGGGCCGGGCCGGGCGGGCTGATTCCCTCAGCGCGCCTTGCGGAGCCGGGCCAGCCGGGTGGCTGCCTCCGCCAGCACCTCGGGCCGCTTGCAGAACGCGAACCGCACCTGGCTGCGGCCCGCCTCGGTGGTGTCGTAGAAGACCACGTTGGGGACGGCGACGACTCCGCACAGCCGGGGCAGCGCCCGGCAGAACGCGAGGCCGTCCCCCGATTCCGCCGAGCCCGCGGGCACGTCCGCTACGGCCAGCCCGGCGATGTCGGTGGTGACGAAGTACGTCCCGGCCGGCCGGAAGACCTCGAAGCCGGCGGCGACGAGGCCGTCCGACAGCAGGTCGCGCTGGACGCGCAGGCCGCCTGCGAGGTCGTCGTAGAAGGCATCCGGCAGGCCGAGCCCGCCCGCGATCGCGTACTGGAACGGCCCGCTGCTGACGTAAGTCAGGAACTGCTTCGTCGTGCGGACGGCGGACACCAGGGCGCTGGTGCCGGTCACCCAGCCCACCTTCCAGCCGGTGAAGGAGAACGTCTTGCCCGCTGAGCTGATCGTCACCGTCCGGTCCCGCATGCCGGGCAGCGACGCGATCGGGATGTGCTCGCCGTCGAAGATCACGTGCTCGTACACCTCGTCCGTCACGACCAGCAGGTCGCGTTCGGTGGCCAGGCTGGCAATCGCGGCCAGCTCGGGGCGGCTGAGCACCATGCCGGTCGGGTTGTGCGGGGAATTCAGCAGGATCAGCCTGGTCCGGCTCGTGACCGCGTCGCGCAGCGCGTCCAGGTCCGGCCGGAACTCCGGCGGGCGCAGCGTGACCGGCACCCTGGTGGCCCCGGCCATGGCGATGCTGGCCGCGTAGGAGTCGTAATACGGCTCGAACGCGATCACCTCGTCGCCGGGCTCCAGCAGCGCCAGCATGGCCGCGGCGATCGCCTCCGTCGCCCCGGCAGTCACCAGTACCTCGGTGTCGGGGTCGACCTCCAGCCCGTAAAACCGCTTCTGGTGGGCGGCGATGGCCTGCCGCAGCTCCGGGATGCCCGGCCCGGGCGGGTACTGGTTGCCGCGCCCGGTCAGCACGGCGTCGGCCGCCGCCCGGGCGATCTCGGCCGGCCCGTCGGTGTCCGGGAAGCCCTGACCCAGGTTGATCGAGCCGGTGGCCACCGCGAGCGCGGACATCTCGGCGAAGATCGTCGTGCCCAGGCCGGCCAGCCGCCGGTTCAGCAGCGGTCGAGTCATCTGCGCCCTCTCCTGCTCCGAAACGCCGCCGTCCGGCCAGCGGCAGCACTCGCGGGCGACGATACCCGCTCCAGCCCAGCTGGCGCCCCGGACCGCGTCCCGCCGGGCACTCGCGTCCCGCCGGGCACCCGCGTCCCGCCGGGCACCCGCGTCCCGCCGGGCACCCGCGTCCCGCCGGGCGGTCCGCCGTGAGTGCCCCCGTCGGCACCACGGCGACGGCCTCCGGGCTGAGCGGCCGCGTTGCCCGTGGGGCTGATGTTGCTGGCGGGAGAGGTGCTGGAGGGGACTCGGCCGGCTGGGGACTCAGCCTGCTGGGCCGAGCAGGCCGAGCGGGCTGGGCTCGCCGAAGGCGACGCGGAGCAGGGGCTGGCCCGAGGGCAGGCGGGTGAGGGAGATGACGGTGGCCAGGTAGGGCGACCGCTGAGCCCGGAGGAACGCGGCGACCGCGCTGAGCGCGGCCACGGCTCCGGTGCGGCCGGAGCCGGGCGCTGCGATTTCGGCCGACGGCAGGGGCACCCGCGGGTCGGCGCCCGGTCCGGACACTGCGAACGCGACGATGCGCAGCCGCCGTACCGCGGTCAGGGCCGCGATAGTGGTGAGCAGCCGGGAGTCGACCTGGCCGTGGGCCAGTTGGCGCCCTGGGCCGGCGGGCACGCTCAGCCGGCGGTTCGCGAGCAGCTGCCGGCCGGCGGTCTCGCGGGCGGCGCGGTCGGCGCGCAGCGCCCGGAGGTACGCAGCGGAGCCGTCCGGGGCGGTCACGCGTACCTCGATGCGGGCGCTGCCGTTACCGAACCCGGCCAGCACGAGCGGTGCGTAGACCTGGGCGAGCCGGTCGCCGAGCGTGCCGCGGACCGCGGCCGTCGCCACCACGATGTCGGACCCGAGCGGGTCGGACTGGCCTTCGGCCCCGATGGCCAGCAGGTTCCCGGCCGCGATGCCCTGCGCGCGCAGGGCGTCGCACATCGCCGGGTCGCAGCTCACCACGGCACTGGAACTGACCTGCCGGGCCACCCAGGCGGCGGCCTGGACCCGGGCTCCGCCGGCCGCGCCAGCCCCCGTCGCCGCACTGCCGGCCGCGGCAGCCCCGGCCGGCGCGCCGCCGGCAAGTCCCGTCCCGGCCGGGTCAGTCCGGTCCGCCACGGAGCCGGCCGAGCCACCGCTGGCGATCGCCGCGATGGCGACCGTCGCTGCGACCACAACCGTCCCGGCGGCCAGCACGGCGGGCCGCATTCCGACTGCCCGACGGACCTGCCCGGGCGGCCCGGCCCGGCGCCCGCGCCACCGGCCATTCGCCGCCGGATTGGCCGGTGCGATGTCAGTGAGCGTTAACTCCGCGTGCGGCGAGTCGAGCACCGGCGGCTGGGCCTGCGCGAGCGGCTGGTGCTGCGGGGCATGGAAGGACATTGCGGCCTGGTAGTAGTGCTCCGCCTGCTGGTAGTCACCCCGGGCGTGCGCGAGCGTGCCGAGGCTGTCGTAGCAGCGGGCCACCCCGGCGGTATCGCCCACCTCGGAGAACATAGCCGCCGCGAGCAGGTGCCGGTCATACGCCTGCGCGTCGTCGCCGCCAAGCTGCGCGATGGTGCCCAGCTCATGCAGCCAGCGCGCGGCGGTGGCTGACGGTGACGGCATGGCTTCCAGGGTGGCCTGCCCGAGGGCGGCCGCCCTGGCCAGGTCGCCCTGGTCACGCAGCCGGGCGCAGATTGCCTCGGTCAGGCTGCTGGCCGCGTCCGTGTCGCCGACGTCTAAAAGGCGCTGCCGGGCGTCCAGCAGGCCCTGCAGATTCGCCTCACGGTGCTGCTCGCTGCCGTTGGCGCAGGTCGGGCCGGACGCAGCATTGCCTAGCACTTTTGCCACCCTCTTCGGCCGGCCGGTGAGCTGATATAAGACGGATATATAGCACGTCCGGGCAGTCCTGGGTAAGCAGTTGACCACCTGCTAATTACGCTATGTACCGCGTTGCTCCGGAAATCACGTTATGTCGCCCGGCCGGCCGGCGCGTGCCGTCCCTGCATCTCATTCTTATCCGCTTGAGCTGATAAGAACGCTTTGTGCCAATTGCATTTCCGTCACGCACATCCCGGTACAGCGCAGGAGAGGCGATCCCCGCGGGACCGCCCCTCCTGCCGTTCCGCAACCCGCCGGCGCGAGTCACGGCCCGATGGTCAGAGCGGGCGAACCTGCTCAGCCTGGGGACCCTTGGCACCCTGGCCGGCGGTGAACTCGACTCGCTGGTTCTCCTGAAGACTGCGGAATCCGTCAACCTGAATCGCGGAGTGGTGCACGAAGACGTCGGCAGTGCCGTCGTCCGGGGCGATGAACCCGTAGCCCTTGTCGGCGTTGAACCACTTCACGGTGCCCTGAGGCATGTGCCTTCTCCTACTTGGTGATCTACGGGATCCACGGGTGTGGAGCCCGGGCTGCCGGCCGCGCGTCCCCCTGAATCGGCTGTGACTCCCCGGCGGGAGCCATCAGCCAGCATGACCGGAACACGCAGGCCGCCTTCGCAAATACGAATGCAACCATGACCATCAAACACCATCTGGCCCGCGAGTGAGTAACTGTCCCGGCGGCTCGAGAATATGCGCGACCCCGGCATCGGGCAGAACGGGGCGTTTCACTTATCTGGCCGGGCGCACTGCGCGGCGATATCGGGTATGGGCGAGCGTTCTAAACGAATGGTCCTTTACCTGGGCACAGCCGTCGTGTCGGGCTACGTGCCCGGGCGCACCGCCGCCTCGACCCCCCAGCAGGGTCCTGCGCTGATACCTGGTGCAGCCAGCTAGCGCCGCCGGGAGCGACTGCGTCGGCGGCCGCCCCGGCGGCCGCCGCCGTGGTTGCGGGTCACGGCGAGCAGGACGAGAACTCCGACGCCGGCGATGAAGAGGACCCAGGGCGCCAGGACCAGCAGGTCCGAGTCAATCATGCTGGCCTCCGCAGGGTCCTGGCGCCGGGACGATAGGGTCCCGACGCTGGTCGTTCGGTGTGGTGCCGCTAACGGGTCAAGTGCACCGCAGCGGCCGGCCGGCTCGCATGCAGCCGGCATGGTGGCCGTGTGGAGCCAGCCGGAGGGCCGGCCGCGGGGTCAGCCGGGGGGTCAGCCTTGGGGCCAGGCCTCCCTGGGGATGGCCGGACTGGGGGCGCCGACGTACCCTGGGGGAGCCGCGTGCTGGCCCTGGGGGTGGGGGCACCTGGCCAGCGGGCTGGCGCCCGCGGGTTTCCGGGGGGGACGGGCTGCGGCGGAGGAGGCGGCTGCGTGATGGCGACGACGATTCTGCTGGTGGAAGACGAGCGGAAGCTCAGGGAGCTGGTGCGGTCCTACCTGGAGCGCGGCGGCTTTACCGTGTTGTCCACCGGCTCGGGGGCGGAGGCCCTGAGCCTGGCCGGGACCGCCGCGCCGGATCTGGTGATCCTGGACCTTGGCCTGCCGGACGTGCCCGGCGAGACGGTGGCCCGAGAGCTGCGTGCGGTGTCGGCGACGCCCATCTTGATGCTGACGGCCAAGTCCAGCGAGGAAGACCGGATCCGCGGCCTGGAGATGGGCGCCGACGACTACGTGACCAAGCCGTTCAGCCCGCGTGAGCTGGTCCTGCGCTGCCAGGCCATCCTGCGGCGGGGGGGCCGGGTCGACAGCGGGTCGGCGGAGCCGGCCAGCTACGGCGACGGCGCGCTGGTGATCGACGAGCAGCGGCGGTCGGTCGAGATCCGCGGCACGGACGTATCGCTTACCCCGACCGAGTGGGGCGTGCTGGTGGCCCTGGCCACGGTGCCGGGCCGCGTCTACTCGCGGTACGAGATCATCAACCGGACCCGCGGCTATGAGTTCGACGGCTACGAGCGCAGCGTCGACTCGCACGTCAAGAACCTGCGGCGCAAGATCGAGGTCGACGCCGGCCAGCCGGAAATCATCCAGACGGTCCTGGGCGGCGGATACCGGCTCGGCCTGAACCGGGATGGGTAAGGCCGGCAACGCCTCGACGGTCGGCATGCGGCTGTCCCTGGCCTTCATCTCGGTCGCGCTGGCCGCGGTCGCGCTGCTCGCGATCCTCACCGCGATCTTTGCCGCCAGCGATGTCGACCAGCTGTCTCAGACGCAGCGCGACCGGCTGGCCCGCGCCGTCGGCGCGGTCGTCACGGCATCGAGGGCCGAGGCCGGGCACTGGTCCCGGGCCGACCTTGAGCCCATCACCGACCTCACGACCAGGAGTCGCGCGCAGCTGCGCATCTCCGATGCGTCCGGCGCCACGGTGCTGGTGACGCCAGGCTTCGCCAGCGACGCCGGGCCGGTCCAACGGATACCGGTGATCGTGGGTAAGCAGCGAGTGGGCACGGTGACCGTCCGCTTCCGGGACGAGATCAGCCAGGCCGACCAGCGGCTGCGCACCGAGTTCTGGCGCGCGATCGCCGGCGCCGCGGGGCTGGCCGCGCTGCTGGCGCTGCTGGTGGCGATCGGCATGTCCCGGCGCATCACCCGGCCCGTGGTCCGGCTCATCGAGGCGGCCGACGCGGTCGGCGGCGGGGACGTTACGGCCCGGGTGGGCAGTGTCCGCGGGCCGGTCGAGCTGGTGGACCTGGCCCGGACGTTCGACAAGATGGCCGACGAGCTGGCCGGGCAGGAGCAGCTGCGCCGCGTCCTGGTCGCCGATGTCGCGCACGAGCTGCGGACGCCGGTGGCCATCCTGCAGGCCGGGCACGAGGCGCTGCTGGACGGCGTGGTGCCGGCCACGCCGGCCCAGCTGGCGTCACTGCGCGATGAGGTCATGCGACTGGCGCGGATGGTGGACGACCTGCAGGGACTGGCGGCTGCGGAGGCCGCCGCCCTGCAGCTCACCCTGCGGCCCGCCGACCTGGCCGAGATCGCGGGGGCGGCCTGCGGCAGCCTGGCCGGGCATTTCGAGTCCAGCCAGCTGACCCTCGACTGCCAGCTCGACCCGGCGCAGGTCCGGGCCGACAGCCGCTGGATGCACCAGGTGATCACCAACCTGCTCGGGAACGCGGCGAAGTTCACCCCGGCCGGCGGCCGGGTCACCGTGATCACGGGTACCGCCGGCGATCAGGCCCGGCTGACCGTGGCCGACACCGGCGTGGGCATCGCGCCAGACCAGCTCCCGCACATCTTCGATCGGTTCTGGCGCGGGAACAACCCCATGCGGGCCGCGGGCAGCGGCATTGGCCTGGCTATTGTCGCTGAGCTGGTGCGCGGGCACGACGGGGAAATCGAGGTTAGCAGCACCCTCGGCGGCGGCACGGTGTTCGTGGTTTCCCTGCCCCGCGCCTAGCCCGGTCCCTGATTGGCGGCCGACTCTACATCGGACCGCCACATTCACAGCATCCGTTGAGCATCTCGCTCGGCTTTCCTGCAGCCAAGCCAGATGTGTTAGATACCGAAACGTTACCGGAGGAGGTCCGATGTCCGCAGACCTGGCGATCGGCGCGCCGGTGCGCACGGCGCCCGCGGCGACGCCGGTGGCGGCCCACCTGACTCCAGAGACGATGCCGGGCTGGCGCGCCCTGCTGGAGTCGCACTGGCGCGCGCGGCTGGAGCGCGTGACCGAGCTCTCGCTCGCCTACCACGATGCCGAGGACGCCAGGGCCGGGCAGCCGCGGGTCCGCGCCCAGTCAGGCCGGACCCTGCTGCGCCAGGCCGTGACGCAGCGGCGCGCGCTGGCGGAGCTTGAGGCGGCGCTCGCGCGGCTCAGCAATGGTCGTTTCGGCCGGTGCGAACGGTGCGGCGGCGTGGTCTCGGCCACGCGCCTGACCCGGACGCCGCAGGCCCGGTACTGCATTTCCTGTGAGACCGGGGCGGAATACCCGGACCCACGCCTGCACTGAGCGGCCCGGGGTCTGGCCGTGGGCTCCTCCACATGGCCCACATATGGTCGGCAGTCGGATTTCACATTTCCATGATCTCGTAGTAGGTGTGGTGCCGCTGGCGGGCACCGTCAGCTGCGGGGGCGCTGATGGTGCCAAGGGTCGGCTCGCTCCGCTGGCCGCCTAGCGGGCGAGTCGTCAGGTGGCTCCTGGGAACCGGTCGGTTCCCGGGAGCCACTGGCCCACGCGGTGCACCGCACCGGAATGGCTGGCGTGACGCCCATTACCATTCCCTCGGCCAATTTCTGGATCCTGCCAATTTCTGGATCCTGACTGTGTGCCCAGCTAAGGGCCCAGGCATCCGGACACACATTCAATAAATGGCCGACACGCATGATCTTAACCAAAACAGGACGATATGCCGTTCGGGGGCTATCAGGGCCTGTTCTCCTGCATCGTGTTCCTGACAGCACCCTGCGTGCGCGATGGTTACGAGGAGTAATCAGCCGCCCTGCCCCTGCGGCACGTCGCGACGCCCCGGCCTGGCCGAGCATCCATGCGCGGCCGCGCGCAGGTGCCCGGGTGATACGCCGAGCGCGCGGTCCGCGCGCCCGACCGAAGGCTTGTCTTGTTCTCAAGCGGGGCATCCCAGAGTTCTTCGCGACCGGTCCTGCCCGCCAGGTCGCATCCGTCCGCCCGAAAGCCCGCGGGGACCCCCCGGCTGAGGCGCGCCGTCAGCGGCCCGGTCATCGCGCTCGTGGCCATCGCCGGGGGAATCGCCGGCAGCTCGTACGCCGGGGCCGCGGTCCCGGCGGCCACCGCCGCTCCGGCCGGCTTCGCGGCTGGCGCCCGCCCCGCGACTGAGCTGGACGCGCTGACCCAGGCCGCCGCTCCCGCCGCCGCTCCCGCCGCCGCTCCCGCCGCCGCTCCCGCCGCCGCTCCCGCCGCCGCTCCCGCGGCCTGGCGCGGACCACGGCGGATCGCCAAGGGAATGCTGGCCAGGTTCCACTGGTCGGTGGCCCGTCAGTTCCCCTACCTAAACAAGCTCTGGAACCGGGAGAGCGGCTGGCGCGTGCATGCCTACAACCGCCATTCCGGCGCCCAGGGCATCCCGCAAGCGGATCCGGGCCGGAAGATGGCGAGCGCCGGATCGGACTGGTCCACCAACGCGGCCACCCAGATCCGCTGGGGGCTGCGGTACATCCGGAGCCGCTACGGCTCGCCCCGCGGCGCCTGGAAACACGAGGTAAATGCCGGCTGGTACTGACGCGGGGCGTGCCGGCCTGGCCCCCGGACGGCCCGGGTCGGCTGGCGGGTCACGGCGGGGCAGCGGCGGCGGTGTTTCGGGCTGCTGGCGTCGGCGGGTGATGTGTGGGCGCGTGCTGGAGGAGCTGTGAGAAGGCCAGCCGGTATTCATACACCTCAGCATCTTCGTCGACGAAGACTTCGTCGCGGGTCAGCTGTTCGACATACAGAACGTCCGAGGACGGCTCGTCCCCCAGGAGCGGGGGAAAGACCAGCAAGCTGAATGAGCCCGTGCCGACCGGGTGAAAACCGACCAGCGGAAGGACGATGGCGCGCACTACGTCAGAACGGCAACGGCACCGTGCCGGTCACCCTGATCCCGTCAATGTCGTCCGGCGCCACCTGGCGCGGGTCGGCGGTCAGCATGGTCAGCCCGGATGCCTCGTCGGTCATGATGTCGAAGGCCGTGGCGGCGCTCAGCCGCGACGGCGGCGGCGCGGTGCCCGCCGTGGCGAACCCGTCGCGGTCGGATCGGCCGCCGACCAGCCGGGCCAGCCCCACCAGCGGCTCCAGCGCCTCGACCGGGTAGTCGGAGCCCGCGACGACCGCCACCCCCGCCGCCAGCAGCGGCGCCCACGGGTAGGCCAGCGCGTGGCGGTCCGGGCCGAGGGCCGGCTGGAGCTGCGCTACGTCGGTGACCGCGAAGGACGGCTGAATGCAGGCCGTCACCCCGGTCTCCGCCATCCGGGCCATCAGCTCGGCCGACAGCATGCTGGCGTGCTCGATCCGGGGCCGGGCGGCGGCCAGGGCCGCCCGGTCGCCGTCCCAGGCCAGCTCATAGCCGTCGAGGACGGCGGCCACGGCCCGGTCGCCGATCGCGTGCGTGGCGATCCGCCAGCCCGCCTGCGCCAGCGGCGTGATCCGCCGGGCCAGCGCGGGCCCGTCCAGGAACAGCAGGCCCGCGTCGGGGGCGTCGGCGAAGTCGCGGCCCACGGCGCAGGTCCGCGGTCCCAGCCAGCCGTCGGCGTAGAACTTGATCCCCTCCAGCCGCACCCAGGGGCCGTCGCAGGCCGCCCGCCGGGCGGCCAGCTCGGCCGGGGATGACCCGCCGGCCAGGCCGCTGGCCAGGTAGACCCGCAGCCGGGCCGGCAGCGGGCCGGCCGCCTGCAGGGCGTCGAGCGCGTCCAGGTAGCGCCAGTCCCGGATGCCCATCTCGGTGACTTCGGTGAGCCCGGCCGCCGCGGCCCGGACCAGGCCGGCCCGCAGCCGCCCGGCCAGCCAGGACAGCGGCCGGGCGGGCAGCGGCTCGGGCACGTCCATGGGCGTGCTGCTGGCCGCAGCGACCTCCCGGTGGAAGGCGCCGACGGCGCCCGGCTCGACGGTCAGCGCGATCCCGGCCGAGTCCTGCAGCAGGTGCGCGTGCCGGTCGGTAAAGCCGGGGACCGCCGCCGCGGTGCCGTCGGTGCTCGGCTGCATGGCCTGCCTGCCTTCCTGCCCTGGGTGCCCGCCGGGAGCCGGTGCCATTGTCCTGCGCGCCGCTTCGCGCAGCCCGCGGGGGTGCGGCCGAGTTGCGCTGGGCCGGTCCCGCAGGAAAGCCTGGAGCCGCCGGGACGCCTCGCGGGCCGGCCCGGCGGCGGTTCCGGCCGCCCGTGAACCGAGTGGCGAGAGCGAGTGAGCGTGCCTTACCAGACCCCTGACGCCGACATTGTCTCGATCATCGATGCGCCGCCGACCCCGCTGACGCTGCTGGCGCCGGGCGGGAACTACGCGGCGCTCGTACACTACGAGGCCTACCCGGCGGTCGCGGACCTGGCCCGGCCCCACCTGCCCCTGGCCGGCCTGCGAATCGACCCGGTCATCGCCGGCCGCCAGCGGGTTCGCCGGCTGTCCGGCCTATCCGTGCTGCGCCTGTCCGACGGCCGTGAGCAGCGGCTCGAGCTCCCGGCGGGCGCCAGCGCGAGCGCGCCGTCGTGGGCGCCCGACGGCCGCCGGTTCGTGTTCACCGTGGACGAGCCGGACGGCATCGGCGTCTGGGTCGGCGACGCCGCGTCGGGCACCGCCCGTGAGCTGCCGGGCCTGCGGGTCCGCGACATCCTCGGCGGGGACCCGGCGTCGGTCGCGGCGGCGGTGCGGTGGTCCAGGGACGGGGCCACGCTGCTGGCGCTCGGCGCCCCCGCCACGCCGGCCCGCCCGCCGGCCGGCGTGATCGAGCCGCAGCTGGACGAGACCGCGGGCAAGCACTCGCAGATGGCGACCTTCACCGACCTGCTGCACACCGAGGCCGACGCTGATGCCTTCGAGTCGCTGGCCACGACCGTCCCGCTCCGGGTGGACCCGGAGTCCGGCACGGCCAAGGAACTCGGGCCGCCGGGGCTGTACCGGCACCTCCAGGAGTCCCCGGACGGCGCCCATGTGCTCGTGCACCGGCTGGCCCGGCCGTTCTCGTTCCGGGTGCCCTGGCCGTACTTCGCCCGCCGGGTCGAGGTCTGGTCAGCCGACGGCGCGCCGGAGCGGGTGATCGCCGACCTGCCGGTCAGCGACGAGGTACCGCGGCAGGGCGTGCCGACCGGCCCGCGCGACGTGTGCTGGGCCGAGGCGGAACCCGCCCGCCTGCTGTGGGTCGAGGCGCTCGACGGGGGCGATCCGCTGGCCGAGGCCGAGCACCGCGACCAGGTCCTGACCCTGGCCGCCCCGTTCGCCGGCGCCGAGCCCGCCGTCTGCGGGCTGGTCCAGCACCGCTGCCTGGGCTGGCTGGACCTGGCCGAGCCGGGCCGGGTCCTGCTGACCGAGCATGACCGGGACCGGCGGTGGCTCACCACCCGGCTCGCCGACTTCTCGAAACGAGATCCTGGCCCCGTCATCTTCGATCGCTCCGCCGATGACGCCTACGCCGACCCCGGATCGCCCCTGATGGCGACGAACCCCGACGGCACCCGGACCGTGCTCCAGGACGGCCCGCTGATCTACCTGCGCGGCGACGGCGGCGGGCCCGAGGGCGACCGCCCGTTCCTGGACCGCCTGGACACCGGGACCGGGCAGTCCGCCCGGCTGTTCGCCAGCCCGCCGGACGCCTACGAGGTCGTCCTCGGCTTCATCGGCGGCCGCCGGGACCGCGTGCTCGCCTGGCGGGAGAGCCGCACCGCGCCGCCCAACCTGTTCGCGGCCGACCTGCCCGCCGCAGCCGAGCCACGGCCGGGTGAGCCTGGCCCGGCTGCGCCGGCCGTCCAGCTCACCTTCTGGCCGGATCCGCATCCGCAGCTCACCGGGCTGGGCCGGCAGCTGGTCACCTACGACCGCGGCGACGGCGTGCAGCTCACCGGCATGCTTTATCTGCCGCCGGGCTACGACCAGCAGCGGGACGGCCAACTGCCGCTGCTGATCTGGGCCTACCCGCTCGATTACGGCGATGCCGCGACCGCCGGGCAGGTCCGCGGCAGCACGCAGCGATTCACCCGGCTGCACGGCTCCGACCCGACCTGGTTCGTGCTGCGCGGCTACGCGGTGCTGACCAGCGCCACGATGCCGGTGATCGGCGACCCGGACACCATGAACGACACCTTCGTCGAGCAGATCACCGCGGCCGCCGCGGCCCACATCCGCGCGCTCTACGAGCAGGGCATCGCCGACCCGCGCCGGGTCGCCGTCGGCGGGCACAGCTACGGCGCCTTCATGACCGCCAACCTGCTCGCGCACACGGACCTGTTCGCGGCCGGGATCGCCCGCAGCGGTGCCTACAACCGGTCGCTGACCCCGTTCGGCTTCCAGACCGAGCGCCGCAGCTTCTGGGAGGTGCCCGCGGTCTACGACCGGATGTCGCCGTTCCGCTACGCCGACCAGATCACCGCGCCCATCCTGCTGATCCACGGTGAGCTGGACGCCAACTCCGGGACGTTCCCGGTGCAGTCGCAGCGCCTCTTCCAGGCCGTCCAGGGCAACGGCGGCACGGCCCGGCTGGTGATCCTGCCCTACGAGAGTCACGGTTACGCGGCCCGCGAGTCCGTCCTGCACGTGCTGGCCGAGCAGTTCACCTGGCTGGACCGCTGGCTGGCCCCTCGCGCGTAAGACCGGGCGGCTAAAGATCGTTAATTGCGGGGGTTACGGCCTGGTGACGGCTGGCCTGCCGTGCGGTATGCCGGAAATATGAGGTATGCCGGTGGTGGCGGTATGCCTGAAGTATGAGGTATGCCGGTGGTGGCGGGGTGGCTGCTGCTGAGCGGCCCGCCGGGAGCGGGGCGCCCCGGCCCGGGCCCGGCGAGCGCCGGCGGGGGCGGCGCGCGGCACCGCCGGTCACCCCTGTCTGCTCGTGGCGGCGGCTCGTCAGGGCCCGGGGTGCCGCGCCGGCCCTCAGGCGCGGGTGAGCCGGGGCCGGCCGGCGCGCGGCACCATCACCCCGCCC